>ERZ827037.23-NODE-23-length-153913-cov-13.040875_pt1 | contig 153913 bp, 138 predicted proteins | sample MGYA00519924_ERZ827037 | MGnify/ENA primary metagenome ERZ827037 (study PRJEB31778, sample SAMEA3449250) | human gut metagenome | biome: human gut; feature: human-associated habitat; material: faeces | place: United Kingdom | collected 2010/2012 ... | reverse complement strand
GGCCGGGCCCCTTTTTGCCTGGAGGGCCGGGGCTCAGCCCTGGTCCTTTTCCATCATGATGCTGAGGATGGTGCGGTCGGTCTCCACCATGCCGGGGGTGCTGATGCGGCCCATGTTGCGGATGACCTGCTCCGGGGTGGCGGCGCAGATGCCGTCGCTGGGGCTGACCACCACGCCGCCGACGGCCAGGTAGGCGCTCATGATGGCGGCGGAGGCGGCGGTGGCCAGCTTGAGGGCGCAGCCGATCTTGCCGCCGTCGCAGATCATGCCGGTCAGGTTGGCGCTCATGTTGATGATGGCGGCGCCGATCTGCTTGTCGTCGCCCCCCAGGAGCCACACCATGGCGGCGGAGGCGGCGGTGGCGGCGGACACGCCGCAGCCGCAGGTGGCGCTGAGCTTGCCGGTGAACAGCTTGATGTAGACGTTGAGCAGGTGGGAGAAGGCCAGGGCCTTCACGGTGGCCTCCCGGCTGGAGCCCAGGTGCCTGGCCATCTCCACCACGGGGATGATGGCGGTGATGCCGTGGTTGCCGCTGCCGGCGCTGCTCATCACCGCGTAGGGGCAGCCGGACATGCGCCCCTCGGCGCTGGAGGCCACCCGCACCATGGTGCGGGCCATCAGGCTGCTGCCCATGATGTCGGTGGACAGGTGGGCCTTGAGGGTGTCGGCGATGCCGATGCCCAGGCGGTGCTCCAGGCCGTAGTCGGAGAGGGTCTCGTTCATCTCCGCGCCCTCCAGCATAAAGGCCAGCTCCTCCTCGCCGGCGGAGTCCGCCAGCTCCCGGAGCTGGGCGACGGTCATGGACTTGAGCTTGGCGTGAAGCGCGTCCTCGCCGCCGGCGGTGTACTCCTTCTCAAAGAGCACCTCGTTGTTGGCGCTGGTGTAGATGATGTTGGAGTGGGTGTCCCGGATGGTGCTGATGCCGATGCCCCGGGTGGTGATGATCTCGGCGTGGGCGTAGAGCCGGCTCTCCCCCTCGGCGATGGTCACGCTCACCTGCTTGTCCTCCACCAGACGGATGGCCTCCTTGCTGACGATGCTGTTGATCTCCTCCAGCAGCGCCAGCCCCTTCTCCGGGTTGCCCAGGCAGGCACCCAGGGCGGCGGCGTACTTCAGGCCCACCCGCTGGAAGCCGGGGATGCCCACGCTCATGCCGTTCTTGTAGATGCCGGGGTTGACCTCCATCTTGATGGACACCACCTGTCCGCCGATGGCGTGGTAGGCGTCGGCGGCGCAGAGGGCCACGCACACGGGCTCGGTGCACCCCAGGGCGGGAACCACCTCCTGGTGCAGCAGGGTCAGCATCTCTTCCTTGTTCAGTTGCATCGTTCATCGCTCCTTTTCCGCCGGCCCCGTGGGGCGGCCAAGTCTTCTGCCTATTTTATCATGCAACCGGCATGCCAACTGCATTTTTTGCCGCCAAAGCCAAAAATCCGCGAAAAAAAGCGGGGATCGGCTTGACATGGGGCGGGAAATCCCGCAGAATACTATTAAATCGGTTAAACTGGTTAAAGTAAATGGCCAAAAAGGAGGGGAGAACCCCATGAAACAGGATGTGGCGGTTATCTCTCTGGACGCCTACGCCGGGCAGTTTTACGCCCAGCAGGTCCAGGAGCTGTTCGGTGAGCGGATCACCGTCTGCTCCTACAGCGTGCGGGACGGCTCCATCGAGCACATGCCCCGCCGGTACGACCTCTATATGGTCACCACCGACGCCTTCGACTCCCTGGGGGATCTCCATCAGTACGTCCCCATCGACGGGGAGATGATGGAGATCCACGTTACCCTCCGGTGGGACGTGGTGCGCCGCCTCCAGAGCCTGCCGGCGGGCAAGCGGGCCCTCTTCGTCAACCTGAGCGACAAGATGTGCCGGGAGGCGGTGACCCGCCTCAACCAACTGGGGGTCAACCAATTGGTATTCGACCTCTACCACCCCGGCGCGCCGGAGCCGGACATGGGCCAGTATGACTTCGTCATCACCCCCCAGGAGACCCGCTACGTCCCCGCCGGAGCGAAGGAGATCATCGACATCGGCCAGCGGGTGTGCGACAGCTCCACCATGATCGAGGCGGCCCTCCGCCTGGGGCTGGAGGAGCTGCTGGAGAGCGAGCGGTTTGAGCAGTACCAGCGGGAGGTGGCCACCAATACCTACAGCTTTGACCGGGTGTTCGCCCGGGGCCTGCGGCTGGAGAGCCAGTTTGAGATGCTCATGGAGATTCTGGATGAGGGGATCGTGGGGGTCAACGAGCGGGGGGAGGTCTTTGCCTGCAACCGCAAGCTGGAGGAGATCACCGGCATCCCCTGCGGCGAGGCTCTGCACCGCCCCGCCGGCGCGGTGTATCCCTTCCTGCCCTTTGCCCGCTGCCTGAAGGAGAAGGCCCCCCAGCCCGCCCGGGTGGTGAGCGCCGGGGGAGTCAACATCAACGTGGCCGTGGCCCCGGTGCTGCGGGGGGACGCCTGCATCGGCGCCTTCGCCACGGTGCAGCGGTTCAACGATGCGGAGAACCGGCAGAACGAGCTGCGCAGCCAGCTTCTCCACAAGGGCTACCGGGCCAAGTATACCTTTGACAACGTGGTGGGACAGTCTCCCGCCCTGCTGCGGTGCATCACCATATTAAAAAAGATGAGTCTCACCCCCCTGCCGGTGCTCCTCATCGGCGAGACGGGCACCGGCAAGGAGCTGTTTGCCCACGCGGTGCACAACGCCTCCCCCCGCGCCGGCGGGGCCTTCGTGGCCATCAACTGCGCCGCCATGCCGGAAAACCTGCTGGAGAGCGAGCTGTTCGGCTACGAGGAGGGGGCCTTCACCGGCGCCCGGAAGGGGGGCAAGCCGGGGCTGTTTGAGTTTGCCCACGGGGGAACCCTCTTCCTGGACGAGGTGGAGGGCATGAGTACCGCCCTCCAGTGCAAGCTGCTGCGGGTGCTACAGGAGCGGGAGATCATGCGGGTGGGGGGCAACCGCATCATCTCGGTGGACGTGCGCATCGTGGCCGCTACCAATGAGGATCTGGAGCGCCGGGTGGAGGAGGGCAGCTTCCGCCGGGACCTCTATTACCGGCTCAACACCCTGCCCGTCCTCATCCCGCCCCTGCGGGAGCGGGAGGGGGATCTGCTGCTGCTCATCGACCACTTCTGCCGCAACATTGGGGCCTCCTTCACCCTCTCGCCCGAGCTGGAGCGGCTCCTGCTGGCCCACCAGTGGCGGGGCAACATCCGGGAGCTGCGCAATGTGGTAGAGTATTTCAGCTACCTGGGACATACTGTGGTGGGGGTGGAGGAGTTGCCCCCCACCTTCCACTACCTCCCCGCCGCCGCGCCCCCGGCGGAGCTGCCCGCCCTGGCCGACTGCCCCCGGGAGGACGCCCGCTTCGTGCTGGAGCAGCTCTACGAGGCCGACCAGGCGGGCCGCAGCCTGGGGCGGGAGGCCATCCTCGCCGCCGCCCGGGAGGCGGGGCTCCCCTGCTCCCAGCAGGAGGTGCGGCGCATCCTGGCCGGGCTGGACCGGGCGGGCCTGGTGCGGGTGAGCCGCGGCCGGGGCGGCACCCGCCTCACCCCGGCCGGGCGGGCCCTGTGCCGCCAGCAGACGGTGGAGGGCGGAGCGGAAATGGTTTGACCAATTTGACCGTTTTTTCTTTCTTTGACCAGTTTAAACGCGCCCTGCTGCATCTCTCCGCCGGGTGGTCCTGGACTGCCCGGCGGGTTTCTTTCTGTTATGCATAAAACAGCAGACTAAATTTTAAGCTTATTTAACAATGTTTTGCCGCCCGGAGCGATTCGGCACATAGATTGCTTTTATGGTCGGACAGAATACAGGGCCGGGAAGCCCAGGCCAGGAGAGAAAGAAGGATGATCCCCTATGAAGTATGATTTCGACACCGTGGTGGACCGCGGCGGCAACCGCTCCGCCAAATACGACGAGCGGACGAAGAAGTTCGGCACCGACCAGGTGATCCCCCTGTGGATCGCGGACATGGACTTCAAGACCGCCCAGCCCATCGTCGACGCCCTCACCGCCAGGGCCCAGGAGGGCATCTGGGGCTATACCAGCCGCCCGGACTCCTATTTTGAGGCCATCCGGGGCTGGCAGAAGCGCCGCAACGGCTGGGACATTGACCCGAGCTTGATGAGCTTCAGCCTGGGCGTGGTGCAGTCCATCAGCGCCATGGTCAAGCTCTTTACCCCCGAGGGGGGCAGCGTGCTCATCCAGACCCCGGTGTACTCCGAGTTCTACGACATGACCGAGGCGTGGAACCGCAGGGTGCTGGAGAATCCCTTCGTGGAAAAGGACGGCCGGTGGGAGATGGACTGGGCCGACTTCGAGGCCAAGCTGGCCGAGGCCGACCTCTTCCTCCTGTGTAGCCCCCACAACCCCCTGGGCATCGTGTGGACGCCGGAGGAGCTGCGCCGTATGGTGGAGCTGTGCATCAAACACCGGGTGGTCCTGTTCTCCGACGAGATTCACTCCGACCTGATCTTCCACGGCAAGCGCCACACCCCCACCGCCTCCGTCTCCGACGAGGCCGCCCGGTATGTGGTCACCGGCATCTCCGGCACCAAGACCTTCAACCTGGCCGGCCTGCAGGCCTCCACTGTGGTGTTCCCCAACGCCCACATGAAGCAGGTCTTTGACCAGTTCTGGATGAACATGGACATCCACCGCAACAACGCCTTCTCCCTCACCGCCATGGAGGCCGCCTTCAACCACGGCGAGGAGTGGCTGGAGCAGCTGCTGCCCTACCTGTCCGCCAACTTCGACTTTGTGGCGGACTACTGCCGGGAGCACATTCCACAGATCAAGACCTGCGCCCCCGACGCCACCTACCTCATGTGGCTGGACTGCCGGGCGCTGGGCCTGGACAACGACGCCCTGCGCCGCTTCATGATCGAGCAGGCGGGCCTGGGCCTCAACGACGGCTGCTCCTTCGGCCGCAGCCTGAACGGCTACATGCGTCTCAACGCCGCCTGCCCCCGCAGCGTGCTGGAGCGGGCGATGAAGCAGCTCGAAGCGGCGGTCAAGGCCCTTTGAGCCCACACAGGACTGGTAAAAGGAGGTAAATTCCATATGGCGAACCTGCAAAAGAAGAGCTTCTGGCAGCAGTACGGCAACCTGATTCTCATCCTCAGCGGCATCCTGATCGGCGCCCTCATCGGCGTGGTCGCCCCCAACTTCGGCACCACCATCAAGCCCATCGGCGACATCTTCCTCAACCTGCTGTTCACGATCGTGGTCCCCCTGGTGTTCGTGTCCATCGCCTCCGCCGTGGGCGGCATGGCCAATATGAAGCGCCTGGGCAAGATTCTGGGCGGCACCATCGGAACCTTCATCTTCACCGGCGCCATCGCCGGCGTCTGCGTGCTGGTGTGGGTCAACCTGTTCAGCCCCTCAGCGGGCACCACCATCGAGCTGGTGGCCAGCGAGGTGGGCGAGGCACAGACCGCCGGCGAGCTGCTGGTCAGCTCCCTCACCGTGTCCGACTTCTCCGACCTGTGGGACAAGTCCAACATGCTGCCCCTCATCATCTTCGCCATCCTCTTCGGCTTCTGCGTCTCCGCCTGCGGCGGCGAGCAGAGCCCCATGGGCAAGCTGCTGGCCAACCTGAACGACATCATCATGAAGTTCGTGGGCATCATCATGCTGGTGGCCCCCATCGGCCTGGGCGCCTACTTCGCCAACCTGGTGGCCACCTACGGCCCCGAGATCATCGGCGACTACGGCCGCTCCATGCTGGTCTACTACCCCCTGTGCGCCCTCTATGGGGTGATCTTCTTCCCCCTCTACGCCTTCCTGGCCGGCGGCCGGCGCGGTGTGGCGGCCATGGTCAAAAACATCCTGCGCCCCGCCGTCACCGCCTTTGCCACCCAGTCCTCCGCCGCCACCATCCCCGTGAACAAGGAGGCCTGTGACAGCATCGGCGTGCCCAAGGACGTCAGCGATCTGGTGCTGCCCATGGGCTGCACCATGCACATGGACGGCTCCGTGCTCAGCTCCATCACCAAGATCGCCTTCCTCTACGGCGTGTTCGGCATGGACTTCTCCGGCGCGGGCACCTACGGCATGGCCATCGTGGTGGCCATCCTGTCCGCCTTCGTCCTCTCCGGCGCCCCCGGAGGCGGCCTGGTGGGCGAGATGCTGATCGTCTCCATGTTCAACTTCCCCGCCGAGGCCTTCCCCATCATCGCCACCCTGGGCTTCCTGTTCGACCCCGCCGCCACCTGCCTGAACGCCTCCGGCGACACCATCGCCTCCATGCTGGTCACCCGCCTGGTGGAGGGCAAGGAGTGGCTGGCCAAGGCCGCGGCCGCCAAAAAGAGCCGGGTCTGAGCTCCATTCACCTCTGTCTGTTCCATCCATTGATCCATTTATAAAAGGAGAATCTGCCATGACTATCATCAACACCGAGCACGCCCCCGGCGCCATCGGGCCCTACTCCCAGGCCTACGAGACCAACGGCCTTGTCATCACCTCCGGCCAGCTTCCGGTGAACCCCGCCGACGGCGCCATGCCCGAGGGCATCGCCGCCCAGGCCGAGTGGAGCTGTAGGAATGTGGGCGCCATTCTGGAGGCCGCCGGCTCCGGCTTCGACAAGGTGGTCAAGACCACCTGCTTCCTGGCCGACATCGCCGACTTTGCCGCCTTCAACGAGGTGTACGCCAGGTACTTCACCTCCAAGCCCGCCCGCTCCTGCGTGGCAGTGAAGGCTCTGCCCAAGGGCGCCCTGTGCGAGATTGAAGCCATTGCCGTAAAGTAAGGAGGAGACAAGATGAAAGTGACCGTGATCGGCAGCCACCTGTGCCCGGATACCCTGTACGCCCTCAACAAGCTGGTTGAGGCCAAGGCGGATATCACCTTCCAGAACCTGTCCGCCAGCCTGCCCGATCTGAAGGCCTATTTGGCCCTGCGGGAGAGCAGCCCCGTCTTCGAAGGCCCCAAGGCCAAGGGCTCCCTGGGCATCCCCTGCTTCGTGCGGGAGGACGGCACCGTCACCCTGGAGCTGGAGCAGGTGCTCAACTGAGTGGATGCGAGTAGCTGCCAATAAACCCTCCCCACAAAAGAATTTGAAGGGAAAGATCGTGTGAAAGAAAACCGTCCGGGTTGTCTTTCACGCCGGATCAAACGACTTTTCGAACCGTTCAAAAGGCTCCAAAAGTCCGGCAGCCTGTCGAAAACACATTTTCAACAGGCTGGAAGGGAGCGGCCCCCGGTGGGGCCGCTCCCTTGTGCGTTTTTACAGGTCGTTGCGGCACAGATCCTCCAGGGACTCCCGGCGGACTGCCACATAGGACTCGTTGCCGCCCCGGAGCATGACAATGGGAGGCCTGGGAAGGCGGTTGTAATTGGAGGCCATGGAGTAGTTGTAGGCGCCGGTGGTGCATACCGCCAGAATGTCTCCCCGGCCCACGCTCCCGGGCAGCAGGACGTGCTCCTGGATGATGTCGCCGCTCTCGCAGCAGCGGCCCACCACCGAGCAGGGAAATTCGGCGGGCTGGTCCAGCTTGTTGGCCAGCAGGCAGGTGTAGCTGGCCCCGTAGAGGGCGAAGCGGGGATTGTCGGGCATGCCGCCGTCCACCGAGACGTAGTTTTTATAGCCGGGGATCTCCTTGACCGTGCCCACGGTGTAGAGGGTCAGTCCCGCGTCTCCCACGATGCTGCGTCCGGGCTCCATGTGAATCTCGGGCAGGGCGATGCCCAGGCGGGCGCAGGCGCCCTTGGCCGCGGCGGCCACCTGGGCCACCTTGGCGTCCACGTCCAGAACGGGGTCGCACTCGACGTAGCGCACGCCGTAGCCGCCGCCCAGGTCAAGCTGCCGGGTCTGGTAGCCATGGGCTTTCTCCATGTGGGCGGCGAACTCCAGCATGATCACTGCGGCCCGTTCAAATACGTCCTCGGCAAAGACCTGGGAGCCCACGTGGCAGTGGAAGCCCACCAGCTCCACATGGGGCTGGCGGAGGGTGAAGAGGGTGATCTCCTCGGCCTGGCCGGTCTCGATGGCGCTGCCGAATTTGGAGTCCACCTTGCCGGTGGCGATGGCCTCATAGGTGTGGGGGTCGATGCCGGGGGTCAGGCGGAGCAGCACCCGCTGCTTAATGCCCCGCCGGGCGGCCTCCGCCTCAATGGCCTTGATCTCCTCCACGTTATCCGCCACAAAATAGCCGATACCGTGATCCATACTGTAGCGGATGTCCTCATCGGTCTTGTTGTTGCTGTGAAAGTAGGCCTGGCCCAAGTCGTAGCCCGCCCGGAGGGCGGTGTAAATTTCGCCGGAGGACACCACGTCAATGCCCATGCCCTCCTCCCGCATGATCTCATAGATGCGCTGGAAGGAGTTGGCCTTGCTGGCGTACAGGGGCCGGGCGCCGGGGCCGAAGTGCCTGCGGAACGCCTCGGTATACACCCGGCAGTTGGCGCGGATCCGGTCCTCGTCCATCAGGTAGAGGGGGGTGCCGTACTGCCGGGCCAGCTCCACGGTGTCCTGACCGGCAAAGAGCAGGCGCCCGTTGGAGACGGTAAGGTTGTCGCAGATCATGTCTCATTTCCTTTCTGTTTCTCTGGAAGATATCCCGCCCCGCAGGGGGCCCCGGGGGGATGCTATTTGGCGTGTCTGGCCGCAATGGCCCTGTCCAGCCAGTCCTTGCCGTCGGTGACGCGGGCGACGATGTAGCACACCACATAGTCGCCGGCGGAGTTGATCATTGTGGCCGGGGGATCTACCAGGTTGCCGATGGCCACCAGGATGGGGAAGGCAACCTCAATCTGCTGGGGGAAGAAGATGGAGCAGATGATGTACTCACCGATGTAGCCTCCGCCGGGCACGCCGGACATGCCCACCGAGGAGAGCACCGCCACAGCCACCACCGCCGGGAGCATGGTCCAGGGCATATCCACGCCCATGGCCCCCAGGACAAAGGCGATTTTCAGCACGCAGGAGAAGCAGGAGCCGTCCATATGCATGGTGGCGCCCATGGGCACGACCATATCGGCCACATCCTTGGGGATGCCGGTGTCCTCCGCCTCACGCAGGTTGGTGGGGATGGTGGCGGAGGAGGAGCAGGTGCCCAGCGACATGATGGCGGGCCTTGCGATGTGCTGGAACATAGTCTTGATGCCGTGCCTGCCGCCGCCGATATAGGCGAAGAGGGGAAAGGCGGTGAAGATGTAGATAAAGCACAGGGGATAGTACACCACCATGGCCCGGCCATAGGCGGAGGCCACGCTGGAGCCGTAGGTGGCTACCAGATCCGCAAACAGGGCGAAGAAGGCGATGGGGGCGTAATAGGTGATGATCTTCACAAAGGCCATCATCACTTCGGTCAGGCCGTCGAGGAACTTGCCGATGACGTGGTCGGGGCCGCCCACCAGATTGGTGGCAAAGCCGAACAGGATGGAGAAGACGATCAGCGGCAGCATGGCGCTGCGGCTCAGCAGGCCCACAAAGTCGTCGGTGGTGAAGAAGTTCACGATCATGTCGGCGAGGGAGGCGTGCTCGCCGATGGCCTCGGTGGCCATGTCGGTCCAGGGCTCCAGCACCGGGGGAACCAGCTTCATGACAATGAACATGATGACGGCGGCAACGGCGCCGGTGACCACGAAGGTGAGCACGGTGGTGCCCATGATCTTGCCTGCCCGTTTCCGGCTGCGTACGCTGGCCACGGAATTGGAGATGGAGGCGAACACCAGCGGCACCACCACGCAGAACATCATATTGATGAACACGGTGCCGGCGGGCTTGATAAAGTGACCAAATTCAGGAAAGAACCAGCCGGCCACGCAGCCGGCTACCATGGCAAACAGCATCAGGGCCAGGAAGCGGTAGTTCTTCATAACTGTGGATTTGTCCATAACAATACCTCTCTTTCTTCTAACACACAGAACTGCCGGTGGGGTATGCGGCGTCACCTCCTCTCTCAGTGTACCGCACCGGCGGCCGCTCTATCACTCAAAGGGGCAGTTCCTCGTCGGTGAGCTCCCCTTTTGCAACCATATTGGTGGGCCCGGTCAGAAAGAGGTGTTCCACCGTGGAGCCGCGGCGCTCCACATCCACCACCAGCTCGCCCCCCGTCATCTGGACGGCCACCGCCCGGCCGCTGACCGCGCCCTGGAGGGTCAGCACGGCGGCCACCGAGCCGGTGCCCGTGCCGCAGGCGTAGGTGAAGCCCTCCACGCCCCGCTCAAAGGTGCGCTCCCAGATCCGCCCCGGTCCCTCCACATCGAAGAAATTGACATTTGCGCCCTTGGGGAAGGCGGGGTGGGCCCGCAGCTTCCGCCCCAGGGCGAACAGCTCCGCCTCCGGCCGGCCGCGCAGTCCCGGAATCGGAACCACTGCGTGGGGCAGACCCGGGTATCCCAGCTCCACATAGGAGCAGGGATAGGTCTTGCCGTCCACCTCCACGGGGTAGTCCAGCCGGAGGGTGGTGGGCCGGTTGAGTTCGATTTTATACTGCCGCCGGGTGATGCGCCGGCCGGTGACCAGGCCAGCGGTGGTCTCCACCCTCTGGAGCTCTCCGGCCAGCCCGATCTCATAGCCATAGCGGCAGATGCACCGAGCCCCGTTGCCGCACATCTCGCCCGCGCTGCCGTCGGAGTTGTAAAACAGCATTCGGTAGTCCCCGCCGGACTGCGGCCGCTCCACCACCATCAGACCGTCCGCCCCAATGGACAGGCGGCGCTCGCACAGCCGCCGGGCCAGGGCGGGAAAGCAATCCGCCGACAGCCCCTCCTGTAGATTGTTGAGGATAATAAAGTCGTTGCCTGCGCCGTTCATTTTCCAAAACTGCATCGAAGGCTCCCTCCCATTAAACGTGCTCCTTGTCTCATTGCCTATGCAAGCTGCATGCCAGGCGGCCAAGGGGGGCGAAGTTCAGCGGTTCCAACAAAATATGGCCGTCAAATTCAGACAGAATCCGCAAAACATGAGGCGCAAGATCCAGCATACCCGGAACCTGGGTGAAAAAACGGGAAAGGGAGTTCGGATTTCCGAACTCCCTTTCCCAAAAACAGGACGTGTTTAGTCCAGTTGGTATTCCTTCAGCTTGCCGTAAAACACGGTCTTGGACAGGCCCAGCAGCTCCATGGCCTTCACACGGCTGCCGCCGCACTGGGCCAGGGTCTGCCGGAGAATCTGCCTTTCCTCCCGCTTGAGCCGTTCCTTCAGCGTGAGCGGGGCGGGCGCTGTGCCCTCCAGGTGGATGTGCTCGGCATAGATAAGCTCCGACTCGGAGAGGGCCACGGCGTTCTCCAGTACGTTTTCCAGCTCCCGGATGTTGCCCGGCCAGTTGTAGGCCAGCAGCTTGCCAAAGGCCTCGCCGGACAGGCTCCTGGGCGGGACGCCGTACTTCTGGGGAATCTTCTCCATCAGCCGGTCGATGAGGAAGCACACGTCCTCGGGACAACTGCGCAGGGGAGGCAGCTCCACAGAGAAGGCGCTGAGCCGGTAGTAGAGATCCTGGCGGAAGCGCCCGGCGGCCACCTCCGCCCTCAGATCCCGGTTGGTGGCCGCCAGGATGCGCACATCCACCGGCACGGACCGGGTGGAGCCCACCCGGCAGACCACCTTGTTCTGGATTACACTGAGCAGCTTGGCCTGGATCTGGAGGGGGATCTCGCCAATCTCGTCCAGGAAGATGGTGCCGCCGTCGGCCGACTCAAAAAAGCCCGCCTTGCCCTGGGGGTTCGCCCCTGTGAAGGCGCCCCCCACATAGCCGAACATCTCGCTTTCAAACAGGGTGGGGGAGATGGTGGCGCAGTCCACCGTGACGAAGGGGCCGCGGCGGGGCTGGGCCTGACGGATGGCCTGGGCGAGGAAGGACTTTCCGGTGCCGTTCTCGCCGGTGATCAGGATGCCGCAGTCCAGCTGGGACAGCTTGTAGACCCGGTGCCGGACGGAGGCCGGCAGGGTGTCGAAGCCGAAGCGCTCCGCAAAGGACGCCTCCTGGGGCGCGTCCTTGCGGGCGGTCTCCCGGTAGGTCCGCTCGGCCATCTTGATGGCATTGTTGCGCTCCAGGATGGTCACATGGATATCCTCAATGTTCCGGAACTTGACGATCACTCCGTCCGGGCGTCCGCCCTCCGCCCCGGGCACGGGGAGAAGGGTGGCCACCAGCTCAAAGCCGTTGATCTCGTACTCCCGGTCCTCAAGCCTCGGCGCCTGTCCGTTGAGCACCCGGGCGAGATCCCGCTCAAACTGCGCCCCCTCAAAGAAGTCGCGGAAGTGATAGCCCTCCACCTGGAGGGACAGCCCGGCCCGTTTTTCGCTGTAGGAGCCGCCCCGGAGCAGGTGGCCGATGCCCTCCCTGCGGGCGGAGTAGCCCTTCTCCTGCCAGAACTTCACCCGGCCAGTCGCCCCGTCCAGAACCACCATCTGTCCAATGCAGCGGAAATACCCGATGGTGTAGACGGTGTCCCTTACCGTAACGGTGACGCTGCGGCGCTCGATGGACAGGCGGATCGGGATCCCCTCACAGACGGTCTCCAGACAGAGGCTGTCCGCGTCCTGGTCTGGCAGGAACTTGTAGACGGGCCGCCGGCCGGGCATGTCGAAGACGCCTGCCGCCACCAGCCGGTCGTTGACGCGGAGCCTGGGCTCCCGGATGCCGATACGGGCGAGATCCTCCGGCCGCAGCGCCCCGTCGTCCGCGCCGATGGCTGTGTCGGCGATCAGCACCAGGTCGCCCGGCTCCAACCGCCCGGCGGGGTGGGGGTGCTGGCTGTTGTGGTAGAGGCCGAACCTCACCTTGGCCTGCTGGTTGATATGGGTGATGATGCCATCCCGATCCAGGGTGAAAATGGCATGGGATGAGGAATCCATGAGACATTGCAGAAGATCCATAGCGGTGCTCCTCTCCGGGCGGGCCGGGAAATCACCTCTATTGTACGGGAGAAAGGAGCCGGTGTAAATACCGGATTTGGAGGGGGTTCGCCGCCTGTACGCAGAAACGCACCTGACTTCGGAGGGAAATCAGGTGCGCATTCCCCGTGGGGCTCAGCAGCGGGCGGAGAGGACGCGCAGGATGTCCTCTGCCGGGGGCGGGCAGCCCGGGACGCGCTCTTTGGCGTAGTTGCAGCAGGCGCCGATTCCAAGGCCGTCGAAGGGAATCCCCCGCCAGCCCTGGCCGATGGCTATGGGTAGGCCTTGTACGCCGCTGGTGTGGAGGGCGCGCACCAGGCTTGCGTAGCAGGCCGAGCAGGCGCTTCTGGCCTGGACGGTGCGGGTGAGGGCGGCCACGGCGCCGGAGGGGGCGGGGTAGTCCGCCGCCGCGGAGGGCTCGTTGAGGCGCACCACATCTCCCTCCTCCAGCCGGGTGGAGCCGGCCCCCCAGGCCTCGGCCATCTGGATATAGGGCGCCTGCTCCAGGGCCAGGCCCATAAGGCGGCAGCCGTAGGCGTCCAGCTGCACGGGGTCCTCACCCAGCAGCATCCGGCCCGTGGGGACGGGGTTGCCCCCCTCCTCAAAATCCAGATCCCCGCAGAGGCTGTCCACGATGGTCAGCTCCGGCCGCAGGGCGGCGGCCAGGGCGGCGATGGGGCGCATCAGCCCCTCGGAGTGGAAGCGCCGCTTCTCCCGGTCGGGCAGGCAGCCCTTGCAGTTTTTTAGGGCGCAGGTCATGGCGGTCTGGCAGTGGCCCTTGAGCACGGGCAGGTTGATGAGGTAGTCCGCGTCCAGGGCGCGGCAGCAGATGTCCATGGGCCGCAGGGGGGTGTCCACCCGGCGGGTCTTGTCCCGCTTGAGGTCGAAGAGGGGCACGCCGTACTTCTTCCCCACCGCCTCGTATCCCGCCGCCCGGAAGGCCCGGCCGGTGTCGTCCCCCACCCAGGAGCCCTCGATGATGGAGATATCCCGGAAGCCATGGTCACGCAGATACTCGATGGCGCCGGACAGGACGCCGGCGTGGGTGGTGGCGCCGGTTTCGGGGGAGGCGGCCACCACCAGGTTGGGCTTGAGGGCCACCGAGGCCCCGGAGGGGATTTTGCACGCTGCGCCGGCGGACTCCATCAGGGCGCGGGTCATGGCGTGGGCATTGGTGCCAAAGATCTCATAGATGCGGCTCATTGCGGCAACTCCTTTTCTTGCGCGGCGCACTCGGGACGGAAATAGGCGGCGGCCAGGGCGATGAAATACTGGGCGGATTTGGACAGGTAGCGATTGCGCCGGTAGCAGGCAGACACGGTCCAGGCGGGATGGGCAGACAGGCGGAAGCAGGCCACGTCCTCCACCCCCTGGACGTAGTAGGCGGGGACGATGGAGCAGCTCAGCCCCTTCTGTACCATGGAGACATTGGCCCGGTTGCTGGCGGTCTCCAGAAAGAGGTTGGGCTTTCGCCCCGCCCGCTCAAACAGGGGGGCGATGACCTCCCGCTGGGTGGAGGAGCGGTAGATGAGGCAGAAGGTCAGGTCCCAGAGGCACTCCGTGTCCAGCACCGTCAGGGGCGCGCCCGGCGGCGCGGCCCTGGCCGCCAGCGGATGGCTGCGGGGCGTGATGAGCAGGAACTCCTCCCGCAGGAGGGGGACGCAGGTCAGCCCCGGAACCTCCCCCTCCGGCCTGGAGATGAAGCCCAGATCCAGCTCGTCCCCGGCCAGCATCTCCAACTGCCGCCGGACGCTGATCTCCCGCGGGGTCACTGTCACCTCGGGATAGCTCTGATAGAACCGTGGGTACACGGCCATGAACATCTCCATGCCCCGCTCCGGGGCGAAGGCAAGGGAGAGGGTGCCCCGCCTCCGGTCGGCGATGTCGTGGATGATGCGGTAGGCCTCGTTTTTTAGCTCCAGCATCCGGCGGGCGTAGTCCGCGTAGACCCTGCCGGCCTCAGTGAGGGCAAAGCTGCTGCGGGAGCGGAAAAAGAGGCGGGTGCCCAGCTCATGCTCCAGCTTCAGAAGCTGCTGGTCCAGGGCGGACTGGGTGATGAACAGCTTGGCCGCGGCCTTGCTGATGCCGCCCTCCTGGGCGATGGTGAGAATATAGGTCATCTGTTTGACGTCCATGGCCGATCACTCCTTGCCGGTAAAAGGGCGCGCCCCCGGCTCCGCGTGGGAAGGTCGGGGGCGCAGCGGGGGAAAGGAACCACTCAGCGGCGGATGAGAAGCACCGCCACGTCGTTGACATTGGTGCCCGTCGCCCCCGTGTGGAGCAGGCCGCCGCAGGCGGCCAGGGCGTGGTAGGCGTCGTTGTTCTTCAAAACCTCAAAGATGCGCACGCCCTGCCTGGCCAGCCGCTCCTTTGTCCCGCCGTCCACGAAGCCGCCGGCGGCGTCGGTGGGGCCGTCGGTGCCGTCGCTGCCCAGAGAGAACACCGCCGTGTCCTCCAGTCCGGCGATGCCGGCGGCGGCGGAGAGGGCCAGCTCCTGGTTGCGCCCGCCCAGGCCGGAGCCGGTCAGGTGCACCACGGTCTCCCCCCCGGCCAGGAAGGCCAGGGAGCGCTCCGTATCCTGGTGGGCGCGGGCTACGGCGGCCAGGAAGGCCCCCGCCTCCCGGGCCTCGCAGTCCAGGCTGTCGGTGAGCAGCACCGGCTCATAGCCCAGTTCCCGGCAGGCCGCGGATGCGGCGGCGCACAGCTCCCGCACGCTGCCGGTGATAAGAGTCTCCACATTGTCCAGAACCTTGGGCGTCTCCCGCTCCAGGCACTGGGAGGCCTCGGGCGACAGGCGCAGGCCGTACTGCTCCGCGATGCGGCGGGCATCGGCACAGGTGGAGGAGTCGGGGTAGGCCGGGCCGGAGGCGATCATGTCCAGCGGATCGCCGATGATGTCCGACAGGACGATGGAGAATACCTTTGCCGGGGCGCAGTGCTGGGCAAACCGCCCGCCCTTGACGGCGGAGAGCCGCTTGCGGATGGTGTTCATCTCCACGATGTCCGCCCCGCTGGCCAGAAGGCTCTGGGTGATGGACTGGAGTTCCTCCTGGGGGACCAGCGGCGCCTCGAAGAGGGCGGAGCCGCCGCCGGAGAGGAGAAAGAGGACGGTGTCCTCCGCCGTCAGGCCGTCCGTGAGGGCCAGCGCCTCCTCCGTGGCGGAAAAGGTGTCCTGGTCGGGGACGGGATGCCCCGCCTCCCGGATGAGCAGGGAGCCGATGGGGCCCTGGGCATGGCCGTGCTTGGTGATGATGATGCCGCCGTCCAGCCGCCCCCCCACGCAGTCGCAGGCGGCGCGGGCCATAGACCAGGCGGCCTTGCCCACGGCCACCAGCACCACCCGGCCGCCCTGAAAGGGGTTCCCCTCCAGGGCGCGGCGAACCGCCGCGTCGGGCTGGACAGCGGCGATGGCCCGGCGGACAATCTGATCACAGTCGTTTCTCAGTTTCATGCGTTCCTCCATGGTCGCCTCGCGGAGAGGCTTAAATCAGGCCGGCCTCAGACATGGTGCGGCGGAAGCCCTCCTTGGCGGGGCCCTCCGGGGTGGGGAGGCTGGGCCGGTAGGGCGCGCCCACATCCCGGCCGCGGAGCGCGGCCATGTCCTTGGCCGCCACGGGGAAACTGGCGGGATCCATGGCCAGACGGACGGGGTTGAGCTTGAACTGGGCCTCCAGGCTGCCCTGGAGATCCCCGGCGGCAAACTTGTTGTAGACGTCGGTGATCAGCTCGGGCATGAAGTTGGCCGCGGTGCACACGCCGCCCACCGCGCCGTGGCACAGGCTGGCGTAGAGCAGGGTATCCTTGCCGCCGAACACCTTGAAGCCCACGTCGCGGGTACGGCGGATGAACTCGGCGGTGAGGGTGATGTCGCCGCTGGTGTCCTTCATGCCCACAATGTTTTCCACCTGATGGGCCAGGGCGTCCACGAGATCGGCGGTGAGGGTGTACCCCACCCGCCCGGGGTTGTTGTAGAGCAGCATGGGCGCGCCGGGGACGCTTTCGGCGATGGTCTTGAAGTGCTGGAACAGCTCGTCATAGGTGGGCTTGAGGAACATGGGCTGGAGCACGCTGACGCCGGCGGCGCCGTTGGCCACGGCCATTTTGGCCAGACGGCAGCACTTCTGGGTGCGGATGGCGCCAATGCCGAAGTAGACGGGGACGCGGCCAGCGGCCTGATCCACCATAATCTTCAGGCCCCGCTCCATCTCGTCCTCTTCTACCATATAGAACTCGCCGTTGCTGCCAAAGGCCAGAATACCGGACACGCCGCCGTCGATGACGTAGTCCACCTGGTCGCGGAGCCTGGCCTCGTCAATGCGCTCCTCCCCGTCGATGGGGGTGAGTATGGGCACCACGACGCCCTTGATAAAATCCGTATTCATGATCGATCACCTCGCACTCGTGTCGGGCGGCCTTACAGGGACTCGATGCCGGTGAGCTTCTTGTAGTACTTGATAATGGAGCTGTGATCGTCCTGGCCGCAGCCGTTGTTGTGCAGCCACTGGAAGATCTCCTGCACCGCGGCGGTCATGGGCAGGGGGGAACCCACGGTGTGGGCGCAGTCCAGGGCGTTGTTCAGATCCTTGATGTGCAGGTCAATCTTGAAGCCGGGCTTGTCGTTGCCCTCGATCATCATGGGGGCCTTGGCGTTCATGACGGTAGAGCCGGCCAGACCGCCGCGGATGGCCTGGAACACCAGCTCGGGGTCCACGCCCGCCATCTTGGCCAGGGTCAGGGCCTCGGACAGGGCCTGGATGTTGCAGGCCACGATAATCTGGTTGGCCAGCTTGGTGGTGTTGCCCGCGCCCACGTCGCCGCAGCGCACCACAGAGGTGCCCATGGCGCCCAGGATGTCCTTGTACTGGTCAAAGACCTCCTGCTTGCCGCCCACCATGAAGGAAAGGGTGCCGTCGATGGCCTTGGGCTCGCCGCCGGAGACGGGGGCGTCCAGCATCTCGATGCCGCGCTTGGCCAGCTCCGCCGCGATCTCCTTGGAGGCCACGGGGTTGATGGAGCTCATGTCGATGAACACGCTGCCCGGCTTCATGTGGGCGGCCACGCCGTCCTCCCCCAGCATGACAGCCTTTACCTGGGGGCTGTTGGGCACCATGGTCAGCACCACGTCGCAGGTCTCGCCGATTTCCGCGTTGGTGGCGGCCTTGGCCCCGGCGGCTACGATCTCGTCCACGCTGGCCTGGTTCAGATCGCTGACCGTGAGGTCATAGCCCGCCTTGAGCAGGTTCTTCGCCATGGGCTTGCCCATAATACCAAGACCGATCAGTCCGATTTTCATAATACATTTCCTCCTTAAAATAATAGCACAGATTGGGGTGGATAGGAACTATAAAAGCGGGACTCACGCGTTGGCGCGGGCCACGTTTTTGGTGACAATCACATCGGCGCCCAGGCCGCACACGTCGGCCAGGGCCACCTGCCCGACGGCGGTGGGGGCCTGGAGACGTACGGTGTTGATGACCTCCATTACCCGGAAGATGTCCTTCTTGGAGATGGGGCGGCTGAGCCGCACGCTGGCCAGGGGCAGTTCGCCGCCCTCCACCAGTACGCTGGTGGCGATATTGCGCTGGGGGTCGGTGAGCTCCTGGCGGACATAGGCGTCTCCCTTGGGGCAGGTGGCTCCCCGGACGGCGTACACCGTGTCCCCCTCATATTCGGCCGTGATCTCACAGCCGTTGGGGCAGATAATACAGGTAAAGCTCCGCGTCACTGTACGCTCACCTCCAAATCACCGGACTGCTCCAGCGCCGCGGCGCGGATGGGAAGCTGAAGCATCTCGGCAGGGAGTGCCTTGGGCAGCCTGCGCCGCAGCACCTCGCGGCCGTCCTGCGTCACGGTCAGGGTGACGGCCTTCATGGGCCGGGACACCCGCAGGGAGAGGGTGAAATCCCGGCTGCCCCTGATGCGCTGGGGGATGACGTGGCCCACGTTGGCGCCCGCCCTGACCTCCAGGGGACAGGGGGGAAGCGCATGGTTTTTCAGGTACTCCGCCGCCGACGAGGCCAGGGCCTCCGCCTCCAGGGAGACGAAGTCCACCAGATCGTGGACATGGAGCACGTTGCCCGCGGCAAAGACGCCGGGAATGCTGGTCTGGTAGTGCTCATCCACAAAGGCGCCCTTGGTGCGCCCGTCCACCGCCAGGCCGGAGCCGTTGGCAATGTCCCCGGCGGGGATGAGGCCCACCGAGAGAATCAGCGTGTCGCACTCTACCCGCTCCTCCGTGCCGGGGATGGGGCGGAGGCGTTCGTCGACCTGGGAGACCGTAACGGCCTCCAGACGCGCCCGGCCGTGAATATCGGTGACGGTATGGCTCAGGTACAGGGGGATGCCATAGTCGTTGAGGCACTGCTCGATGTTGCGGGGCAGGCCGCTGGGATAGGGCTGCACCTCATAGACGGCCTTCACATGGGCCCCCTCCAGCGTCATGCGGCGGGCCATGATCATGCCGATGTCGCCGCTGCCCAGAATGACCACCTCCCGGCCCACCATGAGGTTGCGCAGGTTAATGTACTCCTGGGCCACGCCGGCGGTGTAGATGCCCGCCGGGCGGCTGCCCGGAATGGCCAGGGCGCCCCGGGTACGCTCCCGGCAGCCCATGGTGAGAATCACCGCGTCGCCCCGGAGCTGTTTGAGCCCGGCGGGGCCGGAGGCGGTGACGGTGCGGTCGGCCTCCAGGGAGAGAACGGTGGTGTCGGTAAGGCAGGTGATGCCCAGCTCCTCCGCCTGGGCCACGAACCGCTGGGCGTACTCGGGGCCGGAGAGGGTCTCGCCGAAGCGGGTGAGGCCGAAGCCGTCGTGGATGCACTGACGGAGGATGCCGCCGGGGCGGTGCTCCCGCTCCAGCACCACCACGTCGTCGACGCCCTTCTGCCTGAGCCGGATGGCGGCGGCCAGGCCGGCGGGCCCGCCGCCGATGATTACCGCCTGATGGCGTTCCACGTTCATGCCGGCTCCCCTCCTTTCACTGACCCGGTGAACATCCAGGAGCCCTCCGGCCCCAGGTGGATGTCCCTGAAGTCCTCCCCCAGCTCCCGGTGGAGGGCCTCGGTGATGCGGGTCTCGCAGTAGCCGCCCTGGCAGCGGCCCATGGTGGCACGGGTGCGCACCTTGATGCCGTTGACGGTGTGGACGCCCAGGGGGTTGTGGATGGCCTGGAGAATTTCGGCCTTGGTGACCTTCTCGCAGCGGCAGAAGATCTCGCCGTAGTCCGGGTTCTCCGCGATGGCGGCGGCCCGCTCCTCGTCGGTCATATCGGCAAAACGGCGGATGCCGTGCCGGATGGGATCAAAGTCGGGATTGGGCTCCAGCGCCTCCTGCCGGGCGATGAGGGCCACGGCCCGGCGGGCCAGCGGGAGGGCGGAGGTGACGCCGGGGGACTCGATGCCCACCAGGTTGACCACGCCGGGCGCCTCGTCCCGGCACTCCAGCACGAAGTCCTGCACCGCGCCGGTGGCGGGGTCGATGCGCTTGGGCCGGATGCCGGCAAAATTGCGGATGAAGTAAGCGCGGTCCATGTGCTTGAACATCCGCGAACCGCTCTCAATGAGGCCGTCCATGGCGGCCTGGGTGGACTCGTAGTCCTGGAAATCCCGCGCCAATTGGCTGTCGGGCCCCACCAGTACATTTCCGTCCACGGTGGGCGTGGCATGGGTGTCAAACGTATTGTCCGGATTGGGGGCGGGATAGACGGGAATCTTGGCAAACTGGCCCGCCAGCTTGTCAAGGACGAAGTATTCGCCCTTGACCGGCTTGATTACATAGCCGGGAATGCCCAGCTGCTCGCTGACCACGGCGGAGTTGAGCCCCGCGCTGTTTACCACCCAGCGGGTGTGGAAGTCGCCCCTGGTGGTGTGGAGCAGGTGGGTGCCGTCGGCCTGCCGGGTCTCGCCGGTGAAAGCGCAGTTGAGGTGGTACTCCGCCCCGTTGTGAACCGCGTTCTCCGCCAGGGCGATGGTGTAGAGGAAGGGATCCAGAATACCGCTGGCCGGGCACCACATGGCGAAATTGCCGCCGGCGCTGGGGTCAAGCTCATCCATCCGCTTGCGGTCGATGAGCTCCAGGCCCTTCACGCCGTTGGCCTCGCCGCGGGCCATGAACTGCTCCAGCCGCTGGCGGTGCTCATCGGTGAAGCCCACAATGAGCTTTCCGGTGCGCTTAAAGGGGACATCCAGCTCGCGGGCTACTTGGTCGAACTCCTGGTTGCCCTCCACGGCGCAGATGGCCTTGAGGGAGCTGGTCTTATAGAGGAACCCGGCGTGGAGCATACCGGTGTTGCGCCCGCTGGTCTGGGTGCAGACGTCGCTCTCCTTCTCCAGCACGGCGATGCGCAGCTTGTACCGGGAGAGCTCCCGGGCGATGGCGCTGCCCACCACCCCGCCGCCGATGATGACGACATCATAGGACTGCTGCATAGGGATGGCTCCTTTCTCCATCAAAGGAACAGGGTCAAAATGGGGACGGTGACCAGGCTGGTCAGCGTCGAGATAAACACACACTTGGAGGCGAACTGGGCGTCCGCCCCGTATTTCTGGGCCAGGATGGCGGTGGTGGAGCCGATGGGCATGCCGGTGATGACCACACTCACGCCGATGGTGAGGGGATCCATCCCCAGCAGGCGCAGAGCTGCCAGACAGATGCCAGGCAGCAGGAACTGCCGCACCGCCACCAGGTAGAAGCACCTGGGGTCGAATACGGTCTTGAGGGGCACGTCGGCCAGGATGGCCCCCACCAGGGCCATGGCCATGGGGGAGGTACAGGCCCCCAGGTTATCCACCGCGGTATCCACAAAGTGGGGCAGGGGGAGCTGGAAGAGCATCCATACCAGCCCCACCTCCACGGCGATGATGCCGGGGTTGAGCAGCACCTTTCGGACGGCCTGCTTGGCGTCGGCCTTGGTAAACAGGGAGATGCCGGCGCTCCACATGAGGATGCGGGTGGGGATGATGAACAGGGAGCCCAGAAAGAGGCCCTCGTCGCCGTAGGCGCCGCTGACCACGGGCAGTCCGGCAAAGCCGGAGTTGGTGACCAGGGTGCCGTACTGGAGGATGCTCTTCTCCCCATAGGGAAAGCGGTTGTAGAGCACCTTGCCCAGCAGCAGGGCCGCCGCGGCCATGACGGTGGCGATGAGGACGGCCACGCCCCCCTGCTTGAGGGACTCCAGGCTGAACTCCATGTGGAAGGACTCAAAGATCATGCAGGGCAGGGTGATGAGCACCACAAAGTCGGTCAGCTTATCCCGGGCCGCGTCATTGAATATGCCCTTCTTGCGGCAGAAGAAGCCCACCGCCATGTAGATGAAGAGGACGGTCTGCACGTCCACCATCTTGAAAAAGCTGTCCATACTACCCCTCGATGGGGGTGAGAAGGGCCCCGTCCCCGTCAAATTCCAGCGGCTCGGGCTCAGAGCAGGCCGCCACGCCGGGCCATTTACCCGCCTTCACGTCCCTGTAATAGGCCTCGCTGAGCATGATGCGGCCGATGTGGAGGCTGTTTGGGATGCGGATGATCCGGGCGCGGCTGCGGTCGATGCCGGTGCAGGTGCGGATACACATCTGAATAGCCTCCCTGTCGTTGGCCACCACGCAGGGGATGCGGGCGGAGGTGAGGACGGTAGAGGTGAGACAGTTGGGGTACATCTTTTCCGTGTCGATTTTGTCAAAGAACCGCTTTGTGATCACGTTGGCCAGGCCCACGCCCAGGGCGTTGCCGTGGCTGGCCGCGCTCAGATCGAGAAAGCAGGTGCGCTGCACCTCCACCCCGCCGTGGGCGTACTCGGTGGAAAAGGTGCCGGTGATGTTGGGGTCCACGCCGGTGCCCGAGTAGTTCTTGCCCGTCTCGTCCACCACCAGCACGTCGCAGGCGCCCACCAGCAGGGAGGGCATCCGCTCAAAGGCGTACTGGAGCAGCTCCGGCTCCCGGGCGAGAATGTCGTCCCTGTCGATGGCCTCGATGCGGCAGGTCTCGTCATAGGCGTTCTCGATGCAGGGCAGGGCAAAGAGGATGGGGGCCCTGGCCAGAATGACCTTGGCGATGGAGGGGATGTTGGCCCCGATCTTGCCCATGCCGTCGGAGTGGACCCGCTCGGCCCCCTTCTGCTTGCCCAGGCCCACGGCGAGCATCTTGCAGGGCCCGCTCTCATAGGGGCCGCGGAAGGCGTTGTGGGGCTTGAGGCGGCAGGAGACGATGATACCGTCGGCCTCATAGGCGTTTTTGTCCAGGTACACCGGCAGGCCGGTGTCGGAGGTGCCCAGCTCCACCACCTCCATGCTGCTGCGGATCTCACAGCCCATGGCCTCCGGGGTGATGCCGTAGCTGGCCAGCACCTCCAGCTGCCCCTCGGCAGTGGCGCCGCCGTGGCTGCCCATGGCGGGCACGATGAAGGGGACGGCGCCCCTGGCCTTTACAAAGTCCGCGATGGACCGGGTGATGAGATCCACGTTGGCGATGCCCCGGCTGCCCGCCGTGATGGCGATGGACATGCCGGGCCGGATTTTGGAGCGGAAGGGCTCCCGGGACAGCTCCCCCGCCACGGCGGCGGGGATGTCTGCGGGGGCAATGCGCTCCCGGGGGAAGAGCTGCTCGGCGCGGAACATGCGGGGAATGGGCACGTCGGCCAGCAGACGGGAGACGACGCCCCCCTGTTTGATTTCCATACCAAACCGACCTTTCTCTTGTCAGGTAATAGGCGCGGGATTGAAGATGCACAGGTCGTTGTGGAAGCCGTACTGGTCGGAGTAGGGCTTCTTCACGCCGCTGGCCACGTCCAGAATCAGGTGGAACAGCTCGGCGCCCACGTCGGCGATGGTCTTCTCGCCGGTGGCGATGGGGCCGGCGTTGACGTCGATGAGGTCAAACCAGTGCTCCTTCATCTCGTTGCGGGAGCAGACCTTGATGACCGGGGCGGCGGCCAGCCCGTAGGGGGTGCCCCGGCCGGTCATAAAGACCTGAAGCCCGATGCCGCTGGCCAACTGGCAGGGCCCGCAGACGATGTCGCTGGCGGGAGTGGCGGCGTAGATCAGGCCGTGCTTATGGGGCTTCTCTGCCGGGGAGAGCACCTCCTCGATGGGGGCGGTGCCCGACTTGGCGATGGAGCCCATGGCCTTCTCTACGATGTTGGCCAGGCCGCCCTTCTTGTTGCCGGGGGTGGGGTTGGCGTCCCGGTCCACGCCGCCGGCGTCCAGGTAGTCGTCGTACCACTTCATCTCGGCGGCCAGCTTGTCCCGGGCGGCCGCGTCGCGGCAGCGGGCGGCCAGCAGATGCACTCCGTCGCGCACCTCGGTGACCTCGCTGAACAGCACGGTGGCGCCGCCCTTCACCAGCATGTCGGCGGCGTAGCCGGCGCTGGGGTTGGCGGTGAGGCCGGAGAAGGCGTCAGAGCCGCCGCACTGCATGCCGATGAGCAGCTCGCTGAGGGGCAGCTCCTCCCGGCGGCGCTCGTTGAGCCGTTTCAGCTTCCGCTCGGCCATCTCCATCAGGGCCTGCATCATGGCGTCGTGGCCCCGGTAGTCCTGGAGGGTGAGGGTGTTCTCCGGGGTGATGTCCTCCGGGGGGAGCACCATGTCGTAGGTGAGCTTTTCACAGCCCAGGCCCACCACCATCAATTCGCCGCCGAAGTTGGGGTGGCGGATGAGGTTGGTGACCGCCCGGATGGGGATATGGGCCTCCCGGGCCTTAATGGCCACGCCGCAGCCGTAGGGGTGGTTCACTGCCACCACGGCGTCCACATTGGGGTACTTGGGCAGCAGCTCCCGCTTGATGCGCTCCACCGCCACGTTGACCACACCGGCGGCGCACTGGACGGTGGTGACAATGCCCAGCAGGTTGCGGGTGCCGGCGGGGCCGGTTTTGTTGCGGTAGCCCATCCAGGTTCTGCGGGGCGGATCGGGCAGCTCTTCCATTGGGACGAGGCTGGTCCCGTAGGGCATGTCGTCCAGGCCGGGGGACTGAGGCAGGTCCAGCATGTGCTCGTTGATCCAGGCCCCAACGGGGATGGGAGCCTTGGCGTAGCCCAGCACCACGCCGTAGCGGACCACCTCGCCCCCCTTGGGGATGTCAGTCAGGGCGATCTTGTGGGCCTGGGGGATGTCCTCCCGGGTGACGACGCCGGGCATGACCCCGGTGCCGCGGGGGATGTCGTGGACCGCGATGGCTACGTTGTCCGCGTCCTTGACCTTGATGTAAAGCGGTGCGCTCATAGACGAATTACTCCCTTTTGGCCGATGTCATTCCACCGGACGCGGGGCGCGCCGGACGGAATGACATCGAGGTGTTATGATGATTACTGCTTGCCGGAGAGCTCCTTCTCCTGGCGCTTGGCCTTGCGGTTGTCCAGAACGGCGTAGACCACGGACAGGATGATCAGCGCCCAGATAACCCAGCTCATGGGACGCACGAACAGGCCGGTCAGGGAGCCGTTATAAGCGGTGAGCACCTGAATGAAGTAGTCCTCCAGGTCGCCGCCCAGAATGAAGCCGATGAGGAAGCAGGACACGGGGAAGTGGAACTTCTTGATCAGAAGGCCCACAATGCCGAAGAGCAGCAGGCACCACACGTCGAACATGCGGCCGTTGAGGGTGGCGTAGGCGCCCACGGTGCACATCATGAGCACCACGGGGTACAGGCGCTCCTGGGGAATGAGGACGATCTTCGCCAGCAGCTTCACCGGGAAGAACATGACCAGGTACATCAGGATATTGCAGCACAGCAGGGCCACCAGAATGGTGTTCCAGATCACCGGATTGTTGGTGATGAACAGGGGGCCCACCTGAATGCCCTGGAGCATGAAGGCGCCGATCAGGACGGCGGTGGTGGAGTCGCCGGGAATACCCAGGCTCAGCAGGGGCACCAGGGCGCCGCCGGTCAGGCCGTTGTTGGAAGTCTCAGAGGCGATCAGGCCTTCGGGTACGCCGGTGCCCAGCAGCTCGGGGTGCTTGGACCAGCTCTTGGCCTGGGAGTAGGCGATCAGGGAGGCCGCGGAGCCGCCCACACCGGGCAGGATGCCCATGAAGGTGCCCAGCAGGGCGGAGCGGAACACATTGATGATCTGCCCCTTGAAGTCGTGGAGAAGGCTGAACTTGACGTTGTTCTTGACCTCCAGCGTATCATCCTTGCTGTAGGAGGCGTGCATACCCGTCTCACACTGCTGGAGCATCTCGGAGACGGCGAACAGGCCGATGAGCACGGGGAAGAGCTGGAAGCCGCTCTGCATCTGGCTCTCCAGGAACTCAGGGACCATGCGGTATTCATTGTTGACGGAGAACTGGTTCATCATGGCCACCAGCACGCCCAGCATACCGATCCACAGGCCGCGGAGCATCTGGCCCCGGGACAGGGCGGCGATGACGGTGAGGGCGAAGAGGATGATGAGGAACTTCTCCACAGCGGAGAACTTGATGGCCCAGCCGGCCAGGATGGGGGTGAAGAGGGCCAGCACCACCAGGGAGATCATGCCGCCCATGAAGGAGGAGGTGACGCCGATTTTCAGGGCGCGTTCTCCCTCGCCCCGCAAGGCCATTGGGTGTCCGTCGAACGTCGTACACACCGATGACGGGGTGCCGGGAATGTTGATGAGGATGGCGGGGACCAGGCCGCCGGAGATGCCGCCCACATAGAGGCCCAGCAGCAGATAGAGGGCCATCTCCATGGAGTAGGCGTAGGTCAAGGGGAGGAACACGGCCACGGCCATGGTGGCCGTCATGCCGGGGATGGCGCCGAAGATGATGCCGATGACGACGCCGAACAGGGCCACGGCGATGTACTCCGGGCCGATCACGAAGGGCAGTTCAAATCCCATGAATCACACCAGCCTTTCTTTAGTAGAGAATGAAGCCCAGGGACGGAATCTCAATGGTGAGGAGACCGGAGGGCAGGGTGATGGCGAACGCGGTGCCGAACACAACGCTGATGATCAGGCAGGCCACCACGGAGATGATCAGGCTGGTGATGTGGTACCTGGGGTTTTTCAGCTGCGCCTTGTTGGCAAACAGGGTGTTGAACAGGAACAGGCAGATGATGGACCAGAAGGTGAAGCCCAGCTTGTCCAGCAGGAAGAAGTAGACCACCATCAGGGCGATCGTACCCCAGAATTTGAACTTGTCGTAGTGTTCCACGAAGAAGCGGCCGGGCTTGACAAAAAAGCCCTTGCCCGCCTTGATCCGGGCCCGCCCCTCCAGGGCGATCAGCAGGACGCCCAGAATCACCAGAATTCCAATGGTGATGATGGGGAAAATCCAGTGCTGGGTTGAATACTCCACATTGATACGCATCTTATTACCTCTCTTTCGCAGGGTGGTATCACAGAATATCACCCCGCTGAAGCGCCAACCGCCGGCTGGGCTTCAACGGGGTGACACTCCAACAGATATTAGGTCAGCTCGTCCAGGCCGGGGGCCACGTCGATGATCTCCTGGCCGATGTCCCGCTTGTCGCTGATGAACTGGCGGGAGGCCTCCAGATCCGCCTCCTCGGCGGTGACGGCGCTGTAGAGCAGGCCGGCCATCTCAGCCTGGAAATCGGGGTTCTCACAGACCTTCTGCATGGCGGCGGCGATCTCATTCAGAATGCCCTCGTCCATGTCCTTGGGGAAGAGCATGAAGAAGTCCTTGTTGAAGTCGAAGGGCTCGCCGTTGAAGGTGATGCCGTCGTCGGCCATGGAGATAACGCCGCTGCCCTCCAGGTTGCCGCAGGTGTCAAAGAGCTTCATGGCCAGCTGGGCGTCCACGCCCTCCTTGGTGAACTCCACGCAGGAGGAGTAGTCGGCGTAGATGATGTCGGTGTTGCCGTCCCAGAGGCGCTGCTTCTTCTCGTCGGTGGTGCCGCCCACCAGGGCCTTGATGCGGCTGGCCACCTCGTCGCCGTACTGCTCCTGAACCCACATATACCACACCACAAAGTCCAGGTGGGAGGCGGAGCCGGACTCAATGTTCACCCGCAGCTCCTCGCCGGGGTTATCGGCCAGCCACTGGGCGGCCTCATTCAGGTTGTTGTAGGGGGCGTCGGCCTTGGCCACAAAGCAGCCGCCAGGGTTGACGCCGATGCGGGGGCCGACGGTCAGGTTCTCCAGGGCGTAGTCCTCACTGACCGCGCCGAAGAGTACGCTCAGGAACGCCATGTCGTGGAACATCATGATGGTGGTGCCGTCGCCCTTGGCCTTGGAGATGGTGTCCAGCGCCTGGGCGTTGCCGATGGCGTCCACCTTGCCGTTGAAGCCCATCTCCTCGCCCAGATAGCGGGTGACCATGTCGGCGATCATGTAGGAGTCGCCGCCGGTGGAGGTGGAGCCGATGACCACGCGGACACGCTTGCCCTTCAGGCTGCTCTCGCCGGAGGCGGCGCTGCCGGTCGCCTCGGTGCCGGGATCGCCGGTGGAGGGGGTGCCGGTTTCCGTGTTAGAGGGGGTGCCGCCGCAGCCGGCCAGCAGGCCGACTGCCATGGAGGCGGAAAGGAGCAGAGCCGTCAATTTCCTGAACTTCATTGTTCAATTCCTTCCTTTCGTTCGGTTCATTCACTGGGGATGTTCCGTGCTTGCTTGCGGGGGATGGGGGCGCTTCACTACCGTGGCACTATGATAGCAGGCCGCGGCGCGGGTTTTCCATTCGCAAAAGGCAATGAAATGGGAGAGTAAATTTGTAAACTCTGTGTGGGTTTCAGAAAAATGAATTTAAGATTTCAAAAATACCCGTTCTGCGTTTCAAATATGGAAGATTTGTTTCGCTTAAAACTGTAAATTTATAGAAATCATCGGTTGATTTTTATAGTTTGTCAGAAAAAAACAAGTAAAATTTGTGCAAAACAGATAAGAGCAGGCGCGGTTCACCCTCCGCCTGCTGCTCCTTGTGCGGAACAAAAATCTCTGTTACACTGAACATGAATACAAAGTTTTTGTACCGTTCTGGTCAAAAGGAGTGTCACACCATGAAATCAGAATCTGCGGAGCTGGTAAGCGGCCTCATCCGCCAATACCGCCGCCTGCGCCTGCTCTACCTGGGTTATCTGGCGGCGGCCGTCCTGGCGCTGGTCTTCTTCTTTGTGGACAAGCGCGTTACCCTGGCGCTGGTGGCGGCCAGCCTGGTCTACCACCTGGTGGTGGTACGGAGGGCGGGGAAGGCCTACCAGCGGGCCTTTGTCCACGCCTGCGGCCAGTGTACCCTGGCCCGGCGCCTTCAGGACGCCCGCCACACCGAAGCGCCCACCCTGGAGGAGGGGGAGCTGCGCCGCGCCCGCCTGGTCGCCGCCAACGACGCCAAGGGCTCCGTCCTGGTGCGGGAGGGCGGCTCCGGTACCTACCACGGCCGCCGTGTGCGCCTGGGTGACGCCGGGTTTACCCATTCCTTCTCCATGGAGGGGAAAACCCACCACGAGTTCGTGGTGGGCACCTGGGTGACGGTGGAGCTGGGGAAGGACACCGGGCTGGACTGGCGGCTCATCCACGAGCGGGTGATGATGAAGCCGTCCCGGGACGCCATGCTGCGCCGGGAGAGCGGGCTGCGGCGGGCGGTGGGCTTCGGCCCCGGCTGGATGGAGGACGGCACCTGGTTTGCCCTCCGGCCGGAGGGCAAACCCGACGTGCCCGGTGACGCCTTCCTCGCCGCCCTGCGCCGGCTGTCCGCCGCCACCGACAAGCCCCTGGCCGTCTGCGTCCAGGGAGACCGCCTCCATGTCTTTGTCACCAACCGTATCCTGGGCCAAAAGGTATCCAGCCGCGTCCCGCCGAGCGCCGCCGTGGCCGAGGTGGATTTTCTCCCCGAGCTGGACGGAATTCTCAAGGCCTCGGACGCCCTGGTATAAAACTTCATGCGCCAAGAGCGTACCACGAAAACGGGCAAAGGCTTGTGGCGCATGAAGTTTATGCGCATATGGGCCGTCCAGGCCCATGCGCTTTGATTTCATGGCCGTGCCGATGAAAGCGGCACATGGCCAATTTTGCTATACTTTTGCAAAGCAAAGAGCAGACAGGGTGCGCCCCCCGGTATCGCCGGGGGACGCACCCTGTCTGCTGTTGGGTCAGCCCTCGAATCGGTCGCGGATGCCATACTGCTTCATCCGCCGCCAGAGGGTGGTTTTGCTGATGCCAAGCTCGGCGGCGGCCGCGGCCCGGCTGCCGCCGTTGCGGGAGAGCACCTCCGCCAGCCGGGCGGCCTCGGGGGAGACGGCGGCGGGGAGGGCCTGCCCCTGGGCGCGGACCACCGGGAGGGGATAGAGCTCCTCCAGCAGGGAGCGCACATAGCCGTCGTTTACCGTGCGGGCGGGGGCGGTGAGCACCATGCGCTCCAGAAAGGCGCGGAGCTGGATGTAGTTGCCCGGCCAGGGGTAGTCCATGAGCAGCCGCCGGGCCTCCCTGGTGAGCACCACATAGCGGTTGAACTTCACCACGCAGTCGTCCAGGCACATGTCGATGGCCTGGTTCAGATCGTCCGGGCGGGTGCGCAGGGGCGGCAGGCTCAGCCGCAGGGGGGTGAGCAGATAGTAGAGCTCGGGCTGAAAGACGCCGGCCTCCAGCTTGGGGGCCAGGTCCCCGGTCAGGGAACCGATGACCCGCGCCGCCACCGGGGTGGGGGTGTTCTCGCCCTGCACATGCACCACGCCCTCGCGGAGCAGACGGCAGAGCACCCGCTGCCCGCCGGGCGTGAGCTGGTCCAGGTTGTCCAGATAGAGCGTTCCGGTGTCCGCCGCCTTGCCCGCCCGGGACAGGGCGGCTTCCTGCTCAGGGGAGTGGGCCGCGCAGTCGAAGGTCACGAAGGGGCCCTTGGAGCAGGGGCTGGCGTTGTGGATGCTCTGGGCAAAGAGGGACTTGCCGCTGCCCACCTCGCCGTAGACCAGGATGGGCTGCCCGGTTTCGGCAAAGGTGCGGGCCAGCTTTACCAGGCGGGACATCTCCCGGCTGGTGTGGTTCACGTCTTCAAACCGGCCGTGAGCCAGATAGCGCTGAAGCCGGTAGCGCTCCCGCAGAGCCCGCTCTCCCTGGCGCTCCATCTTCTGCATCTCATAGAAGGAAAATACCATGCCCTCCCCGGCGTCCCAGTCCGCCACGGGGGCGGCATTGGCCACCACGTGCACCCCCGCCACGTTGAGCACGGAGAAGTAGAGCTCCCGCCGCTGGGCCAGCGCGTCGGCCCAGAACTCGGCGTCCTCCCGGGGCATCAGCGTGGAAAGAGGGAGTCCCACCAGCTTCTCCCGCTCCTGCTCCAGGATCTTACAGGCCACGTCGTTGCTCTGGACGATGATTCCCCGGGCGTCCAGCTCCAGAATCCCGTTGAAGGAGTAGTCCAGCAGAACTTGTAGGTGGGCCGTGTTGCGGCGCTCGGCGTCGGCGACCTGCCCCACGTTGCGGGCGTGGAGCAGGCTGGTGCGCAGGGAGTCCTCCGTCCCGTCGAAAAAGAGGGTGCGCTTGCCCAGCCGGCGGCAGTAGGCATTGACAAAGTCGCCGCCCAGAATGACATCCATCCCGTCGGCCACCGCCTGCTCCGCCCCGCGCTCCATCTCCGACAGGCCGGAGATAAAATAGGTGTGCAGCTCTATGTCGAAAATCTCCTCAAAGCCCTGAATATTGCCCACCATGTTGGGGATGGTCACCACGCCGATCTTCGGCCGCTCCAGATGGGAGACCAGGCTGCGGGCCCGGTGGAGCAGCCGGGCGATCTCCAGGCTGGTGAGCTGGATCTCCACCACCGGGAAGTCGGTGTGCTCCTTGAGAATGGACGCCTGGCGGCCTCGGGCCACCAGGATGTCGGCGCCTGTGCGCCGACAATCCTCCATGAGGTCTAGAATCCGCTCGGTGGGGACGGACTGGTTGAGCACCACATCCATCTCCAGCTCCCGGGCGATCCGCCCGGCGGGCTCCACCATCTCCTCACGGGGGAGCAGGAGCGCAAATCTCGCCATGTCGATTCCTCCTTCTGCTTCGTTCTCATCTTACCCCAAGGAAAGGCCGGTTGTAAAGATTGTAAAGCGGGAGATGGCGCGGCTGAAAAATCTCATTGGCGTGGGATCAAACGGCGCGGCCGGGACAGAGAAAATCCGTCCCGGCCGCGCCGTGTCTCTGAAACGATATGTGGAATCGCAGGGAAACCGGAAATCAGCGAACCAGGCAGGGGCGCTTGGGATTGAAGGTCCAGCCGGGGATCAGGTACTGCATGCCAACGGCGTCGTCCCGGCCGCCCAGGCAGTTGTCCAGGTAGAGCTGGTGGGCCTTCTGGAGCTGCTCCCGGTCCAGCTCCACGCCCAGGCCGGGCCGCTCCGGCAGATTGATGCAGCCGTCCACAATCTGCAGCGGCGCCCTGGTCAGGCGCTCCAGCCCCTCCTGCCAGATCCAGTGGGTGTCGATGCCGTTGAGCTTACCGGGCACCGCCGCGGCGCACTGGGTCATCATGGCCAGGGAGACATCGAAGTGGTTGTTGGAGTGGCAGCCCCACATCAGGCCGAAATCATTGCACATCTGGCCCACCCGGACGGAGCCCGCCATGGTCCAGAAGTGAGGGTCGGCCAGGGGGATATCCACACTGCGCAGGGCGATGCAGTGGCGCATCTCCCGCCAGTCGGTGTCAATCATGTTGGTGGCGGTGGGCATGCCGCTCTCCTGGCGGAACTCCGCCATAATTTCGCGGCCGGAGAAGCGGCCTTCGGCGCCGCAGGGATCCTCACAGTAGGCCAGAACCTTCTTCAGCTCAGGGGCAAGGGCCAGCGCGTCCTTCAGCAGCCAGCCGCCGTTGGGGTCCAGGGTGATGCGGGCCTTGGGGAAGGCCTCCTTCAGAGCCTGGACGGCCTTCAGCTCCTCCCTGCCGTCCAGCACGCCGCCCTTGAGCTTGAAGTCCTCAAAGCCGTACTTCTCGTAGGTGGCCCTGGCCAGCGCCACGATGGCGTCGGGGGTCAGCGCCCCCTCATGGCGCAGGCGGTACCAGTCGCAGTCGGAGTCGGGCTCGGAGTGATAGGGCAGATCGGTCTTTTTGCGGTCGCCCACGTAGAACAGATAGCTCAGAAAGCGAACCCTGTCCCTCTGGATGCCGTCGCCCAGCAGGGCGGCCATGGGCACCTCCAGATATTGGCCCAGCAGGTCCAGCAGGGGAGTCTCCACCGCGGTGACCACGTGCACGCCGGTGCGCAGGTCAAAGGTCTGCTGGCCCCGCACGTCGTCCTTAATATTGGCCGTGAGCCACTCGTTGAGCTTCCGCAGGGTCATCTTGTAGTCGGCCACGCTGGTGCCCTCCACCAGGTGCTTCACGTTCTCCAGGGCGCGGGTAATTTTCTGGCCGCCGGGGACCTCGCCAATGCCGGTATTGCCCCGGTCGTCAGTGAGCACCACAATGTTGCGGGTGAAGTAGGGGGCGTGGGCGCCGGAGAGGTTGAGCTCCATACAGTCCTTGCCGGCCACGGGATAGACCTCCATGGCGGCCACTTTGGGGGTATTGGCCATTACAATGCACTCCTTTGTTCCAATTCAGGTGAGTTGGCGGATACGCCTCGGTAGTGAGCGGCCCGGCCCTCCCTTCAGGACGGAATACATTCCTGACACTGTGGCTGCATTTTATCACGGCCCTCCCAAGAAGGCAAACGGATTAAACTGATCGCTCAATTAGGAAAACTAATTTATTTTGATATTTTGCCATAGTGTTTCTAATTCTGCTGTCCCTGCGGCATCGAACCCCACCACAGGCGCGCTTATCCGCTTTTTTTGTTAAAGTGATTAAAAAAACGAATTTGAGTGCCGAATAGTTTGGTGGTAAGATCCAAATATGCTGCTGGTGTTTCCAATGCTTTAGCTTCACGACCGAACGCCATCCACAAGAAAAAAGGAGGAATCTCTGTATGAAGCACCGCATTCAAATGAGAGCCGCTGCCTCGGCGCTGGCCGCATGCATATGCCTTTCGGTTCTGCCCGGCGCGCTGGCCGTAGAACCCGGACGGGTCAAGGCCCCCGGCAGGACGGAGATGGAGCACGGGCCAGTGAGCACCGAGTTTGCCAGTACTCGCCTTGCTTTTGCGGTCTCTGATCCGGTGACCAACGCCGACGATACCGTTACGCTGGACGTAGCCTACGCCGACAGCCAGGGCACCAAGCACGAGAGGGTCACCCCCACCGGCATGACCGAGACCGACGTGGCGCTCATTACGGTGGCGGACAATCCGGTGGCTGCCGGCTCCACCATTGAACTGTGCTACAACGAACAGGGTGAGCTGATCAACATCAAAAATATCTACTCGGCGTACATGTCCGACCTGGGCACCGTCTATTTCGATACCATGAAGTACGGCGCCGAGCTCTCCCCGGTGAACGGCGAACCCGGCGCCATGCTGGCCACCGGCTGGCTCACCGCCAAGTCGGGCAATCAGATCACCGTGGGCGACCTGGATCTCTTTGACGAGACCTGCACCCTGGCCCCGGACGTGAAGGTCTACGAGTTCAACACCGACACCAGCACCCTCACGGCTAGGCGGCTCAGCGACGTACCCGTCACTCAGAAAACCGACGGCGAATTCTACAAGACCGCCAACCGTCAGCAGGTCATGGTGGTCTTTGACCAGAACTACCGCAATGCCGACGAGGCCAAGGTAGCGGAGCTGTACTACATCACCCCCCAGCCCACCATTGACGAGAAGTACCTGTACCCCGCTGACCACATGCCCATCGACAGCTTTATGACCGAGAACGACGGCAAAACTGTGGCCAAGCCCACGGCGGCCGCATGGCTCACCGCCACGGAGTCCTTCGCCATCATCCCTGACCGGCTGTACTACGTGGGCGACAACGAGGTGGCCATCTATCTGACCCAGGCCGACGACGGTACCCTCATCCTCCTGGACGCGGGCTGGCCCGCCAGTGGGTACCAGTACTGGCGGAACATAGAGGCCATGGGCTTCGACCCCAGAGACATTGACTATATCCTCCTGACTCACGGCCACGGCGATCAGTACGGCACCGGCGCCGAGCTGGACACCATGATCAAAAACGCCGGCGGAGACCCCGTGGTCTACGAGTGCTACGAGGACACCTACGGTTACGATATCTACGGCTTCCCTGAGATCACCGGTATCATTAAGGATACCCCGGTACTCAACGCCGTGGACAAGTTCTACATCAATGATACGTGGATGGAGTTTGACGGCAGCGTGCGCATCAAACCCGTTCTTACCGCCGGCCACACCAACGGTACTGACTCATTTATCTTCGAGCTGACCGACCCTGCCACCAACGAGACGCTCACTATCTCCTACCTGGGCGGCTACGGCGTCAACGGCAACACCAAGTACGACCCCGACGACGACCCGGAGAACCGGGGTTATCTGCGCCTGTCCTTCCAGTACGGCCTGCGCTACCTGCAGCAAACTGTGGAGCCGGACTACATGATTCCTCAGCACACCAACCAGTACCCCATGCTGGAGATCAACAAGGCCGCCGAGGAGAAGGGCATCCCCTTCCTGGAGGCCGTGAACCGCGGCAGCTATGAGTGGGTAAACTTCCTGGAAAAGCGCCAGGCGGTTATCACCTACGAGGATTACTACCAGAACTGGAAGGCAGATCCCAAGGACGAGTTCGGCACGGAAATCACCGTTACCGACGCGGAGCTCCAGACCATTGAGGCCGCAGGTCCCTACCGCCGCGAGGGAGGCACCTACCAGATCACCCTCACCGATGGCGGTAGGATCATCCAGGGCTTTAACCGCTATATGAACCAGACCGACAAGCTCTCCGGCGTGGAAAACGCCCAGGGCCAGGACGTGGGCGACGGCATCTTCATCCTGAAGGATTCCTTTACCCACGATCCCCACGCCTGGTATGTCCAGGTGGGCGCCCGCGTCAGCGACGGCTATGATGGAAGCTGCGCCGGAGGCCCCATTGAGAGCGTCCACGACAACTGGTTTGAGATCCTCCGTACCGAGCGCCTGGACAGCCGGGAGGAGGCCGAGGCTCTGCTGGCCCAGCTTCAGTCCGGCGCTACCTACACTGTGACCCTGGACCAGTCCAGTGAGATTCAGCTGGCTGACAATCTGACCGATACCTTCCAGCCTGCCGCCGGCGGAACCTTCACCGATGTGCCGGCCACCCATTGGGCGGCCGGGGCCGTGGAGTTCGTCACCAGCCAGGGGCTGCTGCAGGGCACCGGCACCTCCACCTTCGCCCCCGGGCAGCCCATGACCCGCGCCATGCTGGTCACCGCCCTGTGGCGGGAGGCGGGCTCCCCCGTGGTGAACTATGCCATGGACTTTGACGACGTGGACGAGGACCAGTGGTACACCGAGGCGGTGCGCTGGGCGGTATCCAAGGGCATCGTCGCCGGCACCGGCAAGGGCTTCTCTCCTGATGCCGCCCTCACCCGCGAATCTCTGGCCGCCATTCTCTTCCGCTACGCCGGCGGACAGGTGAGCGCGGACGACCTGAGCGGCTATGCCGACGGAGCCGTTGTCAGCGCCTGGGCCAGAGAGGCCATGAACTGGGCGGTGGCACAGGGCCTGATCACCGGTAAATCGGGCGGCCGGCTGGACCCCGGCGGCACGGCCAGCCGCGCTGAGGTGTCCGCCATCCTCATGCGCTACGTGCAGAGCGCCCAGGCCTAACGCCTTTTTCGGGGATTCTCCCCAGCTGCGTGCCGGGGTGAATTCCTGACATGGGAGGATGTTCAGGCCATTGACTTAGCCTTTCTGCCGAGCGGTTCAATTTTATGAAGCTGCGGGACGCGGCGAGGGATGGTCCTATGATGTGTAAGTATCCGCCGCTGCGTCTTGCGCGGTGAAAAACGCCTCTGAGGGAGGAGAAGGTTCATGGAATCCATCATTTTAAATCTGCTTAACCTGACCGGGGAGGAGCGGGCGGCCTTTGCCGTCCTGGCCCCCCAGCGGTTCCACCCCGACGGGGCCGGACTGACGGTGGAGGACTGGCAGTCCGCCCAGGTAATTCTGGGCAACCCGCCGCCGGAGTGCCTGCGGGGGAGCACCGCCCTGCGCTGGCTCCACACCCGCAGTGCCGGGGTGGACCCCTATACCGCCCCCGGCGTCCTGCCCTCGGAGGCGGCGCTGACCTGCTCCACCGGGGCTTATGGCCATTCGGTGTCAGAACACCTGTTCGCACTGCTGCTGGCGCTGATGAAGCGCCTGCCCAGTTACCGGGACCAGCAGAACAGGGCGCTTTGGAGGGACCTGGGCCCTGTCAAGACTCTGCTGGGCGCTCAGGTGCTGGTGGTGGGCACCGGCGACCTGGGCAGCTCCTTCGCCCGGTTGTGCCGGACCCTGGGGGCCCGCACCAGCGGCGTGCGGCGGGACCCGGCCAAGTCTGCCGCGGGCATCGAGTGCATGTACGGCTTCGAAGCGCTGGATACGCTGCTCCCCGCGGCGGACGTGGTGGCCCTCACGCTGCCTCAAACCCCCGGCACCGTCCGTCTCTTTGACAAGGCGCGGCTGCTGCGCATGAAGGGGGACGCCATCCTCCTCAACGGCGGCCGGGGGAGCTGCGTGGACGGCCAGGCCCTGGCGGAGGTGCTGGCGGATGGCCGCCTGTGGGGCGCGGGCCTGGATGTCACCGACCCGGAGCCCCTTCCGCCGGAGCATCCGCTGTGGCGGCAGCCCAAGGCGCTCATCACACCCCACACCGCTGGAGGAAACCACCTGGCGGACACCGAGCGCCGCATCGCCCGCATCGCGCTGGACAACCTGCGCCGCTATCTGGCGGGGGAGGCGCTGCGCAACCGCGTCCGCTGAAACGCCCCCTACAGAAGCTGTCGGCGCAGCTCCTCCGGCGACAGGGGAGAGAGGGCAGCCGGGGGAATGTCAAACACGGTTTTACAGCCCGCCTGTCCCGCCCGGCCCAGGCGAAAGGCGGCTCGGGCAAAGGCGGTCAGGACACAGGCGGTGAACTCCGGGTTGGAGTCCAGCGTCAGCCTGAATTCCACCAGGGCCCGGTTCTGTTCCTGCCGGCCCGTGCGGCCGCCGCGGAAGACAAAGCCGCCGTGGGGCAGGCCGCCGTGGTCCCGGAGCAGCTCCTCCTCAGAGAGAAAGTGCACCGTGGTGTCGTAGTCGGCAAAGTAGTGGGGCATGGTGATGATCGCCTGCTCGATGCGGGCCCGGTCGGCCCCCTCCTCCGCCACCACAAAGCACTCCCGCATGTGCTTCTGCCGGGTGGTCAGCGCCGGATTGGCGCCGCTGCGCACCGCATCCAGGGCGGCGGGGACCGGGATGGTGTACTGCCGCGCGTCCCGGACGCCGGGGATGCGGCGGACGGCGTCGGAGTGGCCCTGGCTGACCCCCCGGCCCCAGAAGGTGTAGCTCTCCCCGCAGGGCAGCACCGCCGCGGCCAGGGCCCGCACCAGGGAAAAGAGGCCGGGGTCCCACCCCGCGGAGATGATGGCCGTCTTCCCGCCGGCCCTGGCCGCGGCGTCCACGGCGGCAAAGTGGGCGGGAATGTTCGCGTGGGTGTCGAAGCTGTCCACCAGGTGAAAGCGTCCGGCGTACCTGGGGCTCTGCTCCGGAAGGTCGGCGGCGCTGCCGCCGCAGAGCAGCAGCACGTCGACGGCGCCCTCCATCCCGTCCAGGGCGTCCAGCGGATACACGGGTACGCCGGGCGTCTGGAGTGTGAGGCTGGAGGGCGGGCGTCGGGTAAACACGCCCACCAGCGCCATGTCCGGGTTCTGCCGCAGCGCGTATTCCACGCCGCGCCCCAGGTTGCCGTAGCCCACGATACCGATTCGGATCTGATCCATATGCTCTCCTCCCCCGGCGGCGGACAGCGCCGGTTTGATTTGGCGGCGGGAACCGTCCGGCTTCCGCCATTCTATCCTATGCGCGACAGGGGCCAAAAACGAGGGCTGCCGGGGAGAAACGGAAAAAACAGACTGCGCGCGCCGCCTGTCTCTCAGGCGGCGCGCGCAGTCATTTTTGGAAGGGAAGCTCAACCGAGGTATCTTTGGAGCATGACGGCGACCTCAGCCCGGGAGGCAGTGCCGCCGGGGTCCAGAAGGTTCCCCTTCTTGCCGGTGATGACGCCCTGCTCCACGGCCCAGCTCATGGCCTCCGCAGCCCAGGAGGAGACCGCCTTGCTGTCGGCAAAGGCGCTCAGCTCCGCAGAGCCGGCGTCAGCGCCGGACGCGCGGTAGAGCATGACGGCCAGCTGCTCGCGGGTGATGGAGCCGTTGGGGGCGCTTCCGTCGGAGATGCCGTTTTCCTTGGCCCAGGCCATGCCCTTTTCGTACCAGGTGCCGCCGCCGGAGGTGCTCACGCCGTCCTGGCGGGCCAGGATGGTCATCATCATACCCCGGGTGGTTGGGGCGGCGGGGGCAAATGTGGTGCGGGAGGTGCCGGTCATGAGGCCGTTCTCCACCGCATAGGCAATGCCGCCGGCGGCCCAATGGCTTGCGGGGACATCGGTGAACCCGGTGCCGCCGGTGCTCATTTTGGCGTAGATGGCATTGGTCACATAGCGGTAGTCGTCCTGCTGGTGGGCGCGGTTGTTGACGGAGTTGGCAAAGATGGTGAGATCCATGCCGTCCCGCTCCAGGGCGATGGCCTCCACAAAGCCGTCAATGGGAGTCCCGTTCTCGTTGAGGCAGCAACCGGCGATAAAGCTGTCCTGCTCCGCGGCCTGGATGAGCACCGTGGCCCCGGCGGGGACGGAGGTGAGCACGCCGCAGCTATAGGTATACAGCACATGGTCGCCGTCGGCGGCGTAGCTGGCGGTGATCAGGCTGTCGGTGGGATAGGTGACGGTATGGAGGGCCTCCATGCCCAGGGTGGTGTAGGTCAGGTCGGTGACCAGGTTTTTGGAGATGTACTCCAGCGGGTCGGAGCCGGTGGCGATGTAGGGGGTGCCGGCCTTGACAGCGGCCACGGCGGCCGCGCCCTTCTCCCCCTGATCCAGGGCTACGTTGCCCACGATGATGTCCGCCTTGGCGGGATCGTCGGTGACGGTGAAGCCCAGCTGGTCGATGTAGGTCTCTATGTCGTAGTTGGAGGTGCCGTTGCTGTAGACGTTGCGGTAGTTCCGGAAGCCGTAGCCGTCGCGGAACCACTGGGCGAAGTAGCCCTCCGTGAGCTTGGCACCGGAGAATGCGTCATAGCGGCCTGCGAGGAAGAGCGTGGGCTTCCGGATGGCGCTGGCCGCGGGGGACTCGGCCGTCCGGGTGGCGGAGAGCACAAAGTCGTCCGCAACCGTCTCGTAGCTGGCAAGGGAGAGAGCAAAGTCGCCCTTGTGGTCGCCGGAGGTGATGAGGCTTACGGTGCGGCCGGCATCCAGCAGGGCGTTGACCGCGCGAACCGCCTCGCTGCCGTTGTTGGAGAGGATGACCACGTCGCCCGCCGTGCCGGTGAGCTGGGATCTGCCGGTCACCGTGCTCACCTCGGTGAGCTTGCCGTCAAAGGCGCCCTCTGCGGCGATGGGGATGCAGTCAAAGCCGCGCATGGCGGGGAAGTTGGTAACCGACTCGGAGTACAGATCGGGGAAGCCGGAGGCGGAGGCGTCGGCGCCCTCCCACAGGACGGCGTTGGCGTAGTTCCGCTTGGCCTGATGCATGTCCACCACCAGGGAACCGGCCCTGTAGGTGACGCCGCCCACGGCGGTGTCCGTGTCCAGCGAGGATACCCTTACGCCGTTGCGCAGCAGGAACCGGCCCATCGCATAGGCGTCGGCGGGATCGCGCTGGGAGGCGGCGTCCACGGGGATGACATAGTACTCGGGGAAATAATTGTCGTTCTCCTCGTAGGGGACGCGCCAGGTATCGGACTGCAACTGCTTGTTGTTCACATCCACATACCACTTTTCCATGCTGTCCCGGTGATCTTCGTTCTCGATGCCCCGGCGGAAGAACTCCAGTTGGTTGTGGTAGATGTCGTCCTTGTGCTCCATGACGTAGTCGATCAGGCCGTAGACGCCGTACTCGAACAGGTCGGTGGATGCCTCGTTGTTATAGGGGGTCTCAATGGTGTAGCCCAGGGAGCCGCAGTTGAGCATGGCGTAGCTGGGGCCGTAGTTGGTACACAGGTCGTCCCAAGCGGACCAGTGCATGGTGGAGGGGTCGTAGTCATCCCGCAGAGGCATGTAATAGGACCAGTACAGGGTGTCGGGATGCTCCTCCCGGGTGGCCGACATGGTGCCCAGGGCAGCCGTGCCGAAGGCCTCGGAGCCCAGCGCAAAGTTCTTCACCAGCAGGTCGTATTCCAGGTTGGGCTCGTGGGGCGGGGTGCAGGGCTCCACCAGGAATTCGGTCATGTAGCCGTGCAGCTCGGCGAATACCACCGGGTTCCAGTCGTTGATCACCTGGACCAGATTGGTAGTCTCGTTCTGGGTCTGGTTGGAGGCGTCCCGGTTCAGATCAAAGCCGTTGTCGTTGCGGCGGGTGTTGTAGGTGCGCCCGTCCGGGTTCTCATTGGGGCAGATGACAAAGATGATGTCGTCCAGAATGTCGTCCACCTTCAGCGTGATGTCGCCGCTGATGGTATAGAGCTCACTGGCATCGTTGACGCCGGTGTTGTCCTGAATGTTGCCCTCCGCATCCCTGGTGAACTTCTGGGAGCCCAGGCCGGTGATGCCCAGGTCCAGCACGTCGGGGGCGAACATCTCCGAGATGTCCACACTCTTGTCCTTGAAGCCGGTGAGGGTGTTGTAGGTAACGGTCTCCTGTGTAGCCAGGGCGCGCAGGACGTTGAGCTGGGCGTCCACGCCGGGATCCTCGTCGGGGTGGACGTTGTTGAGGAAGAAGGGCACGCGGTAGTCGCCCATGGAGCCCTTCTCCAGCTTGTCCTGGAGGGAGGCGGGGGCGGTCTCGGCGATGGCGTTCATGGCCTGGAATGCGTCCACGGACGCCTTGCTGTCGGACAGGGTGACGTAATACTGGTCCCGGCCGCCCTCGCTCTGGCCGAAGGTGGTGACGGTGATGTACCGGCCGGGGAGCGCCTCGTCGATGATGTCCTGGATGGACTCGTCAATGTCGTCGTAGCGGACATAGCTGTCATAGGCATTCACCGTCATGTCCGTCTCCGCCACTACGGTATCACCGCTCCGGGCGGACAGGGTGTACGTGCCGATGAAACTGGGCCAGGCGTTCCGGTTTTTGGAGGAGTCGCCGTTGATGCCGGTAAAGGAACCGGCGGTAAAGGGCAGGGTCACGGTGACCTTGCCGCCGCTGGACGACGCGGCTGCATCGCCCAGGGTGAACAGTGCGTCGCCTCCTTCGCCGTTGTTCCAGACCTGCCAGCGGTCCAGGCGGTCGCCGGGGTAGTAATAGGGATAGAGCGTCCCGTCCTGGAAGCCCTCCTCCCGGGTGAGGTACCAGGTAAGGCCGGCGGCCCAGGCATCGGGAGAGGCGTCCCCCAGTACCGAGGCGTCTACGGTGAGGGTGGCGGTAAAGTCTTGATCCCGGTCAACCAAAGCGAGCGTAGAATCCGAAACGGTGAGTACGGAAGGGGCGGGCGTTTCGGCCGCGGAGGAAATGGCGCTGACGGAAAGCAGCATGCTCAGAGCCAGGAGAAGGGAGAGGGTCCGGACTGCGCGGTGGATACGCATGGTCATGGTCGAGGCCTCCTTCATGAAATGTGGTTCTCAAGCTTCCTCCATGGAAGAAATCTTACTGCTGTTGCTGCACCGGAATCGATCCCCCTTCCTGTAACAGTACTATGACAATAGGATAGCATGGGGTGGAAAAAACGTCAATATAGGAAAGGTGTAGATGCAATTTCTTGTATATATTTTACAATGGCCTGCTGTCAAAAGCATGCGGAGAGAGAAACAGAGTGAAATCCAGATTTTGCTGGAAAGCAGTTTGAAAATACGGTAAAATATCCCCCAAAGGGCTGGCCGTGACACCCGCGGAGCCGGAGCACAACGGAAAGGACGGAAGGGACATGCTGTATGAGACAATCGCGTTTCCCGACAATGCGCCGCTGCAGTGCAGTATCGTGGAGGTGGAGGAATACCCCTTTCATATGCACGACGACGTTCTGGAGATCATGTTTGCCCTGGAGGGCTCCTTTGAGCTCACAGTGGTCAACAACGTGCTGGACATGAAGGCCGGGGATATTTACGTGAGCTGTCCGCGGGAGCTGCACCGGCTCTGCGCCTATCCCCACACCCGGGGGACGGTGATGCTGCTGCACATCAATGTGGAGGCATACCGGGCGGAGTTTCCGGACCTGCGGACCTACCAGTTTGCCAACAGTGCCCTGGAGAACAATACCGCGGGAATCCAAATGCTGGGCAGCTATCTGAAAAAGCAGCTCCCCAGGCTGCTGGACCGGACGGGGACGGAGACGGCTGCCTACAGGGAGGTGGGGGAGAAGATTCTCAACACTCTCATCAAGGAGTTCCAGTGCTATTATCTGGGCAGCGGCTTTCCCGAGTTCAACAACGCCTACAAGGGAAACGAGCTCCAGCTCCGGCGCATCCGCCGGATCACGGACTACATCTACCGCAACTACAACAAGCCTATCCGCATTGAGGATGTGGCGGCCATGGAGCACATCAGCGCCAACCACCTGACCAACATTCTCAAGAATGGCTGCGGCGTGGGCTTCCGGACCTTCCTGAACATGGCCCGTGTGGAGAAGTCGGCGGCCATGCTGCTGGAGGGGGGCAAGGGGCTCCAGACCATCGCCTACGAATGCGGCTTTTCCAAGTACAAATATTTCAGCGACAGCTTTGAAAAGAGCTTTCGCACCACGCCACAGCAGTACCGGCGCAGGTACCAGAGCCGCACCATTGCGGTGCAGGCATATAGCTGCAGGGCACTGGAGGGGCAGGAGCTGGAGCTCCTGCTGCAAAAATTCTGCCGGAAGTCGGAGGAGATCTCGCTGGACTGGGGCGGACGGTATGAGGAGAAGCCCCTCCGGAGGCCCCGGTGCGTCAGCCTGGCGGGTGCCGCCTACGACCACATCACCTGCTTTCCGGAGCTGCGGCGGCTGCGGGAGGAGCTGGGGCTGGACACCGTTGCGCTTGATCTGGACTTTCTGCGCCGTTACCGGAACAGCCCCAGAGTGCTGAACTATATCCTGAATGATCTGTGGTCGCTGAGAATGAGGCTGCGGGTCTGTGTGCCGCCGGGGGAGCCGCTCCGGGGGCTGAGGGAGGAGTTGGAGCCCCTGCGGGAGCGGTTTCTGCGGCCCGGCGGTGAACTGGAGGTGATCGTTCCGGCGGCTCCCGGGGAGGAGGAGCGGGCCAGGACTCTGGCGGAGGCCCTGTCCGCCTTCCGGCTTCCGGTGCGCGTCACCGGGGCAGAGCACCGGCCGGAAGCCAATGCGCTGTATGGCTCCGGCTATATGCCGGGCTACCTCCTCCACACCATGGCTTCAAGCCGGGGGAGCCGTATGCCCCGGCTCACGCTGCTGGACGGGGATTCGGGTGTGGCCCTGCTGACCCCGGAGGGGCTCAAGCGCCCGGTCTACCACCTGCTCTCCCTGCTGGAGCAGTTGGGCGACACGGTAATCGCCCAGGGCGATATGTACCTGGCCGCCAGGCAGTCCGGGAGGGAGGACATCCAGGTGCTGCTCTACCACTATGACGCGTGCTTCGACACGCTGTTCGAGGGTGGCTCCCGGGTCGAGGAACAGGCCCCCTTTGTGGAGTTGATGAAGGATCACGACTACAACCGGGAGGTCACACTGAGCGTCCGGGGCATGACGGGGCGGTTCGCCATCCGGAAGTACCGGCTTACCTCTGAGGAATACGCATCCAGGTACCGGGATTTCCCCCTGCCGCCGGCGGATAGACTTTCCGCAGAGACGCTGCGGGTACTCAACGGAACACTGGCCCCTGAAATGTCCCTGAATCTTCTGGAGCTGGACGGCGCCTACCATCTGACCCTCAAGCTGGCCCCCTTTGAGATCCTGCTGCTGTGCTTTGAAAAACTATACGTTTTCGGATTGCCCGTCCTAATCCTGTGGAATTCTTTTTATAGCAAAAATTGTGGGTTTTCATCACATTTGATTGAAAAATTCCAGTGATTTTCCTCGTTTGAAAACCTATACAATATAAACAGAAGTACAGCCAACTGGTCGTCAGTTGGCTGTACTTTTTGTTGTATTTTTCCGGGATGCAGCCGGTTTTATTTTAGCAAAACCCCCAAAATATCCGCAGGGAAGGGGCTATTTTTCTGTATCAAGTTTTCTATACTTAACATATGAAGATTGCAATCGGAATAAAAAACAGGTCGAGTCTGGTCTAGTTTAAAGGGAAAGGAGCCTTTTGCCGAGGGAGAAGGAAAACAGATGTAACCCATGGATTTCGAATATGCGCTTGAGGCTGCGGGGGCACTGCCGTCCTGCGGCTTGAACGAAAGGCCTGTGGCGTTTCCGGTCCCCGCAGGTCGGAGGAGGGACTCCGGTTTGTGTGCAGGCGGAGTCCCGGACAGGGAACGGTCGGCACAGGCCGACCAATAAGTAGAGGAGGATTGTCCATGGAAAACAAAGAAAAGAAAATGCTGACAACAGAGGATCTGAACCGGACGCTGGGGAAAAAGGAGCTGTACTCCATCGCCTTCGGCCATGTGATCGGCTCCGGCGTGTTTTCGCTGATCGGAATCGGCATCGGGTACACGGGCAAGTCGGCGTGGATCGGGATTCTGCTCTCCGCCGTCTTCATTCTGCTCCAGGCCCTGCCCTTCATCGTGATGGCGGGTACCGCCCGCTTCCGCGGCGGCTATTACTCCATGATGGGCACCCTGTGGGGTCCCAAGTTCGCCGGCTTCTACATCGTCATCTTCTTTGCCTCCAACGTCTCCCTGGCCATGTACGCCATCAGCTTCGCCCAGTATCTCCAGGGCGTGCTGCCGCAGGTGCCCATTGTCCCCGTGGCGGTGGCCTGCCTGACCGTATTCTTCATTACCAACCTGCTGGGCATTGAGGGCGCGGCCAAGCTGGAGATCGTCATGGATATCGTGCTGGCTCTGGCCATGACCTGCTTCATCGTGTTCGGACTGCCCAAGGTGGACTACAGCACCCTGTTTACAGTGGACTTTGCCCCCGCCGGCCCCATGGGCATCATCACCTGCGCTGTGCTGCTGACCTGGGCCACCGCCGGCGGCATTGACATGGTCAACCTGAGTGCAGAGGCCAAGAACCCCACCAAGGATCTGCCCCAGGTCATCCTGGTGGCTACCATTGCCATCGCAATCTTCTATGCCCTGATTGCCATGGTGGCCGGCGGCGTGCTCCCCGTCTCCGAGACGGCCAACCAGCCTCTGGACCTGGTGGCCAGGGCGATCATGCCCACTCCCGTGTTCCTGTTCTTCGTCATCGGCGGCGCCCTGTTGGCCCTGACTACGACTCTGAACGCCACCTTCGCATGGATCACCAAGCCCATCCTACAGGCCTGCAACGACGGCTGGCTGCCCCATAAGATCGGCTACATTCACCCCAAGTTCAAGACCCCCGTCATTATCCTGGTGGGCTTCTACATCGTGGGCCTCATTCCCATCCTGACCGGCCTGCAGATCAGCATGATCGCCGACACCGCCGTGGTGCTCAGCAACATTCTGTTCGCCTTCATCTGCTTCGGCACCGTATTTATCCCCCAGCGCATGCCGGAGCTGTGGGAGGTCTCCGCCTTCCGCTGCAGCAAGAGCAAGCTCTACCTGAAGTCCATTCTGGGCGGCGTATCCTGCGTGGTCATGGTGCTGGTGCTCTTCTTCCAGATGAGCATGCCCCAGGCGGTCATTCTGGTCATCATCACCATTGTGGGGATTCTCTTCGCCCAGCTCCGCTACAGAAGCGGCGCCGTCAAGCCCGTCAAGAGCTATGAAAAGCTGTAATGCAGGGATCGTCTATTTTATTCAGAAGGAGTTCTTATTGTATGGACAGAACATATCAGCACATATTTACCCCTCTGACCATCCGGGGAATCACCCTGAAAAACCGCATTGAGATCGCGCCCATCTCCGTGTTCGACCTGGATACCACCCCGGAGCGCCACCCCTCCGAGCGGGATATGCAGTTCTTCCGCATGCGGGCCATGGGCGGCGCCGCCGTAGTCACCTTGGGCGACTGTATTGTCGACCCCAGCGGCGAGGACTCCGGCAAGCTGGCCTCCCCAAAGATCCTGGCGGGGCACGAGGACAACCTGCCCTTCCTGACCCGCATCGCCGACGAGATCCACCGCTACGGCGCCGTTGCCAGCATTGAGCTCAACCACGCCGGCATGCTGCGGGCCAGCGCGGGCGTCCAGGCCTGGGGCCCTGACTACATCAACTTTGACGAGACCAAGACCATCGCCCCCCTGTCCGACCAGTCCGCCTCCGATGAGCCGGTCTACCGCAAGGGCGAGGTGCTCTTCATGACCGAGGAGATGATCGAGACCGTGGTGGACGCCTTCGGCCGCGCCGCCGAGCAGGCCAAGACCTGCGGTTTCGAGATGGCCATGATCCACGCCGGCCACGGCTGGCTCATCCACCAGTTCCTCTCCCCGCTGACCAACCACCGCACCGACCGCTTCGGCGGCAGCCTGGAGAACCGGGCCCGCCTGCTGCTCATGATCATCGACCGCATCCGCCAGTACTGCGGCGAGGACTTCCTCATCGAGGTGCGCTTCAGCGGCACCGAGTACGTGGAGGGCGGCTACACCCTGAAGGAGGGCGTGGAGTTTGCCAAGCTGATGGACGGCAAGGCCGATCTGCTGCATGTCTCCGCCTGCAACTTCTACTTCCCGGAGACCGAGTGCCTGATGGTGCCCGGCATGTTCAAGGAGGAGGGCCACAACCTCTACCTGGCCGAGGAGATCAAGAAGCACGTGAAGCACTCCCATGTGGTGAGCGTGGGCGCCCACCGGGATCCCAAGAAGATCGAGGATATCCTGGCCGCCGGGAAGGTGGACATGATCGCCGTCTGCCGCGCGGTCAACGCCGACCCCCAGTTTGTCAACAAGCTCAAGAGGAACCAGGAGGAGGAGATCCGCCCCTGCCTGCGCTGCAACGCCTGCATCGCCAACTACCAGACCCGCATCACCAAGTGCGCCATCAACCCCACCCTGGACCGGCCGGAGGACGAGGTGTTCCCCTTCCTGCCCACCACGCCCAAGCGGGTGCTCATCGCCGGCGGAGGCCCCGCCGGACTGGAGGCGGCCATTGTCGCCAGGGATCGGGGGCATGAGGTCATCCTCTGCGAGAAAACCGGCACGCTGGGCGGCCTGCTCCGCTACGCCCGGAAGGTGCCCTTCAAGCGGGAGACCCAGCAGTATGTGGATTATATGATTGCCAAGGCCGTCCGCATGGGCGTGGATATCCGGCTGAACACCGAGGTCACCCCCGAGCTGGTAAAGGTCATCGCCCCCGACTTCTGCATTGCCGCCGTGGGCTCCAAGGCCCTGATTCCCCCCATCCCCGGTGTGGAGAAGGCCCATCCCATCATGGACATGTATGACGGCAAGGTACAGGTCGGGCAGAAGGTGGTCATCGTCGGCGGCGGCCTGGCTGGCACCGAGGCCGCTCTGGAGCTGGCCATGCAGGGCAAGCAGGTGACCCTGGTGGAGATGGGCATTGACGTGGCCCGCGACGCCAACTCCATCCACAAGCCCGCCCTGATGATGGAGCTCAAGGATCACGCCGAGCAGGTCACAATCCTGTGCAGGACCACCTGTACCGGGATCCATGACCACGGCATTGTGTGCAGAGACGCGGACGGCAAGGAGCTCACGCTTGACGCCGACACCGTCATCCTGGCCGCCGGCATGGCGCCCCTCCGGGCGGAGGCCCTGGCCCTGGAGCCGGTCTCCAGCGAGTTCCGCATGGTGGGCGACTGCAAGCGGCCCCGCCAGATCCTGGAGGCGGTCCGCGAGGGCTATGACGCGGCCATGGAGGTCTGAGACGGCATCCTGACGCCCCAATGAGAGAAGATCCCATTCCGGGGCCCGGCACATGTGCCGGGCCCCGGAACTTATTTCTAGAGGAGAACCGCGCAGGCAAACAAGACCGCCTCCGCTCATAGGCGGAGGCGGTCTTGCAGTGTATCCGGCGGAACGCCGCCGCTATCCGGTCCCGGGCAAAGCAAAGCCTGGCGCGGCGGACTCACCAGCACTCCAGCTCGGCCAGCACCGCCGGGGAGTCGGTGAGGATTTCTACCGGCTGGGAAAAGTCCAGAGCGAACAGGCCCATGGACGATTTGGCGTCGATAGCGATGGCGCCGTCCAGGGAGCGGACCTGAACCTCGTCAGGAACGGAGTAGGCCAGGCGGTGAAGACGCTCCAGCGCCTCCACCGAAGGGACTTTCTTCTGCACAACCACGGCGTGTCCTCCTGTCGTCAGTTCATCAGCGAGCACACCAGCTCAGTGTAGCCGGCGGGGTCCTCCAGAGGCAGGCCGGCGATGAGCTGAGCCTGGGCGTAGAGGAGCTTCGCGTACCGGGCGGCCTTGTCCCGGTCGCTCTCCACCGCCCGGCTGAGGGCGGCGAAGGCCGCCGAGTCGGGGTTGAGCTCCAGCACCCGCTGGGCCTTCATGCTTTTGGCGTTCTCGGGGTCCACCCGCTGGAAATACTTCTCCATCTCCAGGGTGATGGGGCCGTCGGCGGTGAGGCACACCGCGCCGCTCTTCAGGATTTTGGACACCCGGGCCTCCTTGATGGCGTCGCCCAGGGTCTCCTTGAGGAAGTCCAGCACGGGCTTGCTCTCCTCGGCCTTCTGCTCCAGGGCGGCCTTCTCCTCGTCGGTCTCGGGGAGGGCGTCGGCGTCGTCCACCGACTTGAAGGCCACCTCGTCCACCGCGCCCAGGGCGTCGATGACGAACTGGTCGGGCTCGTCGGTGAGGTAGAGGATCTCGTAGCCCTTGTCCCGGATGCGTTCGGCCTGGGGCAGCTTGGCAAGCTGCCCGGCGTCCTCGCCGCAGGCGTAGTAGATGTACTTCTGCTCCTCGGGCATGCGGGCCTTGTACTCGGCCAGGGAGGTGAGCTTGCCCTCCTTGGAGGAGAAGAAGAGCAGCAGATCCTTCAAAAGCTCCTTGTGGGCGCCGTAGTCGCTCACCACGCCCACCTTGATCTGGGTGCCGAAAGCCTTCCAGAAGGTCTCGTACTTCTCCCGGTCATCCTTCTGGAGGCGGAGCAGCTCGGCCTTGATCTTCTTCTCCAGGTTGCCCGCGATCACCTTGAGCTGGCGGGTGTGCTGGAGCATCTCACGGGAGATGTTGAGGGAGAAGTCCTGGGAGTCCACCACGCCCTTGACAAAGCGGAAGTGCTCGGGCAGCAGATCGGCGCACTTGTCCATGATGAGCACGCCGGAGGAGTAGAGCTGGAGGCCCTTCTGGTACTCCCGGGAGTGGAAGTCATAGGGGGCGTGGGCCGGGATATAGAGCATGGCCTTGTACTCCACCGCGCCCTCAGCGGACACGTGCACCACGCTCAGGGGGTCCTCCCAGTCGCCGTACTTCTCCTTATAGAACTGGTTGTACTCCTCCGCGGTGACCTCGCTCTTGGGCCGCTGCCACAGGGGTACCATGGAGTTGAGGGTCTCCCACTCGTCGAAGTCCTCCCACTCGGGCTTATAGTCGTCGCCGGCATCCTCGGGGCGGGGCTTCTGGCGGGACTTGTGCATGAGCATGACGATGGGGTAGTGGATGTAGTCGGAGTATTTTTTGACCAGATCGGCCAGGCGGTACTGCTCCAGGTACTCGTCGTAGTGGTCGTCCTCGGTGTTTTGCTTGATGTGGAGCACGATGTCGGTGCCGGCGCTCTCCTTCTCGCAGGGAGTGAGGGTGTACCCGTCCGCGCCGTCGGAGGCCCACTGCCACGCCTCGTCGGAGCCGTAGGCCCTGGAGGTGACGGTGACGTGGTCGGCCACCATGAAGGCGGAGTAGAAGCCCACGCCGAACTGGCCGATGATGTCGGTGGTGTGCTCCCCGCCGTTCTCCTGCTTGGCCAGCTCCTGCTTGAACTGGAGGGAGCCGCTGCGGGCGATGGTGCCCAGGTTCTGCTCCAGCTCCTCCTTCGTCATGCCGATGCCGTTGTCGGAGATGGTCAGGGTGCGGGCGAGCTGGTCGGGGGTGAGGGTGATCTTGAAGTCGGAGCGGTTCAGCCCCACCTGGTCGTCGGTGAGGGCCTTGTAGGCCAGCTTGTCCACCGCGTCGCTGGCGTTGGAGATCAGCTCCCGCAGGAAAATCTCCTTGTGGGTGTAGATGGAATTGATCATCAGATCCAGCAGCCGCTTGGACTCGGCCTTGAACTGTTTCTTTGCCATGACAATGCCTCCTGTATCTCAAACGGTTTTGTAAACAAAGAGCGTTAGCACTCGAACTTTCTGAGTGCTAACGCTATCATAATCCTTCGCATGAAAAATTGCAAGAGGGTTCAAGGATTGTTTACAATTCGGTGGGAGCGGATGTGCCAGGACTCGCCGTCCCGTTGACCCGGCCGATCTCCTCCGGGGTGAATGCGTGCGGCTCCGCCGCCGGGGCGGAGGGCTGGGGAGCAGGGTCAGCCGGACAGAGCTCCGGGAAGGCGCTGCTGAGCAGCCCACGGAGGCGAACCAGGGGGATGGGGCGCTCCAGGGTGGCGGTGGGGGAGGTAGCGCCGTCCTCATAGACCGGGAAGAGGAGCACAAGGTGGTCTTCCGTAAGGTAGAAGGCGTTGACATCCCAGTAGCTCTCAAAATATGCCCGGCCGTACGGGCCGTCCTCCAGACCGTCCAGAGCATCCAGAAGAGCGTCCATCCCCTTCTCGGCCGGAACCCGCAGTAAGGAGTCCAGGGTAAGGGCTTTGCCGGTGGACAGGTCAAGAAGGCTGCCGGAGACAGTGCCCGCGGGCTCACCCGCCAGCGCCTCGGTGCGCTGGTAGCGGACGCTCAGGAAGCGGTCGCACCGCTGGATGGTGTAGACGCTCTCCACGGAATAGTCCCCGCCGGGCTCCAGGCCTGGAGTGCTCCAGTATTCCCGGCCCTTTTCCAGCCACCCCTCTCCCAGTATGGAGAAGTCTTCGTTTAGACTCCGCCAGACGGGGTTCTCCCCGGCGTTTTCGATATAGGGCATGACAAAGCGCAGGGAGACCACCACCCCCTCCGGCGCGTCCGCGTTGGATTCCTCGCCGGCATAGTCCCGCTGAAAGACCTGCTCGCCCCACACCGGGGCGGGCATCTCCGACCGGACAGAACCGGCCTCCGGCGGCGGGGCGGTCTCCGTCGGAGCCGGGGCCTTCGGTGTGCAGGCGGTCAGACAGAGGGCCAGCAGCAGAACGAGCGTCAGATATCGTTTCATATCAATCCCGCCCATCTAAGTCAAGATTCTTCTCCCGGAATACGATGCGGAAGGAGGGGATGTTGTCAGAGCCCAGGTTGGAGGTCTCCACCGTGAAGCGATAGGCGCGCTCCGTCAGGACGGCGGTCACCACCACGTCCTCCCCGTCCTCGGCGATGGTGACGTCCCGCAGGAAGTGGCTGTCCCGGCCCAGGGAGCCCGCCGGGAAGGAATAGGGATAGAGGCTCTTTGGATATGTCCCCTCACCGATCCATTCCTCTATCTCATCAGTTTCCGCGCCGCCGCTCTCCAGGCAGGTGTTGTGGAGGCGGAGGGTGAACACCCGGCGGTCTGGATCAAAGCTGGTCTCGAAGCTGGGAATGGTGGTGGCCGCCGGGAAGAAGCCCCCAAAGAGCTCTCGGCTGTCCCCATTGGGTATGAAGGAGAAGGACAGGCCGTCGGCGTCGATGCGGGCGTCGTACACCTGCTCAAACCGGGCGTGTTCAGCGGGGCGGCCGTTCCCCAACCAGCCCATGTAGAAGGGCTCCGCCGGGTCCAGCCAGGTTTCCACAGTATCCAGGGTGGTCTGAACGGCGTCCTCCGGCACCCGGCCGTAGGCGTCCACCAGCACCCGCACGGTACCCGACTCGGGCAGCCCTTTCCAGGGGGTGGAGGAGCTGACACCGCCGGTAGTAAAGCGCACCTCGCCGGGGCCGGTGATCTGATAGGAAGCATCGGCGTCCAGACCCGTCAGGTACACCCGGCGGCCGGTTTCCCCGAACACCCAGTCCAGAAGGCGGGGTTCACTGCCGCCGTAGGTGTATTCCACCACAAAGTCGTCCAGATAGCCGCGTACCTCCGTCACCGTATAGCCCTCGGCCTCATAGAGGGCGGGCAGTTCCTCCTCCGTGACCGGGGTGGGCAGCTCGGCGGTGGGGGCGGGGCTGGCCGCGCCGGGAGAAGGGGCGGGCTCAGCGGGGGCGGCCGGGGCGCAGGCGGCCAGCAGCGCGGCCAGGGCCAGGGCGGCCAGGCCGGAAAAAAGGCGCAGTTTCATAAAAAAATCCTCCTTGGCGTCTCCTATCATACCATAGGGGACGGAAAAAAGGGTTACGGGGGCGGTTTCAATCCGGTTACAAGAAACTACGATTGCCCTTTTGCAAAAAATCACATATAATAGAGGCTGCTGATTATGAGAGGGAGGCAAGTTATGATTCTGAACGTGCTGGCCGTAGGCGACGTCGTGGGGGACAGCGGCGTGGAGTACCTGTCCCGCCATCTCCGGGGGCTGAAGAAGCTCAAGGGCGTGCATTTCACGGTGGTCAACGGGGAGAACGCGTCCGGCGTGGGGATTCTGCCCCGGCAGGCCCGGGAGATCTTTGACGCCGGTGCGGATGTGGTCACCCTGGGCAACCACACCTGGAACCGCATCCAGATCGCCGACTTTCTGGAGGATGACCGGTATACCCTCCGCCCCGCCAACTACACCAGCCGGGTGCCCGGCCGGGGCTGGGGCGTGTACGACGGCCCCGGCGGCGTGCGCATCGGCGTCATGAACCTGATTGGCCGGTGCGAGATGGACAGCAACTTCGACAACCCCTTCACCACCGCCGACCGGGTGCTCAGGCGGATGGAGGGGACCGATGTGGTGCTGGTGGACTTCCACGCCGAGGCCACCAGCGAGAAGGGGGCCATGGGGTATTACCTGGACGGCCGGGCTCAGGCCGTGTGGGGCACCCACACCCATGTCCCCACCGCCGACGGGCAAATTCTCCCCAAGGGGCTGGGCTTTGTCACCGACCTGGGTATGACCGGCCCGGCCGAGAGCGTGCTGGGCATCCGGCCGGAGCAGGCCGTCAACCGCTTTCTGGGCGGGCTGCCCCGCCGCTTTGAGCCCGCCCCGGGCCCCTGTAAGCTGGAGAGCGTACTCTTCTCCATCGACACCGACCAGCGGCGGTGCGTGAGCGTCGAGCGGGTGGACATCCGCGCGTAATATCCCCTGCGAGAAAGGAACCGAGACATCTATGCTGACAATCATCCACGGGGCGGATTTCCACCTGGACGCCCCGTTTGCCGCCCTGCCCCCGGACAAGGCCAGGGCCCGCCGGGCCGAGCAGCGGGAGCTGCTGGACCGGCTGGCCGGGCTGGCGGAGGAGCGGCGGGCGGACGTGGTGCTGCTCTCCGGAGACCTGCTGGACGGCGGCCAGACCTACCAGGAGACCGTACAGGCCCTGGCCCGGACCCTGGGGGGCATCCCCGCCCCGGTGTTCATCGCCCCGGGCAACCATGACTGCTACGGCCCCCGTTCGGTGTACGCCGGCACGGCGTGGCCGGACAACGTACATATCTTTTCCACCGTGGCGGTGGAGGGGGTGGAGCTGCCCGGCCTCAACTGCGTGGTGCACGGCGCGGCCTTTACCACCCCCCAGGCCGACCGCTCTCCCCTGATGGGCTTTGCCGCCCCACGGGACGGGCGCATCCACCTGATGGCCCTCCATGGGGACGTGGAGGGGAAGGGACGCTACGGCCCCATCGCCCTGGAGGACATCGCCGCCAGCGGCCTGACCTACCTGGCCCTGGGACACATCCACGCCTGCTCCGGGCTGCAAAAGGCGGGGGACACGTACTGGGCCTACCCCGGCTGTCCCGAGGGCCGGGGCTTTGACGAGCTGGGCGACAAGGGCGTGCTGGTGGTGACGGTGGACGACGGCGGGGCCGTGTCCGCCGAGTTCGTCCCCCTGGCCCGGCGGCGCTATGAGATCCTGACCGTGGACGTGACCGGGGCGGAGAGCCCGGCCGCCGCCCTGGCGGCGGCCCTGCCCGCGGACGCCGGGGAGGACTGCTATCGCATCGTGCTCACCGGAGAGCGGGGGGAGGAGCCGCCGGAGCTGGCCGCCCTCGCCGCCCTGGCCGAGCCCCGCTTTTACAGCGTGACCCTCCGGGATCAGACCCGGGAGCGGCGGGCGCTGTGGGCCCGGTCGGGGGAGGACAGCCTCACCGGCCTCTTCCTGCGCACCCTGCGGAGCGGGGCGCTGGAGGGGGACGGGCTGGAGCTGGCCGCCCGCTTCGGGCTGGCGGCCCTGGAGAATGGGGAGGATCCCTGCCTATGAAGATTTTGAAGATGCGCGCCACCTTCGGCAAGCTCCAGAGCGCGGAGCTGGCGCTGGGGGAGGGGCTGAATGTCATTGAGGCCCCCAACGAGGGGGGCAAGTCCACCTGGTCGGCCTTCCTGCGGGCCATGCTCTACGGGATCAACACCAAGGAGCGGGACCGTCAGGGCTACCTTGCGGAGAAGAACCGCTACCAGCCCTGGAGCGGCGCGGCCATGGAGGGGAGCGTGGAGCTGCTCTGGCAGGGGCGGTCCGTCACCCTCCGCCGGGGGCCCAAGGGGAGCACCCCCTTTGGCCGCTTTGAGGCGGTGTATACCGGCACGGCGGAGCTGGTGCCCGGCCTCACCGGGGACAACGCGGGGGAGACCCTCACCGGCGTGCCCCGGGAGGTATTCGAGCGCTCCGCCTTCGTGGGCCAGGGGGGCGCGGCCATCGACGGCGCCCCCGCCCTGGAGGCCCGCATCGCCGCCCTGGCCTCCAGCGGGGAGGAGGATGTGTCCTACTCCCAGGTAGAGCGCCGCCTGCGGGACTGGCTCAACCGCCGGAAGCACAACAAGACCGGCCTGATCCCCCGGCTGGAGGAGGAGCTGGCCGACGTGGAGGAGACCCTGGCCCGCCAGTCCAAGGCCTTCCGTCTGGCCCAGGAGGCCAGGCGGGAGCTGGAGCGGCTCCAGGCCGAGCACAGACTTCTGGAGTCCGAGCGGGACGCCCACCTCAGCCGGGCCATGGCCCAGCGCAGGGCCCGGTGGGAGGCGGCCCAGGCCGCCCTTGCCGAGGCCCAGGCCCAGGTGGACGGCCTGGAGGCCGAGCGTACCCGCCACGGCGCGCCTCCCGACCGGGATACCCTGAAAAGGGCCCAGGAGGAGCTCAACGCCCTCAATACCCTCCACGCCAACCGCAAGCTGGCGGAGAGCCAGCTGGAGGAGGCCCGGGCGGCGGAGGCGGAGGCCCGGGCCTCCGCAGAGGACCCCCTGTTCCCCGGCCTGACCCCCGACGAGGCCTGGGAGCGGGCCGGCGCCGACGCGGAGGCGGCGGGCGGCCGGCCCAAAACAGCGGGGCTGTACGCGGGCGGAATCCTGCTGCTGGCAGTTGGCGCGGTGGGGCTCATAGCCACCCTCTGCGGGACGCTGCCCCTGCCCCTGGGGGGGAGCCTTCCGGCCGTTTTGACGACGGCCGGGGTGTCCGCTGCTCTGGCTATCGGGGGCGCAGCTCTGCTGATCGCCGCCGGGCTGTGGAAAAGACGATTTGCCGCCGGAGCGGCAGAGCTGCTGGCACGCTACGGGGCGGAGCGGCCCGAGGATATTCTGGGCCGGGCCAGCGCCTACCGGGAGGCGTGTGTGGTGGCGGCGGAGGCGGCCAAAAAGCGGGAGGCGGTGGAGCAGGCCCTGGCCGGGCACATCGCCCGGGACGAGGAGACCCGCCGGAGGCTGCTGGAGCTGGTGCACCCCTTCGCCCCCACGGTGACGGACACCTTCGGCGTATCCGCCGCCCTCTCCCGGGCGCTGAACCTGGACGAGCGCCTGTCCACCGCCCGGGTAAAGCTGGAGGGGGCCAGAACCCTGGCCGACAGCCTGCCCCGGCCCGAGGAGGTCTCCGGCGGGACGGACGTGGAGCCCCGCTTTGACCCTGCCGAGACCGCGGCCCGCCTGAGCGCGGCGGAGGGAGAGCTCTCCCGGCTGCGCAGCGGCCTGGCCATGGCCCAGGGGGAGCTGAATACCCTGGGCGACCGGGAGGCCCTTCAGACCCGGCGGGAGGCCATCCAGGAGGAGCTGGACCGCCGCCGGGCGGAGTACGACGCCTTGGGCGCGGCCCTGGCCGCCCTGGAGCGGGCCCACAGCGGGCTCCAGGCCCGGTTCTCCCCGGCCCTCAACCGCCGGGCGGGGGAGCTGCTGGCGGAGCTCACCGGCGGGAAATACGACAAGGTGGCCCTTACCCAGCAGTTTGAGGCCCTGGCGGAGGAGCGCGACGGCCTCCAGCCCCGGCGGGCGCTGACCCTCTCCCAGGGTACCGCCGACCAGCTCTACCTGGCGGTGCGTCTGGCGGTGTGTGAGCTGGTGCTCCCTGCGGAGGAGCCCTGTCCTCTGGTGCTGGACGACGCCCTGGCCAACTTCGATGACGGCCGCTGCGCCCTGGCCCTGGAGGCCCTGGCCCGGCTGGGAGAGGAGCGGCAGATCCTCCTGTTCACCTGCCACAGCCGGGAGGCGCGGCTGGCGGAGGGCCGGGAGGGGGCCGCCGTTCTGCGCTTGCAATCGTGAGCAGGGCGGGGTATAATAGAACGATCTTTTTTCCCATTCGGATGGAGCTGATACCTTTGGCAAAGAAGCAAACACAAGACGGGGAGGAGCAGGAGGAGCTCTCCAGCGGCGACTCCCTCAAGCTGGATCTCTACTTCTGGCTCCAGGCCCTGGTGCTGGCCCTGGTGGCGCTGATCCTTCTCTTCACCTTCGTGGGGCGCATCATCGGCGTGGACGGCAGCTCCATGTATCCCACGCTGCACCACGGGGACATGCTGCTGCTCCAGAGCGTCGGCTATGAGCCCAAGCAGGGGGATGTGGTGGTGCTCACCAAGGCCTTCCGCGATGTGGACGGGCCCATCGTCAAGCGGGTCATCGCCGTGGGCGGACAGACGGTGGACATCGACTACGACGCGGGCACCGTCGCAGTGGACGGACAGGTGCTGGACGAGCCCTACATCCATGAGGCCATGCTGTGTCCCACCTATGAGAACCAGACCCATATTGAGGTGCCGGAGGGCTCCATCTTCGTCATGGGCGACAACCGCAACCACTCCAGTGACAGCCGGGACGTGACCCTGGGCACCGTGGACGAGCGGTATGTGCTGGGGCGGGCGGTGTGCGTCCTGCTGCCCTTCCAAAACTTCGGCATGATCCCCGAAGGGGAGCAGACCAGATAGCATGCAAAACGCGGGCCGCGTATCCAAGAGATACGCGGCCCGCGTTTTAATTCAGGACAGGCGGAAACGCTCCAGCTTCTGATAGAGGGCGGTGCGGGAGATGCCCAGCACCCGGGCGGCCAGCGCCCGGTTGCCCCCGGCATAGGCCAGGGCCTGCTCCAGGGCGGCGCGCTCCTGGTCGGCCAGGGTGGGGGGCGGCGCGGAGGCGGGGCCGGACGGCGACGCCGTCCCCGCCAGGGGGTCGGTGACGCCGAAGGCCTCGTTGTAGCTGCGCTGGCCGATGGTCAGCTCGTCCACCACGTGCCGTCCGGTGATCTGCACCCCGTCGTAGAACACCAGCCAGCGGCCCACCAGATTCTTGAGCTGGCGGACGTTACCCGGCCAGGTGTACCGCTGAAGGTACTCCATGGCCTGGGAGGTGAGGCGGAGCCGCCCGCCCTTTTGGGCGCAGAGGCGGTCGATGAGCAGGGGAATGTCCTCCGGCCGGGCCCGCAGGGGCGGCAGGTAGAGTTCGATGGTGGACAGGCGGTAGTAGAGATCCGCCCGGAAAGCCCGCCGCTCGCTCATGGCCAGCAGGTTTTGGTTGGTCGAGGCGATGATCCCCGCACGCAGGGGGATGATCTCACGACCGCCCACCCGCTCAAACTCCCGGGACTCCAGCACCCGCAGCAGCTTGGACTGCATCTGCAGATCCATGTCCCCGATCTCGTCCAGCAGGATATCCCCGTCCCCCGCCAGTTGAAACTTGCCCATCCGGGCCTCGGTGGCGCCGGTGAAAGCCCCCTTCTCGTGGCCGAAGAGTTCGGATTCCAGGAGCTGCTCTGGGATGGCGGTACAGTTGATGGTCACATAGGGGAGGGGGCGGCCCCCGTGGCGCTCGGCATGGATGCCGCTGGCGATGATCTCCTTGCCGGTGCCGGTCTCCCCCAGAATGAGTACGCTCTCACCGCTGTGAGCGGCTTTCCGGGCCTTGTCCAGCAGGTCGGCCACCCGGGGGCTCTCCCCTACAAAATCCTCCAGGCGGTAGCCGCTGTCCACCCGGGCCAGATCCTGGTAGAGGCCCCGGAAGCCGGCGGCCTGGTCGCTGAGCTGGGAGAGCACCTTTTTCAACCGGCCCAGGTTGCGCACCGTGATGGTGCCCACCACGCCGATGACCCGCTCCCCGTCCAGGACGGGAAACAGGCTGGAGATACAGGGCCGGCCATGGAGCTCCAGAAAGAGATCGGGCCGGGGTTGGCCGGTGCGCAGCACCTCCTCGAAGGGGGAGAGCTGGTCCAGCACTGAGATATGCTGCCCCACCACCGCTGCCCGCTGAGACGGGTCGGGGAAGGAGCTGGCGCTGATGTAGAGGATGCGGCAGTCGGTGTCCACCAGAATGGCGGTGTCGAACAGGCTGTCCAGCATCCGGTCCAGGACGCCGCCCCGGGTGTGCAGCTCCTGGCGGCTGATGTGCAGAGTCTGCATGTCCTCACCACCTGTTCATAATCTGACCACTATTATACAATATGTACGGAAAAAAGACAAGACAGCCGGGCGGAATGGGGGGAGAAGGAGGGCAGAAGTCCCCTGTGGGGCGGGGGTTCCGGGCCGTGCGGCGCATTTGGCACGGGGATTGCTTATGAAAATAGACGTGAATACAAAACACAGAAGGAGTGTTTATCATGAGCAAGAGACCCGAACTGACCGCTGCTGAGCGCGCCCTGCCCTACGCTAAGTTTTACGACCTGCCTATCACCCCCATTCCGGAGGAGAAGCTGGCCGTGCTGGCGGCTGGCCCCATCGATCCCAGCCTGGCGCTGAAGATCGAGGACCGCAACGACCTGTTCAAGCCCGGCTATCTGCCCTGCGAGATCGGCTACTGCGTCATGCCCAACGGCACCGGCTTCCTGGCCAACCGCACCGAGATGCCCGGCGTGACTCCTGAGATGTTCGAGTGGTGGTTCGCCTGGCACAGCCTGGAGGATCTCCGCTACCGCATCTGGGACCCGGAGGATCACTACTATGCCCGCCAGCAGATGCGGGAGAAGACCCTGGACCAGAGCCTGCCCATGCGGGAGCGCACCTGGGGCACCGTCCACCATGTGCTGGAGGATATCGGCCCCGGCCCCGACGAGCTGGTTTTGGAGTTCCGCTATCCCCACGAGCTGGGCTATGAGGAGGAGAAGGTGGGCACCGACGCCTGCGCCGCCCTCATCTGCGCCAACGGCCACGGCCCCGTCCCCGGCCAGGGCGTGGCGGCCATCATGACCCACTTCGTCCGCGAGATCCCCGGCGGCATCGAGCTGCGCTCCCGCTTCTGGATCGGCTACGGCCTGGTGGACGGCAGGCTGGTCAAGCTGGTGCCCGACGGCGTGTCCGTCCCGGAGGAGGTACCCATGGGCCTGTTCGCCCACAACCTGAAGGAGTTCGGCCACCTGGCCGCCATCCTGCCTCAGGTCTACGCCGAGAACAAGGACAACTGGTAAGGAGGAGCCGTCATGTGCAAGAAGAGCAAATTCCCTCTGGTATTTAACATTTTCCTGGCCTTCTTCATCACTTTGGTGGTGACCATCTTCGTCAAGGCCGGCGAGGGCGCGCTCACCCCGGAGAGCTTTATCATCGGTATGATTCAGGGCTTCTGCCTCAACATGACCCTGGAGACCATCATCGATCTGCCCGCCATGGGCAACAAGTTCGTCCGCGCCTTGGGCGTCAAGAAGATGGAAGGCCCCGCCGCCTACTTCCTGCGCCTGCTGGCCATCGTGTTCGTGATTGTGCTGCTCATGAGCTTCCTGCTGATGTTCTGCGAGATCGGCTTCGCCATGGGCGCGGGCTTCTTCGGCTTCTGGATCACCAAGGTGCCCGCCATCTTTGTGGTGGCCTACATCACCGCCGCCATCGTCTTCATCCCCTCCATGAAGGCGACTGCCGTCATCTGTTCCAGGGAGGACTGAATCGGATGACACAGGAGGATGTCTATAAACCCTCCTGCCGTCGAAAGGACCTTTTCGATAGGCGGTAAAACATACCCCCGCGTGCTATGGCACGCGGGGGTATGTTTTACCCGGTGGCGGCATCCCGGCGGGAGAGCCGCCGTACGGCCAGCAGAGAGAAGAGCAGAAGGTAGAACCCGCAGCCCGCCAGAAAGGAGGGGAGGGGCAGGGCCATCTGGGGGTTGTTGGCCCGCATACCCAGGCAGAGCAGGGAGTAGGGAAAGGCGGCGCCGAAGCCCTGGCTGGTAAGGAGCAGGCCGAAGATTCCACCCACCAGGGCGATGGCTACCGGCGGGGCGAAGGCGCGGATGGCCAGACTGAGGTAGAGCTGTACGGCGCACACCGCCGTACAGCCCAGGGCGCCGAAGGCCAGCCAGCCGGGCAGCTCCGGGGGCAGGGGGGCGGAGATACCTGCCAGCCTGCCGCTGAGGAGAAAGAGCAGGCCGATGAGGGCCATGGCCAGGGCGGACACCCCCACGTCCAGCAGCAGCTTGCCCAGGTAGAGCGCACGCACTGGCACCGGGGCGGTGAGGGCAGCGTTCCAGTTGTGGTCGGCGTGCTCCAGCCGCCACTGCCAGGCGCAGAACACGCCGAACTGGGCGGGGAGGAAGAACATGGAGGCAAACAGGGTGTGCTGGGTCCACAGGCTGTACCAGCCGGCGTCCAGCACCTCCAGGTTGCCCAGGTAGTTGAAGGTGCCCAGCACCGCGGGAAAGAGGGGGAGCACCAGGAAGGCCAGCCACACCGGGGCGCGGCGGCACTTCATCAGCTCCGCCCGGAGACAGCGCAGTACCATGCCTCATACCTCCTTTCGGACGAACAGAGTCCGTCCCACAGTGAGAAAGAGGGCCGCCCACAGGCACAGGAGGGCCAGATCCAGGGGCTCCGGCCGCCGCCAAAAGAAAGCGGTCCAGCGGGTGGCCTCATCCCATTCCATCCGCACCAGAGAGAGCAGGCCGTAATACCCCCAGGGGACGCACCGCTGTACCCACACGGGGAAGAGCAGGGCCATGAGTCCCACGAAGCTGCCGAAGATGCCGCATACCAGAGCCACGGCCTGGTTGGCGAAGCGGAGGGACAGCCCCTGCTGGAGGGCGTAGAGGGTCATGGACACCGCCCAGGACAGGGCGGTAAAAACCACGAACCGCCCCCAGGGCGTCCCGCCGGGGAAGCCCATGGCAAGGCCCAGGGCCAGAAAGAGGGCGCCGCGCGCCAGGAGCAGGCCGGCCAGCACCAGGGCGCCCCAGGCCAGCTTGGCGGCGTAGAGACGACCGGGGGTGACGGCAGTCTCCAGCAGCTTGAGGGTATGCCCCCTGTGCTCCAGCTCACAGCTCCGGCTGGCAATCACCGCCACGCCGATAGGGAGCATAATGGCGTCCACCATTGCCAGGTTGTAGAGCAGAAGCATCCACCCCTGAGCCAGCGCCTCCGCATCCTGCCGGGTCAGGTAGGCCCCGAACCACAGGAGCTGGGCGGCCAGCAGGCCGGCGCAGACCAGGGTGAGCTTGCGCCGGCGGCACTTGCAGAACTCCAGGGCCAGCAGCTTCACAGGCTCTCCTCCCTTCCGGTGAGCTCCAGAAAGAGGTCTTCCAGGCTCTTCTGCCGCTCCTCCATGCGCAGAAGATCCACCCGGTGGGAGGCCAGAAAGCGGGAGAGACTGGCTGCATCGGCGTCGGAGAGCAGGGGAAGGGTGAGCCAGCCGTCCTCCAGGGTGCAGGGGACACGGTTCTCCCCCAGCAGGCGGGCCGCCCCGGCGTTGTCGGTGGTGCGCAGGGCCAGGCGGGGGCAACTGCGGGCGTGGAGCGCGGACAGGGTGTCCTGAAACACCAGCCTCCCCTCCCGGATGATGCCCACGTGGTCGGCCATCTGGTCGATCTCGCTGAGCAGGTGGCTGGACACCACCACCGTCATGCCGAACCGGCCGGGCAGGGAGCGGATGAGCTCCCGCATCTCTTGGATGCCCGCCGGATCCAGGCCGTTGGTGGGCTCGTCCAGGATCAGCAGCCTGGGGAAGCCCAGCAGGGCGGCGGCTAGGCCCAGCCGCTGCTTCATGCCCAGGGAGTAGTGGGCCGTCCGCTTGCCCTTCTGGCCGTCCAGCCGGACGATGCGCAGCACCTCCCCGATGTCCCGCTCCGGCGCCCCGCGCAGGGTTTGGACGATGTGCAGGTTCTCCGCGCCGGTCAGGTGGCCGTAGTAGCTGGGGCTCTCGATCAGGCTGCCCACCTGCCTGAGAGTCTCCATGCGGGTGCGGGGACCCATGGGCCGCCCAAAGACGGCGATTTCCCCTGCCGTGGGCCTGGCCAGCCCCAGAAGCAGCTTGAGGGTGGTGGATTTGCCCGCCCCGTTGGGGCCCAGAAATCCATAGACCGCCCCCTCCGGCACGGTGAGATCCAGATGGTTGACCCGCAGAGCCGGGCCGTACTGTTTGCACAGCCCGCGGGTTTCCACAACAGCGTTCATGTGAGGACACCTCCTTGTTACACCGCAAGGATAGCGCCCCTCCCTTACATCCCGATGAAGCCATCCTTACGCTTACCTTACGTTTTCCGGCCGGGGCGTGCAAAGGGGAAGCCAGTTGTTGTATAATAGAAAAACAGCGGGAACAGGGCGCGGGGCCATGTGCTTTCTGCCCTGCGCAAGTCGGCAGGGGCGGCCCTTCTGGCCGCCCGCGGGCGACCACGAGGGTCGTCCCTACGGGGCATTTGCTCCGATCAGAAAGGACTGGGAAGCAAGGATGGCCTATCACATTTTACTGGTGGACGACGCGCCGGAGCTGCGGCGCATGGTGGGAGAGCTGCTGGAGGGGGCGGGCTATGCTGTCACACTGGCAGCCGACTGCGCCCAGGCCCGCCGGGCGTGGACAGAGTCGCAGCCCGACGCGGCGCTGCTGGACGTGATGCTCCCCGATGGGGACGGGTTTTCCCTGCTGGAGGAGCTGCGGCGGGTGGGGAACGGCGTGCCGGTGCTGTTCCTCTCCGCACGGGACGAGGATGAGGCTCGCCTGCGGGGGCTGGGCCTGGGGGCGGACGACTACATCACCAAGCCCTTCCTGCCTCAGGAGCTGCTGCTGCGCCTGGCGGCGGTGCTCCGCCGGGTGTACGGCGCTGGGGCGGGGGAGGTGCTGCGCCTCGGGGCAGCGGAGGTGCACTGGGGCACCGGCACGGTGCGCCGCCCCGGCGGCGGTGAGGCTGCCCTCACCGCCAAGGAGTACGCCCTGCTCAAAAAGCTGGCGGCCAACCGGGGAAACATCGTCACCATCGACGCCCTGTGCCAGGCCCTGTGGGAGGGGCCCATGGTGGGCTATGAGAACACCCTCATGGTTCATATACGCCGCCTGCGGGAGAAGCTGGAGACCGACCCCTCCCACCCGCAGTACCTGCTCACCGTCCGGGGGCTGGGCTACCGCCTGGCCCAGGAGGAGCGGCCGTGAGGGGGCGCAATCTCCGCCGTACCCTGGTGGCGGCCGGCCTGGTGGCGGCCTCGGCGGTGCTGGTGCTGGTTCTGGCGGTGGCGGGGCTGCTGGCCTTTATTGTCACCTCTGCCGGGGCGGGCAGCTCGTGGAACGCCTCCATGGACGAGCTCTCCGCCGCCCTGGTGCGGACGGAGGGGGGCTATGCCTTTACCGGCGGGGAGTACCTGGCGGAGAAGGAGCTGTGGGCCATGCTGGTGGACGAGGGCGGCGCCGTGGTGTGGCAGCAGGGCAAACCCGCCGATGTGCCCGACCGCTACTCCCTTACCGATATGGCCGCCTTTACCCGCTGGTATCTGAGCGACTACCCGGTACAGGTACGGGTACGGGAGGACGGTCTGCTGGTGGCGGGCGGCCCGAAGGGGAGCACCTGGAAGCACCCCTTCGTCTTGGATATGGATGTGCTGAAGACCATCCCTTTCTGGTTCGCGGGGCTGTTTCTGCTGGCCCTGCTGGGGGTGCTGGGCCTCACCGCCCTGGTGCTGGGCCGCCAGTTCCGGCGGGAACAGCAGGAGCGGGACTTTGCCCGCTCCGACTGGATCAACGGCATCTCCCATGACATCCGCACCCCTCTGTCCATGGTCATGGGCTACGCCGGGCAGTTGGAGGCGGACCCGGTCCTCCCGCCCCGGCGGAGGGCCCAGGCCGCCATCATCCGCCGCCAGAGCCAGACCATCCGGGATCTGATCAATGACCTCAACCTGACCATGCGCCTGGACTACGCCATGCAGCCCCTGCGGCGGGGGAGCCTCCACCCCGCCGCCCTGGTGCGGCAGGTGGCGGCCGACGTGCTCAACGGCGGGCTGGAGGAGCGGTACGCCCTGGCGGTGGAGGTGCCGCCGGAGGCCGAAGCCCTTACGTTGGAGGGGGACGCGTCCCTGCTGCGGCGGGCCCTGCTTAACCTGGTGAACAACTGCGTGCGCCACAACCCGGAGGGCTGCTCCATCACCCTGACTGCGGCAGCCGAGGGGGAAGTATGCACCCTGAGGGTGGAGGACGACGGGGGCGGTGGTCTGCCGGTCGGACTGGCGGAGGTCGGACTGGCCCCGGACGGCGGGGCCGCCCACGGCACCGGCCTCAGGCTGGTGGAGCAGATCGCCAGGGCCCATGGCGGCGCACTGGAGCTGCACCGGGCGGCGCGGGGCGTCCTGGCCGTCCTCCGCCTGCCCCTGTGAGCGCGCAGAGCCCCCGGACGCCAATGGCATCCGGGGGCTCTGCATGAGAAAGGGGAGGTATGGGAAGAAAACGCTACTGTTGGGGCGGCATGACCGTGGCCATGCCCTGTAAAACCACCTCGCCCGCCTGGTTGGTGCACACCGTATCCAGCTTAACGATGTTCTTCTCCGCGCGGATTTCGCTCACTGTGCAGGTGGCGGTGACGGTGTCCCCGAAGCGGACGGGCCTGGTGAACTTCAGCTCCTGGCCCAGGTAGATGGTGCCGGGGCCGGGCAGCTGCATGGCCAGGACGGCGGAAATGAGGCCGGCGCTGAGGATGCCGTGGGCAATCCGTCCGCCGAACCGGGAGGCACTGGCCACGGACTCGTTGACATGGGCGGGGTTCAGATCGCCGGTGATACCGGCGAAAAGGTACACGTCGGTCTCGCTGATGGTCTTGGAGTGGCTGGCGCTGTCGCCCAGCTTCAATTGCTGAATGGTCATGATGCGGCCTCCTTCTTGTATGCGCTGACGGGGATCAGAGGAACAGGCCCCAGATCAGGGCCAGCCCCAGAGAGGATACCAGCGGAATGATACAGGTCGTGATACAGATGTCGATGTAGGACTCCTTGTGGGTACAGTTGGACACGGCCAGCAGGGTGAGCACCGCGCCGTTGTGGGGCAGGGTGTCCAGGCCGCCGGAGGAGATGGAGGCGATGCGGTGCAGGGCCTCCAGAACGCCGGTGTTGCCCGCAGCCATTTCGGCGTACTTGGGGCCCAGGGCGGACAGGGCGATGGACATGCCGCCGGAGGCCGAGCCGGTGGCGCCGGCCAGCAGATTGACGGCCACCGCCTCGGAGAAGAGGATGGAGCCGGGCATGTTCAGGGCGATGCTGGTGAGGGAGGCAAAGCCGGGGACCACCTTGACCACGGAGCCGAAGCCAACGGCGCAGGCGGTGTTCATGATGGCGCCCATGGAGCCGTTGGCGCCCTCGTTGATGGCGGGCAGCAGGGTCTTGGCCTGGTTCAGGTTCAGCAGGCAGGCCACCAGAATGCCGCCCACCAGGGCGATGACGATGGCGTAGTTGGAGGCCAGCTCAATGCCGGCAAAGCGATTGAGCAGCCAGGGGAACAGGTTGAGCATGAGCACAACCACCACCAGGGGGACGATGCCGGTGACCCAGTGCCAGGAGGGCAGAGCCTTGGAGTCGTGATCCACTTCCTTGTGCTTGGGGTCGGGGACAAAGTGCAGGCCCTTGCGGCGGGACTGGCGCACCCGCCACTCCAGGTAGATATAGGCGGGCAGCAGCATAACGGCGCAGGCCACAAGGGACAGGAGCGGAGCCGCCATGGTGGTGGTGCCGTAGTAGTCGGTGGGGATCAGGTTCTGAATCTGGGGGGTGCCGGGCACGGCGGTCATGGTGATGCCGAAGGCGCCGGTGGCAATGGCGCCGGGCAGCAGGGTGCGGGGCAGGTCGGCGGCCCGGTAGATGGAATAGCCCATGGGATAGATGACGAACACCACGACGAACAGGGAGATGCCGCCATAGGTCATCAGCAGGCAGGGGATAACCACTGCTGCCACCGCGAAGCGGGGGCCGATCAGCTTGACCAGGGCGTTGCCCAGGCTGCGGGCGGAACCGGTCAGATCCATGACCTTGCCGTACACCGCGCCCAGGAAGAAGGCGGGGAACCATTGGAGCACGTAGTCGGCCATGCCCTTCATATAGTCGCCAATGTAGGCGTCCAGGATGGCATAGCCGCTGAGCACGGCCACCACCACGGCGCAGACAGGGGCGACCCAGATGATGGAATAGCCCTTGTAGGCCAGGAACATCAGCAGGACCAGGCCCAAAATAATGCCGAACAGGGATAGTGACATTTGGATTCCTCCTCTACAGATACAGAATAAACGTCCCCTCTCAGATCAAGGCAGGGTGAGCCCCATAGGTTCCGGGCGGAAGATGCGGGGATCCATCGCCCGGACCTTGCGGATGATGGGCTGGAAGTCCATCTGGTCCAGAATATCCCGCTGTAGGTCCACGCCGGGGGCGATCTCTTTCAGCTCCACCCCCTCCGGAGTGAGGGCGAAGACGGCCCGCTCCGTGACGTAGAGCACGTGCTGGCCGCGTCTGGCCGCATAGGCGCCGGAGAAGGTGATCTGCTCCACCTGGCGCAGCAGCTTGCGCACGGACCCCTCCCGGCGGATGGCCAGCCTGCCGTCCTCCACCGCCACGTCCAGCCCGCCGGCGGTGAAGGTGCCGCAGTACACCACTCGTTTGGCGTTCTGGGTGATGTTGATGAAGCCGCCGCAGCCGGCGATCTTGGGGCCGAATTTGGAGACATTGATGTTTCCTGCGGCGTCCATCTGGGCCAGGCCCAGGAAGGCCACGTCCAGCCCGCCGCCGTCATAGAAATCGAACTGGGCGGGCTGGTCCAGAATGCAGTCGGCGTTGATGGCTGCGCCGAAGTCCTTGCCGCCGGCGGGGATGCCGCCGATGGCCCCTACCTCGGTGGTCAGCACAAGCCCCTCCAGGCCCTCCTCCGCCGCCACGGCGGCCACCCCCTCCGGCATGCCGATGCCCAGGTTGGTGACTGCGTGGGGGAGCAGCTCCATGGCGGCCCGGCGGGCGATGATTTTCCGCTCTCCCATGGGCAGCGGGGGCAGGGAGCGCAGAGGGACGCGCACCTCGCCGGAGAAGGCCGGGTTATAACGGGTGCCGAAGGTCTGCATATGTTCCTCCGGCGGGGCCTCCACCAGCACGTCCACGTAGATGCCGGGCAGGCGCACCAGGCGGGGGTCCAGGGAGCCGTATTCCACAATGCGCTCCACCTGGACGATGACCGTTCCGCCGGAATTCCGGGCGGCCTGTGCCTGGGCCAGGGCCTCGGCGTATACGCCCTCCCGCTGGAAGGTGCAGTTGCCCCTGGTATCGGCATAGCTGGCCCGGAGAATAGCCACCTGAATGGGAATGGCAGGGTAGAACAGCTTTTCCTCCCCCTCCAGCTCAATGAGCTTTACCACGTCCCCGGCCGCCCGGGCGGCGTCGTTGAGCTTGCCCCCCTCCAGGCGGGGGTCTACAAAGGTGCCCAGGCCCACATGGGTAATTACGCCGGGCTTTCCCGCGGCAATGTCCCGGAAAAGCTGGGCGATCACCCCCTGGGGCAGGTTGTAGCCGGCCAGCTTGTTTTCCGCGCACAGCCGGCCCAGCTTGGGGGAGAGCCCCCAGTGGCCGCCGATCACCCTGCGGCAAAGGCCCTCCACCCCCAGGTGGTTCAGGCCGCGGCTGTCGCTGTCGCCCTGACCGGCGGCGTACAAGGCGGTCAGGCCGTGGGGCCCCTCGCCGTTTCGCGCCCGCTCCTCCAGCGCTCTGAGAATGGACTCCGGATGCATCAGGCCGCTGGCGAAGCCGCCGAAGGTGACGGTGTCTCCGTCGTGGATGTACTGGCGCACGGCATCGTGCGCCGACAGGATTTTGGGCATATCTGCACTCCCTTTCCGCTCACCATTCCTCCCCGGAAGGAGGCGGCACGGGTTCGGCTGGTCTGCGGCCCGCGCCGTTGCAGAAAGTATACGGCATAGGAAGTACATCTGTAAAATGAACAATTTGATAGGCTGCATTCCAAAATCGGAATAGATTGCACATTATTGTAGAACTTTTATTGCTATATTTGTGGCATATCCACAGTATCATGCCTTTTGCGTATGGACGAATGCGCGGGGGGAATGCTGTGTTTCATTTTTAACAATTTCACAGTAGAAACTTTGTGCGGCTTTTTCTGGAAATTTTTTTATTCTTCGATTATGATAGGGACAGCATCACCGAGGACGTGGAGGTAGCTATGGATATTCAGCACTTGAAATATTTTGTTGAAGTGGTCCGGCAGGAGAGCTTTACCCGCGCAGCCGCCCAGCTTTTTGTGACACAGCCCATGCTGACCCGTTCCATCAAGCAGCTGGAGGAATCGCTGAATGTTCTGCTCATTGAACGCACCAGCAAGAGCTTTCACCTGACCGATGCGGGACGGATCCTGTACGAGCGGGCCCAGGAGTTTCTCATGCAGTATGAGGCGATCTTCCAGACCATGGCGGACGTGCGCTCGGTCAAGACCGGAGAGGTACGGCTGAGTATTCCCGGGGTGCTGCTGGACATGTATTTTCCCGAGCTGTTTGCCAGCTTTCACCGGCAATACCCCGGCATTGACATCAGCCTGGTGGAGGAGGGCTCCAAGCTCACCGCCGCCTCGGTGGGATTGGGAAAGGCGGATCTGGGACTGGTCATGCTCCCGGTGGAGGAGCCGTCCCGCTTTGAAAGCCACCTTCTGGTCAGCGATGTGTGTCAGCTTGTGGTGAGCCGGGAGCATCCCTTTGCCCAGATGCCCGGCGTACATATCCGTGAGCTGAGAGGGGAGACCATTCTGACCTTCAGTGAAACGGCCACCCTGCACGACACCTTTATTCAGATGTGCGGCGAGCAGGGCTTTGCCCCCCGCATTGCCTATAAAAGCCTGATGCCTGGCTTCAGTTTCAAGATGGTGGCCATGCAGCAGTGCATCGCCTTGCTGCCCCTGCCGCTGATCCTCCACGGGATGTGCGACAAGCTTGTCACCGTGCCCCTGGAGCCGCGCATCGTGTGGGATATTGCCATCATCCGCAGGAGACAGGGCTATCACTCCTTTGCCGCCGCACAGTTGTTCGACCATATTCGCGCCCACTTTGCAGAGCGGAAGCCCTTAATGGAAAAGGCCGGCCCGTCGTGAGACGGGCCGGCCTTTAGGCGGTTATTAAGCCTTCCCTCTAAGGTTTTCGAAGGGAAGGATAGTGTGAAAGGGAACCGTCAGGGTTCCCTTTCGCGTGGGATCAAACAACTTTTTGGAACTCGTTTAGAGTTTCAAAAAGTTCAGCAGCCTGTCGAAAAGAGGTTTCGACAGGCTGAGGCCGGCCCGTCATAAGACGGGCCGGCCTTTTCCGGTGAGGACAGCTGAAATCAGAATTGATACACGCCGTCGGCGGTCTGGGTAAACTCCGCCTGGAAGAAGGCGGCGCAGGCCCGGGCCATGTACTCCGGATCCCGGCTGCCCGCCGTCTCCACGGCGGAGTGCATGGCAAGCTGGGCCATGGCGATGTCCACCATGGGAATGCTGACCTGGTGGCCCAGCAGGTTGCCCAGGGTGGAGCCGCCCGGCTCGTCGGCCCGGTTGGCGAACACCTGCACCGGCACCCCGGCCTTCTGGCAGATGGCCTGGAAGAGCCCGGCGGTGAGGCCGGTGGTGGTGTACTTCTGGTTGGCCGAGTACTTGATCACCACGCCGCCGTTGGGGTAGACCTTGTTGGCCGGATCGGCCTTCTCGGGGAAGTTGGGGTGGACGGCGTGGCCGTTGTCGGCGGAGAGGAGCAGGCTACCCGCCAGGGCCTGGCGGCGGGCCTGGGCGGAGAGGCCCAGCGCCTCCCCGATGCGGGTGAGCACGTCGGGGAGGAAGGAGCTCATGGCCCCCTGGCGGGTGCCGCTGCCCACCTCCTCGTTGTCGAAGAGGCAGTAGAGCTGCCCGAAGCGCTCCGTGCCCTTCGCGCTGAGGAACCCCTCCAGGGTGGCGTAGGCGCAGCCCAGATCGTCAATGCGGGGGGCCTGGAAGAATTCACCCTCCGGCCCGATGCGCACCGGCGCCTGCCGGGGGCAGAGCACCAGGTCGGTGGCCAGGATGTCCCCCACGTCCACCCCCAGCTCCTCCGCCAGCAGGGCGGTGAGGGAGGGGCCGCCGCCCAGGGCGTAGAGGGGCTGCATGTCCTTCTGGGCGTTGTAGTCGTGGCCCCGGTTCACGTCCCGCTGCTGGTGGATGGCCAGGCTGGGGATGGTGAGCAGATCCCGGTCCAGATAGACCAGACGCCCCTCCACCCCTGCCGGGGTGCGCACCACCGCCCGGCCCGCCACGGTGAGGGGCCGGTCCAGCCAGCTGGCGCAGTTCATGCCGCCGTATCCCTCCACCGCCAGGCGGACGTAGCGCTTGTCCCCCTCCAGCGCGTCGTTTTTCACATAGAAGGTGGGCGAGTCGCTGTGGGCGGCGGTCATGCGCCAGCCCTCCGGGGTGCCGCCGGGCAGGCGGAAGGCGATCAGGCTGCTCTGGTTGCGGGTGGTGTAGCAGCACTGGCCGGAGGAGAGCGCCCAGGGGGCGCTCTCCTCCAGGCGGGTAAAGCCCGCCGCCTCCAACCGGGCGGCTGCAGCGGCCGCCGCGTGATAGGGGCTGGGGCTGTCCTGAATATATTCCATCAGCTTGTCGGTTGTCTGCATGGCAAAGCCTCCTTTTTCCACTATTATAGAGCAGGAGGTGGAAAAATAAAAGGTTGACATTGTCTACCTGCTGTGTTATGTTACAGGTAGACAATGTCTACCAGATGGAGGTGATGAAATGGACGGAGAACTGGTGCGCCTGACGGGAACCGAGTGGGCGGTGCTGGACTGCCTCTGGGAGGCGTCCCCCCAGACCATGACCCAACTGGCCCACACCCTGGCCGGGCGTGAGGGGTGGGCCAAGGGCACCACCACCACCGTGCTCAAGCGGATGACCGAAAAGGGGTTGCTCACCTGCCGGCAGGGGGAGCGGGCCAAGTGGTACGCCCCGGCGGTGGAGCGCCGGGCCGCGGTGGTGAGTGAGACCCGCAGCTTCCTCCGGCGCATCTGCCGGGAGAGTGTGAGCGTGCTCACAAACGCCGCGGCGGAGCCGGAGCGCCTGAGCCGGGAGGAGATCGACGCCCTCTACGACGTTTTGAAGGGACTGGAGGAGAAGGAGCATGGCTGAGTGGATTCTGACGTCGTCCCTGCTGATCGTGATTGTGCTGGCCGTGCGGGCCCTGTTCCGGGGGCGGATGGGCCTGCGGCTGCGGTACGCCCTGTGGCTGCTGGTGCTCCTGCGCCTTCTGGTGCCGGGCACGGTGTTCCAGACCGGATTGAGCGTGCTGAACTATGTGCCCCTGTCCCAGACGGCTGCGGTGCAGGCCCAGCCGTCCCAGTCCGGCGGGAGTCCCTCCGCCCCGGAGGCGGAGCCCATGCCCGTCCGGCCGGAGGGGGAGGCGGAGCCCATGCCCGTCCGGCCGGAGGGGGAGGCGGAACCCCGGCCCTCCGGCCCGGCGGCCGCGCCGGACTCCGCGCCCGCCGGGGCGGCGGACTGGAGGGGCGTTCTGACCGCGGTGTGGCTGGGCGGCGCGGGGGTGCTGGCCGCCGCCCTGCTGGCGTGCAACCTGCGCTTTTATCTGCGCCTGCGGCGGATGCGGCGGGCCCACCCCATCCCGGGGATAGCCGTGCCGGTCTATGTGGCCCGCGGGCTGCCCTCCCCCTGCCTGTATGGCTTTCCCCGGCCCGCGGTCTATCTGACCCCGGCGGCGGCCGGCGAACCGGAGCTGCTGGGCCACGTCCTGCGCCATGAGCTGACCCACCGCCGCCACGGCGACCACATCTGGGCGGTGCTGCGGGCGGCGGCCCTGGCCCTCCACTGGTACAATCCCCTGGTCTGGCTGGCCGCCGTCCTGTCCAGGCGGGACGGGGAGCTGGCCTGCGACGAGGGGGCCCTCCAGGGGGCGGACGACCGGGAGCGGGCGGCCTACGGCCGTACTCTAATCCGGCTGGTGACGGCCCGGCCGTCGGCGGGCGAGCTGCTGTGCTGCGCCACCACTATGACCGCCGGAACATCGAGCTTAAAGGAGCGGATTGCCATGATTGCAAGGAAGCCCAGAACCCTGGCCGCCGTCCTGGCGGCGGTGGTCCTCCTGGCGGGGCTGGCGGTGGGGTGCACCTTCACCGGCGGGCGGAGCGACGCCTGGGAGCCGCTCTCAGAGGAGGAGCTGGCCTACTTCAACGGAGACGGCTTTTTCAATGGGGACTACCTGAACATCCGCAACCAGTTCCTCAGCTCCACCTATGCCGCGCCGGAGGAGATCGACCTGTTCCAGCTCTTCTACTGCGGCGACGGGGACGCCGACTACGCCGCCCCACCGGACGGCGTCGACCCGGTGGCCCTGGAGGCGGCCATGCTGGCCGCCGAGGGCGGCGATGCCCCCGACTGCCCGGCCACCATCCTGACCACCGCCCAGATGGATAAGGTGTTGGAGGAGTATCTGGGCCTCACCCTGGCGGAGACCGGCCAGGTGGGGCTGGAACACTTTACCTATCTGCCCGGCTTCGATGTGTATTTCTACTACCACGGCGACACCAATTACCGCAGCTCCGTCGCCTTCACCGGCGGGGAGCGGCGCGGCGAGCTGGTGCGCCTCACCTACGACGACACCTTCCTGGGCGGCGGATATAAGCAGATCACCCTGCGGGAGCGCGGGGAGAGCTGGCAGTTCGTGTCCAACCTGGCCGTTCAGACCGAGGAGCGGGTTTCCCTGGAGAGCGGGCTGGCCGCCCTGCCGGCGGAGTTGGCGGACAAGGTCGTGGTGGTGGAGAAAAACGACCTCAAGTCCTATAGCTCCGGCATCCTGGCCACCTATTATTACGCGCCGGACTACAACACCGAATGGGGTGGACTGCTCCTCCAGGTGGGGCGCTACAGCCAGGTGGGCTTTGAGCAGTCCTATTATAGCTGGGAGCTGACCGGCGGCTGGGCCTACCTGGGCCGGAGCGGGGACTGGTACTACGCCTGCCACAGCCCCACCGATGTGAACTTCAATCCCGACCACTACGGCGACTACCAGGCCACAGGGGCGGCCCTGATGGCGTGGCTGGAGGAGCTGGCCGCCGGAGCCGGGCTCACCCCTATGGAGGAGGATTCCTTCTACCAGCGGGTGAACGGGGTGCTCTCCTATCCGCACGGGGAGCATCTGCGGGTGAGCTACCGGCCCTATTACGGCCTGTCCGGCTATGAAGAAGTGGCGGACACGGTCTACACCTTGGTGCTCTCCCAGCCCGCGACCCAGGGGGAGAGGGGCATCTGGTGCGTGGATCGCTGGATGGATCAGAATGGCACGCGCTATCTGGTGGTGCCGGAGACCGATCAGCCCATGGACGACTATTACGCCGCCCTCCAGGATGCCTGCGATGCCGGAGAACGGCCCGATCTGCTGGATCCGGTGGCGGTGGCTCTGGACTTTGAGGAGGACTGGAGCGGCCGGGATCTGTCCCCCGACGCCTTTGTGCTGGAGGGTGCAAGCGATCTCTCGGAGCTCTTCGACCTGCCTCTGGCCACGGTGGAGCTGGAGAACGGAGTCGGCGGTTAAGAGGCCAGGGCAGCAACTGCCCGCAAAAAATCCAGGCGCACGCCCAGAATGAGGGCGTGCGCCTGTTTCGTTTTTAGGAGCCGGATGGGGCGGCAAAGGTTACGCCAGTGTAATACCAGTCGATGATGACCGAAACGCGGGCGCCTGCCGCCGAGGCAAAGGTGGTGATCTGGCACATGGACCAGAGCTTGGTGGCGGGGTCCTGCTGGCGCAGCCGCATCCAGTGAGTTTCCTGGGAGTTGTCGTAGAGAATATCGTCGATTATCTGGGCAGTGGAAAAGGATACGCTGTTCCAGGTCTGAGATTCAATGGTGCTCCCGTCGTAGATTGTGGTTCGCCGGAGGTCCACCAGTACGGGGGCCGCAGTGTCCGCTGCCCGGAGGCTCAGACGAATGGCGCTGGTACCGGCGTTCTGCACATTGAGAATCAGCTTGCCCAGGGTGATTTCCCTGGCGCTCCCCGTAGACGACAAATTTATGTTATAGACTTCGGGGCTCGCGCGGAGGTTGGGGGAAACCACGTCGGCCCCGCTGCCGTGGAAGCGCACACGGTAAGCGGTGGGGGAACTCTCCTCCACCGTGATGGTGGGCGCGGGGCCGGTAGCGCCGATGTCACCCTTGACGCCGGTACTTCCCGTCGGTCCGGTTGGCCCCTGGGGCAGCACAAAGTCCAGCGCCACGCCGGTGTCGGAGGGGGTGGCGGTGACAGCGGCGGTAGAGCCCGAGGTTACATTCCGCACCGTGACGGATGGGGTGGCTCCGGTCAGCCCAGTCGGCCCGGTGACGCCCTGGATGCCCTGGGGGCCAGTCGGTCCAGTCGGCCCGGTGACACCCTGGCTGCCCTGAGGTCCAGTTGGCCCGGTGACGCCCTGGATGCCCTGAGGTCCAGTCGGCCCGGTGACACCCTGGCTGCCCTGAGGTCCAGTCGGTCCGGTGACGCCCTGGCTGCCCTGAGGTCCGGTCGGCCCGGTGACGCCCTGGATGCCCTGAGGTCCGGTCGGCCCGGTGACACCCTGGATGCCTTTAGGTCCAGTCGGCCCGGTCGGCCCGGTAAGACCGGTCAACCCTTGGGGGCCGGTGGGGCCGACTTCTCCGGCAGGGCCGGTTGGTCCCATTGGTCCCTGCTCCCCCATAGGACCGGGGCAGCCGCGCTCTCCCTGAGGACCCTGTGGGCCGGTTTCACCCTGTAGACCCTGTTCTCCCATAGGACCTTGTTCACCAACCGGACCGCGGGCTCCGGGATCACCCTGTTCCCCTTTCGGACCCATGGGGCCGGCCGGACCGGGATCACCCTTCGGACCAACCGGACCGCGGTCGCCTTGCGGGCCCATAGGGCCTGGAACTCCACGGATTCCCTGGGGACCCATGGGCCCCGGATCTCCTTTCGGCCCGGCATCGCCCCGCACGCCCTGCGGTCCGCGGGCGCCGGGCAGCCCGGCCATACCGCGGGGCCCGACAGGCCCAGGACAGCCTGGATCGCCCTTTGGACCACGTGGGCCCTGCGGACCCCGCTCACCGGGGATCCCTTGGGGGCCCTGCGGCCCGCGCTGAAACAGTTCGTCATCTGAGGTATCACAGGAGCAGGGGCAGCCCCTTCCTGTGTAATAACATCCATAATAGTTCATAAGGGTACACTCCATACTGGATTGGGCGCAATGGCCCTGCCTTAGACTATGACGCAGAGGCGCAGAGAGCAACACAGGGGGGAAACGCCAACCGGCGTTTCCCCCCTGATCGTCTGTTTGAATGATCCGGGAAGCAGCGCTGTGTCCAGCCCTGGTCTGCAAAAATACATCGTACTGCGCTCCTTTCAGGGCGAAAGACCCCGCTTTTCCGACTGCTGGTACTGCCTCGGTGTCATACCGGTATATCTGCGAAATACCTTAACAAAATAACTCTGCTCACAAAATCCCACCAGGTAGCCCACATCCCCTACCGTGAGGGCAGGGTTGAGGAGAAGCGGCTTGCTCTGTTCTACCCGGATCTGGTTCAGACAGTAAGTAAACGTGCAGGAGCGTTCGGCCTGAAATTTCCTGCTCAAGTAGGCGGGAGAGCAGCCCACGTGCCTTGCAACCTTTGTCAGTTTGAGTGGTCTGGCGAAATGGAGCCTCATGTAGGCGACCGCCTCTGCCACCAGGTCACTTTCCGTCTGCTTTTTCATTCGGATTCCCCCAGTTCACCCTGCAAAAATGGACAGCCATACCTGTTAGGAAAACCGCACTGACTGCGCCGAACACCGGGTAGATCAGACTGATGAGTTCACCGAAGCCCAGCAGAGACGCGCCCCAGGCCACCAGGGAGACAGCGAAAAACCGGAGGACCCTCTCCCGGCCGTGCAGCTCTGTTCCGGCGGAGAGCCGCTCCATACCAGCCAGAAAGCAGGAAAAGGCGGTGACCACCATGGCGATCAGCAGGAGCAAAAGATAGGGAATGCCGAGTCCTGGGGAGATGGCTGTGACCACCGTCAGCATGGGAAATTCCGTCTCGGCCGCCCCGGGATAGTGGTTCAGGACAAGCAGAATCGGCGCGGCCACCATGAAAAGCATGGTACAGCCCAGGCCAATTCCCCTTGGAGTGCACCTTGGTGGGACCTGCCGCCCCAGGGGGGCCAGGATTGCCACAGCGCTGAACATGTTATAGGCCGAAAATGCCATAGCGGAGGGAAGCCACCCAACACCGCCCTGGAACGCAGGCGGCGGACAGGCAGGCAGCAGGAGCAGGGCCCCCGCCCCTAACCCCACCGTACAGAGAACCAGCGCGGGGGCCGCAAAGGAAAAGATAGAGATCATCCCCCGCAGCCCCGACAGAGAGAGGGCTGCGATCAACAGAGCAAAGAGCAATCCGCATAGCCAGGGGGGCAGTCCAAAGGCCTGATGAAGCGCCGCCCCCGTCCCCGCTGTCATGATGGTTACCACCCCGAACAGGAGCAGGACAGAGAAAAGAGCCAGGAGATGTCTGAGCGCCGGGCATTGCCAGGGGACCATCAGGAAGGACAACTCATGCCGGCCGGTCCGCCGGACCATGGTAAGCAGAAGCAGCCCCGCCCCACCCAGCAGCGCGATGCTCAGGCACAGCCCCAGCCAGCCCACCGGGCCAAACCGGCCGAAAAACTGCCACATCTCCCTGCCGGAGACATAGCCGGCCCCCAGAAAACACCCCGAAAAGGCAGCCCCAAGCTGGCGTGCGGAAATGGTCTGTTCCAAAGGTTCCTCCACAGGTCTCCCTCCGTGCTCAATATACGCTTTTTCCCAGAGCCGACTGGATCAGCTCAGAGGCAAGAATGCCGCTCTTATTGGCGGTATCCAGGAAGGGATTGACCTCCACCATGTCCATGGAGATCAGCTTCCTGCTCTCCGCAATGGCCTCTGCCGCCAGAAAGGCTTCACGGGGGGTCAGGCCGTTGTAAACAATCACTCCCGTGCCCGGCACAGCCTCCGGAGTGATGGCATCCACATCAAAGCTGAGGTGGATGCCATCGGTGCCCTCTCCGGCGATCTGGATGGCCCGCTCAATTACCGCGCCCATCCCGAGCTTGTCGATCATATTGATCGGAAACACAGTGACCCCCGCTTGCGCCATACGCTGCCGCTCCAAATCGTCAATGTCCCGTCCGCCGACCTGCACGCAGTGAGCCACGTTAACCGGCGCCGCTCCCTGGCCGAACTCCACCATACAGTCAGGTCCGTAACCACAGACAGCGGAAAAGGGCATCCCGTGCATATTGCCGGTGCATGTGCTCTCCTCGCTGTTCCAGTCGCCGTGGGCATCGATCCAGATGACGCCGATGTTGCCGCTGTGCCTCTTCGAGACCGCCGCGATGCTGCCGGCGGCGATACTGTGGTCGCCGCCCAGGATAACGGGGAAACGCCCCTCCTCCAGGGTTTCCGTAACGGAGAGGTACACCCGCCGGTTCACCTCTGACACCTGTTCATAGTGCAGCAGCTTTTCCCGGCTGGCCCCTGTCCGGGGAGCGAGGATATCTCCCCTGTCCCGTACGTGGTGGCCCTGCCGCTCCAGACCCTCCACAAGCCCTCCAAACCGGATGGCGGCTGGTCCCATGCTGGCCCCCCGCTGCGAGGCACCCCAATCCGACTGAACGCCGATCAGGTCGAGTTTCCGTAACATATCCGCCACTCCCTCTCCGCAGAGATCTGCGGCTCAGATGACTTTTTCCACATAGGGGCTGGTAAATGCCTTGAGCATGCTGCCGTAACCAAGGGTAAACTGTATCCGGTCCCCCACTTGGTATACAGTGGTGCAGTGGGTCAGATCCAGCAGCAGGTGATCCGAGCTTCCGCCCAGGATTTCTATCTGCGGATCCCTGGGCTGCAGGCTGTCTGTGTCCACATCCTGCCGGCCCACCGCCACGATGGCCCGGCGCATGATCCCCTTATCCTCATAGGTGGGCCGGTGTCCGAAAGCATCCACGCCGATCTCGCCTACCGGGAGGGAGGGCTTTTCCTTGATTTCAATGACTTCCGCCTCCAGCTCCAGTGCGTCCCCCACGGTTCCCGGGATTCTTGTGCCATAAGCAGTGTCATTGCCCAGCAGGAAGGACTCGCCCAGGCGCAGATTATTGATGCCCTCCGGCAGATTCCCCTGTTCAATCAGATAAATGGAGCTGGAATTCCCGCCGGAGACCATGGGGAGCCGGATGTGGAAGCGCTGCTCCAGCTTTCGCGCAAGCCCCACCAGCAGGGAGAGATTCTCATTCTTCGGAATGATGGCCCCGTAGCAGGTGAGGTTGGTGCCAAGCCCATACAGGCGTATGTGCTTGAGCAAAAGGAGCTCTGCCACCGTGGAAAAGATCTCCTCTTCCTTTTCGTAAAAGATTCCCTCTCGGAGATCGCCCAGGTCGATCATCAGCACCACATTATGGCGCTTGCCCGCCCGCCCGGCGGCTTCGTCCAGCAGCCGGATGGTGGACAGCTCCGACTGGAAGCTGACATCCGCATACTCCACCACTTCGGATACCTCGCTGGGCATGGACAGGCGGAGCAGAACCGTCTGCTTACCGGCCTGACGCGCCTGTGCGGCATAGGATTTCAGGTTCTGGATGCGGGAGTCGGCCAGAAAATCAACCCCCGGATGCTCCGTGAGCATGCGGACGATGGGGGGATAGGCGCACACGCCCTTGGTCACGATCATAAGGGTGCAGCCGGGAACCTTTTGGATTATGCCGGCGCAGGCGTCCAGGTTCCGGCGCAGTCTGTCCATGTGAATACGCACTCTGGGGTACATGGCTTACGAACTCGCTCCTTCCTGTGTAGTGCGGTTGGGGCAGTGGAGGCGGGTACAGCGGCTGCACTCATGGCTGCAATCCCCTGCTTTCGGCTTGTTCTCCCGGTAGGCGCTCATATCATAGCCCATGGCCTCGCACTCCTCAATGTGCCGCTGTAGCTCCTCTTCCCGCTGCTGCCGCTGGGTCTCAAGCCGGGAGAGCTCCTTGTTGCAGACGGGTACCGGCTCCTCCGCTTTCCGCTCCGGAAAGGTGATGCCCAGGCTCTGCTCCAGCAGCCGGGCGGCCGCCTGGGGGTACCGCTTGGACAGCACGCCCAGCGAGGCCATAATGTAGTCGTGATCCACCAGGATCTGGGCGTGCTCCCCGGGAAGCAGCAGCATGCCCGACTCATTACAGCGGGTGATCTCCCGCATGATCTCCTCACGGTGGGGCAGCCGGGTGAGGGCGCCTCCGGTGCCCACGATGTATTTGACCTGCGTCAAATCCTTGCCCTCGGCCACCGTGCTGCGTCCGGAGGGGCCGTAGATATACCGCAGCCTGCCGGCGTGCCGCTCCGCCGCCTTTACCACGGCCTCTCGGGTAAGCAGCTCCACCAGCTTCACTTCTTCCTCCGTTTTGGGGATGGCCCGATAGGTCTCCAGGGCATGCTCCATGGAAAAGCCCTGCTCCCGGCACTGCTCCCGGAGCTTCTCCTCGCCGATGGACTCCACCACCTTCCAGCGGTTGACATACACGCCCAGATCCCCTTCAACTGTGCGCTTGGCCTTCGGCTCGGGTGAAATCATGAGGCGGGCCACCTGGTCGGACTCCACCGTGACGGAATGCAGATCTGTTGTCGCTCCGCCCACGTCCAAAACAATGAGGTCGCCCAGGTATTCATACAACAGCTTGGTACATTCCATCACCGCGCCCGGCGTGGGGATGATGGGGCCTGTCACCATCTCCCGGACGTGCTCCATGCCTGGAGCATGGGTGATGTTTTGTTCAAACGCATCCTGAATGACCTTCCGGCAGGGCTCTACGTTCAGCGCGTCGATCTTGGGGTAGACATTCTCCACAATGTAGAGCTGCTCCCCCTCCTCCTCCGGGAAAATCAGGCGCATCTCCTCCTGATTCTCCACATTTCCGGCGTAGACGACGGGGATTTTCAGGTTCATGGAGCGGATCATCTCCGCATTGGCGATCGCCGTGTCCCGTTCGCCGTAGTCCACGCCGCCTGCGATCAGAATGAGGTTGGGGCGTATTTCCTTGATCTTGGCCAAATCAGTCCGGCGCAGCCGTCCCGCCGTAACGTAGTGGAGAATCCCTCCCGCGCCCAGGGCCGCCTCCCTGGCGGCCTTGGCCGTCATGTCGTATACCAGGCCGTGTACCGTCATCTTGAGGCCGCCGGCGGCAGAGGATGTGGCCAGCATCTCGCGGTACTCCAGGGACTCCGTTCCCAGCTTGCCGCACAGGTCGGAGACTGCGCTCTGCAGGCCGATACGTACATCTCCGTCCAGTACAGAAGTGGGGGCCTGGCCTTGGCCGAGATAGACCGGACGACCGCCGTCCAGGCCGTGGAAAGCGTTTACCACTGTTGTGGTGGAGCCGATCTCCGCTACAAGGACATCTACTTTCATTACTGTCACCGCCTTTCTGCTGCATTGGAAGGCAGCAAACATACTACAGATTTGCTTTGCAAACAGGCAAACCAGGGCAGAAGGCCGCAGCGCCTCTGCCCCTCGGTTTGCCTGTTTGCCCGACTCGTTTCGTTCGGCGCGCTGTTGCGCGGGACAGGACGACATTCAGCCGAATCAGCCGAGCGGATTGATCCTGCCGGTGCCCACAAAGTAGATACAAATAACCAGAAGTGCCAGAAGGGCGACAAAAACGGCCTTATCAACCTTTGTCTCGAATACTTTTAGTCCCTTTTCCTTTTGTCCCTTGGCATAGACAAAGATACCGGGCACATAAAGCAGGACGGTTGCCAGCATGACGCTGATGCCGGCGGCAAAGACCATCCAGACCGCGTAAACAGCGTTGAAAATACCAATTCCTTTGATCAGCCCGTTCTCCTGCTTCAGCGCCACCTTGCAGAAATACATTGCGCTGAGGAAGTACGGCACCATGATCATGCCGGTGGCAAAGAAGTAAAATACCTGATAGGTCGATTCATTGAAATAGAGCAGAACCAGGAATACCTGCGCAATGATGCTGGTGAGGACAATGGCGAAGACAGGCGCGCCATTTTTATTGGTTCGGGTAAACGCCTTGCAGAACGCGCCGCTCTTGGCCGCCTCATATGGGCACTCCGTGCACATGATGGTGTGGCCCAGCGTGGCCCCCAGCAGGGAGATAATAACGGCGATATTCACCAGGGCAGCGCCCCAGGGGCCCACCACGTGCTCCAGGATACCGGCCATGGGGGGATTGCCCAGGGCGGCCAGCTCCTCATTGGTCATCACGCCGGCGCTCAGGAAGGAAATGATAATATAGAGAATCAGTACGGAAAGGAAGCCGATCACCGTGGCGCGGCCCACGTCGCTGGAACGCTTGGCGCGGCCGGAGATTACCACGGCTCCTTCAATGCCGGTAAACGCCCACACTGTGGTGGTGGTGGTCGCCATGACCTGCTTGCCAAAGCTCATTCCGCCCTCGCTGCCCGAGAAGTTCTGCATAAAGGTCTCGAAGGAGAAGGCGCGGGCAAAAATAATGACGACGATCAGCACCAGAATGGGGATAATTTTTGCGATGGTGGAAACCAGGTTGACCGCAGTGGACTCCTTTGTGCCGCGGAGCACCAGGATAATGGCAATCCACCATACCACGGACATGCCAATGACCGACGGGATGTTGTTTCCTACACCGAACAGGGGCAGAAATTGTCCTACCGAGGCGAACAGAAGTGTCAAAAACGAGATGTTTGAGAGCAGCTCACTTAACCAATAACCCCATGCGGAGTTAAATCCCACATAAGAACCAAAGCCGGCGCGGGCATAGCTGTAAACGCCGCCCTTCAGCTCGGGCTTCAGTTTGTTTAAGTAATAAAAGGCCAGGCAGAGCCCCAGCATACCGATGCCGGTTATCAGCCAGCCCACCAGAACAGCGCCGGAACCGGCCCCGGCCGCAGCAAAGTCGCCCGGGAATGCAAATACCGCACTTGCGATTGTTGCGCCGATGACCAGGCCAAGCAATCCGATAAAGGAAACGCCGCCTGCTTTGTTCGTCGTTTCTTGACTCATGAAGGCTCCTCCTAAATCCAAAATCAGGTTGGGGAATGGGGTTGGGGTCCGTTCATTTCATTTGACTGCATTTTAGACGAACCTGAAACCTATCCTGCCCCGGCTCCCCTTCAGGCCTTCGCCGGGGCATGGATAGATATGGAGCAATCCAGCCGTTCGGGGATTGCTTTGAGCTTACAGCTCACCTCTCCGGCGCATGGCCTCCTCTGCCAGGAAGGTGGCCACGTCGATCCCATGGGAATCCCGGCCGAAGCCCTGGTCAATGCCGGTCTTGACGGCCTCATCCGGGATGACCTGGGTGCCGCCGGCGGCGATGATTACCCGGTCACGAATGCCCTTTTCCACCGCCAGCTCGTTGATGCGCTTCATATTCTTGTAGTGGACGTTATCGTGGGAGATGATGGTGGAGGCCAGAATGGCGTTGGCGTTCAGCTCCACCGCCGCGTCCACCAGCTTTTCCACCGGGACGGAGGTGCCCAGGTAGTGAACCTTGACCCCCCACTTTTCAATGCCGCCGTGCTTGATATTGATAATCTCCCGCAGGCCCACAGAGTGCTCATCCTCGCCTACCGTGCCGCAGACCACCACCATGGGGTGCTCCTCGAACTCTTTGTAAAGCACGGCGTCACTCAGATGGTGGGGCTCGGGGGGGACCTCCAGCTTGGTGGGATCCACGTCGAAGGTCAGCTTGCCCTTCATCTCGATGCGGGTACCCTCCGCCTCCTGAAGAACCTCCTTGCTGATCACCTCAGGGTGATCCAGACCCAGCCGCTTGCCGATCTCCAGGGCCGCCGCCTCAGCCACACGCTTCTCAGCGGGGATACACATGGTCAGCAGGATGGTGCCGTCGGCGCACCACTCCACCTCGGGCTTGAGGGCCTCTCCGTCCAGATACTTCCTCACCTTGTCCATACGGACGTTCACGTTGTCTTCCTCATCCAGCTCGTCGATGTAGACGATCTTGCTGCGGTCCTCAAACGTGCAGCCGCCAATCAGGGCGGAGGGGTTGGCCGGATCGCCGCCGTACTGCTCCACGTTGTTGTAGCCGTAGTGGGCAGTGACGGGGGCCATGTAGTCCTCGGCCCGCTCAAAGATGTAGCCGTAGCCCACGCCGCCCTCAATCTTGCGGGCGATGCCGTCGCCGTTGCGCTCGGGGTACTTGGCGGAGTCCACGAAGAAGCCCTCCTGAACGGCGTTGAAGTAGCCGCCGACCTCCACGATCTCCTCCATGAACAGACAGGCGCGCTCCTTGAGCTCACGGGCCATCTCGCGCAGAGGGCCATCCTTTTTGAGCTCCACCATCTCCATCAGGCCGTCCAGACCGATGAGGGTCTGCTTGGCGTTGTCGATGGCCTCGATATTGTAGATGTGCCAGGGGACGTTGCGGCCCTCGTCAGGGGTGATGGTGGACTGGATGTCCGCGCTGGTCAGCTTTGAAATGAGCATGTTCAGCACGTGGGTCACCGTCGCCTCGCGGGTGGAGGAGCAGATGTACTTCGTGTTCTGCTGGGCCCGCATCTTGTAGCGCCCGCAGATGTCCCGCAGCGCCACGGCGTAGGGCAGGTCGGTATAGACGCAGGGGGCTGGAGTGGCCGTGGGGGGCACGGTGGACAGGCTGATGTTCTCCGGCTTCATGCCCACCCGCTCGGAGAACAGGGAATTGATGGCATGCTGCACGATCAGCTCAGGCATGACCTTCCACGCCTCCCGGGCGGTGGCGTTTGCGTTGTGGGCGCCATCAATCTGCAGCATCCCGGCCCAGGCCATAATGGACTTGGACTCGCAGGCGTCCACGAAGGAGCGCACGCAGTTGATGTCGCGGTAGAGGACGTTGTACTGGGGATCCTGGTGGGCGCCATTGATGCCTTCCTCGGCAAACATGACGGCCACATCGGGGCCAGCTACACCGGAGACATAGGAGTGATAGTTGATGGGGCGGCCCACCTCCTCCTCGATGAGATCCAGCGCCTTACGCTGTGCGCGGACCTGCTTGCGGGTGATGGGAACGCCGCCGATTCCCTGGGGGGTGCCCTCCATCAGGCCGTCGATGTGGGACTGGCCCATATGCCGGATGACCATGATGTGGTCGGCGCCGTGCCAGGCGGCCATGCGCATGCGGCGGATATCGTCCTCAAAGCGGCCGGAGGCAATCTCGGTCGTGATGACCGGAAGCGGCTGGGGGTCGATATCGCCGAAGTACTTGGCCGGGGGAAGGCCGACGCTCTGCTTCAGCGGCTCGGACACATCGTGGTAGGTAAAGGGGCCCATCTCCAGGTTGGGGGCGGGCTTGCGCCAGGTCCATCCCCGGCGCTTGGGCTCGTACTTGTCCAGATCCTTGAGGATGTTGCGTACATCCAGCTTTTCGTTGGGCTTCAGGGTCATCTCAGACATACTTACTTCCCCTCCTTGAACAGCGCGGCGGCTTCATCCCAGTACTTCCCCTGGGCCAGCAGGTGTCCGGCCTCCGGAATGGAGAGATTCTTCTCCCTGGACAGCTTGTAGACGACATGGCCGGCGCCGTGGCTCATCAGGCTGTGATCCATACAGCCCTCCACAATCTTCTGGGTTTCCAGAGAGGAGATGCCCATCCGCAGCAGCACGGCACGCTCTACCGAGGGGGTGGTATTCCTGCGGCCCAGCTCCAGCAGCGGGGCAACCACCTGCTCGGTCAGCGCCCAGAAGCGGTCATACAGCTCCTGGTCGGTCAGATTGGCGATATGCTTTCTTCTCTCAGCAAAATCATCGGCACGCTTCATGGATGTCACGCTCCTCTCTCAAAGTGTGGGCACGATGGCGGCCACCTGCTCCCTGACCCAATCCACGCTCTTGTTGGTCTCCTGGGCCAGAAACTCATAGTCCGCCTCGGTGGGGGTGGCCGTATAGGTCTTTAGGGCCGTCTTGATGAGGGAATGGCGCATCTTGTCCAGATCCAGATCCCTGACCTGGAACTGATAGGGATCGGCGGGCAGGATCACGCTGACGCCGGGCACCTCCTCACCGGGCTTGCCAAAGCGCACCTCGATGCCGTTCTCCCGGGCAAAGTCCAGCTGGGGCTGCACGTGCTTGCCCGCGCCGGTGTACTCGGTCTCGCTGACTACCAGGATCTGATCCTCCGGCAGCTCCTGAGCCAGGCAGAAGGCCGCGGCCAGAGAGGTATTTCCGGCGGGGCCGCGCTCCAGGCCCTCCAGGTTTGCCAGCAGCTCGGTGATGCACATAACTTCGCCCTGCGTCACGGTGACATAGCGATCCATATAGCGCAGGGGACGGGCGGCAGAACGGGGCACGTCGGAGCGATCCGGCCAGTTGGCAAACGGGACGCCGAAGCCGGTATGGCCGGTGGTACAGGACTTCCGGTTGAACTGGGTGTCGGAGGCCATGTGCAGGCCGGTCAGATCAATTGAGGCGGCTACGATCTGCGTATGGCCGACCCCCGCCTTCCGCAGGCCCCGGGCGGTGCCGGTAACCATGCCGCCGCCGGCATTGGTGCACACAACCATGTCGGGATCCCTGCCGAACTGGGCGCGGCACTGAAGGGCAATCTCATGGCCCAGCGTTTCAATGCCGGCGATGCCGAAGGGGGAATAGAGGGAAGCATTGAAGAAGCCGGTGTCCTCCAGCAGGGAGAGGGACTCATAGAAGAGCTCGGGGCCCACGGTGATCTGCACCACCTCGGCTCCCATGGCCTCGCAGGCCCGGGCCTTCTCAATGATCTCGGGCTGGCCCACCTCCCGGGAGTCGTAGGCTTCCTGGACGATGATGCACTTGAGGCCCTGCATCGCGGCCTGGGAGGCCACGGCGGCGCCGTAGTTGCCGGAGGTCGCGGCGATGACGCCCTTATAGCCGTGAGCCTTGGCAAAGGCCACCGCACAGGCGGCCCGGCGGGCCTTAAAGGAGCCGGAGGGGTTGGTCATCTCATCCTTCACACAGATGGTGGCGCCATAGCCGGGCCTGGCGCACTTGCGGGCCAGGGCGGTCAGGTTCCGCAGCGTGAAGAGCGGGGTATTGCCCACTCCGGTCAGCCCCTGCACCCGTTCTACCTCCTCCATGGAGAACCCCGTAGAGGACATCATCTTCTCGTAGTCAAAGGCGATGGAGCCGCTCTCAAAGGCGGAGAAATCCATGCCCAGAGCCTTCTTCATAATTTCGCCCTTGCGGCTCATCACGGAGGCGTAATCCTTTGCCAGTGCCATCACTTATCACCTCCATACAGGAATGCTCTGTAATTGCGGTCGATCTGCACCAGCTCGGGCACGCACTTGCCATAGCTGTGGGTGTAATAGGGGTCGACCTCCACCAGCGTGCCGGTCTCCACCCGGTCTGCGGCCGTGGTGACCTGCACCTCGTCGCCCAGATTGGCGTCGGCCGCCAGGAATCCCTTTGTCCACATCACCAGCGGGGTATTTCTGGTGTCCTCAGGATCCTGAGGGGCACGCTGGCCCACTGGAAGCAGGATCTTCTTAATCCGTACCCATGTTCCTTTTTGAACCATTTCACAGCTTCCTTTCTCCGCGGGTCCGGAGGAGAAAGCTCCTCCGGGCCCGTAACCGTTTCAAGTCGATTGGACGGTTCCTTACTTCACCAGCTTGCAGTCCTCTTCAATCATGTCCCGCATGTCGCCCATGATGGCGTGGGGCACGGGGATGTCGACCATGGTTTTCAGGCCGGGACGGGCGTTGATCACGTGGGGGATGCAGTTCATGATCATGGCCATGGTGCCGATACCGCCCTCGATCTCGGGAGTATTGACCATGTTGACCGGGGGAATGCCCTGAATTTCCACATAGTCGCCGGTATGGATGCCCACCTGCTCGGGTTCGATCTGCTGAGGGTGGTCCATTTCGATCTTCACCTGGCCGTCCACGGTGCCCCAGCCCTTCATGGCAACGCCCGCCACATGGCCGGCGGCGGCAAAGCCATAGGGGGACTTGCGGTCCACGTCGGTGACGATGGGCTCCATGTCCTGCTCGAATTTATCCAGCTTCCAGCCCAGAGCGTCGGTGATCATGCGGATGGACTCGGCAAAGCCCACGTGGCCGGTCATGGTGCCCGCGGCCTTCCGCTTCTCAAATTCGGCCACCTCCAGGCCGATACCCTGCTCCTCCATGACGGCGGGGCCGAAGGGAGACAGGCTGTTCACCCGGCGGGAGACGATGTGATCCACGCTCTCGCAGGCGCCGGTCCACAGGATGACCAGCAGATCCATGATAAGGCCGGGGTTGATGCCGGTGCCCAGCACGGTGACGCCGTTCCTCCTGGCGATCTCGTCCAGCTTGGCCGCCAGCTCAGGCTCCTGGGCCTGGGGATAAGCCATCTCCTCGGCGGAGGTGATGACGTTCATGCCCCGCTCCATAACAAACACCAGTTTGTCATAGACATCACGGGTAAAGGAGTTGGTGCACACCACCACGATATCGGCGGCGCCGGGCCGGATGACCTCCTCGGCGGTGCCCACGATCACGTCCTCGCGGTCGCCGCGCTCAATGCCGGGCACCACGTCATACAGGCTCTTGCCCAGCTTGGCGCCGATGTCGATGGCGCCCACAATATCCACGCCCTGCTTTTTGCAGAGCATCTTGCCGATGCCGCCGCCCATGGCGCCCAGTCCCCAGAGAATTACCTTCACATTTTTCATGCTGCATTCATCCTTTCCGTTACAGGTCGTGTGGTTCAGGTTCTGTGTCCTGTCTGCGGATAGAAAAAGCAAAGGGTGTGCCAGTTTTTCCGGCGCACCCTTTGATCTGTATAATATTTCAATTAAATTCTTATATTTTCCATTTATATGGACAATTAGCCGGGGTTTAGAGGACATCCACAAAATTTTATTCTGAAACGGCCTGTGAGCTGCTCTGGCAAACATGCACCAAAACAGGTTGACAAGGCGCAAAAAAATGGGCATTGTGCCCACTTTTTTGCGCCCCCCAAGAAGCCGTTAATAAAGAATTCCATATTTTTTCAGCTTGTGCTGAAGGGTCTGCCGCTTCATATGCAGACAGGTTGCGCACTGGGATACGTTCCCCCGGCAGCGGTCGAACATGGTGCGTATCGTTTCCTCCTCAATGCGCTCGATATAGTCCTGCAGGGACTCGCCCGCCTGAAAGTCTGTGCCACGCCGGTCCACGGCCTTGCCGGGCGCGGGCAGGTCCAGGAGCTCTGTTGTAAAGCCGCTGTCCCCATCCATCATGAACATGGCCTGGATCAGGATGTTCTCCAATTCCCGGACGTTTCCCGGGTAGTCGTATTCCATGAGCTGGCGCAGCACATCCCGCGGCAGCTCCGACAGGCGCTTTCCCATCTTCGCATGGTGCTTTTCAATCAGCGCCTGGGCCAGATAGGGGATATCGCCCCTGCGTTCCCGCAGGGGCGGAATATTCAGGGTGACCACGCTGAGGCGGTAGTATAGGTCCTGACGGAGTTTTCCCTGGCGGATCAGGTCGACAGGGTCTTCATTTACAGTAGTGATTACCCGGACATCCACCGGAATATCCTCTGAGCCCCCAACCCGCCGGATGTAGGACTCCTGCAAGACCCGGAGCAGCTTGCTCTGGAGCTCATAGGGCATGGAGTTCAGCTCATCCAGCAGGAGCGTACCGTGGTTGGCCAGCTCAAACAGGCCCGCCCGGTCCACCGCTCCGGTGAACCCGCCCTTGGCGGTGCCGAACAGAAGCCCCTCCAGCAGGTTGCTGGGCAGGGCCGCGCAGTTCTGCGCAATAAAGGGCTTCCCGCTCCGCGTTCCACCGTAGTGGATGCTCTGGGCGAACAGCTCCTTTCCCGTGCCCGTCTCCCCGTAGATCAGCACCGGCATGTCGTTTTGCGCCGCCCGCTTGGCCCGCTCCATGCTCTTCTGGAACTTGGGATCACGCCCGATCAGATCGGAAAAGTGATAGCGTTTGAGCTTCTGTTTTTTGGATGTCTCCTGCGTCCCCACCTGACTTTGCAGATGGGCCAGCCGGTCGCACAGCTCCGACAGCTGAGTTACGTCATTGGCTACCTCGATCACGGCGAGTAGCTTCCCGTCGGCATCTTTGACCGGAATGGTAGTATTAATGGTGTGAATATATTTGCCGCTGGCGTTGATGTACCGCTGCGGCTGATTGACGGTGGATGCCCCGGCCTGGAGCGCACGGTAAATCGTACTGGACTCCAGATCCATGTGAGAAAACGCATCCTCAAAACGCCGGCCGACCACATCTGCCGGCTCCATCTGTTCCATCCTGGCCATAACGGAATTGTAAAAAATGGAGGTCCCCTGCCCGGCCACAATATGAACCCCTTCATTCAAAAGGCCTAAGAGCGCCGACAGGATCTCCTTATATTCATTTTCACGCACTATGATATCTCCCAGTACACGCTGTGCCTCTCTTTTGCGAGAGCCCGTAAAAGTAATCAAAGCTAATATAACATATAAAGTCACAGAATTTCAACGTAAGATTTTGACCACTTGAAAAACCCGGCTGGAGGCAGATGACGCTTAAGACCACACCGTGCGGGCAGCCATAACTCGGAGGCAAAAGAGGATAGTATGCGCAGCAGCCGGAAAATCCGCTCCGGATTTGATGCCGGCGGGCAATTTTATTTGGTCTAATCAAATAACTTTTTTAGCTGTTACAAATTCTTTTCAATCTGGATCGGGCAGGGAAAACACCGTATCCTCTATGGACAATGATGACAGTCAAAATAGAAAGAAACCTGTCTTTGACCGAAGTCAAAAACAGGTTTCTTCGCCGGGTGATGGCTACAAAAAAGATGCAGTGGTTGCAGGTCTGCACCAAAAACCAAATCGCAACCCAGCAAAGCGGTTGCGGTTTGGAAAGGAGCCGCGGACGATATGACGTCCGCGGCGACATGTCCTGTGTTGATAAAAAATGCATTTTGATAAGGGCTTGGGATTAAGGTTGATTCTATAAAGAAAACCGTTTGAATTCCTCAAGTGTCGCTTCAAGTATCTGTCTGTTTTCGTGCTCAGGCTTTAAATACTGTTGCATTTCTTTAAATATTTGATCGAGATTTTGCAGGTCTGAGTCTGTATATATTAAAGTAAAAATATTAAACTTTCGGTAATATTCTTTGTGCTTCTGCATCTCTTTTTCAAAATTGGCTCTGGCCTCTAAATTGATTTCTTTTTGATTTTTTTCCTTTGTCCTGGATAAGTACCCATGTGTTGACCAGGGAGAAAATTCAAATCCCTGTTTCTGCAATGTATAGGGATTAATAATCGTGAAATCCAACCGATACCTGTGCTGTGTCTGAAGACCGCCATATCGCAATTCTGGGATCAAGAGCGGAATTTCGTATGGCTGCTTGCTGCTTAACACCAACTCGCAATACTTTTTGGCAATCTCCATTTCATAGGGTGATCTCGTTTGTCGAACCATAATATTTTGAAAAAATACCAGGTATTGTTCTATCGTAAAAAACTCTATTCTTTGCGGTGAATGGGGAACGACAAGTCCTGTCTCCAGGACATGTCCGATGGTCCAGTAGTTTGGTTTAAAATGTCGAATTTCACTGACATCGTTTTCCCATTCTCCATTTTTAAAACGAGGGGTGATGAGAAGTCCGTAGCTTGCATTTGTTTGCCCAATCCAAAGTGCTGCTTCTTCCTTTTTAGGGCGTTTTTTTGCCAAGGCATCGCAGTTGCGCCAATATGTGCGCTTTAAAAAAAGAGTCACATATTCTAAGAGTTCCGGATCACTTGTCAGTTGCTGCTGAAACTTATACGCCGCCCTGGATGCCTCTTTTCCCGCATCGACGGTCTTTATGTGGTTTATAAGCCCCTGGAACCAACGGGCGGCAAATTCCTCAGGTGAGCTTATCACGTTATCTGTAACATTAAGATACGTCGTGTGCTTCCCTCCGATTTTTGCGTGGAGGGATAATTGCTGAGATTTGAAGTCATCTGGATTGTCTTTGCTGAAGGCATGGCGCCGCAAGATACTAGGAAGCAGTGCGTCCAGTTGACATGTTAGCTGCGCAATCTGTTCTTTTTTCTGTCGCGCAAACCACTGCTTTCCTGTCATAACAGCCACCCTTTACACATTTTTCTCCCAGAGTATTGCTGTAATTATATCAAGTATTCCTATTTTATGCAACTCAATATTAATCTAATGTGGTTATGACACAGGGGGCAGATTCCAAAAATCTTCCATTTTGTATTTCGATTTCAGCTCGTTTGCACTTTCATGCCTCATCTCCGAAGTGAATACAGAAATAGCTGAAAGTCCTGTCATGATAAGGCTTTCAGCTATACCCCCCTATCCGCCAGTCTCATGTAAACTGTTCGAATTGGGTGGGGGCATTCAAAAACCTTGGCGCAGGCGGAATTCACTTCCGCCGGGTATGTGAAGTCCTCACGGTATGCATAAAAATAACCACACCGAAAGGTGTGGTTATTTTTATGCAAATAACGGTTAAAACCGATATTTCTGCAAAATCGAAAAACGCCGCAGAGCGGCGATCCCAAATCACAACCCAGCGCAGCGGTTGTGATTTGGGAAGGAGGAGCAGCAAAATAAATGCGCTCTGACTTTTTAAAAAAGTCGGAGCAAACGATTTGACGTTTGCTCCGACGTGGTCTGAGTGTCATGAAAGGATCTGTGGAAAATACAGTAATATCAATGGTTTGTAAACGGGAAGCAAGGAGTTTTATCCAATCAAATCATATAATCGGAAATATCCTCCGCCTTTTTCCCTTTTTCTAATGCATCAAACTGCGCCTTGATTTGCTCATTCCGTTTAACATTCATGCCATTAGGAAGATATTTAAGGTCCTCTTCCTTGATGTCGATCTCTGCAATATCGTTTTTCTCACCGTATTGCGGGAAATTGACCAGCCAATAACCGTCTACTTCTTGTTCATAACAGATCCAACCCTGCATTCCTTTGTGTACGCCTTCCCGGGCATAGCTTTCTTTTTCCACAATCACTTCAACACAATCCATCATCTGCATTTTATTCACCTCCGTACGGTGTTGTCAGTCGTATCTCGCCGGTAGACTCAACCATCCAACCTGATATAAACGATACTGTTCCATCGCCATTTCTTCTCGGGATTTCAATTCTGATACTTATTCTTTGACCTGCGAAATTTAACCTTCCCAATTCATAATTTCCAGATACATACTTTTCCCTTGCCTGTCGTTCTATTTCTTTTTGCAGCCAAAATGCATCCACAACTGTATAGCCCCATTCATGAAACAGTTTATCTTTCCCGTGTGGATGTTCACCTCTGGTATTAAACAAATATGGGTCAAATTTGCTGTATGCGCTATGTGCTGCAGCGTTGCTGACAACAATGGTATAAGGAATCGGGTCTAATGTGCAGTGACAGTATGGATGGTGCGGACAAAGCGGAGCTTTTTCCTTCTGAAACCAACAGTCATCCAGCCTCAAGCATTCCTCACAGTGAGTTTTGCCCTCTGAATGGTGCGTCCATTTGACCCAGCTTGGTAGTCCTGCACTCTTTTGTATTGTGCCGAAATATCGCTTATAGTACAACAGTTATTCCCCCTTAAAAGTACAAGAAAATTATTTTTCATAATATAGGGGGAAACAGGCAAAAAGCTGCATGTTTCTGTACAACTTTTTTAGAATAATTTTAGAAATAAAAAAATCGGAGTATCCCGGAGGATACTCCGATGGTGCGGGCGGCGGGAGTCGAACCCGCACACCATGAAGGTAACGGAACCTAAATCCGTCGAGTCTGCCAGTTCCACCACGCCCGCATGATAACTCAGTATACTATTCCCGTGCAAAATTGTCAATTGCACTCTGCGGAGCGGGCAGTTATAATAGAGAAGAACGTAAACCGCAAGGGGGAAACCGACCATGAAACGTGCTCCGCGGATTGCCGCGATTCAGGATATCTCCGGCTTCGGCCGCTGCTCCACCACGGTGGTGCTGCCGGTATTGGCCGCCATGGGCGGGGAATGCTGCCCGCTGCTTACCGCCTGCCTCTCCGCCCACACCGCGTTTCCGGCCAGCGAGAAGGCCACCTTTCTGGATCTGACCGGCCAGATGGCGGGGACGGCGGCCCACTGGGCGGAGCTGGGGGTGACCTTTGACGCCATCTACAGCGGCTTTCTGGGCTCTGCCGGGCAGATCGGACTGATTGAGGACTTCTACCGCCAGTTCCGCCGGGAGGGGACGCTGGTGCTGGTGGACCCGGTGATGGGGGACCACGGGAAGCCCTACCGCACCTACACGCCGGAGCTGTGCGGGCGTATGCGGGATCTGGCGGCCCAGGCGGACGTGATCACCCCCAACCTGACCGAGGCGGCGCTGCTGCTGGAGGAGGACTACGCCGATCTGCCCCGGGACGAGGAGGGGCTGCGGGCGTGGCTGGAGCGGCTGAGCCTGGATGGGCGGCGCTCGGTGGTGCTCACCGGGGTGAGCCTCCGGCCGGGCGCCATCGGCGCGGGCTGCTTCGACCGGGCCACAGGGCGCATCCGTTTTGCTATGGCCAGACAGGAGCCCGCCCAGTTCCCCGGAACCGGCGATCTTTTCGCCAGCGTGGTGCTGGGGGCGATGCTCCGGGGGGAGCCGCTGGAGACAGCGGCCCAGCGGGCGGCGGAGTTTGTCCAGCGGTGCGCAGCCCACACCCTGGCGCTGGGCACCCCGGTTCTGGAGGGGGTCCAGTTCGAGCCACTGCTGGGAGAGCTGATGCAGAGATAAGGGAATCCCCATGCCGCCGTACTTCGGCGGCATGGGGATTTGTCTATTGGGCGGACTGGTCCAGGCGGGTGAGCAGGCGCTCCAGACGGACGGCCTGCTCCAGGGTGCAGTACTCCACCGGGCGGCCCTCCACCAGATCCAAAAACGCCGCGGCCTGCCGCGCAAAGCGGAGCCCGGGCGGCTCGGCGAGGTGCTCCGAACGCGCCTCCCCCTCCGGGGCGTAGGGACCGTCCGGGGCTTTGGGCCAGTAAGTGAGGACGCCTTCCTCCACACTGGCGCGGAGAAGCCCGCCCTCGCCGGAGATGCACAGGTGGATGCCGTCCAGCCCTACCCGGCTGACGGAGACGCTGCACAGCGCCCCGCCGGTTCCCCGGCCGCAGAACACGAAGGCGTCGTCGTTCTCCACACAGGTGTTTCCCTGACCGTCCGGCCGGCGGGTGGGGAGAAAGGTGCCGCCGTAGCCGGCGGCCTCGGCCAGCTCCACGCCCGCCGCATATTGGAGCAGGTCCAGCAGGTGGCTGCCGAAGTCGCCCAGAGCGCCGCTGCCGGAGGCGGAGCGGCGCATCCGCCACTCCAGAGGGACCGCGGGATCGGCCAGGCGGGTGCCGCCCTGGCTGGCCTGGGCCAGATAGACCCGCCCCATCCGCTGGCGGAGGAGCGCGCGCAGCCGCTCCACCACGGCGGTATAGCGGTAGACATAGGCCACCATCACCCTGGCGTCCCGCCGGGCCAGCAGCCGCTCCGCCTGCCCCGGCGGGGCGGTCTGGAGCCCCAGGGGTTTTTCCAGAAGCACGGCCTTGCCCCGCTCCACCGCGCGCTCGGTATAGGGCAGGTGGAACTGGTTGGGAGTGCAGAGCACCACTGCGTCCACCACGTCCAGCAGCTCCTCCAGGCGGGTGGTCATCCGTACCCCGTCAAGCCCGTGCCGGATACACAGCCGCCGGCAGCCCTCCAGGGTGCGGCTGCATACGGCGGTGACGGTACAGCGCCCCGCCTGGGCCAGAAAGCCCTCCACGTGCCGGTCGGCGATGGCCACCGTGGTGCCCGCGCCGACGATTCCAATCCGAATTCCCATACGTCCGCTCCTTTTTTCAGCTTCACTCCATCATAGCACGGAGCGGGACGTTTGCAAAGCGGTTTCAGCGCAGGCGGAACAGGCGGCGCAGGTGGATGCCCTGAGCCTGGAGGGCGGCCAGGTAGAGCACGCCGCCGAACAGCAGGCAGGCCAGGGCGGCGGGGAGAGCCTCCAGGCCGGCGCGGCGGAGCACCTGGAACAGAAGGTTGATCACCAGCCCCATGAGCAGGGCGGAGAGGGCGGGGGCGGTGCACCACTGAAAAATCTGGGCCCGCAGGCCGGTGGCCCGGCGGACGGCCCACCAGTTGAGGAGTACCCCCAGGGCGGCGGAGGCGAGAAAGCCCGCCACATAGCCCCTGAGTCCCACGCCGGGCAGGCCCATGAGGAAGAAGGTACAGCCGAGCTGCACCACGCCGCAGAGGATGGAGTTGCGGGCGGCGGCCCCCGGACGGCCCACGCCGTTGAGGGCGGAGGCGAGGACGGACTGGTAGCAGGACAGGAGCACCCCGACGGACAGGGGGAGAATAGAGCGGCCCACGGTGGGTTCCCGGAACAGGGCGGCGCCCAGGGTGGGGCCCAGCACCACCAGAAAGGCCATGGCGGGGAGGATCAGCACCGAGGTGGCCAGCATGGAGCGGTCTACCCGGTGCTGCACCAGACCCCGCTGCCCCAGGGCGGCGCCTTCAGCCAGCTTGGGCACCAGCACCAGGCCCAGCGCCCCGATGAAGGCGGTGGGCAGGCAGAGCATGGGCAGGGTCATGCCGCACAGCACGCCGAAGGCGCTCATGGCCTCCGAGACCTCCGCCCCCGCGTGGACCAGCCGCTGGGGGATGAGCACAGAGGTGGCCGAGCCCATCAGGTTGCCCAGCAGGCTGGTCAGCCCGATGGGGACAGCGATGGAGGCGATGCGGCGGTTGAGCTGCCGGTGCTCCAGCGGCGCGCCGGTCAGGCCGCCCGCCCGGTTCAGATGCCGCCGGGCCAGCAGGAGCAGGGTAACGGCGGAGAACAGCTCGCACAGGATCATGCCGGTGACAATCAGCCCCACCGTCCGCTCCGGGTTCTGGGGGAGAAAGACCACCAGCAGCCCCAGCACCGCTCCGGTGCGGATGAACTGTTCACACAGCTCCACCGCCGCCGGCGGACGGATGTTGCCCGTGCCATAGAAGAAGTGCTTGTGCAGGTTTTCCACCCCGGTGAGCAGGATGCAGGGCAGCAGGAGCAGCAGGCCCAACTGGGTGCGGGCGTCCCCCAGCAGATAGACCGAGATGGGGTCGTAGAGCAGGACCACCACCGCAGCCACCGCCGCAAAGAGGAGGAGAAATACCGCCAGGCAGCGGCGGAGCACCTGGGCGATGGCGGCCCGGTTGCCCCTGGCGTGATACTGGGAGGAGAGGTTGGACACTGCCACCGTCAGACCCACGGCGGTGAGGGCCATGATGACGGAGAACACCGGCATGATGAGCTGGTACAGCCCCATGACCTCCGCGCCGATCAGCCGGGAGAGCAGGATGCGGTACACGAACCCGAGAAATTGGGAGACGATACTGGTGCCCGTGAGGATCAGGGTACCGTAGAGCATAGAGGTACGGTCGAGTTTCAAGGCGCACCCTCCTTTCCCTAAACCCTATTCACCACGGGTTGTCCCCCATACGCGGGAAAATCTTTGACAAAACGGCCGCAAGCGCGTATGATAAATCCATTCATACTTTGTAGTATGGAAGAAAGGGCCAACCGTGGCGGCCAAAGTGATCCATGTGCCCTGATGTTCCCCAGCAGCGCGCCGGCTCTCCTGTTCAAACACTGCGGGAGGGCACCGGGCCCAGCATACCGGGCTTTCCACGTGGCAATGGATACCGCCCCATGTTCCTGTCCCTGGCCGATCTGCCTGTGCGGGATGCGCTGCCGGGTCTGCGGGTATGGGTGGAGACCGCCCGGCTGGCCTGCCATGAAAAACCGGCCGGTTTGCTGATTATCCTGAGAGATCTGGAGTGGCCTTTTCCTGATTTATGCATCCTGACCACAAATTTTGATAAAAAAATAACGCTTTTTTCTTGCATTTCACTTGCCTGTTGGCGTGGAAAGCAGTATACTTATTAGGAAGGTTTGTGTTAAAAAAATAACGATTATAATCGCAGGCTTTGATATTGGATTAAGGAGGCAGAACAAATGGGATTTGTGAAGCTGGAAAAGCAGGGTCATGTGGGCATCGTGACGATCGACCGTCAGGAGGCTCTGAACGCCCTGAACAGCCAGGTTCTGAGCGATCTGGACGCGGTTATCGACCAGGTGGCGGCGGACGATGAGATCTATGTGATGATTCTGACCGGCGCGGGCCGCTCCTTCGTGGCGGGGGCCGACATCGGCGAGATGAAGGGCTTCTCCTCGATCGACGGCAAGAAGTTCGGCGTGCACGGCGGCGGCGTGTTCCTCAAGCTGGAGAACCTGTCCAAGCCCGTGATTGCGGCGGTAAACGGCTTCGCCCTGGGCGGCGGCTGTGAGCTGAGCATGGCCTGCGACATCCGACTGGCCAGCGAGAAGGCCCGGTTCGGCCAGCCCGAGGTGGGCCTGGGCATTACCCCCGGCTTCGGCGGCACCCAGCGGCTGCCCCGCATCGTGGGCGTCAGCAAGGCTATGGAGCTGATTCTGACGGCCAAGACCATCAAGGCCGACGAGGCCAAGGCCATCGGCCTGGTCAGCGAGGTCTACCCCGCCGAGGAGCTGATGGATAAGGCCATGGAGCTGGCCAACGCGATCTGCGCCAACGCCCAGATCGCCGTGTGCGAATCCAAGCGCTGCATCCGCATGGGCATGCAGACCGACATCCACACAGGCTCCGCTTTCGAGGCCGAGGCCTTCGGCGTTACCTGCGGCACCGAGGACAAGAACGAGGGCATGGGCGCGTTCCTGGAGAAGCGGGCTGAGAAGCACTTCCAGAACCGGTAAGCGGTACATATGACGCCTGTCATCGCAAACCTGTCCGACCAGGTATGGAATGTTCTGATCAAACCAATAGAAAAGAGGTTTTTTACTATGAAGAAGATTGTGGTCATCGGCGGCGGTACCATGGGGCTGGACATCGCCCAGGTATTTGCCCGCAACGGCTATGACGTTGTGGTGCGCGACATCAAGGACGAGATCATCCAGGCCAGCGAGGCCCGGCTGAACAAGGGCCTGGATAAGCTGGTGAGCAAGGGCAAGCTGGACGAGGCCAAGAAGGCTGAGATCCTGTCCCACATGAGCTTCACCACCGAGCTGGCCGCCGCTGCCGATGCCGATCTGGTGGTGGAGGCCGCCATCGAGAACCTGGACATCAAGAAGAGCATCTTCGCGGAGCTGGACAGCCTCTGCAAGCCGGAGACCATCCTGGCCTCCAACACGTCCTCCATCTCCATCACCGCCATCGCGGCGGCCACCAAGCGGGCCGACAAGTTCATCGGCATGCACTTCTTTAACCCCGCCACCGTCATGAAGCTGGTGGAGGTCATCCGGGGCGCCCACACCTCCGATGAGACCTACAAGACCATTGCCGAGCTGGCCGCCGCCATCGGCAAGGAGCCCGTTGAAGTCAATGAGGCCCCCGGCTTTGTGGTGAACAAGATTCTGGTTCCCATGATCAACGAGGGTATCGACCTGGTCTACACCGGCGTGGCCAGTGTGGAGGGCGTGGACACCGCCATGAAGCTGGGCGCCAACCACCCCATGGGCCCCCTGGCCCTGGGCGATCTGATCGGCCTGGACGTATGCCTGGCCATCATGGACACCCTGTACGACGAGACCCACGATCCCAAGTACCGCGCCTCCCTGCTGCTGCGCAAGATGGTCCGCGCCGGCAAGCTGGGCCGTAAGACCGGCATCGGCTTCTACGACTACTCCAAAAAGTAAACAGGGCAGACGCAGTTCCCTATGCGAGCAACGACGGGCGGGAGCCCCTGACTCCCGCCCGCCCGTTCTGAAATATAAATCTTAGGAGGAAGGCAACAAATGGATCTGCACCTTTCCAGAGAGCAGGAAATGCTCCGCAAGATGTACCGTGACTTCGCCGAAAATGAAGTCAAGCCCCTGGCCGAGTGGGTGGACGAGAACGAGGCGTTCCCCGAGGAAACCGTCAAGAAGATGGCGAAGCTGGGGATGATGGGCATCTATTTCCCCAAGGAGTACGGCGGCGCCGGCGCGGACGTTCTGTCCTATGTCATGGCCGTCGAGGAGATGAGCAAGGTCTGCGGCACCACCGGCGTTATCATCTCCGCCCACACCTCCCTGTGCTGCGCTCCCATCTATGAGAACGGCACCGAGGAGCAGAAGAAGTATTACCTGCCCAAGCTGTGCTCCGGCGAGTGGATCGGCGCGTTCGGCCTGACCGAGCCTGGCGCCGGCACCGATGCCCAGGGCCAGCAGACCACCGCCGTGCTGGACGAGAAGGGGGAGAACTGGATCCTCAACGGCTCCAAGATCTTCATCACCAACGCCGGCTACGCCAACGTGTTCGTGATCTTTGCCATCACCGGCGTTACCACCGACAAGCGCGGCCGCAAGAAGAAGGAGATCTCCGCCTTCATCGTGGAGCGCACCGACCCCGGCTTCTCCGTGGGCAAGCACGAGAAGAAGATGGGCATCAAGGGCTCCTCCACCTGTGAGCTGATTATGGAGGACTGCATTATCCCCAAGGACCGCCTGCTGGGCAAGCAGGGCAAGGGCTTCGGCATCGCCATGAAGACCCTGGACGGCGGCCGTATCGGTATTGCCTCCCAGGCCCTGGGTCTGGCCGAGGGAGCCATCGAGGAGACCATCAAGTACACCAAGGAGCGCGTCCAGTTCGGCCGGCGCATCTCCCAGTTCCAGAACACCCAGTTCCAGCTGGCTGACATGCACGCCAAGACCGAGGCGGCCAAGTGGCTGGTGTACTCCGCGGCCATGAAGAAGGAGAACCACGAGCCCTACACTGTGGACGCCGCCATGGCCAAGCTGGTGGCGGCTGAGACGGCCAGCGACGTGACCCGCCGCTGCGTGCAGCTGTTCGGCGGCTATGGCTACACCCGTGAGTACCCCATGGAGCGCATGATGCGCGACGCGAAGATCACCGAGATCTACGAGGGTACCAGCGAGGTGCAGCGCATGGTCATCTCCGCCAACCTGGGCGTGAACTAAAGGAACTGGAGGGAAAATTACGATATGAAATGCATCGTTTGTGTCAAGCAGGTACCTGATACCTCCGGCGTGGTGGCGGTGAAGGAAGACGGCACCATGGACCGCGCGGCCATGGCCACCATCACCAACCACGACGACCTGGCTGCGGTTGAGGCCGCGCTGCGCATCAAGGACGCCACCGGCTGCAAGGTGGTTGTGGTCTCCATGGGCCCCCCTCCCGCCGAGGGGATGCTGCGTGAGCTGCTGGCCATGGGCTGCGATGAGGCCGTGCTGGTCTCCGCCCGCGAGTTCGGCGGTTCCGATACTTACGCCACCTCTCAGATTCTCGCCGCCGCCATCAAGAAGGTGGGCGTGGACGAGGACGACATCGTGTTCTGCGGCCGCCAGGCCATCGACGGCGACACCGCCCAGGTGGGCCCCCAGATCGCCGAGAAGCTGCACCTGCCCCAGGTCTCCTATGTGGCGGAGATCGCGGTGGAGAACAAGGCCGTCACCGTGAAGCGTCTGCTGGAGGACGGCTACATGACCATCAAGGTTCAGACGCCCTGCCTGCTGACCTGCGTGAAGGAGCTGAACGACGCCCGCTACATGAGCGTGGGCGGCATCATGGAGTGCTACAACAAGCCTCTGGAGATCTACAACTACGAGACTCTGAAGGACGATCCCCTCATCGACGTGGATACCATCGGCCTGAAAGGCTCTCCCACGAATGTGTACAAGTCCTTCTCTCCCCCGGTGAAGGGCGCCGGTATGATGATGGAGGGCGCCGACAAGGCGACCGTCGAGAAGCTGGTCTCCATCCTCAACGACAAGCACATCATCTGATAGAGTGAAAGGAGAGCAACACAATGGCTTTTGATAGTAAGGATACCGCCGCCTTCAAGGGCGTATGGGTTTTCTGTGAGCAGCGCGAGGGCGTGATTATGTCCACCAGCTACCAGCTCCTCTCCGAGGGCCGCAAGCTGGCCAACGACCTGGGCGTGGAGCTGTGCGGCGTGGTGCTGGGCAAGGACATCAAGGAGGACTACCTGAAGGCCCTGGGCGGCTACGGCGCCGACAAGGTGTACTACTGCAACCACGAGCTGCTGGATGTCTACACTACCGACGCCTACACCAAGGTCATCTGTGACCTGGTGGAGGACAAGAAGCCCGAGATCTTCCTCATCGGCGCCACCAACATCGGCCGTGACCTGGGCCCCCGCTGCGCGGCCCGCCTGCACACCGGCCTGACCGCCGACTGCACCCACCTGGACGTGGACGTGGAGAAGTACAAGGCCTTCCTGAAGACCACCTCCACCATCGACGTGGACAACACCAAGTTCGAGGAGAACACCAACCTGAAGATGACCCGTCCGGCCTTCGGCGGTCACCTGATGGCCACCATCATCTGCCCCCGCTTCCGTCCCCAGATGTCCACCGTGCGTCCCGGCGTCATGCAGACCCAGCCCTATGACGAGGCCGGCGCCGCGAAGACGGAGATCGTCAACGTGGACGTGAAGCTGGACAAGTCCGACATCCATGTGGATGTGCTGGAGGTCAAGAAGGCCGCCAAGAAGCTGGTCGATCTGATCGGCGCCGACGTGGTGGTTTCCGTGGGCCGCGGCATCAGCAAGGACGTCGAGGGCGGCATCAAGCTGGCTGAGGAGCTGGCGGGCGTCCTGGGCGGCGTCGTGGGCTCCTCCCGCGCCTGTGTCGACGCGGGCTGGATCTCCGCCGACCACCAGGTGGGCCAGACCGGCAAGACAGTGCACCCCCGCATCTATGTGGCCCTGGGCATCTCCGGCGCCATCCAGCACCTGGCTGGCATGCAGGACTCCGAGTGCATCATCGCGGTGAACAAGAACGAGTCCGCCCCCATCTTCGACGTGGCTTCTTACGGCATCGTGGGCGACCTCTACAAGGTCACCCCCATGCTCATCGAGGCCATCCGCGCCGCCAAGGCCGCGAAGTAAGAGGCACATTGCGCCACCAATACAGCGGAGGCCCTCCCCGGAGGGCCTCCGCTTTCTATCACAGCGGGGGAGGGGTTCCATAGCGGAGCGGAACGCAAAACTGATTCTCATGGTGGGTGTGCTGGGCGTCTCCGCCTCGGCCATTCTGGTGCGGTTTTCCCAGGCGCCGTCCGGGGTGACCGCAGCCTACCGCCTGGGCTGGACGGTGCTCCTGTTGCTTCCGGTAGTGCTCCTGCGGTGCCGTGCGGAACTGAGGCGGGTGACGGCGCGGGATTTGGTCCTGTGCGGGGCCAGCGGCGTTCTGCTTGCACTCCACTTCCTCACATGGTTTGAGTCCCTTAAGCGTACCAGCGTGGCCTCCTCCACGGTGCTGGTGAGCACCGAGGTGATTTTCACCGCCCTGGGCTTCGCCCTGTTCCTGCATGGAAAAATCCCACGGCTGGGGGTGTGGGCCATTCTCCTGGCCTTTGGGGGCAGCGCCCTGCTGGCCCTCTCCGGAGGCGGCGGGGCAGGGGAGCTGTCCGGCAACCTGCTGGCCCTGGCTGCGGCCTCGGCCGCCGCCGTCTATACCCTCATCGGACGGATACAGCGGGGCCATCTGTCTACCACGGTCTACACCTTTCTGACCTATCTGGCCTGCTTTCTCACCCTGCTGTTGGGCACCGCCGCGGCGGGGACGCCCCTGACGGGCTACGGCGGCCGGGAGTGGCTCATCGGTCTGGCGTTGGCGGTGCTGTGCACTCTCCTGGGACACAGCCTGTTTAGCTGGTGCCTCAAGTACCTGTCCCCATCCTACGTGTCCGCCGCAAAGCTGTGTGAGCCGGTCTTCTCCTCCCTGGCGGCCATCCCACTGTTCGGAGAGGTGCCCGGTCCACTCCAGCTTGCCGGAGGCGCGGCGGTGCTGGGAGCTGTCCTCCTCTACACCTGGGCGGAGCGTGAAAAAACTCCTGCCGGATGAGTCCGGCAGGAGTTTTTTCAGTCGTTAGGCGCCGAGGGCGGCCACGATAAAGGGCTTGAACTTGTCCCAGTAGCCCATGATGAAGATGATGAGCACAATGACGGGCAGGACGTACTTGAAGTAGAGGCGGAACTGGGCGGGGAAGCGGACGCCTCTGCCCTGGTTTGCTTCTTCCAGGAAGTGGTCGTAGCCCCAGCCATACTTTTTGGATACACAGCAGAACAGCAGGTAGATCATGGAGCCGATGGGGAGCAGGTTGTTGCTCACCAGGAAATCCTCCCAGTCCATAATGCCCATGCCCAGGGCCTTCACGCCGCTCCACAGGTTGTTGCCCAGCAGACAGGGCAGGCTCAGCAGGAAGATGAGCACCAGATTGGCCAGTACCGCCCTGCCACGGGAGATACCGAAGCGGTCCATCCAGCAGGCGAGGATATTCTCAAACACGGCGGTTACGGTGGACAGGGCGGCAAAGAACAGGAAAACGAAAAACAGCGCGCCCCAGAGCTGGCCGCCCGGCATGGCGTTGAACACATTGGGCAGGGTCACAAAGATCAGGCTGGGGCCCTGGCCGGGGTTGACGCCGAAAGCGAAGGCGGAGGGGAAGATGATCAGGCCGGAGACAAAGGCAACGCAGGTGTCCAGAACGCCCACGTTGATGGCCTCGCCGAACAGGCGGCGCTCCTTGCCGATGTAGCTGCCGAAAATGGCCATGGCGCCAATACCCAGGCTGAGGGTGAAGAAGGCCTGTCCCATGGCGTCATAGATGGCGCGGAACAGCCGAAAGCTGCCGTCGGCATCGTACATCAGGTTGTGGAAGTTGGGCACCAGGTAGAACTTCACGCCCTCCATGGCACCGGGAAGGGTAAGGGCGCGGACGGCCAGCACTACCAGCAGGGCCAGCAGGCAGAGCATCATGGCCTTGTTGACCTTCTCCACGCCGTTTTTCAGGCCGCGGCTGCAGATCAGCATACCCAGCACCACCACGATGCCCATGAACAGAAGCTGAATTCCTACGTTGCCCTGCATGGCGCCGAAAGCGTTTTCCACACCGGCGGCATCCAGGCCCCGGAATTCGCCGGCAGCCACCTTGAAGAAGTAAAGCAGCAGCCAGCCGGCGATGGTGGTGTAGAACATCATCAGCAGGTAATTGCCCGCCATGCCGAACCAGCCGTACCAGTGCCACTTGCTCCCCTTGGGCTCCAGGACCTGAAAGGAGGCCAGGATGCTCTTCCGGCTGGCCCGGCCCACGGAAAACTCCATGGCCATGATGGGCAGGCCCATGATGACCAGGAACAGCAGATAGATCAGCACAAAGGCCGCGCCGCCGTACTGCCCCACGATGTAGGGGAACCGCCAGACGTTGCCCAGGCCGATGGCGCACCCGGCGGAGATGAGCACAAAGCCCAGCCGGGACGCAAAGGTCTCTCTCTCTTTCACAATTGCATACCCTCCTTGGATCAGCCGCCACACGCGCAGCATTACACACATAATAGCGGATTTTGGAAGGTATGTCAATCAAAAGCGGCGCGTAACCCTTGTGTCATGGCGGAACGGGTACTTTTAAAGCCAATCAAGAACCACGTCCCGCAGGGTGACGGGGGAGACGCAGTTGCGCCGGAGGAGCTCCAGAAGCTGGTCAATGCGCTCCACGCTGACCGTGATGTTGGGCACCGATGCCTCCTCTCCGTCCGGTCCTGCCACCTTAACTCCATAGCTCTCGCAGGACAGGCCGCCGCCCAGCTCCATCTCGTCCACCAGAATGTAATACTGGAAGGAGTGTGCAGTGCCGTCCTCCTCTTCCCCCGTACAGGTATCGACTAATAGTTCCCTCATCTTGTATCTGCTCCCTTCTTCTTTGATCCGTAAGACCATTATATTGTATTTTCCAGCATTTGTAAAGGAGCGATCACCGCAGGTTTCGACACGGGAGGGCGGTTATGTCACCCGCAGAGAGGACTTCTGTCAACGAAAGCGCGAAGAAGGGGAGAGAACGGCGAGAATGGTCGAATTTGAGGGAGTGAATGTGGAAAGAAAAGAGGCGTCCGCCGGCAGCGGACGCCTCTTTGTGGAAAAAAGGGGCTAGGAGAGGGGAAAAGCCGCCTCCACGGCCTCGGAAATGGCCTCGGCAAAGGTGGGATGGGGGCGCACCGGGCGGAGCAGCTGCTCCGCCGTCAGCTCCAGCGTGACCGCCAAGGCGAGCTCGGAGATCAGATCGGTGGCCCGGTAACAGCACAACTGAGCCCCCAGCAGGGCGCGGCTCTCCCGGTGAAATACCAGCTTGACAAAGCCCCGCTTTCCCCCCTCGATGAGGGTACGGGCGTTGCCCCCCAGCACACACTTGCCGGCGGCACAGGGGATGCCCCGGGCCCTGGCCTCGTCGGCGGTGAGTCCCACCTGGGCCAGCTCTGGGCTGGTGTAGACGCAGGCGGGGATGGGGGCCACTCCGCGGAGGGGGGTGCGGCCCAGCAGGAGGTCGGCCACAAAGCGCCCCTCCGCCTCCGCCTTGTGGGCCAGCATGGCCCCGCCGATGGCGTCCCCGATGGCGTAAAGGGAGGGGATGGAGGTGCGGAACTGTCCGTCCACCCGGAGGAACCCCCGCTCCAGCTCCGGCAGGAGGTCCCCGGCAAAGAGGCCGCCGGTGGCGGGCCGCCGCCCGGTGGCCACCAGAACGGCGTCGGCCTCCAGCCGGTACGCCTCCCCCCGGTGGGTGAAGGCGACGGCAGGGCCGGGGGTGGCGCCGGTGACGCCGGCTCCGGTGAACACCTCCACCCCGTCCTGCCTGAGCTGCGCGGCCAGACTCTGGCCCAGCTCCCGCTCCAGGGTGGGCAGGAGGCGGGGGGCCGCCTCCAGAATGGTGACGCGGGCGCCTGCGGCGGCCCAGACACACGCCAGCTCCACCCCGATCACTCCGCCGCCGATGATGGCCAGACGGTCCAGGGGACGCAGATCGGACAGCAGGCCGTCGCTGGTGACTACACCGGGTGTGTCCAGGCCGGGGATGGGGGGCAGGGCGGGCTCGGAGCCCGCGGCGACCAGGATGTGGGCCGCCTCGTAGGCCGCGCCCCCCGCCTCCACCGTGTGGGGGCCGGTGACCACCGCCCGGTAAGGGATGAGCTCCACCCCGGCGGCCCGGAGCTGCTTCTCCTGGCCGGCGCGGAGGGTGGACACCACCCGCTCCACCTCTGCGGCCAGGGCGGGCCAGTCACAGCCAGGCCCCGCCCCGTGGAGGAGGGCCTTGGTGGGGACGCACCCCCGGTTGAGGCAGGTGCCCCCCACCTGGCGGGGCTCAAAGAGGGCCACGGACAGGCCGCCCTGCGCGGCCCGGAGGGCGGCGGCGCAGCCGCCGGGCCCTCCGCCGATGACAATCAGCTCATACACGGCTCAGCCCTCCGGGAAGGCGTACCGCACCACCGGGCGGCGGGCGGCGGCGGTCTCGTCGGGGCGGCCCACAGGCGTGCTCGCCGGGGCGGCGTGGAGGGCCTCCGGCTCCTCCTTCGCCCGGCGCAGAATCTCCGCCAGCACCGCCGCCGCCTCGTCCAGCGTCTCGGGGGACTCGGTCTCGGTAGGCTCGAACATCAGCGCCTCGTGGACGATCAGGGGGAAATACATGGTGGGCGGGTGGATGCCCGCGTCCAGCATGGACTTGGCCACGTCCAGGGCGGATACCCCCGTCTCCTTTTTCAGCTCCTCCAGGGTGAGCACAAACTCGTGCATGCACAGGCCGGGGAAGGCGGCGGTATAGCCCGCCTTCTCCAGCTTCCTTTTGAGATAGTTGGCGTTGAGCACCGCCGTGTGGGCGGCCTCGGCCACGCCGGTGTTTCCCAGCCGCAGCAGGTAGGCCAGGGCCTTGACGACCACCAGGAAGTTGGCGTGGAAGGCCCGCACCTGGCCGATGGAGTGCTCTCCGCCGTTGCGGCACAGGGCGGAGCCGGGCAGGAAGGGGGCCAGAAAGGCCTTGCACCCCACCGGGCCGCTGCCCGGGCCGCCGCCGCCGTGGGGGGTGGCGAAGGTCTTGTGGAGGTTGAGGTGGCACACGTCGAAGCCCATGTCGCCCGGCCGGGCCACCCCCATGATGGCGTTGAGGTTGGCCCCATCGTAGTAGACGAGGCCACCGGCGGCGTGGACGAGGGCGGTGAGCTCCAGGATGTCTTTCTCAAAGAGCCCCACGGTATTGGGATTGGTGAGCATCAGCCCCGCCGTGTCGGGGCCGCAGGCGGCCCGCAGGGCCTCCAGATCCACCAGCCCCTCGGGGGTGGAGGGGATGTTTTTGACGGTGAAGCCCGCCATGGCGGCGGAGGCCGGGTTGGTGCCGTGGGCGGAGTCGGGCACCAGGATCACCGTGCGGCCCGTGTCCCCCCGGCTGTGGTGGTAGGCCTTGATGAGCAGCAGGCCCAGGAATTCCCCATGGGCTCCGGCGGCGGGCTGGAGGGTGACGGCATCCATGCCGGTGATCTCACAGAGCAGGTGCTCTGTCCGGTTCAGGACGGCCTGAGCGCCCTGGACGGTGTGGGCGGGCTGGAGGGGGTGCAGACCGGTAAAGCCGGGCAGGGCGGCGGCCTCCTCCCCCAGCTTGGGGTTGTACTTCATGGTACAGGAGCCCAGGGGGTAGAAGCCGTCGCACACGCCGAAGGCCCGGCGGGCGAGGGCCTGATAGTGGCGGGACAGGTCGCTCTCCCCCAGCTCTGGCAGTCGGGGGGCTGTTTTCCGCCGGTACTTCTCCGGCAGGGGGGCGGCGGGCACGTCCAGAGACGGCAGAAGGCCGTTCCCCCGGCCGGGGCGGCTGCGCTCAAAAATCAGCTTCATCAGTCCAGCACCTCCTTGACAATGGACACGGCCTCGTCCAGCTCGGCTCGGCTCTGCTTCTCCGTGGCGCACCACAGCAGCCCGCCCTCCACCGGCCAGCCCCCCAGGATGCCGCGCGACTCCAGGGCGGAAAGCACCTTCTGGGGTTCGGGCAGATCGGTGACAAACTCGTGGAAGAAGGGGCCGGGGTAGCGCAGGGACACGCCGGGCAGCCGGCACAGCTCTGCGGCCAGGTAGTGGGCCTTGGCGTGGCACTGCTCGCCCACCTGCCGCAGCCCGTCCGGCCCCATGAGGGACAGGTAGACGGAGGCGGTGAGGGCGCACAGCGCCTCGTTAGAGCACACGTTGGACGAGGCCTTCTCCCGGCGGATGTGCTGCTCCCGGGCCTGCAGGGTGAGGACAAAGGCCCGCTCTCCCCGGCTGTCCCGGGTCTCTCCCACGATGCGGCCGGGCAGCCTGCGCATGAGGGACTGGGAGGCGGCCATGAAGCCCAGGTAGGGCCCGCCCCAGGACAGGGGGAGGCCCAGGGGCTGTCCCTCGCCCACGGCGATGTCCGCCCCGCAGGCGCCGGGGGACTCCAGCACCCCCAGGGCGGCGGGGTTGACCCCGACGATCAGTCTGGCCCCGGCAGCGTGTACCTGCGCGGCCAGGGCGGGCAGATCCTCGAGCTGGCCGAAGAAGTTGGGCTGCTGGACATAGACGCAGGCGGTGGTCTCATCCAGCAGTCCGGTGAGATCGGTGACGCCGTTTTCCGCCGGGGCCGCCGCCACCTCGGTACCCGCGCCGAAGCTGTAGGTCCGGATAGTGGAAATCACGTCCGGGTGGGCGGCGGCGGACACCACGGCCCTCGTCCGCTTCCGCTCCCGGCACATGGCCACCGCCTCCGCCGCGGCGGAGGCCCCGTCATACACCGAGGCGTTGGCCGCGTCCAGGCCGGTGAGCTCACAGATCATGGTCTGGAACTCGAAAATGGACTGGAGCACCCCCTGGCTGATCTCCGCCTGATAGGGGGTATAGGCCGTGACGAACTCCTCCTTGGAGGCGATGCGGCTCACCGCCGCGGGGATGTAGTGGTCGTAAGCCCCGGCCCCCCGCAGGATGGTGCGGAAGCGGAGGTTCTGCTCCGCCAGGGCCTCCAGGGTGCGGCGGGCCTCCAGCTCCGACTGGGGAGGGGGCAGGTTCAGGGGGGCGGTGAGGCGCACGGACTCCGGCACGTCCCGGTACAGCGCCTCCGGGCCGGACAGGCCCAGGGCGGCGTACTGGGCGGCCCGCTCCGCCGCCGCGGCGGGCAGATATCCGGCCATGTCAGCCCTCCTCCGCGGCACAGTGGGCCTCGTAGGCCGCCGCGTCCAGCAGCTCCTCCTCATCGGTCATCTGCTCCACCTGGATCAGCCAGGCCCCGTAGGGGTCCTCGTTCACCAGGGCGGGATTGTCCAGCAGCTCCTCGTTGACCGCCTTTACCACACCGGACACAGGGGAGAGCACGTCGGACACCGCCTTCACCGACTCCACATCGCCGAGGGCCTCCCCGGCGGTGACAGGGTCCCCCTCCTGGGGCAGGTTGACAAAGACGATATCCCCCAGGGCGTGCTGGGCGAAGTCGGTGAGGCCGACGGTGCAGACGCCGTCCTCCTCCTTGAGCCACTCGTGGGATTTGGTATAGCGCAGTTCCTCGGGAATGTTCATAGTAATAACCTCCTGTATAATTTAAAATTGTTTTTATAAAATGAGCTGGGAAGGGGCGGCAGCCGGCGTGGCCGGTTTACCCTTATCCCCGCCGGTAGAAGGGCGTTTTGACCACCTGGGCGTCCACCCGGCGGCCCCGCACGTCCACCTGGAGCGGGGTGCCCGGTTCCTTGTACGCCGCGTCCACCAGGGCCAGGGCCACCGCCTGCCCCACCCAGGGGCAGTGGGTGCCGGAGGTGACCACGCCCACCTGCCGCCCGCCGTCGTACACCGGGCAGCCCTCCCGGGCGATGCCGCGCCCGGTCATCTGGAGACCCACCCGGCGGCGGGACACGGGGCGGGCCCGCTCCAGGGCGGCCTTGCCGATGAAGTCGGGCTTCTCAAGCTTGACGAAGATGCCCAGCCCCGCCTCGTAGGGGTTGATGGAGGGAGAGAGCTCGTGGCCGTAGAGGGGCATGGCGGCCTCCAGCCGCAGGGTATCCCGGGCCCCCAGGCCGCAGGGGAGGGCCCCGGCGGCCGTCAGCGCGTCCCAAAGGGCGGGGGCGTCCGCCGGGGCGCAGTAGAGCTCAAAGCCGTCCTCGCCGGTGTACCCGGTGCGGGAGACCAGGCAGGGCCGGCCGTCCACCGTGCCGTGGAGCACGGCGGTGTAGTTCTTCGCCGGAAGGTCCGCCGTCAGGGTGCGCAGCAGCGCCTCCGCACCGGGCCCCTGGAGGGCGAGCTGGGCCGTCTGATCGGAGAGATCCTCCAAAGTGCAGTCCCCGGCCAGGTGGGCGGTCATCCAATCCCGGTCCTTGCCGATGTTGGAGGCGTTGACCACCGCCAGCCAGGCCGTGTCCGAACAGCGGTAGACGATCAGATCGTCCACCACGCCTCCGTCCTCGTAGCACATGGGGGAATAGCGGGCCTGGCCGTCCGCCATGCCGGAAAAGTCGTTGGTCATGAGCCGGTTGAGGTTGGCCAGGGCGTCGGGGCCCCGGAGGAGCAGCTCTCCCATGTGGCTGACGTCGAACAGGCCGCAGCCGGTGCGCACGGCCCTATGCTCGGCGATGACGCCGGAGTACTGCACCGGCAGCAGCCATCCGGCAAAGGGAACCAGCTTGCCCCCCGCCGCCGTGTGGCGGTCGTAGAGCGGAGTTTTGCGTTCCATTTCCATGCCCTCCTTTAAAATTGGGGTCAAAAAAAGCGCATGGCAATGCTGCCATGCGCCTCTGTTCGGTTGCCTGAGAGTTTTGCCCCCGTCGGCGCGGACTGCGGTCCGCTTTCCAGAGCCTCGTCCGGGGCCGGTCCTTCTGCCTGAGAGATCACTGCGCTGCCCCTTCGGCGGCGGCGGTGTGCCGCGCTCTCCCCACCCCATCATCCGACCATATGAACTTCAGTAGGACTTCTATACTTTATAGTATACGGGACGGAGGGGAAAATGTCAACTACCTTGTGCCGGGGAGTGGAGGGCGGCCTCTCCCCGGTGCTTCCCCCGGCAGATAAGCTGGGTCATGGTGCCCATAGGGCAATACACACACCATGAGCGGGGTTTGAAAAGCACCATTGTGACCAGCCCCAGCACCGTAGAGGTGAGCATGACGCTGTAAAAGCCAAAGGCGAATTGGGCAACGCCGGGGGAAAAGAGGGTTCCATAGTAGGCCCAGTGCCAAGGCAGCCGGAACGTCCAAAGCAGAGTGACGGCCTGGCGCAGCTCCTGCGCGCCGGCAAAGACCAGATATGTGCTCCAGAGCATCTGGAAGAACATCAGCAGAAAAAAGCCCAAAAACCCGTAGCGGAACGCCTTGCTTTTCATCCACCGGGGAATATCGGCCCGCCGGGAGAGGCCGAAGCGTCCACCCAGCAGGCTGAACAACTGTCCCCGTCCACAAAAGCGGTTGCAGTAGCCCTTGTCCCCGCCCGCAAAGGCGATGACCAGAGGGATGAAAAAGCAGAGGAGGCCCAACCAGGCAAAGAGGATGTTGAAGAAGCCCAACACCAGATAGAGGAGAGAGGCGATCCAGAGAAAGTCATACCAGCGCTTTTTCATGGGCGATTCTCCTCCAGTGTAATTATGGTAGCCGGGCACTCCGCCGCGCACTTGCCGCAGCCGACGCATCGGGCTGCATCCACCCGGGCTGTGATACCGTTCCAGATTCGGATGGCGGAGAGGGGACAGACGCGGACACAGCAGCCGCAGGCCACGCAATCCGCCCCGATCTTTGCCGTTCTTCGGTGGTGTTTTTGCAAATCCATAGGCAACCTCCTTACTGAGATGCGCCCAGTATAGGGGATGGACGGGGCTGCCGTCTGTGATAAACTCACACAGATGTGCGGAAGTGTACGGCCTGCCGTTCGGGGCGGCATCTGGCGCGGGCCATTTTTCCGATGACAGATGCCCCATGTAACGCAAAAGCGCCGCAGACTGAAACCAATCTGCGGCGCATGTGTACTCAGAAGTTGTAGTCAAGGATCAGCCAGTCCAGGTCGCTGAAATCCTGCTCATCCAGGGACCAGTAGTTGTCGTCGCCCAGGGTGATCTGCACCACCTTGCTCTGGGCCTCCAGATACTCCGCCTCGGGCAGCTTTTCCAAGGTCAGGTCGATGACCAGGCGGCACCACTCCGCGTCATAAGCGGCGTACTCCTCATCGGTCATGGAGTCCACGTCCTGGCTGTAGAGAGCTTCGGCGCGGGCGTCGGGGGTGTCGCCCCACAGGGCCTCGGCAACCCGGTCAAATACGTCCAGAGGCTCCACAGTGACTTTGACGCCGAAGGTGCTGTCGTCCACCTCCGTGGCGGTATCCACGGTGTACTTGGCCTTGGCGTAGACCTGCTTATACATGTCAACTACCTCGGCCTTGAGTTCGTCGGTCAGGTCGTCGATCAGGAAGGCGGAGGCGAAAAAGTCAGCCTCGGTCTCCAGGCTGGACAGGTAGGTTTCCTCAGCCTCATTCTCGGTAATGTCGATCAGCTCCAGGAAGTCGGGATCATAAACGCCTTTGTAGTTCTCGTCCAGAATACCCTGAACATACGTGGTGGCATCGTCGGCGCTGAGACCACCGCCGCCGCAGGCGGAAAGGGATAGGACGAAGGTGAGGGACAGAGCGGCTGCGGTAACACGTTTCCAGATTTTGCGCATAGGGGTTCCTCGCTTTCTCTTCTCTTTTTTGAGTTCCGGTTCTCTTTATTTTATATAGTACGCGCCGGGGCGCGGACCGGATGGGGAACGGCCTGCGGCGGAATTGCCGCAGCAAAGCCCATGGGCTTTGCTCAAGGGGGCTGAAGGCGGACTCAGCCGCACAGGTCGATGATGGCCTGGGTAAAGATCTTGGCGGCGGTGAGCTGGTCGGCAATGCAGGTGTGCTCGTCGGCGCCGTGCATGTTGCCGTTAAAACCGGGCATACAGCAGCCGAAAGCCACGCCGCCGGGAATATCGTGGACGTAGGTGCCTCCGCCAATGGCCAGGCACTCCCCCTTGTAGTCGGTGTACTGCTCGTAGCACTTGAGCAGGGCCTTGACCAGCGGGGAGTCAGCGGGGGTGTGGTGGGGAGCGTCCATCTCGCCGGAGACGGAAAAGCCAAACTTGGAAAAAGATGCCTCTGCGGCGGCGCGGCAGTTCTCATCGTTGGCGCAGATGGGTACCCGGCTGTCAAACTGGCCCTCCAGGCCAGTACCGTTGACGGTCAGCAGGGAAAAGGCCAGGGTCAGCGCCCCGGACAGCTCATCGGACTGGGCGATGCCCAGGGCCTTGCCGGCGCAGTCGCCGTGGGGGAAGAGGGCACTCAGGGCGCGGAGGGCGGCGGTGGAGCCCACCTTGGCCAGGGGAAGGGAGCAGAGCAGATGGAGCAGGCCGGTGATGGCGTTGACGCCCTCCTCCGGCAGGGAGGCGTGGGCGCCCTTGCCGCGGCAGAGGATGTGCAGGCTGTCCCCCTCCTCGCGCAGCTCGTAGCGCACGCCGGTCTCGGCGGCGGCCCGGTCGCAATAGGGGCGGGCGGCGTCGGCGGACAGGCCGGCCACCAAGCACTCGGCCTCCGGCGGGAGCACGTTGATGCGGAAGCCGCCGCGGAACTCGGTCACCCGGGGGGTGGCGGTCTCCGCGGGCCAGGACTTGGTGAACACCGGCTTATAGCTGCCCTTCTCGATGTTGATGAGGGGGAACTCCGCGTCGGGGGAGAAGGCATAGGGGGCGTAGGGCTCCCGGGCGTAGTAGTAGGCGATGTCGCTGGAACCGCTCTCCTCGTCGGTGCCCATCAGCAGGCGGGCGTTGCGCCGGAGGGGGACGCCCAGCTCCTTCACGGCCTTCATGGCCAGCAGGACAGCGGCCACGGGGCCCTTGTCATCGTCGGTGCCCCGGCCGTAGAGCATGCCGTCCACCTCCTTGGGCGCATAGGGCTCCGTCACTGTCCAGCCGGTGCCCTCGCCCACCACGTCCAGGTGGCAGAGAATGTGAAGGGCGGTCTCCTTGTCGTTGAGATCGGCGGTGCCCACGTAGTTATCGTAGTTGCGGGTGGCAAAGCCCAGCTCTTCGGCCAGCTTCAGACCCTCCGCCAGGGCGGCGGCGGGGCCGGGGCCGAAGGGCATGCCAGGCAAGGGCTCCTCCCGCACGCTGCGAATGCGTACCAGCCGGGAGATGGCCTCCACCAGCTCAGCCCGGCGCTCAGGGGCGTCAAAATAGGCGTTGATTTTTTCCTCGTACATGGCGTTATTCCTCCTCGCTCTCCTCCGCATGGGCGCCGGTCAGCTCACCCAGGTATTTATAGACCGTATACCGGGAGACCTGGAGCCGCTTGGCCACAAAAGGCACCGACTTGCGGAAGGAGAAAGCGTTCTTTTGGTCCAGAAGGGCGATGATCTTCATCCGGTCCCGCTTGTTCAGGGCGCTGACCGGCTTGCCAACGGCGGCCAGACACTCGTCAAAGACATCGGCCAGACGGCTGTCCCCGCCGTGCCACAGGGCGCTCTGAAGGTCGGCCTCCGCGCTCATGAGGTCCACCAGAATGCGGTTGGCGTACACCAGGGAGCTGTAGTCGAAGTTGATGCCAAGGGCCAGGTTGTATCCCTCCCCGATGAGGTGGAAGGTGCTGCTCTTGATCTGCTGGCCCGATGGGGTGGTGGCGTAGAGATTGACGAAGTCGGTTACCAGAGCGTCCTCGTCCAGCTCCTTGGCGGTGCCCAGGATGTCCAGGGTGGAGCCCACGGTCCGGCCGGAGACGTGCCCGTTGTAGATGGACAGGATGGGGTGGCTGGGGTCCCCCATGTCGTGGACCAGGGTCTCACAGGTGGAGCCGAACATCTCCGCGATGCCGCGGGCCGTCCGGTCCAGAAATTCAAAGGCTTCCTCACGGTCCATTGCCACAGCTCCTTTCCAGCAAACGATCAACCTTATTCTAACCGGACGCCGGGGAAAAAGCAAGATGATTTACAGATGGAGCGGGAACTGGTATACTGGGAGAAGAAAGGGGGAATTGTCACATGTCAATGTCAGCCGCGCAGGCCAGGCGGCAGGCCGTGGCCCAGGCGCTGGAGGAGGCCGTGGGGCCGGTGAGCGCCGCCGCCTTGGCCGAGCGCTTCTCCGTCAGCCGGCAGATCATCGTGGGCGATGTGGCCCTGCTCCGGGCCGGAGGGACGGATATCCTGGCCACGCCCCGGGGGTATCTCCTGGGCGGACGGGGAGGCGGCGTGGAGCGCACCGTGGCCTGTGTTCACGCTCCGGAGGAGATGGAGCGGGAGCTCAACGCCATCGTGGACGCCGGGGGCGAGGTGGTGGACGTAATCGTGGAGCACCCGGTTTACGGCCAGCTCACCGGACTGCTGGGGGTGCGCTCCCGGTACGACGTGGCTGAGTTCGTCCGGCGGGTGGAGGAGCACGGAGCCCGTCCGCTCTCAGCATTGACCGGCGGAATCCACCTGCACACGGTCCGCTGCCCGGATGAGAAAACGTTCCGCAGAGTGAGGAAATCACTGGAAGCTGAGAACTTTTTGCTTAATATGTGAAATTTGACTTACTAAAGTGTGATGGTATATATTAAATTTGACGAAAAAGTATTGCCAAATTGTGAATGATGGTGTATCATAAGGTACGAATCCTAGGGTTGGGGAGGCTTTTAGGATTCGCATTAAATAAGGGAGGGTTATTATGAACTCACCACGCATGAGACGCTTTGGGAAACTCTTGCTCGTCGTATTCGCCCTTGCATGTGTTCTTACCACAGCCGCATTCGCAGAAGGTGACGCTGAGGTTGTCAGCGCGGTTCACGGTACCATCGCGTCCCTGCTGCCGCCCGTCGTGGCCATCGGCCTGGCGCTGATCACCAAGGAAGTCTACTCGTCGCTGTTCCTGGGTATCCTGGTTGGCTGCTTCCTGCAGGTCAACGGCAATCCCATCGACGCGTTCCAGTTCTTTGTCAGCCACCTGTGCTCCAATGCCGGCGGCAACATGGGTATCCTGATGTTCCTGGTCATCCTGGGCACCATGGTGGCCCTGATGATCCGGGCCGGCGGCTCCAAGGCCTACGGCGACTGGGCTGTGTCCCACATCAAGACCAAATCCGGCGCCCTGTGGTCCACCTTCATCCTGGCGATTGTGCTGGGTGTGGATGACTACTTCAACAACCTGACCACCGGCAACGTGATGCGCCCCGTGGCCGACGGCCACCACATCTCCCGCGCCAAGCTGTCCTACATGTGCGACGCCACTGCGGCGCCTGTGTGTATCATGATGCCCGTCTCCTCCTGGGCGGCGGCCGTTACCGGCGTAATCGGCAATGAGGAGGTCGGCTTCCAGATCTTCCTGCGGGCCATCCCCTTCAACTACTACGCCATCCTGACCCTGGTGTTCATCATTGTGATGACCTGCCTCAACATCGACTACGGCCCCATGCGCACCCACGAGCTCAACGCCGCCAAGGGCGACCTCTATACCACGCCTGAGCGTCCCTTTGAGAATGCCGCTGAGATGAAGTTTAATCCCGATGGCAAGGTCATCGACCTGGTCATTCCTGTTATTATCCTGATCATCGGCTGCGTGTCCTCGATGATCTATGTGGGCTTCCAGAACGGAGGCCATGACCTCATCACCGCCTTTGCCAACACCTCCGCCTTTGACGCCCTGCCTCTGGGCTCTCTGATCGCCCTGATCATCAACATGATTTATTTCATGGTGCGCCGCTCCATGAAGTTCACCGAACTGATGGACTGCCTGCCCGAGGGCTTCAAGCAGATGGTGCCCGCCATCCTGATCCTGTGCCTGGCCTGGACCATCGGCGACGTGACCAAGGGCCTTGGTGCCCCCGAGTTTGTGGCCGGCATCGTGAAGAACCTCAGCGGCAGCCTGTATGCCCTGCTGCCCGCCGTAGTGTTCATCATCGCCGCGTTCCTGGGTTTCGCCACCGGTACCTCCTGGGGCACCTTCTCCATCCTGCTGCCCATCGTCATCCCGGTGTTCTCCGGCGGTACTCCTGCTGTGGATCTGACCGTGGGTGACCTGAACAACAACCTGCTGATGATCTCCATCGCTGCCACTTTGGGCGGCGCGGTTATGGGCGACCACTGCTCTCCCATCTCCGACACCACGATCATGGCGTCCTCCGGCGCTCAGTGCTACCACCTGAACCACGTGGCCACTCAGCTGCCCTACGCTGTGACCGTCGCGGTTGTGGCCTTCGTCAACTATATCATCACCGCGTTTATCCAGGTTCCCTTCATCTGCCTGCCCATCGCCATTGTCTCTATGGTGGTTGTCATGCTGGTGATCGGCAAGGTCAACCACTCCATGAACCGTCACTCCCAGCGCGATTAACTCTTACATAAAAACCCCCCCGCTCCAAGAGCGGGGGGGTTTTGCGCAGCACATGACTTTATTTACAAAAATTTAGCGATAATTCTGTCGGATATTGACAAAGTGTGTTAAGATTTGCAAAAATCTATTGTCAAACTGTTAACAATCTTGTATGATAGCCCTCGAGTCCTTGGGTTGGGGAGCTTTTAGGATTCACAATTTCATAGGAGGGCCATTATGAATTCACCACGTATGAAACGGTTCGGCCAATTCCTGCTGGTCATTTTCGCACTTGTATGTGTCCTGATGACAGCAGCATTTGCCGAGGGCGACGTGGAGCATACCAGCTTTGTCTGGGGCACCGTCGCATCCTTGCTCCCGCCGGTGGCGGCCATCGTCCTGGCTTTGATCACCAAGGAAGTGTATTCGTCTTTGTTCCTGGGCATTATCGTGGGCTGCTTCCTGTATACCAACGGCAGCCCCATTGATGCGTTCCAGGATTTTGTCTCCCGCCTGACATCCAATGCCGGCGGCAACATGGGCATTCTGATGTTCCTGGTCATTCTGGGCACCATGGTAGCCCTGATGATCCGGGCCGGCGGCTCCAAGGCCTATGGCGACTGGGCTGTGAGCCATATCAAGACCAAGTCCGGCGCCCTGTGGTCCACCTTCATCCTGGCCATCGTGCTGGGCGTGGACGACTACTTCAATAACCTGACCACCGGTAATGTGATGCGGCCCGTCACCGACGGCCACCACATCTCCCGCGCCAAGCTGTCCTATATGTGCGACGCCACTGCGGCCCCTGTGTGCATTATGATGCCCGTCTCCTCCTGGGCGGCGGCTGTCACCGGTATCATCGGCAACGAGGAGGTGGGCTTCCAGATCTTCCTGAAAGCCATCCCCTACAACTATTACGCCATTCTGACCCTGGTGTTCATCGTTGTGATGACCTGCCTGAATATCGACTACGGTCCCATGCGCAAGCATGAGAACAACGCCGCCAAGGGCGACCTCTACACCACGCCCGAACGCCCCTTTGCCGGTGTGGAAGAGATGAAGTTCAATCCCAATGGCAAGGTCATTGATCTGGTACTGCCGGTGCTTGTGCTGGTGGGGTGCTGCGTGGGCTCCATGGTCTATGTGGGCTACCAGAACGGCGGCACCGACCTCATCACCGCCTTCGCCAATACCTCCGCCTTTGACGCCCTGCCTCTCGGCTCCCTGGTTGCCCTGATCTTTACCATGATCTTCTTCATGGTGCGCCGGGCCATGAGCTTCACTGAGCTGATGGACTGCCTGCCCGAGGGCTTCAAGCAGATGGTGCCCGCCATCCTGATCCTGTGCCTGGCCTGGACCATCGGCGACGTGACCAAGGCCCTCGGCGCCCCCGAGTTTGTGGCGGACCTGGTGTCCAAGTTCGGCCCCGGCCTGAAGAACTTCCTGCCCGCCGTGGTATTCCTGATCGCCGCGTTCCTGGGTTTCGCCACCGGCACCTCCTGGGGCACCTTCACCATCCTGCTGCCCATCGTCATCCCGGTGTTCTCCGGCGGCATTCCCGCTGCCGATCTGACCTCGGAACTGATCAACGGCAACGATATGCTGATGATTGCCATCGCGGCCACCCTGGGCGGCGCAGTTATGGGCGACCACTGCTCTCCCATCTCCGACACCACGATTATGGCGTCCTCCGGCGCCCAATGCTACCACCTCAACCACGTGGCGACTCAGCTGCCCTACGCCATGACGGTGGCCGCCGTGTGCTTCGCCAACTACATTCTCGCATCCTTTATTCAGAATGTGGTTATCAATCTGGCCATTGCCATTGTGTGTATGGTAGTAGTCCTGCTGGTGATCGGCAAGCTGAACCACTCCATGAACCGCCACTCCCAGCGCGACTGAAATCCGCAGAGCTGATCAAAAATCCCCCGCTCCTTAGAGAGCGGGGGATTTTTTGCGGCTTATTTCGCAATCCAGAGCAGGTTGCTGTCGGTGACGAAGTTGGGCACGCTGTAGAGCACCAGAGCCTGGTCGATGCCGTTTTGGGCGATATAGTCGGCGATGGAGAGCTTGTAGTAGCGCAGATCCAGCAGGTGGATCTCAGAGAAGTGGGGGGTGAGGAAGGGCACCAGGGAGTCGGCGTAGGAGTCCCGGATTATCAGCAGCCTGGGGCCGTCGGGATTGTTGGCGTTCTTTACGACGCCCAAAGGCTGGTTGCCGCCCAGGAACATGGAGTACTTGTCCTTGACGGAGAGGAAGGAGGTGTCGTAGAGCTGCCGGGGTTCCTCCACCGGGTTGCCCTTGTTGTCGTAGGTGTGACTCGCCACGGTGATGCCGTCGTCGGGCACGTAGGTAGAGATGGTGTCCGGGCGCACCCACCGCACGCCGGAGGAGGAGAACACGGTGCCGTAGAACTCGGTGGAGCGGACGGTCTCGGTGTAGTCGTTCAGGGGTACGGGGGTGTAGCCCAGGGCGGTGGCCAGTCCGGTATAGCCGTAGTAAGCCCCCAGGCTGGTCCAGTGGTGGTCGGTGCGGTAGAAGATGTCCTCGCCCTTGTGCTCCCACAGGGGGGTGTAGAGGTCGGCCCAGGACGCACCGGGCACGGCAGCCTTGGCCTGCTCCAGAATGGCGGTCTGGCTGGCGTTGGGGGCTCCGGCGGGCAGCCGGTCGGCCCAGATGCAGGCTTGGGTGGGGATCAGGGAGAAGGTCACAGGGATATCCACATTTTCCACAAAGTTGTTCACATAATTCAGATTATTCGTCACCTTTTCCCCGTCTGGCTCGTCGAAGCGGGAGATCAGGGTGTCACCGGCGGCAAAATAGACATTGTTGTTCTCTTTCTTGCCCAGGACACGCTCGGTGGTGGACTTGAGGGCGATCCAGCCGTCCCGCCCCACAAACTGATCGGTGGTGTAGGTTTCGAAGTCCTTCATAAACTGCCCGTTCAGCAGGGTTTTGACACTGGGGACGGGGAGCTGCTCCAGGTTGCGGTTCTCCATCTGGGAGAAGGTGCGGTCGGGCGAGACGGCATTGGCCACCAGGAACACCCCGAGAAAGGCGCAGAACAGGGCGGAGAGGAAGATGCAGTATTTCTTTGTCATGGCTTGCCTCCTGAGTCAGAATCGGAAGTAGAGGAAGGGGTTGTAGGTGGCGTCCACCAGGTAGGCGGTGGAGAAGACCAGCCCTGCCAGCAGCAGAATGGGGAGGAGCGCCAGCCTGGGCTTTTCGGGCAGGCGCTTCCACAGCTTGGCGGCCAGCGGGGTGGAGGCCACAGCGGCGATGATAAGCATGGGGAGAAAAGAGAAAAAATAATACGATACGTTGTCGTTTGTCAGGCCGCCGCCCAGGCCGAACATGGCCTTGAGGTAGGCTCCCATATGGCCGAAGTCCTCCACGGCGAAGATGGCCCAGCTCACCAGTACCAGAAACAGGGTGTATAGGTGCTGGAGGGCGGCGGGAAGCTTCTGGAGGAGCTTGCCCAGGAAAGCCTTTTCCAAAATCAGCAGGACGGCGAAGTAGAGTCCCCAGATGAGGAAGTTCCAGCTCGCCCCGTGCCAGATGCCGGTGGCCGCCCACACCACCAGAAGGTTGAAAAACAGCCGGGGCTTGCTCACCCGGTTGCCTCCCAGGGGGATATAGAGGTACTCCCGGAACCAGGTGCCGAGGGAGATGTGCCACCGCCGCCAGAACTCGGTGACCGACTTGGCGATATAGGGGTAGTTGAAGTTGCGCATGAACTCGAAGCCCAGCATCCGGCCCAGGCCCACAGCCATGTCGGAGTAGCCGGAGAAGTCGAAGTAGAGCTGGAAAGCGAAAGCGGCCACGCCCAGCCATGCCCCAGCAGTGGTGAGCTCCCTGGCGGGGAGGGCCAGAATGGTATCCCACAGCTTGCCGATGTTGTTGGCCAGCAGGACCTTTTTCGCCAGGCCCACCACGAAGATCTGCACGCCGGAGGCAAACTGCTCGGGGGAGTGGGTGCGGTGGTCGATCTGGTCGCCCAGATCTTTGTATTTGATGATGGGACCGGCGATGAGCTGGGGGAAGAGTGTGACGAAGGTGCCGAAGTTGACGAGGCTGCGCTGCACCTTGGCGTCGTCCCGGTACACGTCGATGGTGTAGCTCATGGTCTGGAAGGTGTAGAAGGAGATGCCGATGGGCAGGCTCAGGCCCAGCTTCGGCATGAAGGAAAAACCGATGGCTTGGAGGCTGCCGGCAACGAAGTCCCAGTACTTGAAAAAGAACAGCAGAGCCAGATTGAAGATGACCGACGAGGCCACCGCCCACCGGGCCCCCCGGTCGTTGCCCCTGCGCTTGTACTTCTCCACCAGCATTCCGTGGGTGTAGTCGATGCCGATGGAGAGGAACATGATAAGGATATAGACCGGCTCTCCCCAGGCGTAGAACACCAGGTTGACCAGCAACAGCAACAGGTTCCGCCATTTCAAAGGCGTAATATAGTACAGAAATAATACAATGGGGAGATATAAAAACAGGAAATACAGGCTGGAAAAGACCAACGAACCACCAACTCTCTTGTGAACTTCAGAAAAAGCCCGGCAGGTTGCCCTGCCGGGCGCCCTTATTATACCCGCAAAAAATTACTTTGTATAGGTGTTAAATGCGGTTACCGCCTCGTCGGCGTACTCACTGACGGCGAAGAGGATGTAGTTGCCGTTGGTCACCAGCTTATAGTTCTGTACCAGCTCCAACTGCTCAGGCAGGTACTGGGACCACTGGGCCTCCAGATCATCCTGCCGTTTCTCCACGGCGGCCTTCACGGTATCCATCTTGCCGTCCTTCACCTTGGCGATAAAGAACTCGGTGGCCTGCACATTGACCATGGGCATCTTGCAGAGATAGCTGTCCAAATCAGCGGGATCAATGCCGTACAAGGCGGTCAGAGTGGCATCGTCCAGGTCGGTTAGGGAGGGAATGTCCAGCTTGGAGATGTCATTCCAGGTGGACTGCACCGCGTCCACCTGGGGCTCCGGCTCCACCGGCTCAGGGGTAGGCGTGGAAGTCGGCTTCTGCGTTGGCTTGGGGGTGGCGGCCGGGGCGGAGGGTTTGGCGCTGGGTGCGGCGGAGGGAGCCTGGGAGGGAGTCTCCTCCGCGGGGGGCGTGGTCTCGGGGAGGGCCGCCGGGCTGTCGGTGGGCAGGACGGGGGACGGGGACGCCTCCGGGGAGGCGGAGGGGGACTCCACCACGGGGGCCGAGCTCTCCGGGGCGGGCTCCTTGCTGCTGCCGCAGCCGGCCAGCAGGCTCAGGGACAGCGTCCCGGCCAGGGCCAGGGCGAGAAAACGTCGGTTCATATGGGTACGCTCCTTTATTTGTTTTGTGGTACTCGCTCTCTTGGACGGCAGAGGGAGGAAAAAAGTTCCCCAGATTCGTAAAAAAAGAGGGCCGGCCTCTCCAAGGGAGAGGCCGGCCCTTCAGGGGCTTTCTTTTACGCCGGGCGGGTCTGCTCCGCATCTTCGTCCGCACCGCCGGCATCCAGCTCGGCGACGGGGAGAACGATGGTCATGCGGGTGCCCACGCCGGGCCAGGAGCGCACCTCGAACCAGCCGCCGTGGCGGTCCACGATCCACTTGGCGATGGCCAGCCCCAGCCCGGTGCCGCCGGTCTGGCGGGCCCGGGACTGGTCGGTGCGGTAGAAGCGGTCGAACACGTGGGGCAGGCTGCCGGCGTCGATGCCCTGGCCCTCGTCCTGGACGGAGAGGCGGGCCATGCCGTCCCGCAGGGCGGCGGACAGGGTGATGTGCCCTCCGGCGGGGGTGTATTTGATGGAGTTGTCCACTAGGATGCGCAGGGCCTGCTTGGTCAGTCCCACGTCGGCGCAGACCGGCACGGCCCCCTCCCACCGGGCGGAGAAGGTGTGGGTCTGGTCGATCATCCCGGTCTCCTTGAGCACCTCGGCGGCCACCTCGGTCAAGTCGAAGGTCTCCATCTCAATGTGCATGGAGTCGTTGTCCCCCCGGGCCAGGAAGAGAAGCTGCTCCACCAGCTCCTTCATGGAGTCGGCCTCCTGCCGGATGGCGTCGATGGCCTCCTGGCGGGTGGCGGGGTCGTCCTTGCCCCAGCGGTTGAGCAGGTTGGCGTAGCCCTGGATCACCGCGATGGGGGTGCGCAGCTCATGGCTGGCGTCGGAGACGAAGCGCATCTGGGAGCGGTAGGCCTCGTTGATGCGGTCCAGCATGGCGTTGATGGCCTGGGCCAGGGTTTTCAGCTCCTTCTGGGTGCCGGGCAGGTCGATGCGCCGGTCCAGATGGGTGGCGTTGATCTCGTCCAGCTTGCCCGCCAGGGCCTTCAGCTCCTCCGGCGACATGCGCTCCACCTGGTTGAGCTTGGCGGCGGTGGCGGCCAGCTCCTGGATGGGGCGGAGTACCTTCTTAATGGAGCCGGCGTTCTTGAACAGGTTGGTCACCAGGCTGGCCAACTGGCAGATGAACAACACCCGGGCGGCAAAGACGAAGATGGCTGCGGGCTGGGTCAGATCCAGCCGGATGGCGTAGGGCTCGTCCCCCGGCATCTGGAGGGTGTAGCTGGTGGCGTCGCCGGAGGAGAAGGTGACCAGCAGAAGGAGATCCACCGTGCCGGGGTTGAAGTAGCGCACGCCGCCCCGGGTCTCCTCCGGCGAGGGCAGCCAGCCGGGCAGGCGGAGGCCGTCCGCCTCCGGCGTGCCGGCGGTGACGGTGTAATCCCCTGCCGTCATCCACTCCGTGGCCTCCGCCGAGGGGACGCCCCGCTCCTCCACCAGAGTGCTGATCTGGGCCGCCTGCTGCTCCGACCAGACGAACAGGCCGCCGCAGAACAGGAACAGCAGCAGCAGATCCATGGTGAAATAGATGCCCAGCAGCCGGAAAAAGAGGCGTGTGTTGAGCCGGGCCACGATGGAGGACTTGATGCGCCCCGGCGGGCGCTTGTTCGCTCTGTGTGCCATGGGAACTCCCTCCTCCTAATCCCCGTCCAGCCAGGCCAGCACGGGCGCCAGACGCTCCGGGGAAACCCAGTCGCCCCCGTCCCGGAAGGCGTCCCGCATGGCCCGGTCGGCCTCCGTCTCCGCCGGGGCCCTGGACACCAGCCGGGCCATGGGGGCCATCATGGCGCGGTAGAAGCCGGTGAGCTTCTCCGGGGCGTAGCCGCCCCGGAGGTAGAACAGGGGAACGCCCTCCAGCCGGTTGTCCCGGCGCAGCTTGGCCTCCTCCACCTCCGCCGCCATGCCCACGGCGCACACCGCCGCCGTCCGGAAGCGGCGGCGGGCCCCCTTCAGGCCCTTGATCCCCCCAGCGCACAGCCAGCCCAGGTAGATAACCGCCGTCCCCCGGGGCAGGGCGGCGGCCTCCTTCAGCGGGCGGCAGGGCAGGCCGGTGCGCTCCGCCAGCAGGGCGGCGTACCGGGCGGTGAAGCCGGTCTGGCTGGTGTAGACGATGGCGGCCGCGTTCATTGTCCTTCCTCCCGAATCACATAGCCCACGCCGCGGACGGTGTGGATGAGCTTGATACCGAAGTGCTCGTCGATTTTGGCCCGCAGAAAGCGGATGTATACGTCCACTGCGTTGGTCTCCCCCACGAAGTCGAAGCCCCACACATGGTCCAGCAGGGACTCCCGGGAGATGACCCGCTCCTTGTTCTCCAGCAGGTAGCGCAGCAGATCGAACTCCCGGCGGGTGAGCTCCACCCCCTCGCCATTCACGCTCACCTCGTGCCGGTCGGTGTCCATGGTGAGGGGACCGGCGGTGAGCAGGCTCCGGGGCGGCTCCGCGGCCTGGGCGGGGCGCTTGCGCAGGGCCGCCCGGATGCGGGCCAGCAGCTCCTCGATGGCAAAGGGCTTGGTAATGTAGTCGTCCGCCCCCATGTCCAGGCCGGACACCTTATCCACCACGGTGTCCCGGGCAGTGAGCATGATGACGGGCATGGCGCTCTCCCGCCGCAGGCGGCGCAGCACCTCCATGCCGGACAGGGCGGGCAGCATGATGTCCAGCAGCACCAGGTCGAACTCCCCCGACAGGGCCCGGTCCAGCCCGGCGCGCCCGTCGAAGGCCTTCTCCACCTCGTACCCCTCGTATTGGAGCTCCAGCTCCACCATGCGGGCCAGCTTCTCCTCGTCCTCCACCAACAGGATTCTCTCTGCCATCTCTCTCGCTCCTTACTTGCCTTTTTTCCCCCTGGATTTGTCGAATTCCCGCTTGAATTCGTCCCGTACCTGGCCCACCGCGTCCCCCACCTTGGCGGACACCTGGTTGACCACCTCGCCCACCCGGTTTTTGTCCAGATCCGGGCCGGAAAAGCGGTATTTACAGCCGAAGAACAGGCCCACCACCAGCAAGGGCAGGGAGATCCAGTAGGCCACCAGCACCAGCAGGATCAGGATCAGCACGGGCAGGGCGGTCATCCGCTCCCCGTTGCGCCACACCTCAAACTGGTTGACCGTGCAGTGGCGCAGCAGATCCACCGCCGCCGCCAGCAGCTCCCGCAGGCGGGCGCGCCAGCTCCCCCGCTCCTCCCGGCCGCGGTGGCCGCCCGCGGTCACGGCCAGCCCCCAGAACCGCTTCTCGTCCTTCCCGGACGCCTCCGGCCCCCGGGTGGGCCCGGAGGGCGGCGGCTCCGGGGCGGCACCGGGCTGGGTGGTAAAAAAAGCGCCCCGCCCGCCGCCCGGCGGAATCCGGCCCTCCCGCTCCAGCAGGATCAGGGCGTCCAGCAGATCGCCGTCACAGGCCTCCAGGGCCCGCCGGGCCTCCTCATAGGAGACTGCCGCGTGCGCGCGGAGTTGTTCCACCTGTTCCAAAGTCACTGACATAGAGGCCGCCACCCTTTCAACGGTTTTGTGATTACAGTATACCCAAGCCGCGGGGCGGATGGAATTGATCTTTCCTTAAAAACACATTAAATTGGGTTCCGGGCAACATCATACCACGCCGGGCCCGCTGGTGCAAGCTGCCGCTTTACCCGGCTGGGGTTTCATGATATAATAACCGCAAAGCGGCGGTTATACCTGACGCGGTCCGCCTGCTCCCGCCTTGGGGCGGGACTGCGAAATCCGGCGTCATGCGGCCATTCCGCCGGGCTTCATGGCGGAATGACGAGAAAGGAACGGCTTTTGCCGGGAAGGGAGGGGCGCCATGCGCCGCATCCAGAAATATCTGTCCGGCCTGTGTGCGGCGGCGCTGCTCCTGAGCCTCCTGCTGGCCGGGACGGCCAAGGCGGATGAGATCACCATCTATCTGATGGCGGAGAACGACCAGATGCTGGACCTGCCCCTGTCTGCCATGCCCGCCTGGATCAACGGAGACATATATGTGCCCTACACCGCCTTCGACTGGACGGTGACGGGGGTGAACCTGGGAGTCTCCTACGGGCAGGAGCGGACAGAGACTGAGTACAAGTTTACCCTCTACAGCCTGAACGGCATGCTTGTGTTTGACCTGAACGCGGGCACCTGCACCGACGGCTTCTCCGGAGAGGCGAAGGACATGCGTGCCGCGCTGCGCAACGGGCGGGTGTTTGTCCCCCTGGCCGGGGTGTGCAGCTTTTTTGGCCTGAATTACACCTATACCCCCACCAACTACGGCACCCTGATCCGTATCACAAACGGGCAGGAGCGGCTGGACACCCAGCAGTTTGTTACATCGGCCAGCGGGCTGTCTATGCCCACCCGCTACTATAAGTACCTCCAGGAGCTGAACCAGGGCACCCAGCCCACGCCCAGCCCGTCCCCCACGCCATCGGGCGGCGGCACGGACGAGCCGGAGCAGGAGGACGGTCTGCCGGTCTACCTGTCCTTCCAGTGCACCGGCGGCGGGGCGCTGGACAACATTTTGGACACCCTGGAGGCACGCGGCATCCGGGCCCTGTTCCTCTTTACGCCGGATGCCTTGGCGGCGGCGGAAGGTCAGCTCCGCCGGCTGGTGGGCTCGGGCCACGCGGTGGGCCTGTCCGTCCCGGGCCAGAGCCTGGATGGGGCGCGGGCGGCGTTGGAGGAGGGGGCCGGCCTGTTGGAGCAGTTGGTCCGTGTGCGGCCCCATACCGTATATCTGGAGGGGGCGGCCTCCGGCGTGGCGGATGCGCTGGAGCGGGAGGGCTGGGCCTGCTGGTCGGCCAACGTGGACGGCCGGCCCGACGGCCGAAGCCAGAGCACCCAGGCCAACGCCCTGTTGCGCACTCTGGAAGGACGGCGCAGCGCGGCCCGCATGCTGCTGGACGACAGCGGAGAGAGCGCCGGAATCCTGTCCCGGCTGCTGCCCCGCATGCCGCGGGACGCGTACTGGTTCCAACTGGCGCTGGATACCCGGATCTGAGAGAATCGGAGCACATACAGGCGGGCGGAGCTTGTCCGCCCGCCTGTTTTGAGGAGGAGTCACACATGCGCACCGTATATCTGGACAACGCGGCCACCTCTTACCCCAAGGCACCGGGGGTGGGGGCGGCTATGGCGGACTACATTGAGCGTGTGGGCTGCAACATCGGCCGGGGCGGCTACCAGCGGGCCTATGACGCGGCCGGGGGGGTGCTGGAGGTGCGGGAGCGGCTCTGCACCCTGGTGAACGGTCCCGGGCCGCGCAATGTGGCGTTCACCTCCGGGGCCACCCACGGGCTGAATCTGCTGCTCAAGGGACTGCTGCGGCCCGGCGACCGGGTCGTGACCTCCCCCATGGAGCACAACGCCGTCCTGCGCCCCCTCCGCCAGCTGGAGCGGGCGGGGGTGGAGGTGGAGTACCTGCCCTGCACGGAGCGGGGGGAGCTGGTGACGGAGAATCTGGCAGAGCGGCTGACGCCCGGCGTCCGGGCGGTGGTGCTCACCCACGCCTCCAACGTGTCGGGCACCCGGTTCCCCATCGGCGCGGTGGGGGCCCTGTGCCGGGCGCGGGGCATCTTCTTCCTGGTGGACGCGGCCCAGACTCTGGGCGTCCTGCCGGTGGACATGGGGGCCATGGGCATCGACGGCCTGGCTTTTCCAGGCCACAAGGGCCTGCTGGGGCCCCAGGGCATCGGCGGCGTGGTGGTCAGCGATGCCCTGGCGTCGGAGCTGGAGCCCCTCCTCGCCGGCGGCACGGGCAGCCAATCCGAGTCGCTGGACATGCCCTCTTTCCTGCCCGACCGGCTGGAGGCGGGCACGCTGAATCTGCCGGGGATCTTCGGCCTGGGGGCTGCCCTGGACTACCTGAACCGGGAGGGGGAGGCCCTGCGGGCGCGGGAGCGGAAGCTGGCGGGCCACCTGTGGGCCCGGCTGATGGAGCTGGAGGAGGACGGCCTGCGGGTGCTGGGCTCTGACGACCCGGTAAACCGGGTGGGGGTGGTGTCTGTGGACTTTCTCTGCGCCGACAACGCCGAGATGACCTTCCGGCTGGAGCGGGAGTACGGCATCCAGACCCGCTGCGGCCTCCACTGCGCCCCGCTGGCCCACAAGACCCTGGGCACCTTTCCCCAGGGGGCGGTGCGCTTCTCCGTGGGGCCGTTTACCACCTTTGAGGAGCTGGACTACGTCCACGGCGCGGTGTACGACCTGCTGCTGGAGGTGGGCAACCAATAGTTCAATATTATGTGTTTCATGTTGTTTCACGGCGTAATAGGGTAAGGAAAAAGGCCATAAAATGTACCTGTGCGTTTCATGCTGTACGAGGTCTAAAGGGAAAAAATAAGGGAAAACAAAGGAGCCTGCCCGGCTTGGGTAGGCTCCTGTTTGTTACTCTGAAAACAGCTTGGAAAGCTCAATAAAACATCCTTCTAATACGTTAACCTTTGCAATATCCTCTTTCCCGTACACCTCATGAGGCTGCATCAAGCCGCCATCAAGTAAGAATACCTGTACGGCCTTTTCGTTAGGGCTGACAATCCAATACTCCCGCACTCCGGCCCGCTGGTACAGATCCAGCTTCACCAAGCGGTCATGCCTTTGCGTGGAGGGTGAGAGGATTTCTACCACCAAGTCGGGCGCACCCTTACAGCCATGCTCGTCCAGCTTGTCATGGTCACACACCACGGAGATATCCGGCTCCACCATTGTGTCCACATCATCCGGGGTATCCCCTTCCTTCTCGAACAGACGGACAGCGAAGGGGGCGGCGTATACCTTGCACTTCTTTCCCTCCAGGAAGTTTGCAAGCTGCCGGAACAATTCCCCGCTGATCTCCTGGTGAATACGTGTGGGCGGGGCCATCATAATGGCTTCACCGTTGATGATCTCTATTCTTTCATCCTCGCCCCAGGTGAGACAGTCAGCAAAAGTATATCGGTCTTTCGGTGCTGGTAATGCCATGTGCAACGCCTCCTTGCCTAGTTTCCGATGCCAAGAGCGGCGTTATCCCGCTCCATAGTCTCGTCTATGGCCCGCCCGATAAACCCGTTCACAGATTCACCTCGGGCCTCTGCGTGGGCCTGTATCTCTGCTTTGTGCCCTTTGGGAAGCCGGACAAGTACCTTGTCGTACACTTTCGCTTCATACCGGGCGGTTGCCTCCTGCTGGGCCCTAGATACTGGCATAATTACCCTCCTTCCTGGGGGTGCGATAAATACTGACACCTCCTCCATTATGGCTCTATTATACGCCGCCTATATAGCGATATCAATATATGATATTCACAAAATTATATCGATATCATTATGCACTTTGCTTATTGATTTATAACGATATCGTGATATAATAATAAATGTAAAGAGGGACAGGCGAAGGTGGATACCAAGAACACCACATAAGAGCGGGACGGGATATGGTAAGTCACCCCCGGGAGGGTGCGCATAAAGCCCACCGCCGCCGGAGCGGCCCCCCCAATAACTACAGGAGGTCAATATCATGAGCACCAACGAACTGAACACCACCGCAAAGGAGCTGCTTAGTATCCGTTCCATGATCGCGGAGCTGGAGGCAGAGGCCGAAGCCCTCACCGACAAGCTCAAGGCCGCTATGGTGGAGCGAGGGACAGAGGCCCTCCAGGGCGACGGCTGGAAAGCTACCTGGAAGAACGTGGTTTCTAGCCGCTTTGATTCCAAGAGATTCAAGGCCGACCATGCAGACCTATACGGCCAGTACAGCAAGCAGACCACCACAACCCGCTTCTGTGTGGGAGTATGAGAGCGGCCCCCATATCCCAGCCGACCAAAGCAAGAGGATATAGGAGCCGATAACCACCCCGGAGGGGGTCAAGGGCATTGTACCACGGCCCCCTCCAGATTTCAAGATGGAGGAGATACCAATGGAGACGGAACGGAAAACGGTGGGAACAATTCCCGCCCCGGTCAGCACAGAAGCCCGAGAGCTTGCTTTCGTGCTTTCCCGGAATGATGCCGATTTTACGCGCGCCATGCTTATGAGGGCGCTGGCGCTTGAAAAGGCAATCTATGGGCAGAGGAGGGCCAGAGCATGACCATTGAGGAGAAATACCCCAACTTTGCACAGCTCACCGCCCTGCTGAACAAGCGGAAGCGTCCCCGGAAAACGCTTGATTCCGTGATTGCCTGTCTTTTGGTAAGGAAGTCGGAAGGGGGCGAGCGGAAATGATTCGTTTCCCCACCACGCCGGAAGCGTTTATTTCCGACCAGGAGCAGCTTTTGGGCCGAAAGCTGGCAGAGAACGAGCGGGAGGTCATAGCCGCCTGGGTGAAGGTATTCAACCTTTTCTATGAGGGCGGATTAAAGCAAGACCACGCTGTTTTAAATAGATGCCCGGACAAGCCGGATGAATTTATGTCCCGCCATAAAGATGATTCGTTCATACACCAATTTGCCAAAGCGTGCCGTTTTTGGATGATTGAAGCATGGGAACAGGGAGCAGAAAGGAGCGTTTCAAAATGACTGAAATTATAACCGCGCTGTACCACGCCGCCAGCAGCGAGGAGCTGGACACGATGGACGGGCCCAGCCTGTGCGACTACTACCAGCGCACAGAGGAGGCCAGACAGGCCCGACGCGCCCTTGTGGACACTGTGGGCGACGAGGTGGACGTGGACAGCTACGGGGTAGCTATGGAGTGTCAGGGCTTCGTAAACGGCTTCAAGCTGGCCCTGGGGCTGTGTGTGGAGGTGATTTGATGAACAAAGAGGAGCGCCGCCAGAGGGCGGAGAAATTCCGCCAGGAGCGGGAGAGGGAGGCCCAGCTTGCCGCCCTGCGGCAGATCAGGGATGACCATAACGCTGCGCCGGGGGAGCGGTTGGAGGCCGTGAAGCTGCTCATGGAACTGGAAGGGGGATAGAGAGACGGAAAGGGGAGCCGCCCAGCGGCCCCCATTTTCTGTATTTCACCCTAGAGTTGGAAAAGGTTCCCTTCGCCGTTACCCCTGGGCATGCTCCGCCGCCCTGGAGGGAGGGGGGTACAACAATTCCTTTTTATGGTTTCGGAAATCTCGGTTTTTCTTTTGTGGGGCGCGGTCTATTGGAAAAGTCTACCCACTCCGTCCCCCCCCTGGGTGTACCAGTTACTTCCGGGGGAGGGGGGGCTAAATTGCCCCTCCTTTTTTATGGTCTCGGAAATCTTGGATTCCTCTCTGTTCGCTCGTTGTTCAGTTCTTTTTTAGGTGCTCAAAAATGCGTGATTTCTCTAGCTTCGCTCTGGGTTCGCGCTCCTCTCTTGAGTTATCTAAATAGCCGGGCCAGATCCTCGGCCAGCCGCTTCCCGTGTCGGAGTTGGTAGCGGGAAAGCCGGATCAAATGCCGCTGATAGGTGCTCTCATGCATCCATTTCGGTTTACCTGGACGGAAACGAACAAAGGAAAAGCCATCAACCGGCCACGGCGGAAGGTTCAGGTATTTTTTTACATAGTTCATTCCATTCCAATAGTCAACCATGCTGTCCTTTGTCTGCTGCTGGCTTTTGTAATTCAGCTTTGCACATTTCCGGCACAAGAAGCCTTTCCGCCCGGCTACATACAGATAGCGCACTCTCGCGCCGCATCCAGGGCAAAGAAAAAAGGTCTGTTGCCCGCCGTAGCCGTTGGCTTTGTGGGATAGCCTGATTTTGTATCCTCTTGGGGGGAATATCTCGCAAAGGTCATTGTCCTGGTAAATGTCCAGGTATTTCCCGCCGCAGAATATCCCTCCCCATGCGTGGGTGTGCTTTAACTCAAAGCTGTCTATGCGCGGCATCTGCTCCACCTGCTCATGGGTTTTATTCCACCCCCCATTATTGCAGCGAAAATACACTTTTCCCCTCCTGGTTGCTTTTATGCCTAAATACTATGTAAAGATGCAAAGTATCCTCCCCCTTTCAAAACCGCCAGAAAACGGCGAAATGCGCCAATTCACATATAGGCCCTCAGTCCCCTTGATATCCTGGGGTGACGCAGCGCCCGCAGGGCTGCCGCCTCCAGCTTGCGTACCTCCTTCTCCGGTACGCCGGTAGCCGTCGAGATTTCCGCCGTGGTTTGGTTGAGCCAGTACCGCCGCCGGATTTCCTCTTTCTGGCCCTCTGGCAAGCCCTCCACGGCTCTGTGAAGGGTATCCCATACTCCAACACCCTCCAGGGCTTCCGCCGCCCGTGGGTCTGGTATCACATCGGCCAGGGTGAGCGGTTCGCCCTCTCCTTCGTCGAGCGGGGCGTCTATGCTGACGGCGGAGAAAATGGGGTCACGCTTCTGCTTTTCGCTCCGCCGCCCCTCCGCCTCACTGAACGCCGATTTTACCGGGTAAGTGAGGTATGAGGTAAACCGGAACCCCGCCGACGGGTCATAGGCCCTCACGGCCTCCAGGAAGCCCAGGAAGCCCGCTTGCATAAGGTCGTCCAGCGTGACACCCCCGGCCCCGTTTGTGGCTCTCAGGCGCTTGTATGCCATATCATGCACCAGCCGCCGCACCTGTCCCCAAAGCTCCATGAGCTTGTCCCGCTCGCCCGCTCGGATCGCCGCCGCCAGTTCTTCATTACTCATTGCCTCGCCGCCCCTTTCGTGGTAGAATGTGGGTGACAAGCTCACACTCTACCACGGGGCCGCTCTCATTCGCTGGGGGCGGTTCTTCTATTAGTTCGCGTCCGATTCAAAGAAAAGGATTGCTCCGGGCTGCTCCTCGAAAATCTCGCCGTTCGTCAGGCCCATCGCTCTGATCTCGCGGTCACCGTCGGCCAGCTCCACCAGGGCAAGGCAGGCGACGGGCTGCGCCGTCCCTCCGTCATAGGCATACATGAGGTTAGAGGGGGCAGGGATGATCTGAATAATCTTTTCGTTCATAGCTCATTTCTCCTTTTTTATGTATGAATTTTTGTGCATTTCCATCCAGTCCTCAAGGCGCTGCGTCACCAGCCAGCCGGAGCGGTTGCGCCTATGGAACACGGTGGGCGCTCCATCCTGAAACCGCTCTGCGTCCCGGACGGCCTGGGCCATAGCCTCCGGCACATTCAGCCGCTCGTTGCGCTTGCACTTGATATGTACGCCGGGGAGGCCGGACAAGTCCGGCACTTCCCCATAGCTCTGCACCCGGCCCGGCTGCACGTCGTAGCCGTATCCCTGGAGTATGCGGGCAAGCTCCAGCTCACCCGCACGGCCTTTGCGCTGGCTTGCCCTACCCATTGGAATCTCCATTCAGCTCGTTGCTGATCACCTCCAGGTGCTCCGCAATTTCCTCCAAAGCCTGCGCAATCTTCACTACTACGTTGTATGTAGCATCATTCATGGTTTCGCTGTCTCCCTTGCTTTTTGTCCTGCGCATCTTGTGGAAATCATGGAAATGATGGAATTTATGCCGCATCATTTCCATTGTTTCCATCGTTTCCAGCTATAGCCGGGTTAATAAAATATGCTATCTGAGTCCGATTGTTATACCCCACATCGGTTTCAACTTCCTGGAGGTATCTGCGCTCTACCAGGATATTCAAGGCTGCTGTCATGTCCTCCGCTTTTCCAAATTTTCCGCGGCACAGCCTGGTTAGTTCTGAGCGGGTCACCCTGTTCAGCCGGACAGCAGACAGCCGCTTTAGAATATACTTTGCATCCGCCTGGCTTTCGTTCGCCCCCATGAGCTGATAGGCGGCCTCTGCGTGGCCGGAAAAGAACTCCCCGAGACTTGTAGCTGAGGCCATAGTTTCCGCGCTTATGGGGGAGTCTGTGGGCGGCCCCAGGCACTCCGCTGCGTGCATCAGCGCCGCGATACGGACAACGGCCCCGGTCAGTTTGCCGCCCCAGTCACGCATGAACTCCCACTCGTTGCCCAGCTTCTTTTCTATGTACGCCTGGTAGCTCTTGCGCACCTCGTCGGCCTCCGGGGAAAGCCTGATGATACCGCTCCCCTGGTCACTCAGAATCCGGCGCACGAACGCCCGGTATTCATCACGCACACGGTCAGGGACAGGCGGCGGGGAGATTGCCCGGTGTCCAACTTTTGATTTGCAGACAGCATATAGGAATCTTCCACACAATCCCCGCCCCCGGAAGGTGGAGTTATTCATTACCCCATTCAGAACGTCCGGCTGAATGGTAAGCATCATAGTCAGGCGCGGGGCCTTTATGTGGTTTGCTTTCCGTCCGATCCGGTCAACGGTAATCGGATCACCAGAATGGCCCTTTAGGTAAATATCAAAATTGGCTCCCTTTTCGTAGCGCCCCGCCATGCTGTCAAATACTCCGCCCTCGGCGGAGGACACGGTGATGCAGCCGCCTTGCGCGTCCATGATGTCCACCAGCTTTTCCGGCGTGGTATCGTCCGCCAGGAGGCGAAAGGGGTGCTTGTCCTTAAACTCCGCAAGCCGCGCGGACAGCTCCAAAGCCTCCGCCCGCATTTCCTCGAAGTTCGCTCTACCTTTGGCGGCGCTGTTCTTGGCCGCCTCCAGGGCCTTTTCCAGCAAGGCCCGCTCGGTCTGGTTCTGTGCAATCTCGGCGGCCTCCACCGCTCTGACCTCGGCCTCATACTCATAGATTGGCTTATTCAGCGCGGAGATTACGGCGCTTTTTCGCTCACCAGGGGGCGCAACTGCGGAGGAATAGAGGCAAAGCGGTTCCCGCCAGTCTCGGGTAACCTCAACCTCATATCTTCTCTGAAATGCCGTTGCCAACACGCCGAGCGATAACGTGCCGCCCATTTCCTCCGGGGTCTGTGTGCTCTCGGCCAGACACTCCACAAAGGCCCCCAGCGGGCCGGGAAGTGCTTCCACCGGAAAATCCGGGGTCTGAATTTCGTCAAAGGGGATCGGCTTCTCCCAACCTGTGGCACGCGGGCCAAAAGCCTCCAAAGGATTGCCGCCTCTGTCCACAATGGCCTTTGCAGCGTCCGCCATCTGCTGGCAGGTGAAGTCGTTTCGGCTTTTCAGCGTTTCCACCTCGTCCAGCGTGAAGCCGAGCTCAAGTAAATAGTTGAGGGGATCACCCAATGGTATCACCTCTCTGCCTGTTCAATGGCCTGGGCTGACTTCATAATCTCCCCGGCCCTGTGGCGCATGGAGCGCACGCAGGTGGCCCGTTCGTGCTCGGTGGCGGGTAGATAGTACCCCGTGGCGTTATCCGCCAGAATGGGGCTCCCTTCACGCCGCTCCCGCTCGATCATCAGGCGCACCGTGCGCCCGTCCAGGCCCGTCAACTTCTCCAGCTCCCGGCGGGGTATCGCGTTCTCGCGCCCGTGGCTGAGAAGATCCGCAACTTTCCGTTGACCACCGGGGCCGTTAGGGGTAAACTGAGGTTTGGAAGTGGTGTCCGCCTGCATAGCCGACCCCGTTTCCACTGCCCGTCCTAGTGCGCCAACACTGGGGCGGGTTCTCTTTTCCCTGCTCATACTGTGCTCACCTCCGATTGCTTTGCAATCCACTCCCGCAGACCATCCACAGGGATTCTCGTACAACCGCCCAGGCGAATGACAGGGAAATCCGCCCGGTGCATCCATCGGTAAAAGGTTGTCCGCGATACATCCACCAGCCGCGCCGCCTCTGACGGCCTCACGGCCAGGGGTTCCAGCTTGTCCGCCATTAGCTCACCTCCTGGGATAGTTCCCGTATGATGGAGAAAATCTTCTCCTTCTCCTCCTGGGGAAGTTCCTTGCGGAGCTTACGGGAAAAGCTGCAATCCGCAATCCCTAAAGCGTCCGCAATCTGCCAGAGCTTTACCCCGGCCCCTGCGGCTGTGCGTCTGATGTCCTGATTACTCATTGGGTGGTCACCTCCAAAAAACTTGTTGTTGACGCTCTGGATATCGTCTGATATAATCATAACAGGCAACAACAAGAGCGTCAATGGGTGGAACTGATGTTTCAACAGAGGATTACATGATTAGAGCGTTTTTTGTGGGTGGTGATTATAAGTGAAGCGAACGGACGCGGAAAAATACCGCTTCCCAATATTTCGGGAGCGGTTCCGTGAGCTACAAGGTAACATGTCAAATACTGAGTTTGCAGAGTTTTTAGATATCTCTCGGCAGACGGTGGGTTTTTACTGCAACGGGGAGCGGATACCGGACGCGCTTGGGTTAAAGAAAATAGCGGAAAAGTGCAATGTATCAGCGGATTGGTTAATTGGACTATCTGATATAAAAAGTATAGATCAGGACGTCAAAGTTGCTTGCGAATATACAGGATTAACAGAGGAAGCGGTCGAAACTTTACGCTCATTTACGAATATAAATGAAAACTTAAAAAATAGAACAATAAAAAGAATCAGGTGGATCATTAACGAAATAGTTCCTAGCAATGATTTCTTCCACTTGCTTCGCACAATTAGTTGCTATATTGACGTTTTTTCTGGAGTATCTTCTCATTTATCAAAAGAAAATGATTATAATGGAGACTATCACGAAATTGATGGATTATCATTCTGCGACGCTGACATTTTGAACCTTAGAAGAGATTATGCAACAGAACAATTAGAAAGTCTACTTATAAATACCGCTATAGCGGCCGAGAGGCAAAAAGAAAAGCCGGAAGTATTTTGGAAACGCAATGAAAGTTAAAAACCGCCTCTGGCGCTGCAAACACCAGAGGCGGCAAGAGCGATAATGACCCGACTAAGAATCAAAACCGCGCCTCCATTGTACCATGAGCGGACGAGCGGGCGCAAGAGGAAAGGAGCAGCACATGGGCAGAAAAGCAGCAGCAGGCACCGGCACGATCCGCAAAAAGACCGTGACCCGCTCGGGGAAACAGTATACCTATTGGGAGGCACGGTTCACGGCTGGGTATGACCCTGGCACCGGCAAACAGGTGCAGAGGAGCATCACCGGCAAGACGCAGAAGGAGGTTGCCCAAAAGCTCAAGGCGGCCACAGCGGCTATAGACCAGGGCACATATATTGCCCCCTGCAAGCTGACGGTGGGGGAGTGGCTGGATACTTGGGCGGCGGATTACCTGGGCGGCGTAAAGCCGACAACGGTAAAGGTGTATAAGAATAACCTCCAGCGGCACATTAAGCCCGTCCTGGGGGCGGTGGTACTCTCTGAACTGCGCCCTCACATGGTACAGAAATTCATCAACGGAATGGAGTTGTCTTCATCCTCCGTTCGGTTGGCCTATAAAGTGTTGCATCAAGCATTGGAAAAAGCGGTCAAGCTGGAATACATATCGCGGAATCCGGCGGCGGGCTGTGAACTGCCCAGGCTGGAGCAGAAGGAAATACATCCGCTGGAGGATCAGCAGGTGGCCGCACTTCTCCGGGCCGTCAAAGGTGGCCGCCTTGAACTGCTGGTGTCTATCGCCTTATTTACCGGACTGCGGCAATCTGAGCTGCTGGGCCTGACGTGGGATTGCGTGGATTTTCAAAAGGGGACGCTGTTAGTCAACAAACAGCTTTCCCGTATCCTACACCGGGAGGAAAGTGGGCTGTTCCTCTCACCCAAAAGCGGCAAAAGCCGCACCATTACTCCAGCGCCCTCTGTGCTCAAAACCCTAAAGGAACAGCGGAGGCGGCAGGCTGAAATGCAGTTAAAGGCGGGGTCCCTCTGGAATAACGCCCATAATCTGGTGTTTACCAATGAGACAGGCGGCCCGCTGGAGCAATGGAGGGTAGAGAAAGACTATCAGGCGGCGGTGGAGGCGGTCGGACTGGCCGGTGCGCGCTTTCACGACCTTCGGCACACCTATGCCGTCAATGCTATTCGGGCCGGTGATGATATCAAGACCATACAGGGCAACCTCGGCCACGCCAGCGCGGCCTTTACTCTGGACAGATACGGCCACTTCACCGAGCGCATGAGACAGGACAGCGCCGCCCGCATGGAGGGCTTTATCAAGGGTGTACTAGGCTTGTAAGGGAAAAAATAAGGGAAAACAGGCCTTGATGGCATATCTGGATCGGCTGGAATTACTGCAAATACTAGAAAGATGAAAAAAGAGCGCCGCAACCAATAGTTGCGGCCATGAAACCCGGAAGCGGTGGCGGCCCAGGCCCGTCTCTGCTATTCTGAACGGCGAGGAGGAGTGCCCATGAATCTGGAGATTGCAAACCGCCTGCTGGCCCTGCGCCGGGAGCACGGCTATTCCCAGGAGGAGCTGGCGTACAAGCTGGGGGTCAGCCGCCAGGCGGTGTCCAAGTGGGAGAGGGCGGAGTCCTCTCCAGACACGGACAACCTGCTCGCCCTGGCCCGGCTCTACGGCGTGTCCCTGGACGCGCTGCTGCTCCACACCCCGGCGGGGGAGGCGGCCCAGGCCGCGCCGGAGCCGGAGGAGGCCCCGGCGGACGAGGACGCGGAGATTTTTGCCGCCGCCCGGGCTTGGGACGCCGCGGAGGAGGCGGAGCAGAAGGCCCGGAAGCGGGCGCGGGCCAAGTGGAAGGAGGGGCTGCTGTGGCTGCTCACCCTGGCGCTGATGGTGATTCTGCCCAACCTGACCTACTGGCTCGGCATCTCGGAGGTCTATGCCGTGGTGGTCACGGTGGCTTTTTTGATCACCGGCTTCCTGCTGGACAACTGGCACCCGGGCTGGATGCTGTTTCTCACCATTCCGCTCTACTATGTACTGATCTTCGGACGTTAAAAATGGAGTTCCCGCAGGGCGGGAACTCCATTTTTTGCACTTTACTGGTGGATAACCGTGCCGGTGCGGCCCGCCACGCCGTCCTTGGCCTTTTCCAGAAGGGTGATCAGGGCGGTGCGGCCGGGGGCGCTCTCGGCGAATTCCACGGCAGCCTGCACCTTGGGCAGCATGGAGCCGGGGGCGAAGTGGCCCCGTTCCATGTAGACCTTGGCCTCGGCGGGGGTCAGGCTGTCCAGCCAGGTCTGGTTGGGCTTGCCGAAGTTAATGGCCACCTTCTCCACGGCGGTGAGGATGATGAGGGTATCGGCGTTGACCTGCTGGGCCAGCACGCAGGAGGCGAAGTCCTTGTCGATGACCGCCGCCGCGCCCTTGAGGTGGTGGCCCTCGGTCTTGTAGACCGGGATGCCGCCGCCGCCGCAGGCCACCACCACCAGTCCGGCGTCCACCATGTCGCGGATGGACTCAATCTCGATGATGGACTGGGGCTTGGGAGAGGCCACCACACGGCGGTAGCCCCGGCCCGCGTCCTCAATGACGTTATAGCCCCGCTCAGCCACCATTTTGTCGGCCTCCTCCTTGGTCATGAAGGCGCCGATGGGCTTTGTGGGGTTCTGGAAGGCCGGGTCGTCCCGGTTTACTTCCACCTGGGTCAGCACGGTGGCCACGCCCTTGGAGATGCCGCGATCCAGCAGCTCCTCCCGCAGCGCATTCTGGAGATCATAGCCGATATACCCCTGGCTCATGGCCACGCAGACGGAGAGGGGGCAGGGGATGTACTTCTCCGGCTCCGAGCGGGTCAGCTCGGCCATGGCCTTCTGAATCATGCCCACCTGGGGGCCGTTGCCGTGGGCGATGATGACCTCGTGGCCCTCCTCGATCAGATCCACGATGGCCCTGGCGGTCTGCTTCACCGCGATCATCTGCTCCGGCAGATTGTTGCCCAGGGCATTTCCGCCCAGGGCGATGACAACACGTTTACCCATGAATAGCACCTCATTCAAGATAAAGAAAAGTCAAAAGGAGAGGGGCGGAAATGCCCACGCGCCGGGAGGCGCGTACAAGCGTTTTGCCCGAAGGGCAAAACCTTGGCGCAGGCGGAATTCAGTTCCGCCGAGCAAGTAAAAACAGAAGGGGGCCCCCAGGGCGGCGTGCCGTCCTGGGGCGTTTTCCGCCCAGGGCGATGACAACACGTTTACCCATGAATAGCACCTCATTCATAATAAGAAAAGTCGAAAGGAGATGGGGCGGAAATGCCTACGCGCCGGGAGGCGCGTACAAGCGTTTTGCCCGGAGGGCAAAACCTTGGCGCAGGCGGAATTCAGTTCCGCCGAGCAAGTAAGAACAGAAGGGGCCCCCAGGGCGGCGCGCCGTCCTGGGGCATTTTCCGCCCAGGGCGATGATAACACGTTTACCCATGAATAGCACCTCATTCAAAATAAGAAAAGTCAAAAGGAGAGGGGCGGGCGGCCGCAAGGGGCATCCCTGCCTGTGTGCCCGCGCCGAAAAAGACGGGGCCCGCCCGCAGAATACCGGAATACCTGTATTTGCGGGCGGGCCGGAGCGCCTGGGCGGGGGAAATTCGTAGATTTTACTTCTGGAACCAGCGGGCCAGGCCGCGCTCCTCCAGGGCCTTCAGGGTGGCCTGGGGATCCTTCACCTTGGCCAGGAAGATCATGGCGGCGATGATATAGGGCTTGAAGGAGGCCTCCTTGTAGAGAGGATCGCGGTAGCGGTCAAACACGCTGGCCTCCACCTCGCCGTCCACGCAGGAGACGTCGTTGATGTCGGCGGGCAGGCAGTGCAGGTACAGGGCCTTGCCGTCGCGGGTGGTCTTCATCAGCTCCTCGGTGCAGCACCAGTCCTTGTGGGTGGCGTTCTGGGCCAGCAGCTCCTTCTCCAGGGCCTTGATGCCGTCGGAGTCGCCCTCGGCGTACAGGTTGGTGCGCTTCTCCATGGCGGCGAAGGGCGCCCAGCTCTTGGGATACACGATGTCGGCGTCCTGGAAGGCCTCGGCCATGGAGTGGGTCTTGGTGAAGGTGCCGCCGCTCTTCTGGGCGTTGGCACGGGCCACCTCCTCCACTTCGGGCATAACCTCGTAGCCCTCGGGGTGGGCCAGCACCACGTCCATGCCGAAGCGGCTCATCAGGCCGATGACACCCTGGGGCACGGAGAGGGGCTTGCCGTAGCTGGGGGAGTAGGCCCAGGTCATGGCGATCTTCTTGCCCTTCAGGTTCTCCACGCCGCCGAAGTGGTGGATGATGTGCAGCATGTCAGCCATGGCCTGGGTGGGGTGGTCGATGTCGCACTGGAGGTTGACCAGGGTGGGCTTCTGCTCCAGCACGCCGTCCTTGTGGCCCTGGGTCACGGCGTCCATGAACTCGTGCATGTAGGCGTTGCCCTTGCCGATGTACATGTCGTCGCGGATGCCGATGACGTCGGCCATGAAGGACACCATGTTGGCGGTCTCGCGGACGGTCTCGCCGTGGGCGATCTGGCTCTTGCCCTCGTCCAGATCCTGCACCTCCAGGCCCAGCAGGTTGCAGGCGGAGGCGAAGGAGAAGCGGGTGCGGGTGGAGTTGTCGCGGAACAGGGAGATACCTAGGCCGGACTCGAAAATCTTGGTGGAGATGTTGTGCTCGCGCATGTAGCGCAGGGCGTCGGCGATGGTGAAGACGGCCTCGAGCTCGTCGTCGGTCTTTTCCCAGGTCAGGAAGAAGTCGCCCTCGTACATCTCTTTGAAGTTGAGCTTGTTGAGCTTGTCAATATAGTTCTGAAGGTTTTCCATAGCGGCAATCTCCTTTTCTTTTTTGTTGTGGGGTAGGGGCGGCCCTTGTGGCCGTCCGCGGGCGGGGACAAACCCCGCCCCTACGGGCGCGCTTCTTACTGAATGTTATTATTGGTCTTGCCGGCGCGGAACTGGGACACGTCGGCGGTCTTGTTCTCCTCCTTGTAGTTGCCGGGCACGGCGGCGTACAGGGCGGCGCAGGTGACCAGATCCATCTTCCAGGTGATCTCGTTGGGGGCGTGAGCCTGGCTCTCGGCGCCGGGGCCGAAGCCCACGCAGGGGATGCCGTAGCGGCCCTGGATGGCTACGCCGTTGGTGGAGAAGGTCCACTTGTCGGTGAGGGGGCGGCCGTCCCGCAGGTGCATGGCGTCCCGCTTGGCCTCGGCGTCGGCGTGGCCGATGCGCTTGTCGCCCCAGAGGGCGTGGTGGGCGTCCACCAGGGCCTGGACGTGGGCGGCGTTTTCCTTGTTGATCCAGGTGGGGAAGTAGCACTCGGTCTCGTACACCTCGCCGGTCCAGGAGGGCCGGTCATACATATACATGGACACCTGTACGTCGTCGCCGTACTTCTTCACGCTGGGCAGGTCGCGGATCTCCTGGAGGCAGGAGTCCCAGGTCTCGCCGGCGGTCATGCGGCGGTCGATGGAGATGGAGCAGGAGTCGGCCACGGCGCAGCGGCTGGGGGAGGTGTAGAAGATCTGGGAGGTGGTGCAGGTGCCCCGGCCCAGGAAGCGGGCGTCCTCAAAGTGCTCGGGGTTGTACTTGGGATCCAGCATCTTCACCAGGCCCTTGATCTCCACGGTCTCGTCGGCGGGGTTCTCGTTGAGGGCGCGCACGTCCTGGAGGATGTCGGCCATCTTGTAGATGGCGTTGTCGCCCCGCTCCGGGGCGGAGCCGTGGCAGGAGACGCCCTTCACGTCCACGCGGATCTCCATGCGGCCCCGGTGGCCCCGGTAGATGCCGCCGTCAGTGGGCTCGGTGGACACCACGAACTCCACCTGCTCCTTGCGGATGCCCTTGGCGGGGAAGAACTTGTTGACGATGTACTGCCAGCACATGCCGTCGCAGTCCTCCTCCTGCACGGAGCCCACGACCATGATCTTGTAGCCGGCGGGGATCAGCCCCATGTCCTTCATGATCTTGGCGCCGTAGACCGCGGAGGCCATGCCGCCCTCCTGGTCGGAACCGCCCCGGCCGAAGATGACGTCATCGGTCTCGTAGCCCTTGTAGGGGTCGGCCTCCCAGTTGTTCAGGTTGCCCACGCCCACGGTGTCGATGTGGGAGTCGATGGCAATGATCTTCTCGCCCTCGCCCATCCAGCCGATGACGTTGCCCAGGCCGTCCACTTCCACCTTGTCAAAGCCCAGCTTTTCCATCTCGGCCTTGATGCACATGACCACTTCTTTCTCCTCACAGCTCTCGCTGGGATGGGAGATCATATCCCGCAGGAACCGGGACATGTCCGCCTTGTAACCCTCTGCCGCAGACTTGATCGCTTCAAAATCCATAACCGCTGCCCTCCATCAATCATGATTTTTGTCGGTAGGTGGTCTTTACTCTATCCTTATCATAGCATAAGAAAATCAGTTGTCAAACAAAAAATGAGAAAACCTAAAAAATTTTTTGAAAAAGCGGTTGCTTTCTATAAAAAATATGGTATGATAAAAACAGATTATTAGAAGTTTTGTACGGAAAACAACGCCGAAAAGGGGGAATTTCGTATCGAAAGCGGAAAGCTGGAATTGCTGCGGCAGGTGGCGGCCGGGATCGCAGCTCAGTTCGGCAGCAACTGCGAGGTAGTGGTCCACGACCTCAGCCGCCATCCGGATCACTCCATTGTGGAGATCGTCAACGGGCATGTCACCGGCCGGAAGGTGGGGGACGGCGCATCCCATGTGGTCATCGAACAGCTCCAGACCAATGACCCGGAGCCCAAGGACCACCTGTGTTATCTGACCAAGACGCCCGACGGGAAAATTCTCAAGTCCTCTACCGTCTACATCCGCAACAGCAAAGGGAAAGTCTCTGCCATCTTTTCCATCAACTATGACATCTCCAAACTGCTGATGGTGGAGAGCGCGGTGCGGGATCTCATCTCCACCGGAGAGGAGACCCAGCAGACGGAACCGGAGAAGATCGTCAATATCAACGATCTTCTGGATGACCTGATCGAACAGTCCGTGGCGCTGGTGGACAAAGACGACAAGGTCAAGGCGATCCGCTTCCTCAACCAAAACGGCGCGTTTCTGGTGACCAAGTCCGGCGACAAGATCGCCAAGTACTTCGGCATTTCCAAATATACGCTCTATTCGTATATTGACACAAAGCAGGAGGAGAAGTCCACCTGAGAAGCAGCGGAACACACAGCGGCGCCGCTGCGCCAAAAAGCAGGCACCCCGTCGGGGTGCCTGCTTTTTTCAAGTCATTCGTGTATTGTCAGTTCCAGCACATCCGGCCGGGCGTAGTGGCCGCAGGGGTCAAATTCCATCCGGCTGGCAGGGACCAGGGACATGTCCAGATCCGCGGTGAGGATGGCCTCCCGGTCCCAGACAGGCTCCACCACATAATGGCCCCGGGGGTCCACGATACAGCTGCCTCCCCGGCAGGCCAGCTCCGGCAGGCGGGCGATCTCCTGGGGACAGTGCAGGTCCCGGGGATAACTGCTGCGGGGGATCAGCATGTCGCAGTTGAGGAAGAAGCACCGGCCCTCGATGGCGATGTGGCGGACGGTGGATTGCCACTCCGGATTGTCATTGGTGTTGGGGGAGACGTACAGCGTTACGCCCTTTTCATACAGGGCGGCCCGGGCCAGGGGCATGTAGCTCTCCCAGCAGATCAGGCTGCCCATGGGTCCCCAGGGGGTCTGCGCCACCGGGAAGTAGGCCCGGTCGGCGTCGCCCCAGACCACCCGCTCCGCTCCGGTGGGCTTGAGCTTGCGGTGGCAGGCTGCCAGCCGTCCGTCCGGGGAGAAGAACAGGTTGGAGTTATACAGCGTGGCAGTGACGGCGTCCCGCTCGCTGACGCCGATGCTGACCCAGGCACCGGCCTCCCGAGCGGCCCGCCCCAGCAGCTCCGTCTCCGGGCCGGGGACCAGGATGGAGTTGTCGTAGTACCGTTTCCAGTCCTGGCGGCCGCCCTCGTCCCGGTGTCCCACGGTGAAGCCGAAGGTCATGCCGAAGGGATAGCCGGGAATGAACAGCTCCGGGAACACGATCAGTTCCGCCTGGAGTCGGGCGGCTTCCAGGATCAGCGAGACGGCTTTTTCCACGCAGGCGTCCTTCCGGAACAGAAGGGGGGCGGCCTGGATCACGGCCACCCGGCAGGTGGGCTTGAGGTCCTTCATAGCGGATGCTCCTTTCCGGGGAATCCCCGATGCAGTGCGGTTGCTTACATGCCCAGCAGACGCCGGGCGGTGGTCACGTTGCGCTGTTCCATTTCCTGCAGACGTTTGACGGCCTCTGCCTGTGCCTCCGGGTGGGCGGACTGGGCCGCACAGTGATCGATCATCTGCCGCAGCCCCGCCTCCGTCAAAGCCTCCAGATCCACGAACTGCTCCTGGCCGATATAGCGCAGGAAGGCGGACACCTTGGGGTCATAGACCACGCCTGCCAGCGGGATGCCCTGGCCGGCAGCGAAAATCAGCGCGTGAAGGCGCATGGAAACCACGATTTCCATCCGGCTGAGGGCACCGATGATGGTGCCGGCACTGCCGGCGTCATTGAGAAAATAGTGGGGAACCGACAGCCCACGGGCGGCCATCTGGTTGGCGCCGGGGTCCAGGTGCTTTTCCACCGCGGCAAACACCGGCGTGAGGCCATAGGTCCGGTAGGCGTATTCTGCCGCCTTGCTGAAGAGCGGTGCTTTTTCCTCGAAGCCCTTCCAGCGCCGCAGGGCGAAGCAGATATACCGGCCGTGGGGAGGGATGCCGGCCCGCAGCAGCACACTGTCCGTCTGGTCCTCCGGGGCCTGGCGCAGCGTCAGCGCGGGGTCCGCCGTCAGCAGGATCTCCGGCTTGTCCACACCCATGGCCCGCAGCTCCTCCAGAGAATCCGGCTCCCGGAGGGTGATGGCATCCACATTGGCGTTGAGGACCTTGGCGGCCATCTTCCGGTGGCTCTCACGGATCACGGGGCCAATGCCGCAGCCGTACATCTGGACCTTGCAGCCGCAGCGCTTGGCGGTTTGGATGTTATGGAGATAGTACCACAGGGAGCGGCGGGAAGTGACATCCTGGATCAAACTGCCGCCGCCGTTGATATAGAGCTTTGCGTGGTGCATGGCCCGGTGCCAGGCGGGGAAGTTGGCCCGGTGGACCGCCTGGACCCGGTAAGTGAGCCGGGTGGACTTGGGGTCCTTGGAGAGGACCGCCATGGGCATGTCCGGATCCAGAGAGCGCATCTCCTGCAAAATGGCCTCCAGAATGGCATCGTCACCGGCGTTGCCCCGGCCGTAGGCGCCGCAGATCACCACGCCGTCCCGGGCCATCTTGGGGCGGCTGTGGCGGCGGAGGATCTCCTGATAGATATGCAGCTGGGTGTCCACGGTCCGCTGGATGGAGAACTGCGTGGAGGCCTTCTGGTAAAGCTTTTCGCCCATATCCCGGCGCAGCGCGTCGTCATTGCCCAGAGCCGCGAGATACTTCCCCAGAGATTGCCAGTCGCCGGGGGTGAACAGGTAGCCGTTCACATCCTGGTCGATCAGATAGGGGATGCCGCCCACGGCGGTGGAGACAGTGGCCAGATGGAACCGGGCACCCTCCGTCAGGGCATAGGGAAAGGTCTCAGAGAGGGAGGTGAGGGCGTTGATGTCCAAAGCGGAATAAAACCGGTCCATACCGCCGCTGATCCAGCCGGCAAAGGTCACCTGATGCTCCACGCCCAGTTCCTTGGCCAGGTTCCCCAGCTTTTCCCGCTCCTCGCCGTCGCCGGCGATCACCAGCCGCAGCCGGGGACACTGGGCATAACCGGCGGCAAAGCCCCGGATCAGCGTGGACATATCCTTGACGGGATTGAGCCGGGCAGCGATGCCTACCACAACGCTGTTTTGGTCTACGTCGGCGCCGAGACTCCTGAGATACTCCAGCCGGTCGCCCTGATTGGGGGCGGGGGTGAAGTCGATGCCATTGTAGATGGCATAAAACCGGTCAGGTGGGAATCCCCGTTGGATCAGAAGGTCCACCATCGCATCGGAGACGCCGATGCGGTAGTCCAGCTGCCGCAGCGCCCAGGCGTTGATGTTGCCGAAGGTCAGATGGCTCAGCGGGCGGCCCATGTAGTCCAGCTTGTAGTCGCTGTGAACAGTGGTCACCACCGGCACCCCCGTGGGATGGCGAAGCAGCGCACCGATCATATTGGCCCGGGAACCGTGGCAGTGAATGATTTCATAACCGCCCTGGCGGATATACTCCGTCAGCTGACGCCGGGTGCGGAAAATGTTGTTGCCGCCGCAGATCATGGTGGGGATCCCCAGGCTCCGGGCCTCCTGGGCGAAGGGGCCGTCCCGGAAGCACACCAGTTGGGCGGTGATGGTCTTGTTCAGGTTCTGCAGCAGACTCAGGACGTGGGTCTTCGCGCCGCCGGAGTCACCGCCGCTGATCAGATGGATGACTTTCATGAAAAAGCCTTTCTTTCTTAAATTAGACTTGTGGAATTGCGGAAAATATTATACAATACCTTCCGTACATTGTCCACAGGAAGTAACGATAAGCGCAATGCGTCTTTTACGGAGGAAAGCATGGAACAAAAAGCAAAACGCATCGGAAAGTTCAACATCATTGACATCATTGCCGTCATTTTGATCCTGGCGGTGCTGGCATTTGTAGGCTGGAAGCTGATGAATCGGGGCAGCGGCGCGGACGGCGGCGAGACCCCTATGACCAAGGTGACATATGTGGTCCGGGCAGAGGGGGTTCCGGCGGAGCTGTATGAGTCCTGTGCGGCCCATCTTCCATCCCCGCTGATGGCTTCTGGTGAGCTGGTGGGCGGGCAGATCGAGTCCGTGGAAAAAGCTCCCTATTATGTGCTGGGGCCGGATGGTCAGTGGGTTGAGGATCCCGAGCATGTGACGCTGTATTTCACGGCCACCACCGAGACTCCCACCAGTGACGTGATGACCACCAAGGTCGGAGATCAGGAGGTCCGCATCGGCAAGAAGGACTACATCCTCAAGAGCGAATACGTGGAGATCAACGGCGGCGTGATCGTGGATGTCCAGTGGGAAAACGAGGATTGAGAAATCAGAAAAGAAACCCGGCCGGCGGCCGGGTTTCTTTTTGCGCCCAGATCGACACGGGCAGGACTACGGAACAAGGGGAACATTCTGCCAAACGGAGGGGACGCCATGATGCGAGCGTTGGGAAGCAGATACAAATGAAGAGGGCGGCACAAATGTGCCGCCCTCTTCATTTGTACGAAACTCAGACGTGGATGCCGCCCACGAAATATGTATTGTAATAACCGCTGGTCAGGCTGCTGATGATCACGCCGCCGCTGCTGGAAGAGGAGGAGTGAATGAACTGACCGTTTCCAATGTAAATACCGGCGTGGGAACAGGCCATGCCGGCGTTGCGGCTGGGATCATTGAAGAAGACCAGATCGCCGGGCTGCAGAGCACTGATGCCCCAGACCTTGGTGCCCAGGCCGCTCTGCCACTGACCGGTGGCGGTGTGAGGCAGGGAATAGCCGAACTGCTGATAGACGTACATGGTGAAGCCGGAGCAGTCAAAACCGCTGGGGGAAGCGCCGCCGTAAACGTAGCGGGTGCCCAGGTACTGCTTGGCGGTATCCACGATGGCGCTGCCGCTGCTGCTGTTGCCGCTGGCGGTCAGATCCAGGAAATCACTGCGGATGTAACCTTCCGTGCCGTACTCGCAGGTGACGTCATACCAGCCGTTTTCAAATCCGTTGACCGTCACGATGGTGTCTGCGTCCACAGCTGCCAGAACGGAAGCGTCGGTAGAGGCGCCGGAACGAACGTTGACACCGTCAGAGTTCACCTTGCCGTAGGAAGAGAACACGTTGTCCTGGTCGATGGACAGGTAATCGGCGGAGATGAAGCCTGTTTTGCCGTCATAGCTGACGCGATACCAGCCGGAGGAGGCATCGTTGTCCAGAATGGCCACGGCCACGCCCTTGTCCAACGTAGCGACAATGGAGGCGGAAGTGGAGGCATCGGCCCGCATTCTCAGGGAGGAACCGGTTGTGGCACCGACGGCAACAGCCTGATCGGCAGCCAGAGCGGTGGCTGCAAGCAGCAATGTCGTGACCGCAGAGAGGAACAGGACCTTGGCTGCTTTACCTGCGAAGTGTGTCATGGGTTACGCTTCCTTTCGTACAATTAATAAATCGATTCGTGCAAAGAAAAAGCCGGCTTATTTTTCTTTGCCGGCCAGAGCCCGTTCCAACCAGATCGCAGCCACATCCATAGCGGCGTACAGGCTGTCCTTCTCGCTCTTCTTGACCACCCGGTCCCGGGATTTCAGATCGGGATCCGTCAGCTGCAGCTGCACCGAGACTTTTGTGGCCACATCCAGATCCTGCTCCTTCTTGGTGTCCAGAATCTGCATCATGATAATATATTTTTCAGCCATCGTCCCGTAGTAGATCAGGTTGTCGACCCGACGGAGAGGATGGCCCTTGTACATCAGACCTTCCGCTTTGGCGGACTTGTGTTCAGCCATGGAAACACTCCTTTGAAAAAATTGTAACCAAATTGTAACATGTCTTATCCAATTTGTCAACGATGGGGTTGTCACTTTCCAGCGAAAAATTTTTCCAGTTTAAAAAACAGCCCGGAAACAGGCGCATTGCCGGAAAAAAGCCACGCGCGGGACAGGCGTCTCCGCGCGCGGCATCAAAATAGAAGCCGCAGGGCCTTTTGGCCCTGCGGCAAAAGACGGATTATTGGCCCAAATACTTACGCACCAATACCTGCAGCAGTTCGTCCCGGTCGATCTTCCGGATCAGTGTGCGGGCATTATTGTGGTTGGTGATATAGGTGGGGTCCTCAGAGAGAATGTAACCGACGATCTGGTTGATGGGATTATAACCCTTTTCCTCCAATGCCTGATAGACGGTGGAGAGGATTTGATGGATCTCCGCGTCCTTTTCCATCGCAATGCTGAATTTTCTGGTAAAATCGTCCATGCAGACACCACCTTTCTCTCTCTGGATATGATTCCAAAGATGGATTTAGTATACTCGCTTTTTTCCCGGCTGTAAAGCATTTCCCGGGGAATTTTCAGAAGAATTTGCAGGAAGAACGGCGGAAACAGGGGAAGTGTCTTCACGAAGCCGCGGCAGGGGGACGGTATGACCTGAAGCGGAGGAGCTTCCGGATCAAATGATCCGGAAGCTTCTTCACTGCAGCAGGGGCCTTCGGACAGGACCCGAAGTGAACTTACCGCAAAACGGCGCCCAGCTCTGTGCCCAGCAGGTCCAGAATGCTCTTGACGTCCGCGTCCGCCTCTTCGGCGGTGAGGCTCCGTTCGTCGGAACGCAGCTCCAGGTTGAAGGCCACGCTCTTTTTGCCCTCAGGGATGCCGGTACCGGTGTAGATGTCGAAGAGGGTCACGCTCTTGAGCAGGCCATGAGCGCCCCGGCGGATGCAATCCTCCAGCGCACCCACCGTGACCGCCGCATCACACACCACGGCGATGTCCCGGGTGACGGCGGGGAACTTGGGCAGGGGCTGATAGACGGCCTTGCCGCCCATGCTGGCGTAGAGCGCATCGAAGGAGAGCTCCGCGGCGTACAGCTCGCAGTCCACGCCGTAGTTTTCCGCCACGTGGGGATGGATCTGGCCCAGGGTACCCAGCAGCGTCTCGCCGCAGTAGACCTTGGCGCAGCGGCCGGGGTGGTAGGAGGGATTCCCGCTTTCGGCCACATAGGTGACGCCGGTGATCCGCAGGCCGGCCAGAATGGTCTCCACGGCGCCCTTGAGGGTGAAGAAGTCCATGTCGGCTCCGTAGGCGCCCAGAGAGAGCACCTTGGGCTCGTTGGCCATGCCGGAACCGTCGTTCTTGGCGAAATAGGTGCGGCCCAGCTCATAGAGCTTGGCGGACTTGTTGCGGAAGTTGTAGTTGCGGGTCAGGATCTCCAGCATGGAGGGAAGGGTCGTGGTACGCATGATGGAGGTATCCTCGCCCAGGGGGTTGAGGATCTTCATGGAGTTGCGCAGGGGGGAATCCTTGGGCAGGTCGATCTTATCGTAATAAGAGGGGCTGATGAAGGAGTAGGTGATGATCTCGCTGTATCCGGCGCTGCGGCACAGGGCGCCCATCGCGTTTTCCGCCTTCTGCTCCGGAGAGAAGCCGCGGCGCTGGTTCAGACCGGAGGAGAGGGTGTCGGGGATCTTGTTGTAGCCGTAGAACCGGGCCACTTCCTCGGCGATGTCGGACCAGTGCTCCACGTCGCTGCGCCAGGAGGGGACCAGGATGGTGTCCCCCTCCAGGCCGAAGCCCAGAGAGAGCAGGATGCGGCGCATCTCCTCTTCGGGGATGTCGGTGCCCAGGAAGCGGTTGAGCTTGGCGGGCTCCAGCTGCACGGTGACGGGAGCGGAGTCCTTGGCGATGACGTCCATGACGCCGTCCACCACTTCGCCGGCGCCCAGCAGCTCCACCAGCTCACAGGCCCGCTGGACCGCCTTGAGGGTGTTCATGGGGTCCAGGCCCTTTTCATACCGGGAAGAGGCCTCGGTGCGCATGTTCAGCGCGGCGGCGGTGCGGTGGATGGAAGTGCCGTTGAAGTTAGCGGACTCAAAGAGGACCATGGCGGTGTCGCCGATGATCTCGCTGTTGGCACCGCCCATGACGCCGGCCACGCACACGGGCTTGTGGGCGTCGCAGATGCAGAGCATGTCGGTGGTGAGGACATGGTCCTTGCCGTCCAGGGTCTGGATGGTCTCGCCTTCCCGGGCGGTACGGACAACGATCTGGCCGTCCTCCACGCAGGAGAAGTCAAAGGCGTGCATGGGCTGGCCGTACTCCAGCATCACGTAGTTGGTGATGTCGACGATGTTGTTGATGGGACGGACACCGGAGTTGCGCAGCCGCTCCCGCATCCAGGCGGGGGAGGGCTGGATCTTCACGTTTTTCACCAGACGGGCGGTGTACCGGGGGCACAGCTCGCCGTCTTCGATCTCAATGTCCAGATGGTCGGCGATGGAGTCGCCGCAGCCCTTGATCTCGGGGGTGTGGAGCTTGAGCTCCTTGCCGAAGGTGGCGCTGGCCTCCCGGGCAAGGCCGATGACGCTCAGGCAGTCCGGGCGGTTGGGCGTGATCTCGAATTCCACCACGTGGTCGTCGGCACCGATGACCACGGCCATGTCGTCACCAGGCTGGACATTCTCCTCGTGCAGGACCCAGATGCCGTCGGCGATGCAGTGGGGGAACTCCTTCTGATCGGCGTGGAGGTCCTCCAGGGTGCAGATGTGATTCTTGGCGGTGTCATAGGCCACCAGGTCGCCGGTGTGGAGGTTGGAGCAGATGGTGGAGGTCTCTGCCTCGCCGGAGCCGGTATCCAGCTTCACGGCGTAGGTGCGGCCGTCGCCTTCCACGGCGGTGACCCGGGCAGCTGCCACAGACCCGAAGATCTTGTGGCCGGGCTGGATGTCGGCGGGGATGGAGGGCTTTTCCTTGTCCAGGGGATGGTAGTCGTTGAGCAGCGCGGCGGGAGTGATGACGGCGTCGGGATAGTCGTGCTCCGCGGTCAGGCCCAGCTCCTTGAGGGAGCAGAGCATACCGTTGGATACCACGCCCCGGAGCTTGCCCTTTTCGATCTTCACGCCGCCGGGCAGCAAAGACTTGTGCTTGGCAACGGGCACCAGGTCGCCCACATGGATGTTCCAGGCGCCGGTGACGATCTGGGTGGGATCCCCCTCGCCCACGTCCAGCTGGCAGATCCACATATGGTCGGAGTCCGGGTGCTTTTCCATGGACAAAATGCGCCCGGCCACCACGTTTTTCAGGGAGTCGTTCAAA
>ERZ827037.22-NODE-22-length-154428-cov-9.111023_pt1 | contig 154428 bp, 125 predicted proteins | sample MGYA00519924_ERZ827037 | MGnify/ENA primary metagenome ERZ827037 (study PRJEB31778, sample SAMEA3449250) | human gut metagenome | biome: human gut; feature: human-associated habitat; material: faeces | place: United Kingdom | collected 2010/2012 ... | reverse complement strand
AGTCCCTTGCGGCGTAGTTTTTATTTAAGCCGTCCAAGTTTTGGGGTGCAGTTCATCCATCGGGCGCGTTTTCTATTCGGGCCAAATAAATTGTGTGCGGCCGGCCTCGCCGCCATCGATTAGCAGACTCTGCCCGGTCATAAACCGGTTGGTCACGCCCACAAAGTAGATCCACTCGGCGATCTCTTGGGCGGTGGCCCAGCGCTTAAGCGGCGTGAGCTCCATAATCTGGTTCCACAGGTGTTCGTCTTCCATCACGCAACGGTTGAGCGGCGTGATAACGCCGCCCGGGTCCACACTGTTGGCGATGGCCTGCGGTGCCAGGCGGTTTGCAAGGTTCTTGGTGTAGGCGATAACGCCGCCCTTGCTGGCAGCATAGGCAGGAAACTCCGATCCCGTATGCCCGCTCGCCGACCCCACATTGACCACGGATTTGATAGCCGGCGCCGGCTTGGCGGCAAGCCCCTCCCCCGCAAAGGCGTAGCGCTCGGTCACGTTGATGGTGCCATACAGGTTGGCGGCGATGTCGTCAGCCGAATCCTGCGTACCGGCAACGTTCACGATCACCTGGGGTTCAAGATCGTCTGGAAACGCGTCCGGCTTGCGGACATCAACGATCAGATGGCGGTAGCGCTCGTGTTCGATCACCGCCGGCAGCAGATCAAAGCCCACGACCTCGTGGCCCTCGTCCAAAAAGCGCTGCACGCATGCGGCTCCGATACCGCCCGAAGCGCCCGTGATCAAAACCCGCATACTTGCTCCTTAGGCGGTTGCGTGGCGCTCGAGGTACTCGGAGCCCACATTCTCGCGCTCCCAGCCGCGCACGACCTTGTAGCCCACGGGGCTCAGGAAAACCTCGCACAGCAGCTCGGCAACAGCGCCGGTCAGCGAGCACATAAGGACCTGCACCCAGGTCCAACCAAAGAACGTGTGGCTCACCACAATGGCAAAGACCAAGTTGTCGATAAACTGGCCAACACCCGTGGACACATAGGAGCGGAAGGCGAAGCTCGCAAAGTTATTCTTTTTGAGCATGCGGCCGAGCGACTGGTTGAGCGTGGAGTTAACCACGGCAGAAACGAGCATTGCCAGCGAAGAGCCCAGCACCACGTACCAGGTGCCGCCGATGGTGGCGTTAAGGGCGGTGTTGACCTCGATCATGCCGGTGTCGTAGTAGGCGCCCCACATACCGGGCGTGAGCGAGCATGCCCAAAAGCACAGGCTCACGGCCAGGTTGACCAGCAGCGCGAGGATAGAGATTTTGATGGATGCCTTGGCGCCAAAGCGCTTGCAGATCATGTCCTGGCACAAAAACGAAACCCAGCTCACCACAAAGCCGCAATCGAGTGCCAGATACGGCAGGCTGATAAGCTCTTTGTTGGCCAGCAGGTTCATCATGATGACGCTCACGAAAAACAGCGAAACCGTTGCCGCGGGAATGCTCCGCAACAGGACCTTGTAGTCCTCCATGACCTTCTTGATCATTATGTACTCCTTTGGTTTTAGGTTTAACGAGCAGGATATCGGACCCGAACTGCTCGGACGCCCCGGTCTTGAGACGACGGTGGGTATAATAGCCGCTCACACGGCATCAGGCAAGCAAACGGCGCGGCAGCCCCGCAGGGCCACCGCGCCGATGCGTTAAAAGGCCACGTTGCCAAACTCCGACAGGATAAGGTCGGGGTTGTGGTCAGTTGCCCAATCCACGTTCCACGGGCTCGTGAACAGCAGCAGCTTACCGCCGCGCATGTCCTCGACGCGCAGTGTGTCGCGCGTGAGCGAAAGGCCCGGGATATCGATGATGTCGGGGTCGTTTTGGATCCAGCGGATGTCCGTATAGGGCAGTGGCTGGCGACGAACCTCAACACGGTACTCGGCCTTGAGACGGCGCTCGAGTACCTCAAACTGCAGCACGCCAACCACGCCCACGATGACGCTCTCCATGCCGGCACCCAGCTCGCGGAAGATTTGGATGGCGCCCTCCTGGGCAAGCTCCTCCATACCCTTGACGAACTGCTTGCGCTTGAGCGTGTCGACCTGCGTAATGCGAGCGAACATCTCGGGGGCAAACGTCGGGATCTGTGGATACTGCACGTGGCGCTTGCCGGAGCACACAGTGTCGCCGATGCTAAAGATACCCGGATCGAACAGGCCCACGATATCGCCCGCGTACGCCTCGTCCACGATGGCGCGATCGTCGGCCATCATCGACGTGCCCGTGGCAAGCTTAAGCTTGCGGTTGCCCTGCACGTGGAAGGCATCCATGCCGCGCTCGAACTTACCCGAGCAAATGCGCACAAAGGCGATGCGGTCACGGTGGTTCTTATCCATATTGGCCTGGATCTTAAACACAAAGCCGCTAAAGTCGTCGCGGCAGGGATCGACCGGCTCACTGGTGAGCGTATCGGTATAGGCGCGCGGCGTCGGGGCCAGACGCAGGAACTCCTTGAGGAAGGGCTCCACACCAAAGTTGGTGAGCGCCGAGCCAAAGAACGCCGGGCTCAGCTTGCCGCAGGCCACGGCATCCAAGTCGAGCTCGTCGCCGGCGCCATCGAGCAGCTCGATATCGTCCATTAGGTTCTTATGGTTCTCCTCGCCAATGAGCTCATCCATGGCGGGGTCGCCCAGCTCGGCCTCGACCTCGGCGACCTTCTTGGTGGCGTTGGCGTGACCATCGCCCTCAAAGGCGATAACGCGACGGGTCTGACGATCGAACACGCCGCGGAAGTTACGACCGCTGCCGATCGGCCAGTTCATGGGATACGTATTGATGCCCAGGACATTCTCGATCTCTTCCATGAGCTCAAACGGATCGCGAGCCTCGTGGTCGAGCTTGTTCACAAAGGTGAAGATGGGAATGTGGCGTAGCGTGCAGACCTTAAAGAGCTTTTTGGTCTGGGCCTCGACGCCCTTAGCGCCGTCGATGACCATGACCGCGGCGTCGGCGGCCATAAGGGTACGGTAGGTATCTTCCGAAAAGTCCTGGTGGCCGGGGGTATCGAGGATGTTGACGCAGGCGCCGTTGTAGGTGAACTGCAGCACCGAGGAGGTAACGGAAATGCCGCGCTCCTTCTCGATGTCCATCCAGTCCGAAACGGCATGCTTGGCCGAGCTCTTGCCCTTGACCGAGCCGGCAGTCTGGATGCTGCCGGTATAGAGCAGCAGCTTCTCGGTAAGCGTGGTCTTACCGGCGTCCGGGTGGCTGATGATCGCGAATGTGCGGCGCGACGAGATTTCATCCGACAGGCTTGCCATGCGGATCCTTTCTTGCGTTCTATATGCATTACGTCGATGTAACTGCCCTATTGTAGCCGTGAAACCTCGCCATAGGGCACCTATCAGGACAAATTCATCAGTTGGGGTCTGGGTAGCCGGCTTAATCCGAATTTGTCTTTGCGTAACTGTGCATAGTGTATATATACTGTGCCTACCGGTTATATACACGTGTAGCCCAACAGCTAAGGAGCCGCTGTGGACATTATCCTATCCAATTCGAGCGACAAGCCCATCTACGAGCAGATATCCTCGCAGGTCAAAGCTCAAATCCTTTCGGGCACGCTCGCTGCGGGAGCCAAACTCCCCAGCATCCGCGCACTCGCGAGCGACCTGGGCGTGAGCGTCATCACCACCAAGCGCGCCTACGCCGATCTGGAGCAGCTCGGGTTTATCTGTACCGTGCAGGGCAAGGGCTGCTTTGTTGCCGACGGCAACCAAGAACTCTTGCGTGAAAACCAGCTCTGCCATATCGAAGAGCTGCTTACGCAGGCGGCAGAACAAGCCGAAGCCCTGAGCGTCACGCGCGACAAACTGCACGAGATGCTCGACCTGGTAGCCCCCGAAACCATGCAGTAGCCATCTGCAAGAAAGGCTATACCATGCAAAACTTGTTAGAACTCAAAGGTGTCTCACGCCGCGTGAGCGACCGTTTTTCGCTGCGTGATGTCATGCTCGCCGTGGAGCCCGGCCAGATTGTTGGCTTTGTGGGCGCTAACGGTGCCGGCAAGACAACGACCATTCGCGCCGCGCTCGGGCTTATCAAGCTCGATGCCGGCGAGGTGCGCCTGTTTGGGCAGCGCTGTGGCGCCGACGCGCCCGATGAGACACAGCGCTGCCTGCGCTCCCGCGTCGGTCTCGTCCTGGACACGTGCCCCTTCCCTTCAACGCTCAAGGTGGGCCAGATCGAGGCACTCGTAGGTCAGGCGTACCCCACGTGGGACCGCAAAACGTTCGCCGGATTCATCGACCGATTTGGCCTCGATCCCAAGACAAAGGTCAAGAACCTCTCCCGCGGCATGGGCATGAAACTGCAGCTTGCCTGTGCACTCAGCCATAATGCCAAGCTACTCCTTTTGGACGAAGCCACCGCGGGCCTCGATCCCATGGCGCGCGAGGAACTGCTCGATGAGCTGCTTGCTTTTGTCGCCGACGGCCAGCACAGCGTGCTGCTCTCGAGCCACATTACGTCCGACCTCGATCGCGCCGCCGACCGCGTCATCTGCATCGATAACGGCTCGATTGTGTTTGACCTGCCGCGCGAGGACATTACCGACCGAGCCGGCATCGCCCACTGCACCCAAGCGCAGGCCGCCGAGCTTATGGCTTGCGTCAAAGGTGCCCATGCCGCCCGCCACGCCTACAGCGTGGACGTGCTCGTGCCCAACCGTCGCGATACGCTCGAGGCCTTTCCCGAGATTCCCTGCGATCGGGCAACCATTGATGACTATCTTCGCCTCATGCTGAAAGGGGCTTCGAAATGAAACGCGCCTTTATGTCCGAGCTCGCCATCGTTCGTACGCTCATCCCGAGCATCACGGGCGTCGGCCTATTCATCTTTGTCGTGCTGACCCTTGCCAACGCGTCGGATGGCGATTCCGGCATGAGCGCCGGCGCCTGTGCGGTCAGCGCAATGTCGCCCATCATAATCATGAACTCGCTAGCTGGCTACGATAACCAAAACGGCTGGGAGCGTTATCGAGCAACGTTGCCCTTCTCGCGCAAAGACATTATTTGCGCACGCTACCTGTGCATCGTTGTCTTCTCGGTCGTCATGGCATGCGCGGCTACGCTTCTGAACATCCTCGTCCTTCCGCTCTTCGACCCCATGGGCATCCCTTCGACATGCCAGACGATCTTTGAAATCGCAACCGCCTCGGCGGCATCGATGCTCATCTCCCTCATGATGGTATTCTTGACACAGCCGCTGTTCTTCCGATTTGGACACATGGAGGCGCTGCGCCTATCCCTTGGCCTGTTTGCCCTGTTTGGCTGCGGCACCATGGCAATGCTGAGTTCCTCCAACCCCATCAGCAACTGGCTTATGTCGATTGCCGGGGCGAATCCCGATCCTGCCGTCCTTGGCTGTCTGTGTGCAGGAATTGCCGTACTGGCGCTCGCACTATGCGCAATCAGCTGCACCGTCAGCACCAAGGTTTATCGAGTACGCGATCTGTAGCCACACGAGTCTCAATCCGCGAAGGACGCGATCGCCGCCCCTCCCCGCAAATCCGTGGCAAAGGGCATGTCCCCGGCGTGCGCCACTGTACTACTTGCGCAGCGGCTTGGGCAGTGGAATGCCGGCGGCGATGACGGCCGCGATGATCATGCAGACGATACCCTTGAGTGGGAAGCACATGAGCAGCAGGCCCACGACCATGACGGGCTGACGCATAACGGCGCCCATCGTCGAGGCCGTGCAAACGGCGACGCAAAAGACCGGATCGGCGCCGGTGAGGATAGCAAGGCCATAGCCCAGGCTTACGCCCGAGAAGATAACCGGGAAGAAGTGGCCGCCGCGCCAACCAAGGTTGATGAGGGCGGGCGTCAGCATGGCCTTAACGAGACCGGTCGCGATAAGCACGCCGGCGGGAATGGTCAGATAGGTTTCCATGAGCACGTCGGCCTGCGTCTCGCCGGCAAACATGGTGTAGGGCAGGACCGTGCCGCAGATGGCGAGCGCCAGACCGGCCAGCATGGCTTTGACGACAGGGCGCGCCCCTATTGCATGAGCAAGCGCTTCGCTCGCGTGCTCAGAGACAAAGTACAGCCAGCCGCAGATTGTTCCGATCAGCGACAGAGGAATGAGCCAGGTAAGCTCCAGGTTGCCCACCACGGCAGCCTCGAACCTCGGCATACCCATGCCGCCGCCCATGAGCTGGCCGAGCAGCAGGTAGGTGCCCAGGCCGCCAGCAATCGCGATGCCGTAAACCACGGTCTTTTGCGCCTTAGGCAGCCTGATGGTGATCTCACCGGATTCGGAATCCTCGCCATCGCCGACACCCTGGCCGTCGGTGCTACCGGCAAGCGGCGCCACAAAGCCAAAGACGGGCGCGGTAAAGAGCGCCGTCAGGGCAGCCTGGGTGCCCAGCAACGTGAGCTCCCTAAACTCGGCGCCAAAGCGACGCATGCGGTCGCCGACCCAGCTGCACAGACCGGCGATAACGCCGGTCAGGCCGGCCTCCGGTCCAATGCTTCCGCCAAACAGCAGCGGCAGCAATGCCGCGAGCGAAAGCTTGCCCAGGTTGTCGTACGGGTAGCGCCCGTCTTGCTTAACCTTAGCCATCACCTGGTTGAGGTCATCGGTCTTGGTGCCTGTCATCTTTTCGTACAGACCGATTAACAGGCCGCCCAGCAGGCAGACAAAAAACGGGTACGGCAGAAAGCCAAACGGGCCGCTGGCAAGCTCGGGCGAAGCGACGCCCAGCGCGTGCGGAATCTCGGTCCATAGATAGTCGATACCGTGCTCCATCGCAAAAAAGAACAGCCAGACTGCGGCACCCGCGAGTGCACCGGTCACGGCAACGCTGACCAAAAACAGCGCTCGGTTCGTGGGTTTGGCAAGGTTATCCATCGGGTCCTCCCGCGGTCAAAGTCGACATAGATACGTTTTATTGTAGAGCGAGCGTTGCCCAGTCAAGCCAACCGTCTGCGCCGCAAGCGGAGCCACCGGGGACCCCGGCGGGACAAGCTCAAGGCTTATCCGTTGATAATTGATGCGATTTCGCACAGATCCTCGGTAAAGTAAATACCCTGCTGGCGCTGCGGGCTCGAAAGTCCCTTATCAATCATGTGCTCGAGCAGCGCCTTAAGATCGTTGTAGTAGCCCCCGAGGTTGTACAAGATGCACGGCGCGTCCAAATGTCCCAACGACACCGCGGACATAACCTCGGCAATCTCCTCGAGCGTGCCCGTGCCGCCCGGAAATGCGATGAACGCATCGCCGAGCTCGATCATCTTGGCTTTGCGCTCGGCCATGTCGCTCGTCACGATAAGGTCGTCGATTCCGTCGTGTTGAAACTCTGCCTCGATAAAAAAGCTCGGCTCCACACCCGTCACATGTCCGCCTGCCTCGAGTACGCTATCGGCGAGCGCGCCCATCAGTCCCGATTTGGACCCGCCGTATACGAGCGCGTGTCCGTTGGCGCCAATCCAATTGCCCAGCTCCTGCACTGCGGGCAGAAACGCCGGGTCGTTGCCGACGCTCGCGCCCAGGTAGACGGTGATGTTCATGTTTGGTCCCCCTTGTTGTGGCGCACGACGTTCGTCTTAGCGCTGGCGTCGACGATACTCGCGCACACGGCGCGACAGATCGGCGAGCTGGTCGCGATCGAGCTCTTCCAAATGCTCCAGATCATCCATAAAGCGCGCCATGGTGTCCTTTTGGCGCATCTTGATAAGCGTATTGCAGTAGTTCACCGCCACGCCCGTGAGCATGGCGATGTAGAAGATGCTGATGATGCTCAGAATGACGGTAATGGCGCGGGCAACCGGTGTCTCGGCCGGAATGTCGCCAAAGCCGATCGTCGAGACCGTCTCAAAGCTAAACCACAGGCCATCGCCAAACGTAAGGGTCGTTGGCTCGGACAGCCAGACGGCCGTCGAGCACAGCAGGTAAAAGATAAGAAACAGACCCGTGATGCGCGCAAAGCCAGCCTGTCGCAACACATCGGCAAGCGTCCTGAGCTTTTTCATCGCGACCCCTTCCACGGACAACCAATCACGTTCGCTCGGTATTTTCCCACGCCTCCCCCGCAAACGAAACTAGTCATTGGGGACGTTCTTAAATGACTAGTCAAACAAGAACGTCCCCAATGACTAGTCGTTTAAGAACGTCCCCGATGACTGCCGGGCGGGAGCGTTTAGCGGTACAGCTGCCGACTGGGCAGGCTGAGCTGGTATCCTTATGCGGTATTGTCTCGATTCGTTAGGATTGCATGTGAGAGCTGCCACTGTCCTTCGTTCAGTTATATGTCGCGCCCTGGCCATTGTGCTTGCCGCGCTTGCCGCACTGAGTTCCATCGCGCCTGTCCAGGCTTTTGCCGATGACTCTAGTCAGCCAGTCAAGACGGTCCGCGTCGGCTGGCTCGTCAACAACGAGGGCTTCCAGAACGGCACCCCCGGCGAGCGTCTCTCGGGATGGGGTTACGAGTACCTCCAGACCCTGTCGTACTACACGCCCGGCTGGCGGTACGAATACGTCTCCGGCACCTTCACCGAGCTTATGGACATGCTCGAGGCAGGCGAGATCGACCTCATGCCCAACATCTCCTACTCCGAGGAACGCGCCCAAAAGCTGCTCTTTTCCTCGAACCCCGAGGGCACCGAGCGCTACTACATCTACGCCAGGCCCGACCGTGACGACCTGGCCAAGGGTGACCCTCAAGCACTCCAGGGTCTCACCATCGGTTACAACTCCGGTGTTATGCAAACCATCGTCGGCCAGCAGTGGCTCGCCAACGAGGGAGTCGCCTGCACATACAGGGAGTATGACGGAGGCTCCGTTCTCTTTGACGCGCTCGCAAACGGCGAGGTCGACGCCATCATCATGAACGACACCATTTCGTCGCCCGAGGCGTCGCCCATGTTCTACGTCGGTTCGAGCGACTACTACTTTGCCGTTCCCAAAAGCCGCCCCGACCTGATGGACAACATCAACTCCGCAATGGCGGCAATCAACCGCGTCAACCCCCGCTATAACGACGAGGTCAAATCGAACTATTCAGCGCAAAACAGCGGATCATCCTCGCTCACCGGCGATGAGCGCGCCTGGCTCAAAGCAAACAACAACACCATCACGCTCGGCTACATTACGGGCAAACTCCCCTACTGCAACGAAGACGAAGACGGCAAAATGGAAGGCTCGCTCGCATCGCTTGCGACGACGCTACACGATAAATTTGGCATTACGGTCAAAACCGTCGCCTTTGATAGCTACAAGATGATGTCAAAGGCCCTGTCAGAGGGAAGCATAGACGTTGCGCTGCCGGCATACCGAGATTACTGGTTTGCCGAGCAATCAGGCGTTGTGCAGTCGGTATCGTTGGGGACCATGTCCCTCACCGCCATCCACACCGGCAGTAACCTGAAAAAAGACCTTCAGAACATCGCCTGTACCAAATCATCGTTTGTCAACCGAAATGCACTTGAAAGTCTATTCCCCACAGCGACCGTAACCGAATACCAATCCGACGATGAAGCGTTCGACGCCCTCAGGAAGGGAACGGCGCGCTGCATCGTCGCTCCCAGTTCACGCGTAAAAACCATCGGTGACCGTTATGATCTCGAGGACTGCGAGACGGTCGAGCTCCCTGACACCTGTGACCTCGCGTGCTTGATGTCGCGCGGCAAGCCCGAACTGCTGGGAATCATCAACAAGGGCATCATCAATGCCGGAGAATCGCTCTCCGCAAGCAATTTCTCCTCCACGTCGTATACGGCCCAGGAATCCAACACGCTTCAATTCCTTTATCGCAACCGCACCGCCATTGCAGCCACCCTCATCGGTATGTTGTCGGTCGGCATCGTCCTGCTCATCTGGGCGCTCGCGCGCGCTCGAACCGAGCGCAAAAAAGCCGATGCTGCCAACGCCGCTAAGACGGCATTCCTCACGCGCATGAGCCACGACATCCGTACGCCGCTCAACGGTATCCTGGGCCTTATCGAGATCGAGGAATTGAAAGAAGGCGATATGCAAGTCGCCCGCGAGAGCCGTGCCAAGGCGCGCGTTGCCGCCAATCACCTGCTCTCGCTGATCAACGACATCCTCGAGATGGGCAAAATCGAAGACCGCAAGCTGACACTGGAACATGCGCCTTTTAACCTCAAAAAGCTCTGTGACGATACGCTGGTGCTGTGCAAGCTCCGCGCATCCGATAACGGCATCACAATGCAGGACAATAGCCTGACGTACGCCACGGGGCCATACATGATCGGCAGTCCCACCCATATCCGACAGGTCATGATCAACCTGTTAGACAACAGCATTAAGTACAACAAGCACGGCGGCTCCGTCACCTTTAGCTCAAAGACCAAGCCACTCGATAACGGGCGCGCGCTCTTTTGCTTTAGTGTTTCGGATACCGGCATTGGCATGGCTCCCGAGTTTTTAAAGCATATCTATGAGCCGTTCGCCCAAGAAGGTGACGATGCGCGCAGCAAGTTCCAAGGAACCGGCATGGGCATGCCAATCGTCAAGTCGCTTATTGAACTGATGGGCGGCACCATCGAAGTCACCAGCGAGCTCCATGTGGGCACTTCGTTCTACGTGGAGATTCCGCTCGATATCGACAAGAACCCCCAGCCGCGGGCAGATACGGTCGAGAGGGCGCTCGACTGCTCGCTCGCCGACATGAACGTACTGCTCGCCGAAGACAACGAATTGAATGCCGAGATTGCCCAGGCGCTGCTAGAATCCGAGGGCGTCGTGGTCACCCGCGCCGCCAACGGCAACGAAGTCGTCGATCTGTACCTGTCTCATCCCGCCGGCAGCTTCGATGCGATCCTGATGGACATTATGATGCCGGACATGGACGGCTATGAGGCAACCCGCACGATCCGTCTGAGCGAGAAGGTCGATGCAGCCGATATCCCCATCATCGCGCTCACCGCCAATGCCTTTGCCGAGGACGCCAAGGCGGCACACGACGCCGGCATGAACGCCCATCTGTCCAAACCGCTCGACTTTAACAAGCTCAAAAACATACTCGCCCGCATCAAGAAAGACGGGTCCGTTTCGCTATAGTTTGTGCTCAACTACCACGCATGACCAGAAAGGAATCCAACGATGTTTAGGCCCCTACGTCGAAAGAAACGCGCCATCACTGACGAGGAAGCGCGCGAACTGCTCGCTGCCTGCAAGCGCGGTGTCTTTGCCGTCAACGGCGACGATGGCTACCCGTACGCCATTCCCGTCAACTACTTCTTTGACACCGAGCACGACAAGATTTATTTCCATGGCGCCAAGGCTGGCCACAAGGTCGACGCACTCAAGCGCGATGACAAGGTCTGCTTTACCGTTTACGGCAACGAGTGGCACAAGAACGGTGACTGGGCTCCCTACGTTATGAGCACCGTGGTCTTTGGCCGCTGTCGCCTGGCGAATGACACCCCCGCGTTTATCGAGGATAAAGTCCGCCAGCTCGCCCTTAAGTACTACCCTTCTGCCGAGGAAGTCGAAGAGGAAATCGCCAAGGACATTAAGGGCGTCCAGCTCTACGAGATTACAATTGAGCATCTTTGCGGCAAGCAGATTCAAGAAAAGTAAGCCTCTCAGCAGGTCTGCGCCCAATGGTTACAGATGCCTTACCACACGGGGCCTTCTAGCCAACTTGGCAGAAGGCCCCACATGCAGCGCACGCTTACCGTGCATTAAAAACGTAGCGGTCCAGGCGGTCGCACGCTTCCCTCACGCGCGAAAGCGGCAGCGCCAGATTCACGCGAATGTGGCAGGGCCCGTGGAACGGGCGGCCGTCCTGATACCCCACGCCCACGCGCGCCCCCTCGTCGAGCAACCACTGAATATCGCGGCCATGCTCGCGGCACCACTCGGTGCAGTCCAGAAACACCATGTACGTGCCCTGCGGACGTGAAAACGCGACGCCCTTCCAGTGCTTTTCTGCATACGTGCAGAAGTACTCGATATTGCCGGCAAGTACCTGGTTGAGCTCGTCCACCCACTCGTAGCCCTGCGGCTGATAGGCACCGATAAGCGCATGCATGGAGAGGACATTCATCTCGTTGTAGTGAGTCTTGTCGGACACGGCGCACATGCGGTCACGCAGCGTCTCGTTGTAGACAATGTGGTAGCTGCCGACCAGGCCCGCCAGGTTGAACGTCTTGCTGGGCGCGTAGAGGGCAACCGTACGCATGCGGGCATCCTCGCTCACCGACTGCGTCGGGATATGCTTGTGCCCCGGCAGGATGATATCGGACCAAATCTCGTCCGAGATCACCACGCAATCGTGCTGGCGATAGATGTCCATGGCGCGCTCGATCTCGTCGCGCTCCCATACGCGGCCGCAGGGATTGTGCGGCGAGCAGAACACCGCGGCATGGATGTGGTTTTGGGCGAGCTTGTGCTCCATGTCCTCAAAGTCCATACGCCACACGCCTTGATCGTCGAGCTTAAGCGGGCTGTGGACAATACGATAGCCCGCGGCTTCGATGGATTTGGTAAAGCCGATGTAGGTGGGGCTATGGACCAGCACCGCATCGCCCGGCTGGACATACGCGCGCAACGTCGACACGACACCGCCCAGCACGCCGTTTTCGTAGCCGATATGTTCAGGGCGCAGGCCCTCGACGCCATTGCGGCGGCTCTGCCATTCGATGATGCGGTCGAAGTACTCGGCGCGCGGGTTAAAGTAGCCAAACATGGGATGCTGAGCGCGCTGAATGATATGCTCCTGGACCGTGGGCACCGTGGCAAAATTCATGTCGGCCACCCACATGGGAATGCGGTCGAAGCCCTCGTCGGGTGCGTTCGGAGCCATACCGGGGATCTCGCCCCAGGAGTCAACGGCGATGGAGTCCATGCCGTGGCGGTCGATAAGCGAGCTAAAGTCGTATTTCATGCTGAACTCCCGTGCAAAGTTGATTGTTTTGGTAGGCGTTATTGTCCACCAGCGTGGGCGGTTTTGGAGCGGGGTTAGGCGTTGTTTTTGACGGATACGGACGGATGGTTAGTCCCGCGCGTCGTTGATGGCGGTTACCGTCAACCTGGCGCCGTCGACCGTAAACGATATATCAAGCCCGGCGTAAGCCAAATGGTAAACGCGGTTTGGCTCGTGCTTGCTGCCCGCGCGGCGCGGATCTTGGCGAAGGACCTCGACCAAACCAGGGAGCTTTGCGGGCGGGACCATATCCTGCAGCGCTTGTGGGAACTCGACGTCGAGCTCTTGCCACGGAGTACCCTCAATCCAGCCGCCCGTCGCATCTGGGTGACAGTCGGCAAATGGAATATAGGGCTTAATGTCGTAGATGGGCGTGCCGTCACGCAGGTCGGCCCCCAGCACATGGATGATGGGACCATTGTCGGTGAGCTCGACGCGATCGAGCTTGACGCAGGTAAGACCGATGGGATTAGGGCGAAACGGACTGCGCGTGGCAAACACGCCCACGCGCTTGGCTCCACCCAACCGCGGCGGGCGCACGGTTTTCGACCATTTTGCGTTGGTGCCGGACCTGTCCTGCGTCTTGGCATCGGCAGCTATGTCCTTAGCCGTGCCGCCGGGCGTTCCGTTTTCGAAGCGCCACAGCAGCCATAGGTGAGAGAAGGAGTCCAGACCCTCGACCGCCGCACTGGAGGCAAATTCCGGCTCAAACACGATGCGTCCCTGCAGATGGGGCGCCAAAAAGCTGTTGCGCGGAATGCCAAACTTCTGCGGCAGATCGGTATGTATGTGTGCAATAGGTTCCATGCCGGTCATTGTACGGCATGGAGGTGTGGGGCGTTGCGCGCAATTCTTCGCCGCGGTTCCCCGTCGTGCAACCAACGGTTGCTTGGAAGGGCACCTGCTGCCGCGTATGCTTAAGCCATCAACCAGCAGAAAGGAACCGCTATGGCCTTTGCAGAAAAGCTCATTGCTGTCCGTCGCGTCCATCACCTTACCCAGGAGCAGCTCGCCACCAAGCTCTTCGTCACACGCCAAGCCGTCAGCCGTTGGGAACGCGGCGAGGTCACACCGGGCATCGACATGATGAAGCTCATCGCCGCCGTGACCGGCGAGCCCCTGTCTCATCTGCTCGAAATGCCCGAGCGCTATTGCCAGAGCTGCGGCATGATACTCACGCCCGACGACTGCGGCACCGACGCCACGGGCGCCACGACCGACCATTACTGCAAGTGGTGCTACGACCACGGTAAGTACACCTACGACACCACCATGGAGGCGATGATTGAAGATTGTGCCCCGCGGCTGGCACAAAACACCGGTATGTCGCTCGACGAAGCCGTCTCGCTCATGGGAGCCGTGCTGCCACAGCTGGAGCGCTGGCACACCGTGCAGGAAAACGAGGAGCGCTACGGTGCCGAGGCGCGGTCGCGCTATGGCGATGAGGCTATCGATGCAGCAAACGAAACGTTACTGGACATGAATCCTCAGACATGGAACGACATGAAGGAACTTGAACGCGCTATTCTGGGTCAGCTCTCGATTGCCATGGGCGACGGCGATGCGGATGGAAGCGAGGCTCGCAAGCTCGTCGCGATGCATCACCGCTGGATAGCTCTCAACTGGGGCAGCGAGCCCCAAGACGAGGCCTATCTGGGGCTCGCCCACGGCTACCTCGCCGATCAGCGCTTTATCGACTACTACGACAAGCCATGCGGCACCGGAGCCACGGCGTTTCTAGTTCAGGCCATCGAGTCGTCGTTGACGCGCGCATAGACCGCGGCGGCTTTGGGTATTTCAATCAAAACCTCAACCGATTGGAGACCCATGGCTACTAATCATGAGCTCGCGCTGTACGTTATGACCGGCTGCCCGTATTGCATAAAGGTCAAGCGTTTCCTTGCCGATAACGGCGTGACCATTCCCGAGCGCAATATCTCGACCGATACCGATGCCGAGCAGACACTCATCGCCGTCGGCGGAAAACGCCAGGTTCCCTGCCTGTTCATCGACGGCAAGCCACTCTACGAATCGAGCGACATCATCGCGTGGGCGCAGGAGAACCTGCTCTAGCGTTCTATTGCGGTCGGCTGGCCCCAACCCATACGACCCAAACATGTACACCAGCATCCAAAATCGACATTTTTCGACATCTTTGGATGCTGGTGTACAGTTTTTTGCATGGGTAGTCATTGGGGACGTTCTTAAATGACTGGTTGTTTGAGACGACCTTTGGATTATGGCTGTTTGAGGCCATCTGACATCTCTGGAAAGGGCTCCTTAGAGGACCGTGTTCAAAAAATGGCAAATATGAGTACTGCTACTTGTCTAGTAACAGCGATTTTAATCATTTCAGGGATCATTCAACGCCCCAAGCGCCCGCAGACGGCGTTATTCCTCCCCATATGTTCAATAAAAGAGACGCCTAATGGTATTAAATCTCATCAGGGACCTCATTTTTGAAAAAAATAAATGCAACCATAATGGCAACAGTACTCATATTTGCCCTTTTTTGCACACAGCCCTCCAGAATAGTCGTTAGGGACGACTCAAAATGGCAATTCTGGCACTTAGACACTCTTTTCTTGAATGACTAGTTGTTAAAGAACACTCAGCGACTACTCCAATTCGCGACACACTGTGTCGCGAATTGAGCTGTTCTCACCACCGAAGACCGGTGAAAGCTCCTGACCAGAATCTCGATAGTTTGTTAAAGTGCCCCCTCTGCAGGTTCAATGAGCGCTCATATTCCAGACTGGAAAGCGAAGAAATATCGAAGCCATCGATGCTCATTTCCTATCGAAAAAACTAGTCAATACACGCTAATTAGCTTGATAAACTGCTTGTATTTTTGTCTACAAAACTGTATACAAAAAGAGATTCCGAGAACCAGCGCTCGACATTATGTCAATCGATAGGGGGCGCTATGGACGCTAAGCAGCTCGAAAAGATGATGGGGTTTGCCCCCCGGAGAGTTGGAGAAAGCCGCGGAGGCATACGAAAAAGATAAGTGGCCGAAGGGTCGCACCATCAAGCTGGGAAGACCGCCGATCTCTGATGAGCCAAGCATTGTTTTATCGGCACGTGTGGGTGAGTCGGTTCTTGATGCGTTTGACGCAAAAGCAAAGCGCCATGGGCAGACACGCACAGAGCGACTCAGGGAGCTCATCACGATCGATGCAATGATTGCCTAGTTATCCACCGAGCCCAAAGACGTACGCCAGCATCCAAAGTCGACATTTTTCGACATCTTTGGATGCTGGCGTACGGTATTTTGCAACATAGTCATTCGGGACGTTCTTTTAAATGACTAGTCGTTAAAGTGCGTCCCCAACGACTAACTAGCCGTGGAAGCGTGCTATGGGCGCAAGTGGCTGTTCGCGAAAGACGCGCTCGACGGCGGCGCGGTATTCGTCGACCTTTTTGGTCTTGCGTACGAGCTTGTGAACGGTAGCGGGGTCGGCGAAGGCGCATTTGGCGTAGAACCACCACTCCTTCATGCGAAAGACCGCATTGCCGCCAATCTCTTCTGCATAGGCCGCAAACAGCGTGTCGTGGAAGCGCTGCAGCTCAGCAGCCGTTGCAGCAGGGCCACCCTTGACCATGCGAGCGAGCGCGGGATTCGCAAGCAAGCCACGCCCCAGCATTACATGGCGCGTGCCGGGATAGGCCTCCACCAGCGCGTCCATATCCTCAAGATCGAAAATGTCACCGTTATAGGCCACGGGGAACGGCGCGCGTTCCAGCGTCTCGCCGTAAAACTCCTTGCGCGGCGATCCCGTATAGCGGTCCTTTTGCACGCGCGGGTGCACGATCAGCTCTGCCAACGGCATGCGGCAATACAGATCGAGCACACGCTCGTATTCGTCGTCGCTCTCAAGCCCCAGCCTGGTCTTGACCGATACCGGCAACGGTGACCGCTCGCACACATCGCTCAAGAACACCTCGAGCTCGTCGAGGTTGCGCAGAAAGCCCGATCCTTTACCCTTGGCAACAACCGTACCCGAGGGGCAGCCAAGGTTGAGATTGACCTCGCGGTAGCCCATGTCGGCGAGCACCTGTGCCGCCCATACAAACTCGTCCGCGTTCTTAGACATCAGCTGAGGCACTACGTTGAGCCCCTGGTTATTGGCAGGATCGATCTCCTTAAACGCCTTGCCGCCAAAGCGGTTTCCCACCCGCGGCGGCGGCAAAAACGGCGTGTAGTAGCAGTCGAGCGCACCAAAGCACTCCGCATGCACGCGGCGGAACACATGCCCAGTAATCCCCTCCATAGGGGCCAACGATAGAATCATCAACATCTACTCTCAGATCAATGCGGTAAAGGGACTGCCCCCTTGTCACATGCATTATGCCTTGTGCTTCAGATGATTCACAAGGCAGAGGTAGCTACTTGACGATAATCACCCTTCCATCCGTCGCCTCACGCAACGAAGGTGAATGCTTTTCCGCGAAGTGAACGAGTAAAATCGGACCCCCGAAGCATCGACACTTTTGGAAGACCAATTCCTGCGGTTTTATCACTCAAATCCTGCGGTTTTTGCATCCAAAAGTGCGAATGCTTCAGAGGTCCAGAATAGGTCGTTCACTTCTCGGGAAACCATTCACCTTCGATTTGCTGGCGCTCACAAACAGCGAGAGGCTGTCCCGCGACAGCCCCCTTGCGCGTCATTCGCCCCATGACAGCGGCTCCATGCTCCAAAAACGACGTTCATGATCACGACGACCGCCAACAGCACGCTGTTGACCGCTATGTCTGAACAACAGACACCCTCCACTCATCTATACTCAAGAGCATGTGCGCATCGCCCAAAAACGATGAGAGTCGAGGCCCCATGCAGCAGCTCACCGAACAAGAAAAGAAACGCATCCAGCGGTACTGCACATACCCCAAGATCGCAGCGACCGCACTCGTCATGTCGTTCGTGGCATGCCTGTTGATGTTGCCGCTCCAAATGATCAACGATATCGCGTTCCACCAAAAGGAATTCCAACCCGCGGGCATATGTACCGCCATCGCACTCACCGCAATCGAACTCGCCATCTTTTGCTATTGCGCTCTTGCGCCGCGCTTTGGAATGCAGGGCAAACAGTGGAAGGAGCTGCAGAGCAGGCTTGCGGTAGCCCAGACTAACAAGGACCGTTCCGCGGAGGTCGCCGGCGTGCTTTCCGCGCAAGCTGCCGGCCGCATGCTCAAGAACAGCGATAACGATCTCGCGCGCGACCTGGGCGGTGCCGCCGAGGTCGCCGGCGCCGTAGGGGCAGTCGCCACGGCGGCAGACGTGCTAGCCGAAACCTCGAGCAATGCCGAGGCCATGGCAAACGCATACGGCGTGACGATTCCAAGCGTCAAGAAGCAGGTCATAGCTCTCGCAGTGGTGCCCGTCATTGTGCTGCTTGGCGTCTACATCCCGCAGTTTATCCAGGGAAATAACGAGCTTCAGGCAAGAAAGGCTGCAGCCGCCGAGCAGCTCGCCATCGCGCAAGATGCCTTGGAGCCCGTGTGCGAACGCGTCGCAGCAGACGACCCATACGTGTCATATCACGACTACGGCTACCGCATAATCGGCTATCTACGCGATAATGACCTCGGCGCTCAAGCAGCCTATGTCTACCTTTCTTTTGATGCAGACAGCATGCTCACGGACGTCGATTACACCAGTCAGATCGACCCCGAGGAAAGCCTTGCAGACAACCTCGCCCGCGCCGAGCAGGATATCGCGACGCTCTGCGCCCCGCTCAACGGGTTGGACATTTCCGTTGCCACACCGGGCCTCCTCACGCCATGCAGCCTGTCGGATGAATTTAAACAGGCATTTTTAGCCGGATCCCTATATGAAGAAATCAGCATCAAGACGGAGGACGAATCTATCAAGTCGTACTACACCTTTGACACCGAGCCCAAGGAAGAGTTCGACGAATACACCCATCCGGAAATTAGACTCATGCTCTCTGCAAAGAAGAACTAAAAGCTTACGCTCTAATTGCCGCTCGCAAACATCATCTATATCTCGAGGTCTAATACTTTTCCGAGAAGTGAACGGCTGTATTTGGACCCCCGAAGCATCGACATTTTTAGACGTCAAAACCGCAGGATTTGACTGGCAAAACCGCAGGAAATTGCATCTCAAAAGTGTCGACGCTTCGGGGGTCCATTTTGACTCGTTCACTTCTCGGAAAAGTATTAGACCCCGATTTACATGCCACTCAATGTGACAAAGTGGCTGCCCCTTTGTCACATTCGATGAAAAAGGGCACCGATGTTAGTCGATGCCCCAAAGCGGCTGTAGGTTAAGCCCTACAGCGTATGTCTAAGACGAATCGAACTATTCGTCCCAGGAGAGGTTCTTACCAGTCTTTTTTGCCAGCAGCAAGAACAGGCCGATAATAACGTTGCATGCGATGCAGAAGATGAAGACGCCCTGGAAGGAGCCGACAAGCTCATAGACCTTCATCATAACGGGCATGCCAAAGGCGCCGACGATATAGCCCACGGAGCAGATCAGCGCGAAGATGCGACCGAAATCGCGGGAGCCAAAGACGTCCATAACCAAAACGGTCAGGGCAGTGCCAGCGATGACGTACATTACGTCGTTCACGCCTGCTGCGAGGATGCTGAGCGTCGAGTTGCCGCTGCTCATCATGAGCATGACAAAGGAGAGGATGGAGACAGCGAGCCAGCCCAGAATAGCCTTCGTGCTGCCAAACTTATCGCAAGTGGTGCCGACGATCGGATTGAGGAACAGATCGAAGAGCGATGCAGCGGATACCATGAAGCCGCCCACCATGGGGCTAAAACCAACCTCGGAAGCATACGTCGGGAAGAGCTGGTTCATGCAGCAAGTGAGCTGAACGAGGCAGAGGAAGCCGATGCAGAAGAAGAAGGCAGGCGACTTAATGGCGCGCGCATAGCTAACGCCACGCGTGCTATCCTCGGTCGTCTCCTCGGTCTCGGCGTCCGGCTCGCCCTCGACGTAGCCATAGGGCAGCATGCCCTTGTCCTGAGGCTTATAGCGGATAATCAGGACGGAAGCGGGGAGAATGAGCACGGCGGAGACGCCAGCGAGCACCAGATAACCAGTCCTCCAGCCAGCGGCCTCGATGACAGAGGTGATGACGGGGCTCATGATGAGCATGTAAATCGAGTTCACTGCCCAGGCGAGACCAATTGCCAGGCCACCAGATTTTTTGAACCACTGGTCAATAACGTCGGACATGGCGACGCCGGTGGTGAAGGCGAAGCAAATGCCAATCAGGGCGCCAGCGGCGATGAACATCCAAACTTCGGTGTAGAAGGCCATGCCTGCGCCGGCGGCGAGCAGAATAAGCTCGACGACGGGGAGCCAAACCTTGCCAACAACCTTGGGGATAAGTTTTCCGACAAACGGAAGCGCCGCCGCAAGACCGATGAGCGTCGCGGTGAAGTAATACGAGAAGATTGAATAGTCAAACCCGAACTCCTCGCACACGGGCGCGACGAAGGAGCCGGCGATTACGCTATAGGATCCGGTCGTACCAGCAGACATGAGGCCAAGCGCGATTACGAGAACCCATGCGTAGACCTTGCTGCTCTTTAACTTTGCATTTTCCATTGATACAGCTCCTAGAGACCCAGAAGGGCACACATAACGGCCTTGATGGTGTGCTGACGGTTCTCTGCCTCACGGAAGATGACCGAAGCGTTGGCCTCAAAGCACTCGTCGGCAATCTCGAAGCCCTCGGTGATGATCTCGCGATGAAGGTCGTTCTTGCACTGGTCGAGGAGCATTTTGCCAACACGGTGATCTGCGTTATGGACAGAGGGAAGCTCATGCATGCAGAAGATGTCGGGATTGTTGGTGCGCTTGCACAGCTCGCTGGTGACGCGATAGGGGTACAAAGACTCGGCATCGCCCAGCCAGGAGTTGTAGTCGTCGGGATCCAGAACCTCTTCGCCGCACTCGGGGTTGATGTAGCGCCACTCCTCGGTAACGATAACGTCAACGCCATCCAGGGCATCGAGGTCAGAGGTGATGGTAAAGGTCCTATTGGGAGCGTACTTGGCGTAGCAGGCCTCCACCTCTTCGATCATTTCCTTGCACATCTGATGACGGAGGTCGTCGGGGCCGATGGCAAGGAAGTCCATGTCGAGCATAGCGCACAGACGGCCATACCACACCGGGGCGCCGGCGCAGTTGCCAACGAAAGCCATCTTCTTGCCGCGGCTCGTACGCAGACCGCCCCATTGCTCTTCCATCGTAAGAGCGTCAGCGAGCATCTGAGTCGGGTGATCGCCGAGAGTAAGGGCATTGATGACCGGGATGTCAACCAGGTCGGCGACGTCATAGAGGAACTGCTCGTCCTTCTGTGCGCGGTAGACGATGAGATCGTACATGCCGTTAAAGACGCGCATGGCATCCTTGACGGTCTCGCAGTCACCCATGTGGGAGTTGGTCAGATAAGTGAAGCCCATGCCCAAATCATTGCAGGAGGTCTCGAATGCGCAACGAGTACGGGTCGAACCCCACTCAAAGTTGGCGAGGACGTTTTTACCGGGGAAGTAGCGCTGGTCGACACCAGACTTCTTCTGAGCCTTAAGGTTCCAGGCAAGATCAATGAGATAGCGGAAATCCTCGGAGGAGAGATCATGGATGTTGATGTAGTCGCGACCGCGGAGGCTGTTGTTCATGCCTATTTCCTTTCCATTTAGTAATAGATGAATGTCGAATGTGTCCCCGAGGGAAACACGGATATCCCTCGGGGAGCAGTAAGTGTGGCGCCTAAATCAGACAGTGCAGGCTCAAAGGCTCGCTAGCAGCTGGCTGCCACGTCCTTGGTCCAGCAGTGCACGCCGCCGCCGGACAGGTTAAGCGCGAGAGAGTCAATCATGATGACTTTGCGATCGGGGAAGCAGCTCTCAAGAACGGCTTTGGCCTGCTCGTCCTTCTCCTTCACGACTTCGTTCATGCCCTCGTGGTAATAACGCTGACCAAGAACGACGCCATTGCAGATGAGGAAGTTGCAGTAGCTCGCTGCTGCGTAGAAGTGAACGGGACCCTCGGGCCAGGGAGTGCCATCCATAAACTTGCCGCCCATTTCGTCGATGAAGCCCTTATAGAGCTCGTAATCCTCATCGCCAGGGGCGATAACGACTTCAATCGGCTCGGCGGTGGGCATACGAACGATCTCGAAGGGCTTGCCCTCCCAGTCCGTTTCGTTGCTCAGGATCTCGTAGGCCGCCTCAATGCGGCGACGAGACTCTGCGCCAGCCTTGCTCGAAGCTGCCTCTTCATCGGACACCTCGGCAAGAAGAATCTTGTTCGGAGTGATAAAGCGACACATCTCATCAATGTGAGCCGCAAAGCTCATGCCAAAGACGGGAGTTCCGTCTTCCTTCTCGTCGAGGATGCCCAGTCGATAGTCGTCGTCCTCGAGCATAGGCTGCGGAAGCCAGATAACCTTGTTGAGGTTGTAGATGCGCTTATACTCGGCCTCAACTTCCTCTTTCGTGAACTCGGGGTTACGCTTGCGGCATTCCGTGTCCTCGATGGCGATCAGAGTGCCGTGACCGTCAAACTCGCGGTCGCCGCCCTCCGAAACCATTTCGGAATTGACGATATCGAAGCAACCGAGCGCAACCGCCATGTGAACGGCTGCCTTACGTGCGGACTGGCACTCCGGGGAGTTCTTGTCCCACACGCCGTAATAAGTCCAAGCAGGGTTGACCATATAAGAATGGCCCTTGTCGTCGACCATGATGCTGGGACCGTTGTCGCGGACATAGAAGTTGGAGTCTTCGAACTGCGTGATCTCGATGCGATCGAGATCAACCCCCTCCTCCTTCAGGCGCGAGCAAGCCTCCTCATAGGAGCCGGGGGTGCCGCAATTGAGGTTGACCGTAACGTCGCCATACTCGAGCAGAGCCTTGATCACGTCAACGCAGGGCTGGCGGTTATCGTAACCCTCTGCACGGATGTAATCGGGAAGCCATGTCACATAGACGTTGGAGCGCTTCTCGAACTCGCCCGGCATACGATAGTTCTCGTACATGGTTGGTCCTTCCGTCGGGTTTCCCGCGATGCTGTCCGGCCGCGACAATAGCGGGGTTTCACCTGCTATAGTACTACTATACCTACCGTTCGGTAGATAGTTTTGAATAATTTCCGCTCGCCTACTGATACATACCGTTCACCGTATATAGTGGTCATGTTTGGACACGAATTGATGTTCCGTTGCCATCCTTAATAATGTTGGTAGTGCGGAAATGATTTGCAATGGAGAAATGCAGCGTGAGCACAAGAAAAAAAATATTGGACGCAATGTACGATCTTGTGGCAGAAGTCGGTTATGACAAAGCGTCTATCGGAAAGATTTGCGACTTTGTCGGTATATCCAAGCCGTCGGTGTACTACTACTTTCCCTCTAAAGAGGAGATTTTCACTACGCTCTTGGACAGCATGTTTCCGACCATCGACTATCAGCGCGACTACTCGCTAATAGTCGATAGGGACGGGTTCAAGGCCGCGCTTATCGAGCTCGGCAATTCAGTTATAGGTGGTTATCGAAGCGATGAAAAGCGCCGGCGCGTGCTGGCCGAGGTTAGCGTTCAAGCAAATCGAATTCCTGCAGTTCAGGAACGTCAAGCGACGGCGACCAAACGAACCATGGATGCGCTTAAAGACATCCTTCTTCATGGTGCAGAGATTGGCGCGTTTTCCGATAGTGCCGACGTGATGCTCTACGTACAAATTCTTTATACCGTTCTGGAGGGAGCGAGCAATACGGTCGCTCAAGGTGAGGATATTGATGAAAAAGCGGTTTGGGCGGGAATAGTCGAGCTTATGTTCAAATAGGCCAGCCAAGCTGAAGCGCATGTTGGCACCCATGGTGCCTGCGGGCAACCTTTAAAACGAAAACAGGGGTTGACTCCAGTCTGGCTTGGAGTCGGCCCCTGTTGCATGGCAATCTATGCCGATGCAATCGGCGCTTATTACTTTTCAGCAGCCTTACTGAGAAAGCCGGAAACGATAGCAAACGCAGCAATCATAAGGTTGCAGGCAATGCAGAAGATAAATACTCCCTGGAATGACCCTGTCATGCCGTAAACCTTCATCATGACCGGCATTCCAAAAGCACCGACGACATAGCCCGCTGAGCAAACGATTGAATAGATCCTTCCAAAATCGCGTGATCCAAAGAGCGAGAGGAGAAGCATCGGCATTGCGGTTCCAACAATGGCGAACATGACATCGTTTACGCCAGCTGCAATGATGGAAACGGTCTCATTGCTTCCGCCAATGATGAGAAGTAGGAATGAAAAAATGCTGACACCTGTCCACGCGACCGTTGCTTTAATAGCGCCGAGTTTGTCACATGTTTTGCCTACGAAGGGATTTAGGAAGATGTCGGAGAACGAAGCTGCCGAGACCATTAAGCTTCCTACGATGGGATTGAAACCGACCTCGCTTGCATAGGTTGGAAACAACTGGTTCATGCAGCAGGTGAGCTGCGCCACGCAAAGCAGGAGGACACAGAGAATAAAAGACGGCGTTTTCGTGGCATCACGGAGTGCCATGCCCGAGAGGGTATCTTCCCGCTCATCGACGCTGTGGCTCTCATGGGTTTCAGAGGTGGTCTCTCCGTACGGAAGCATGTTGCGATCAGAGGGTTTAAGGCGAATGATAAATGCACTCGCAGGTAAAATCATAGCTGCAGAAACGGCCGCAAGTACGATGTATCCCGTACGCCAGCCTTGTTGCTCGATGACCAGCGTAATGACAGGGCTCAACAACAGCGTACAGAGAGAATTAACGCCCCAAGCAAGGCCGATGGCAAGACCGGACGATTTACTGAACCATTGGTCAATAACATCGGACATGCAGACGCCCGTTGTGAACGAAAAGCAGATGCCGATCACCGCAGCGGAGACGATGAACATCCAGACTTCGGTGTAGAACGCCATTGCGGTGCCGGCGGCAATAAGGACAAGTTCAACGCAAATATGCCACGGTTTGCCTATTACTTTTGGAATGAAACGACTCAAAAGTGGAAGTCCAAGTGCAAGGCCAAGAAGAATCGCAGTGAAATAGAAAGAGAAAGAGGTGTACTCAAAGCCCAGGTCTTCACATACTGGAGCAACGAATGAGCCGGCAATAATGCTATATGTGCCAGTCGTTCCGGCGGACATTAAGCCGAGCGCAATAACGACAATCCAAGCAAATACGCTGCTCTCGCGAGGACGGTCTTTTTCGGCTGGTGCGGTGAGAGCCATGGTCACTCCATTTCTATCGGCATTACATCCTATATGCCTACCGATAGGTATATAAACCAGGGGACTCTCCGTCAAGCATTAAGCGGGGAAAGGGAGTTCTTAACGTGCCGAACGGTAATTGGGCCCTTGCAAAATCGAGGTCTAATACTTTTCCAAGAAGTGAACGACCGTTTTTGGACCCCCGAACCATCGACATTTTTAGACGACAAACCCGCAGGATTTGGCTGGCAAAACCGCAAGAAATTGCATCTCGAAAGTGCCGATACTTCGGGGGTCCGTTTTCACTCGTTCACTTCTCGGGAAAAGTATTAGACCTCGATTTACAAGCCACTCAATGTGACAAAGGGACTGTCCCTTTGTCACATTATTCGGAGCGCAGGGCTTCCACGGGGTCCTTTTTGGATGCGCTGCGGGCTGGCAGCAGGCCAGCGACAACCGTCAGCAGCACCGAAATCGCGATGAGCACCAGCGCATCCTGCACGGGCAGGCTCATCAAATTGGGGACCTGTTTGGCAGCAAGCGCCCAGGCATTAACCGGGAAGCTCACGAGCACCACAACGACAATGGCAAAGATGCCGGCAATGAGGCCCTCGATAAAGGTCTCGGCGTTGAACACGTTTGCCACGTTGCGCTTCGACGCACCGATTGCGCGCAGGATGCCGATCTCCTTCTTGCGCTCCAGTACGCTGATGTAGGTGATGATGCCGATCATGATGGAGCTCACGACCAGGCTGATGCTCACGAACGCGATGAGCACCAAGCTGATGGTATTCACGATATCGGTCACCGAGCCCATGATGATGCCCATGTAGTCGGTGTACGAGATTGCCTGCTCGTCGTGGCCGGCGGCTTTGACCTGTTTGTTGTACGCATCGATATGGTCGAGTACGCGTTCCTTGGCCTCAAAGTCACGCGGGAAAATCTTAACCGAGATGGGGTCGGCCTCATCCGCATAGCCCAACGTGGTCAGATTGTTGTCGTAGGTGAGCTTCGACGCCTTCGCATAGCTCATCATGAGCGAGCTCAGGTCCTCGGCGTCCATGTTGAAATGGATAGCACGAGCAAAGGCACTCGCATCCACCTGCATGGCGCTCGCTAGGTTGGCAAAGCTCGACGACATCTGCGTGGCCATCTGGCCCATAAGTCCTGCTGCACCCGCCTTGAGCTGGGACGATACCGTCGTCGCAATCTGGTCGCTGATTGTCTTGGTCACCTGATCCATAGCCTGCTGCAGATACGGAGCCAGTTGCTTTTGCACATAGTCGGTCATCGCCTGCTGCAGGCGCTCGACCAGGGCATCGCCGCCGAGCGCTTTGAGCTGGGCTAGGATTTGCTGGGCCGCGGTATCACTCTCAAGATACGTCGAGAACGCGGCGGCGAGCTTCGACGCGTCCTTAAGATCCTCGGGCGACAACGCCTTAAACTGCTCCGACTGCAAAAATCCCTCAAACAGCTGGTTGGCAAGCGTTCCCACCTGCTGCATTTGCTCGGGTGTGAGTTCCAGGCCGTCAAAGATGCCCGAGAAATCTGGTGCCGGCGCTTTGGCCATAATGTCGCTGAAATCGATGTCCTTCCCAACGCCCGAAAGGTCAATGTCCAGCCCGGATAAGTCGATACCAGAAAGGTCCATACCGCCGGCAACACCCGAGAGCGCAGACGCATCGAACGAGAACGCGCTCTTCAGCGCTGCCTCGTCCACACTGAACATGCTGCCTAGATCAACTCCTTGTTTGGCCTCGCCCTGCAGTTCATCGAAAGACTTGCCCGTAAAGACATCCGTCTCGGGGTGGGCGAGCTGCTCCTGCACAATCTGCGAATCGGCGGCGCGCTCCATAAGCTGGCGAGTCAGCGCATGCGTGTAGGCAATGCCCGGGGACAACGCGCTCGCATTGGCTGTCTCGTTAGGTCGCACCACGCCCACAATGTGCACGTCGATACCGTCGGCAACCTTGGCTGCCATAAAGTCGGCGTCGCCAGACATGTCAGTCCACATGCCAGTCTCTTCGTTTTTGCGATAGGCATCGGCCGGCGACAACACCTTAAACGTGGTAGACAGCGCATCGTCGTAGGTAAAGTCGGCGCCGGTCTCGGGCGCTTCGACCCCACCGTCAGCCGCCATGGCGCTGTTAACCAGATCGTTGAGCTCATCGATATCCAGCGCACCGATGCTGTAGAGCGTGTAATCGCCCACCGTGCCGCGGCTCGAAAGCACCATTACGGCTTCGTTGGCAGACGTGGGCCAATGACCGGCGACAACATCGTACTGGCTGTCGAGCAGACTCTGGTCGTCAATCATCTCGTTAAAGACCGAGGTTCCCATGGATTCCATGCTCACCGTAGCCGCCGAGCTCGCGCCTCCGCTCATGGCCTCGGTCATGGCGTTGGGCACCAGCCGGACAGGCTTCTCATCGCCCTTGCCGGCACGATAGACAACCGGCGATATACCGTAGCCGTACTGAATGGCGTTGACCTCTTTGTCGATACCATCGCCGCCGTCGTCAAGCCATGCCTTAAAGCTCGTCATATCGTTGGACTTAACGCTTGCAAACATATCCTTTACAGCCGTGACCACGGGAATCTTATCGGTTCCCTGAGCCTTGCCGCCGGCACTGTCGTCGGACGAGTCCTCGCTCTTGGACATATCGTCATCCGCGGCCCCCTGCCCGCCCATCATGGACGACAGGTCGTAATCCTGCTTGGAGATCGTAAGCGGGTAACTCGAGAGCGTATCCTCCTCGACCTTTTTGATGTAATTGTTCACGCCATTGGAGAGCGCCAGGATTGCCGCAATACCGATAATTCCAATCGAACCTGCAAAGGCCGTCATGGCCGTACGGCCCTTTTTGGTCATAAGGTTTCGGGCAGAAAGCCCCAACGCCGTCACAAAGCTCATCGAGGTTTTGCGCGTAGGCTTGGCCTCACGGCGCGTGGCCTTGGCAACATCAAAAGGGTCGGAATCGTCGGTGATCTTGCCGTCCGCCAGGTTGACGATGCGCGTAGCGTACTGGTACGCCAGCTCGGGATTGTGCGTGACCATGATAACCAGGCGGTCGCGTGCCACGTCCTTGAGCAGATCCATGACCTGCACGGACGTTGTGGAATCCAAGGCACCGGTCGGCTCGTCTGCCAGCACGATCTCGGGGTCGTTGATCAGGGCACGGGCAATCGCCACGCGCTGCATCTGTCCACCCGAAAGCTGGCTCGGGCGCTTGTTAACGTGCTCGCCCAGGCCAACCGCCTCGAGCGCCTCGCGCGCACGCTGGCGGCGCTCGGCATGCCCCACACCCGTGAGCGTGAGCGCCAGCTCCACGTTTTCCAAAATGGTCTGATGCGGAATGAGGTTATAGCTTTGGAACACAAAGCCGATGCGGTTGTTGCGGTAGGCATCCCAATCGCGATCGTGAAAGTCCTTGGTCGAAATACCGTCGATCAGCAGGTCGCCAGAATCGAAATGATCGAGCCCACCGATAACGTTGAGCATCGTAGTTTTGCCCGACCCCGAAGGTCCCAGAATGGCCACGAACTCGTTATCACGAAAAGACAGGCTTACGTTGTCGAGCGCCACCTGCGTAAACGACTGCGTAACGTACCTTTTGCAAATTCCTTTGAGCTCCAGCATGGACGGCAACCTCTCCTGCGCAGGCACCCTGCCCGCTCTCCTCCGCCGTTCGTATTCGACGCGTTTGTCCTACTCTATCCCCATTTTTTGCCGGCGCCAGTGAGGAATGTAACGAACCGCGCCAAAAAACGAGCGGGACGGCGCCCAAAAAAGAGGTCCCAAGCGGGACCTCTATATGGTGGAGCTTATCTTAAAAGGTGGCGGACTACTTCGCACAGCGGCGCACGATCCTCGCTATGCTTTACGCGTTGTTTAGTGCTCGCTATTCGCAATCGCCTGGTCGATAAGCTTGTCGAGTGCTGCGCGCTGCTCGGCGGAGCTGATGGCTCCCACGATTGGATCCCCTACGATGTTGCCATTCTGATCGATGACATACGTTGTCGGGAACGAGAACAAATTTGACGTGAACTTACCAGCCTCGCTATCCGACTTGAACCAGATGTTCTTATATGTCACGCCCTTCTTGCTCAGCACGTCCTTGGCATCTGTAATCTCGCCCTTGTTGCCATCGAGCGTAAAGGAATTGACGCCCACGACCTGGCCGCCCTTCTCGGCAAGCTCCTGATTCAGTTTCTCAAGATCGCCCAGCTCGCCCACGCACGGCTTGCAAGTAGTGAACCAGAAGTTCATGACGGTGACCTTGTTCTTAGAGAACAGCTCGTCGCTGTTCACGTCGTTGCCATCCAGATCCTTGCCCGTAAAGCTGGGGAACTTCGTCGCCTCGCTCGAAGCATTGGCACCAGCCGTCATGCCAGCGGTCGAAGCGTCGACGCTCTCGCCTGAGCTCGGCGTGCTTCCACAGCCGGGGAACTCCTTCTCCAAGCTCTCGAGCTTGTCCTCGATCTCCTTGATCTGCTGTGCACCGGCCTTGAGCGTCTTAAGCTCATCCGCCGTGAACTCATCCTTGGCGCCGTCGATGGTCTTGAGCAGGAAATCGCCGTAATTGCTGCCGTCCTCAATCATTGCCGAGTCTTTATTTGCCGCATTGAATACCTTTTCCCACAGCGCGTTATCACTCGAAAAGATATCGTTCTCCTTCTGCATGAGTTTTGCATACAGCTCGGCGGCCTCATCGGCATTGGTCGGCTTCTGCGCAGTGAGTTCTGCGATCTTAGGATCGGAGCTCGCAGATTCGCTCGCATTGCCACTGGGCGCCGAACACGCCACAAGGCACAAGGCCAATACTGGCACCATAAACAGGGCCGCAATCTTAGAAAGCTTCATGGTCATTCCTCCGTTTTGTCGAAGCTTGTTTACTTTTTATCGGCGGTCAAGGGGAGCTTTTCCGCCGACACATCCAGGCCATAGCGATAGCTGATGGCGTCGACGGGACAGGCCCCGATGCACTTTCCGCACCGGATACATTCGGCATGATTGGGCGCGCGGACCACATCAACATCCATCTGACAAACCTTTGAGCACTTGCCGCACGAGACACATTTGCATGCGTCAACCCGAATCCCCAGTAGGGACACCCTATTCATGAGCGCATAGAATGCGCCGAGTGGACAAATCCATTTGCAGAAGGGGCGGTAGAACAAAACGCTCAGCACTACCACGGCAATGAGAACGGCAAGTTTCCAAGTAAAGAGATGTCCCAGCGCAGATTGAATTCCGGCATTGGCAGCCGCCAGCGGAATGGCGCCCTCGAGCACACCCTGGGGACAGATGTACTTGCAAAAGAACGGATCTCCCATCCCCAGATCGTTGACCACCAGCACAGGCAGCAATACCACGGCAAATAGCAGTACAACGTATTTGATATACGTAAGCGCCTTGAGCCTTTTCGTCGAAAACTTTTTGCTGGGAATCTTATGAAGCAGCTCCTGCAGCCAGCCAAACGGGCACAGAAAGCCGCATACAAAGCGTCCCAGCAGCACGCCGAGCAAAATGAGCGTACCGGTGACGTAGTAAGAAAAGTTGAACTTGGATGAACCTACCACCGCCTGGAACGACCCGATGGGGCACGCACCCGATGCCGCGGGGCACGAATAGCAATTAAGTCCAGGTACGCAAACTGTTTTTCCCGCGCCCTGATAGATGCTTCCTTTGGCAAAGTTCGGCAGGTGAATGTTGGTGACGAGCGTCGCCGCCGCCTGAATGAATCCGCGAAATCGAGCCAAAACATGCGACGCTGTGTTTTCTCTTTTATCCAATTCCGATACACTCCAAGCACAGCCTAATCGCTTTGGCCAGCACGGCATCCGCCTCGCCACGCACAACGCCAAAGCACACCATGGCAATTCCGACGATCAACAAAGCGACCTGTACCACGGGTTTTACCGCTTTGAACAACCTGACCACTCCTTTCGTTACGCGACCATTGGACCATATCGGCTATAAAATCCGTGTTAAGCGCGATTTGAAATGTGCAAGGAGACTGTTATGCGTATTTTGATCGTCGAGGACGAGCGGGCGCTGTGTGACGCAATCGCGCGCAGCTTGCGAAACCTGGCATACAGCGTCGACTGCTGTCACGACGGACAGGAGGCGCTCGACCTACTGGACGTTGATGCCTTTGACCTCGTGGTACTCGACCTCAACCTTCCCCGCATCGACGGCATGACCGTACTCAGGGAACTTAGGAAAACTGACTGCGAGACTAAGGTACTGATTCTGTCCGCACGTGGCGAAGTATCCGATAAAGTCGCCGGACTCGATGCCGGCGCCAACGATTACCTCACCAAGCCGTTTCATCTGGACGAGCTTGCGGCAAGGATTCGTAGCCTTACCCTCAGACGCTTTACACAAAGCGACATAGTTTTAACCTGCGGAAAGCTCCGCTTTGACACCAAGGCGCGCATCGCTTCCGTGGACAGTGAGGCTCTATCTCTTACGCGCAAGGAAACGGGAATCTTGGAATACCTGATGCTTAATCAGGGACGTCCGGTAAGCCAAGAGGAGCTTATCGAGCACGTTTGGGATAGCAGCGTGAACAGCTTTAGCAACGCAATCCGCGTTCATATCTCGTCACTCCGCAAAAAGCTACGCAGCGCTTTGGGATACGACCCGATTCGCAATCGGATTGGAGAGGGCTACGTTATGGAGGATAGCGAATGAAAAGGCTTTCGCTGCAATGGCGCATAACGATTATGACGGCACTGCTCACGTGTGCGGCATGCGTGCTGACGAACTGCCTGGTCGGCTATACGGGCATGCGCTACATGGATGCCATCGGCAGTGACATCTCGGCCCTTAATGCAACCGGCGAAGATTCGCCTCAGGCGTTCGACCCAACGAAAGCGACCCCCGATGACAAGATCACGATCGTCGTAAACGACGCACAGGAGTCTTTTGGCACGACAACCTGGTACATCACGGCTGGAGTCACACTCCTTGGCGGCGCGCTGGCATACTTTGTGAGCGGCCGTGCACTCAAACCGCTACGGGCTTTTGCCGCCCAGGTAGAGCGCGTGCAGCCTGACAACCTAAGCGAAATCAGACTCAGTGAAGATGTGCCCACCGAGCTACAACGATGCAGCGCCTCTTTCAACGACATGATCGCCCGTCTTGGCGAAGGGTTCTCTGCACAGCGTCAGTTTACCGGTAACGCCGCACACGAGCTGCGCACCCCGCTCGCCCTTATGCAAGCACAGATTGAACTTTTCATCTCCGAGCACTCCGGTTTGCGACCCGAAACAGCCGAGCTGCTCGGCCTGCTACAAGAACAAACCGAGCGCATGTCTCGAATGACCAGGGTATTGCTCGAGATGAGTGAGCTCCGCAGCGTTCCTTGCGAGGACGATGTGGAACTTGGTCCCTTGTCCGAAGAGGTCCTCACCGACCTTGCGCCACTTGCCGAGAATAAGGACGTAACCCTCGATTGCGCCGGAGACGCTTTGACAATCGGAAGTGATACGCTCCTCTATCGGCTGGTGTTTAATCTGGTCGAAAACGCCATCCGTTACAGCCGCTCCGGCTCGACTGTCAACGTCTCCATCAGCGACAGCGACAGCCGCGTGCTCTTGCGAGTCAAAGATGAGGGCCCGGGAATACCCAAGCAGTACCGTGAGAGCATCTTCCAGCCGTTCTTTCGTCTAGACAAATCCCGCAGCAGGGCATACGGCGGCGCAGGACTCGGACTAGCGCTTGTTTGGGAGATTGCAGCGCTTCACGGTGGCACGGTAGAGGTCGAAGCAAGTTCCGAGAACGGGACCACCATGCTCGTGAGCCTCTCAAAGGGGGCCACCACGTGATCCGACTGTCCAGGGGTCCCACTCGGCATTGTGAAACGCGTCCCAAAACTTGGACATGAGAAATGGGAGGCAGTTCGCATCTATGCCGAGGACGAAGTCCTGGCGGGGATTCAGGATGCGCAGAGGAAGCTTACGGCAGAAAACCCCGACAGAGTCGTGACCGTCGGCGGTAACTGTATGGTGTCGCTTGCCCTCTTCGATTACCTGCACGGGAAATACGAGAACGTTGGAATCGTCTGGATCTATGCGCATCCGGATGTATCCACGCTGAATGATGACTACCCCAACGCTCACGCCATGGTACTTGGCAGCCTTTTGGGAGAAAGTCATCCCGGTCTTCGGCGGCGAATAACGCGAATGTCCGCAGGCAGACTCCAATCTGTGCGCGGAGAAGCTGGGCGACGCAAACAAGATTCCTCGACCCGAGCATGGAGATGAATCCGTCTATCAGTCTCATCGCATACTCAGAGGAGGATGCCAGATATAGATCCCATTGGGTAAAGTCGCCGTTCATAAAGGGAATCACTGCATTGCGCTCGGCGACTCTCAAGGCACTCAGGCTTTGTTCTATTTTCTCAGCTTCTTGTTTGAACTGTTCGCTATCCAAAATGCCCCCAAATGCCGGCTTCTCAACAAATCAGAAAAAGCATTGGCTATACTGATGCGGACAGTTCCGGGAGGGGTGCAAGAGACGGAAGGGCCGTAATGGGTGAGAAGGGCGAGCGGCCGGAGCGGGTGTTCCCCGGCAGGACAGACCCGTGGTTCATAGCGGCCATGGTGATTGTGGCGGGCGGTTTATCCGCGGCGTGTATCGCGTGTTTCCTGAGCTCGAGTCCCGCGCTCCTATGGGGCTGGCTCGCGCTGCTGCCCATCCCGGCCCTCGTGGCCCTGGCTGCCCTTCCCGTCCGCAGCAATCGCCTCGAGCTCTACGGCGACCGCCTCGTCGTCGTGTACGCTGGGACGCGTTCGGTGATACCCTACGCCCACGTGCGGGGCGTTCGGCGCACCAGGACGCTCTGGGCGGGGACGGCCAACTCGCTCGACCGCGTCTACATCGAGGCGCCCTACGACGGCGACGCCATCGTCTCGGTCAGAGACAACGACGCCCTCGTGGCTGAGCTGGGGCGCAGGTGCGGCCTTGGGCCCGGCGCCTGACGCCCCGAAAGGAAGAGAGGATGGACGTCCAGCACTGGCCCTACTGGAGGAAGTATTCCCTCGGCGGCACACAGGTCTGGTACGCGGACTGGGGCGACTGCCCCTTCGACACTGGTCTACATGAGCCCAGTTGAGTTCAGGAACGCAGGGCTGTCCCTGTAAAAAATGTTTAAGCAACCGTTGCAAATCCATTCTCCCGCGCAGAGAGCCCCGGGTAGGCCGAGCTCGCGTCGGGCATGTAGCCCATACGCCTCCGGGCGGCGGCAAGCCCGCGCCCGCCGCGCTCGCCGAACAGCTCAACCGAGCCCGAGCTGGGGCTGGCGGTGCCAGTGACGATACAGATGAGCGTTGACTTCCCGGCGCCGTTTTCGCCGATGAGCCCGTAGACGCGCCCCGCCTCGAGGGCGAGGTCGATGGGGCCGAGGACGGTCCTCCCGCGGTACGCCTTCGTGACCCCGTGAAGGCGGAGGGGCATGGCTGTCGTCATTGCGTTCCTTTCTCCTCGGATGGATTTTGGGTATGCGTCATGGGCCCCCGCGCGGGACGGGGAGCGAATCGACGCAGGCTCGAGGCCGGTTGGGTTGGGGTTGAGGTCCGGGTTCCACAGGCTTGCACAGCCCGACGGACGGGGCGTCCGGGCACGCTATGCTTAGGGAGCGGTGGGCGCCTCCGGGGCAGCAGGGGACTCGGACGCGGTGATGCCGGAGGTGTCGACCTCGCCGATTCCGGCGAGCTGCTCGATGAGGGGGAGGCCCGTCGGGTCGTCCACCTCGACGCCGCCGAGCACGATGGTGCTGTCGCGCGTGTCGATTTGGGTTGTGAACACGGCCGGGTCGAAACCCGAAGCGATAAAGCCAATGCCCGCGAGGACAACACCCGCGGCAACGAGCCCGCCCGCCACGGCGAGGTAGATCTTCTTCGCGCTGGTCATGGTACTCACTCCTTTCTACGCCGCGAGATGCGCGGCAGCGCCGCCCTTCTCGCCCTTACCCTTCCAGAAGGGCGAGGCGGCCTTCCTCGCCCAGAGCGCCGAGAGGCGCGCAATTTGTTTTGAGGCGGCCCAAGCGCCAGCACCAACGAAGAGCGCCACGCCGACGAGGCCGAGCCCCACGCCCGCCGAGGCGAGGGCGTACGGGAAGTGGCCGATGGTGACGCCGCTTACGGCAAGCAGGAGCTCAACTACGCCCACGCCCCCGAGTGCCGCCGCGACGATCCACACGCAGAGCGCCAGCACCCAGATGCAGATATAGACCGTGACGGCCACGGCGGCGAAGGCGGCGAGCAGCGGCACCCACACCGGGGAGCCCACGATGGTCAGCACCCACAGCAGCGCGGTGCTGCGCCGGCGCGTCCTCGCGATCGCGCGCGGCACGGCGGGCAGGTCGTCGAGCGTGGCCTCGGCAACCTCGCCGGGGGCGCCCATGGCGGCCACGGCCTCCTCCTCGCTCATACCGTCCTCCATGCGGTCGGCGATGGCCTCCGCATAGAACGCCTTGGTCTCCTCCACCTGCTCGGCCGGCAGGCAGGCAAGCAGCTCGCCCAACCGGCCCAGAAACTCATCGCGCGTCATGGTGCGCCCCCTCAACGTATGCGTAAATCTCCCGTACGGACGGCCACTCGGCCAGGAACTCCTCGATGCGCGCTCGCCCGTCGTCCGTGATGCGGTAGTACCGGCGCAGCCGCCCGTTGTGCTCGGCGGAGCGCGCCGTGATGCACCCGGCCTTCTCCAGGCGCTTGAGCAGCGGGTAGAGCGTCGACTCCGTGAGCCCCATGCTCGCCGGTACGTCCTTCACGATCTGGTAGCCGTAGGACTCCTCGCCGGAGACGGCCGCGAGCACGCAGGCCTCCAGGAAGCCGCGCTTCATCTGTGCCTCCATCCGCACACCTCCTCTCGTCATATACTGTGCTATACACACTATACGATGCAAGGTATTAGACGTCAACTCTCATCGCGAAGATTCTCCGGCCCCTGCGCGCTGCGAACGTGATGTCGCGGGGCGGTTGGCATTATGCACGAAACGTCAAGTAACGCTCTTTTGATCCACTTCCACTCGGCCCCATATGCCTTGTACAACACCCCCTTCGACCTCGGGTTCAAGAGAGCCGCTAGTCTTCCTTTATACGTTCGGCATAATCGTAGGCGATACCCACAAATTCCAGTCCCGAGCAACAGGAGTACAATTGCCGCATTGTTGCCACCTGATGGGAGATGGAAGATGGACTGCGATGGCTACCCGCGCATTCCCATGCCGTTGATGTGCACTGCCTTTGTGCCGGGGCAGATTGACGCTGCGGTTGCAGGCATTTCCGACCCCGATTCGCGCGCCATTGCCACGGCAGAAGCGCTGTACTTTCGCGGACAGGCCACCCTCGCCGCCGAGACAGCACGCCCCCATCTTGACGCCACCGACCCCGCACTGCGCTATTCCGCATGCTTTATCTGCGGATATGCCAGTCTGTCGCTCAACCGTATCGAGGATGCCCGCCGTTGCCTTGCGGGCATCCTCGATACGCCAACTGACGAGGAATCGCCCACCGTCCACGCCACGCATATCCTGTTCGCCTCGGCCGCGAGCGTCCTGCTGCACTTGCCTTCCCCGTATTCCGCCGAAGAGTTTTATCCGCTTGCGGCGCATCTGCCCGAAGGCCTGCGCCTGTTCGCCAGCTACGTGATGGCGCATGCCCTGTACCTGCGCGGCGAATATGGCCGCAGTCTGGGCATGGCGGAAAACGCCCTGATCATGAAACAGGGAAGTTATCCGATCTCGGAACTGTTCCTGCACCTGGCAGCTTCCATGGCATGCATGAGCCTCAAGGACATCGACGCCGCAAAAACGCACTTCGGAGCCGCTTGGGACATTGCGCGCCCCGACGGCCTTATCGAGCTCATCGGCGAGCACCACGGCCTTTTGCAGGGGCTTATCGAGGCATGCCTAAAAACGCAATACCCTGACGACTTCGCGCGCATCATCGAGATCACGTACCGCTTCAGCTACGGCTGGCGGCGCATCCACAACCCCGATTCGGGCGAGGATGTGGCCGACGATCTAACGACCACGGAGTTCACCATGGCCATGCTCGCCTGCCGCGGGTGGACCAATGCCGAAATCGCTCGTCATATGGGTGTGTCGCCGGGCACCGTCAAAAACCGACTATCCGGCGTATACGCAAAGCTTGGCATCGGCACACGCGCCGAACTGGTCGCGCATATGTTGCGTTAGCGACCGGGCTGCCAAGCGCATCGAACGCGTTCCGGAACCCGGCGCTTCGCTCGATCAATTTGGACATTTTGACCCTTGAACGGCACTACCGCCACGAAGCGTCTTCTCGCAAAATTGGATTATTTCCACCGATATTTGCGGGATGGGAGCCCAAGATGCTTGATCGCCGTTCGTTACTTGTTGCTGGAGCGTCCTCGCTGGCGAGCATTATGTTGCCTCGCGTGCCGGGAAGCGAAAATGCCTTCCTGCTGCCGTTCGCGCCCACCGCGGCCTATGCCGACGAAGAAGACCCCTTCAAGGTGCTCGTTCTCTCGCGCACCATGTTTGGTGTGGTCGTGGTCGACGTCGCCAACAAGAATACGCCCATCGCAGGTGCCCAGGTCACGCTCACATCGCGCTATGCCGTAGGCAAGCAGCTAACCGCCACGACCGATGACGAAGGCACGGCCATCTTTGAGGTCGCCCCTCTTTCGGAAGGCTACGTGGACGAAGCAACGCTCCTTGACGCGTACGACTTTAACGGCGGCATCTCCATTAGCATGGCGGGCTACCGTGATGTCGAGATTCCCCTTGCGCGTATCCAGGGCGGCACCGCCATAACCGCGCCCACGCGTCCGCTTTCCGACGGCGAGCCGTACTTCCGCCAGCTCACATTCGACGAATGGGACATCCAGTACGCCGACGCTACGTTCATGGCATTGCCGAAGGACGACACGGCAAACGAGCAGCCCGATACGCACGCCTTTACCGTGCAGGCACATCTGCCACAGGGTGGACAGGCAACGCTGCGCATCAACAAAGTGACGCCTGCCGCGGGCAGCTCACCCGAAACCGTCACGCAGATTGGCCAAGTCAAGGCCAGCGCATCGGGCGCGGATAATCTGGTGATGTTCACACTCGAAGACAAGTTCCTCGATGCAGCTTCGGGCCTTCTGGAGGAAGGGTGCAAGCTGCGCTTTGTGCTCGACTACCAGGGCAAAACCTACACGCTCTCATCCCCCATGACCGTTGTCACCGCGCCGGCCGCAAAGGCGGAATCGGGCTCGACCACTATCGTCCCCACCACCATGGACCAAGAGGTCACTCCGTTTGATTTCCCCGCGGCGTTTCCCGGCATCGGCGGCAATAAGTTCACGTGCTGGATGCCCTCGTTCCCCATTTTGTTCGATTTCTCGTTTGCCGGGTATGTACTGTTTGGCGGAGGATACAAACCGGTCGGCTACATGAACGATTCGGGCAATCCGGATCCGGAGTACTGGAAGAAGTCACCGCGCGAGTCGGGCGCCAAGCAGGCAAACCGCTACCTCGACGAGATGAAGGGGAAGTGGAATCAGTACAAGAGTATGAGTGCCGGTTCGGGCACCGATCCAAGGAACACTAAGCTGCTTCGCCACCACTGCACGTTGCTGTTCACGATGGATATCGCCACGCAACTGTACGGATCGCTCGCCTACGACTGGGTGGGCAAAACCTGGGGTGACAACAACGACCCCGCATTTGGCAATATTAAGGCCCTCTTCCAGGTAAGAACCGACCTCAATTGGACCGAGCAATTTACCCTAGGACCGGTGCCGTTTTTCCTAAACGTCAATCCCTGGGTGCTGGCAAAACTGGCGCTCGCCGTGGGCGCCCACACGCACGGTAGCGGCGCGGCGTTTTTCAAAAACATATCGCTCGACTATTCAAACACCTCGGGCTCATTCACCATCCAAATCGGGCTCGCCGTCACCTTTGGCGCCGGCGTTGCAGGCGTCGCTTCGTCCGCCGTGCGCGGCGCCGCGTCCCTCACACTGTTCATTGGATACGAGAAGGCGGACGGTCACCAGCTTCCGCGACTGCGCGTGGGCGCAGACGTCGATGTCGATGTGATACTCCAGTTCGTAATGTTCAAGTGGACCACCAAGGCTTGGTCGGGGTCGTGGCCCACACTCCTCGATTCGTGGAATATGTCGGTGAACAATGGCGACCAGTATGTGCTCCAGCGCTCTGAGCTAGCCTTGGGTGGAGATACGCCTTATACGCTGGATGCCTGCTTCGGCTCGGCCGGCAACGCCGAGGGAGGTGGTGTGCCGCAGTTTATCGCGTCGGCCACCATCGTCACCAACGCCGAGCTGCTCGCACGCGCCGAGGTTAAGGCCACCGCAAGGAATGTCGCGCCTGTCGTGCGCGATTGGGATCAAGCGGTCACGCGCATTGAGCTCGCGGCAGACGCGGAGAGCGACGACACGGGACAGATCGAGCATTTCGTCCACGTGCTGATGGAGAACGACGAAAATGCCGCGCCGATGTATGAGTACACCTACATCCGTCAGGCGAAGAACGCCGTTGCGGACCCCAACGCCAATTCTGCCGGTGTATCGGAAGACGAGCGTGGCGGCATCAAGCCCTCGAGCGACAACGTGCTGTTTGCTGGCGTGCTCAGCGAAGCTCACATGAAGCTGGCAATGATTGCCGGCGTAGAATGCCTGTTCCGTATCGCCTCGGTGCGCTACGGCGACAATGGCCGCTCGCGCCTGGTGGTGCACACAAAGGCAAACGGCACGTGGTCCGCCCCACGCCCGTGGACTTTCCCCTTGGGTTTGGCGAGAGCGACGTGGAGCGCGACGGCATATTCGATTACGACTTCGACGTGGTGGAATATACGGACGGAAGAGAAAACCAGGACGCCTACGTGTTGCTGGTCTCGGGCGAGCGCCGCGACGGCGACAACACCCTTTTCGATACGGCAAGCACAGCCGGCATCCTGTCCGTTGTGCGCCTGCGCATAAGCAACGACGGAGTTCGCGTGGTGTCGCATACGTCATGGCGCAGCATCTCGCGCGGCCGCCTGCAAGAAGATGGCTACCATTGCCTGCAGTGCCCGCGCATCACGGTGGGCAAGACACTGGTCGACGGGCGTCTGTCGGGTGCCTACCTCCACCGCCGCGGAACCACCGCAGAAAAGGCGCTCGGCAGCGAGGCAGAGGTTGCGCTGGAGTGCTTCACCCTGTGGTCGGACGTTTCGGGCGACAGCCTGACCTTCCGCCAAGTTCTCCGCTTTCCGCAGGCACCGTCGAGTATCGAGCTGGGCGAGCCCGAGAATATCAACGGCAAAATGGTGGTGCCCGTTGCATACGAAACTGCAAACGGTTGTGGCTGCGCATCGTATGCCGTGATCGGCCAGTCCATCGCGGGTTGGGGCGTTATACCGCCAGATGCCACAGTACCCCACGCGGTGCCGTGGCCACAACATTCGGGCTTTTTGGCAACCGTCAACGAGCAACTGCAGCATATTACTTGGACGCGAGGCGCATCGGCATTTGCAACGCAGCCCGTGGGTGCCGCAGGCTGTGGCCCGGCATCGTTTAGCGTAAGCAACAACGGCAGGTGCGTGCTCTATGTAGAGAACACCGATGGCAAGGTAGGACAAACCTACGACGAAGAAGGCAACCCGGTAGCAGTGATGGGCAAGCACTTCCGCATCTTCGCCAGTACCTTGGCAGGAGATTTGTTTACAGAGCCGTTCGTGATGTGCGAGCTAGACCATCCCGTCGATCAGATAACGACATTTTTGACGTCGGGAGGCATGCTCTCCGCGCTCGCCACGCACATTGTGAGCGCGGAGAAGAGCGAGGCAGAGCTGCACGGCATCGAAGTGCCCTTGGTGGCGTGTGCCACTCCGACGGGTGCGGTCGCTACCTCGGGCGCGGTGGTGCCCGGAGCAGCAGGCGAATCCTTCATGGTCACGGTGCGAAACGACGGCAACACCTTGCTGACCGCCGGCACGATCGATCTGTACCGAGAGGGCTCCAGTCAGCCGTTCTCCAGCGCATCCATCGGGTTCGGAGTGAACGCACGCATGGCATCGATCTACGATCCAGAGCTTGCCGAGGACGCTTCGGCTAACGACATGGCACACGTGAAGTACGCGCTCGAGACGCTGGGCACGCATTTTGCAACGCACCCGCTGGTAGCCGACAACGGCAACGCCGTGCTGGCACCGGGTTGCACGGCACAGTTTCGCATGAACTTCGCCATCCCCGAGAGTTGGAGCGACGAAGTGGGCAAACGCGTAACGCTGTATGCGAAGGCGCGTAATCTGGTGGCGCTCGATCCCGTAACGCTCGAGGAAATTCGACCGGGCGCAAACTCGGCGCTGGGTGCCATACTGCACGAGCTTCATGCGCCCGACGCGGCATGCGAACGCTCAGAAGTTCAGGTCGGCGTATGCGACAGCGCGGATACGACAGGACTTCACGACGCCCCGATGACAGCTGACGGCGATGGTGGCTCGAGCGGCGGCGGTACTGACGGGGGCGGCGACTCCGGCGGAAGCAGCTCCGGCAGTGGCAAGGACCACGGCAATAACAAGCGCTCCGGAAAAGCAGGCGCGCTTGCGGGCATGGGCGATGTCAACGCTCCCCTTACGGCAGCCGCTGCAGCACTCGCCGCGGCAGGCGCCGGCCTTATCGCCTACAGCGCCCGCCGCACGGCGCTCGAAACCGACATCGCCGATGAGGTCAATTCGGATAGGCCTCGCTAGCTCCTAGTTACTTCTGTGAGAGACGCCGACTAGGCTCATCGAGCACCAAAAAGGGCTGGCCCCGATAACTCGGAGCCAGCCCTGAGTCGCCTGACGTGGGAATCGCAGCCCGCTACTTGAGCTTCAGCGCCTCCATCATGGGCACGGCGGCGTCCCAGTCGATCTTCCAGCCAATCGACACGCGGACGGTCTCGCCCGTTGCGGGGGCCGTCGCAAACAGCGTATGGCCGTTGTCGGGACCGGTAAAGCGCAGCCACGTTATGCCGTTGTACTCGACCTGGTCAGTTGTCGTCTCCTTGCCTTCGTAGACCTGCTCCAGGCTCGCAACCTCTTCCTCCGGCGAGCGCGGGAAGATGCTGATGTGCAAGCGTCCTCCAGTCTCGTCGTGGAAGAAGTCTGCCTTTTCGTGCTCTTCGTTGGACGAATCCAGCGTGTACCCATCGGCGGCCTCGATACTGTACGATGTGCAATCGATGCCGGTCATATTGGCCGCGTCACCAGAATCGGCCACACCGCCGGCCGCCTTGAACTCCTTGGTCTCGCACCCCGTGGTGTCAAAGTGCATGGCCTCATGATTCTTGGCGGGGGCGTTAGCGTCTACGAACTCGACAGTGATGGGCCCGTAGTACGCCGTCTTGGGTGCCCAGAAATACACGTACTCAACAGTCTCGCCCGGACCGATATCTGGCCTCTTGGAAAGATCGATGCCCTCATGAAGCTCATCGGGAGCCTCGCTTGCAACGTAGTCGAGCACGGCCGCCTTGCCGGAAGTAAACAACGGGTCGCCTGCCTCAAGATCGCCCTGGGCAGCGTGCACGTTAAAGAAGTCAAACGTCCTGTTCTTTGCATTGTTGTTGGTGATCTTGACGTGCAGGTAAAAGCCGTCCTGCAGCTTAGCGTCGCCGCGATAGAACGTACCGTGAGCCACCGACTCATAGGTAATGCCTGCCACCTCGACCGTCTGCGACTCATAGGCCTTCTTCTCTACGGGAGCACTGCCGCTGCCCGAGCTGCCAGCCGAGCCACTCGTCGCATTTCCGCCGCAACCGGCAAGGGTGCAAGCCAGCACGGCCAAAAGCGTCACGGTGGGAATTCCTAACAGCAGCTTTTTCGTCATGGGCTTCATCATCCTCACCGCTCCTTTCGGCTTACAGCTCATCCGTTGCACGAGTCCCAAGTCGACTCCGTGGCATCGGCTTCCACTATGAGCGTATGACAAAACACGGCGCCGGCGAAGTGACCCGTGGCCCAACTAGCAACCGCCCAGCATCCCCTATGGACCAAAAAGACTCATATACGCACGCCCTCGGCTCATAAAATGAGACGCCTGTCCCAATGTTCGATTCAATCCAACAATCCGCATGGCACGTTTTTGACAAACGCATCCAACCGCAAACGTAGCAGGACGCATTCGACCGCTTTCAAACTTACTCGGACAGAACCGACTCGGTTTTGTCCGAGTAAACGAATCTCCATCGAACTCCGAACGATTGTTCGATGGATTTCATGTTGGTTGGAATCGCCCAAGGGCTGGGCTATGCTACCTTGACTATCTATATGACTTAAACGCAGCAAAGGAGCATCGAGAGAGCGAGCATGGCAAAAAACTCCGCAAACTATGGTAACGACAGTATTCGTCAGCTCAAGGACGAGGAGCGCGTACGCCTGCGCCCCGCCGTCATCTTTGGCTCGGACGGGCTCGACGGTTGCGCGCATGCCGCCTTCGAGATCCTGTCCAACGCCGTTGACGAGGCGCGCCAGGGCTACGGCAAGCTCATCACCCTTACCGCCTTTCGCGATGGCTCCATTCAGGTAGAGGACAACGGCCGCGGCTGCCCACTCGACTGGAACCCCTCCGAGAAGCGCTTTAACTGGGAGCTCGTCTTTTGCGAGCTCTACGCCGGCGGCAAATACAACAACAACCAGGGCGGCGACTACGACTTCTCGCTCGGTACCAACGGCCTGGGCTCCTGCGCGACCCAGTACGCCTCCGAGTACATGGACGTCACGGTTTGGCGCGACGGCAACAAGTATTCCCTGCACTTTAAGAAGGGCAAGGTCGTCGGTGCCAAAAAGAAGGCGCTCGAGATTGAGCCCAGCGACGAGGACCGCACCGGTACCACTATCAAGTGGCGCCCCGATCTTGAAGTCTTCACCTCCATCAGCATCCCCCACGATTGGTATCGCGAAACCATGCGCCGCCAGGCCGTAGTCAACGCCAACGTGACCTTCCGCCTGCGCATTGAGGGCGACGATGGTGAGTTTTCCAAAGAGGACTTCTGCTATCCCAAGGGCATCGAGGACTATGTGCTCGAGAAGGTCGGTACCGACTACCTTACCGAGCCCTTCTTTATCGAGGCCGACCGTCGCGGTCGCGATCGCGAGGACCTGCCCGACTACAACGTAAAGATCACCGCGTGCATGTGCTTCTCGCGCACCTTCACGATGCAGGAGTACTACCACAACTCATCGTGGCTCGAGAACGGCGGTTCGCCCGAGAAGGCAGCCCGCAGCGCTCTGACCAGCGCCATCGATGCCTACATCAAGAATCAAGGCAAGTACAACAAAAACGAGAGCGGCATTAAGTGGCAAGACGTCCAGGACTGCCTGGTGCTGGTGACCAACTGCTTCTCCACCCAGACGTCCTACGAAAACCAGACCAAGAAGGCCATCAACAACCGCTTTATCCAGCAGGCCATGACGGCATTCTTTAAGGAGCGCCTCTCGACCTACTTGATCGAGAACAAAGATGCCGCCAACAAGATCATGGAGCAGGTGCTCATCAACAAGCGCTCGCGCGAGAACGCCGAGAAGACGCGCCAGAGCATCAAGACCAACCTGCAGCAGAAGACCGACATGGCCAACCGTGTGCAAAAGTTCATCGATTGCCGCTCCAAGGACAAGAGCCGCCGCGAGATCTACATCGTAGAGGGTGACTCGGCAGCAGGCGCCATTCGCACGTCGCGCGATGCCGAATTCCAGGGTGTTATGCCCGTCCGCGGCAAGATCCTCAACTGCCTGAAGGAGGACTACCCGCGCATCTTTAAGTCCGACATCATCATGGACCTCATGCGCGTGCTGGGCTGCGGTGTGGAGATCAAGGACAAACGCATCAAGAACCTTGGCGCCTTCGACCTGGACAACCTCAACTGGAACAAGGTCATCATCTGTACGGACGCCGACGTCGACGGCTATCACATCCGCACGCTCGTGCTCACCATGCTCTACCGCCTGGTTCCCACGCTTATCGACGAGGGCTACGTGTATATCGCCGAGTCACCGCTCTACGAGATCAACTGCAAAGAAAAGACCTACTTTGCCTACACCGAGCTCGAGAAGAACGGCATCCTCAAAGAGATCGGCGACCAGAAGTGCTCCATCAACCGCTCCAAGGGTCTTGGTGAGAACGATCCGGACATGATGTGGCTCACCACCATGAACCCCGAGACGCGTCGTCTGATCAAGGTGGAACCCGAGGACGTCACCAAGATGGAGACCATGTTCAACCTATTGCTGGGCAACGACGAGGCAGGCCGCAAGCGCCATATCTCCGAGCACGGCAAGGAATATCTGGACCAGCTAGACCTGCAATAGCAGCAAATCGATAACGACGGCCATAAGAAGTTCAAGAGGAAATCGTGGCAAAGAAGAAGACGAAAACCCAGCCAAAGAAAAAGCAGGTCAACGCCGAGAACGTCATCGGCCTGCACTCCGAGGTCACTGACCAGCCGATCACGCAGACGCTCGAGGTCAACTACATGCCCTACGCCATGAGCGTCAACGTCTCGCGTGCATTCCCCGAGATCGATGGCTTTAAGCCCTCGCACCGTAAGCTGCTTTACACCATGTACAAAATGGGTCTGCTCAAGGGCGAGCGCCAAAAGAGCGCCAACATCGTGGGTCAGACCATGAAGCTCAACCCGCACGGCGACGCCGCGATCTACGAGACGATGGTGCGTCTAGCCACCGGCAACGAAGCGCTGCTCGCCCCCTTTGTGGAGTCGAAGGGCAACTTTGGCAAGTACTATTCGGGCGACCTGAGCTACGCCGCCTCGCGTTACACCGAGGCCAAGCTCTCCCCCATCAGCGCCGAGATCTTCAAGGACATCGACAAGGACCCGGTCGACTTTGTCGACAGCTACGACGGTGCCATGAAGGAGCCGCGCCTGCTGCCCACCACGTTCCCTAACATCCTCGTCTCGGCCAACAAGGGCATCGGCGTCGCCATGGCGTCTGACATCTGCGGCTTTAACCTCAACGAGGTCTGCACCGCCACCATGCACTACCTGCAGGATCCCGACTGCGACCTGCTCGAGTATATGCCCATGCCCGACTTCTCTACCGGCGGCGAGATCATCTACCGCCGCGAGGAGATGGAGAAAATCGTCGAGACCGGCCTTGGCAGCTTCCAGATCCGCTCCCGTTGGCGTTGGATTCCCGAAGAGCGCATCATCGAGGTCTACGAGATCCCCTACACCACCAAGACCGATGTCATCATCGAGCGTATCGTCAAGCTTTCCAAAGAAGGCAAGGTCAAGGAGATCGCTGACATCCGTGACGAGACCGACCTTTCGGGCCTGCGTATCGCCATCGACCTTAAGCGCGGTGTCGACCCCGACAAGCTCATGGCCAAGCTCTATCGCTCGACCACGCTGCAGGATTCGTTCTCGTGCAACTTCAACGTGCTGGTCGATGGTTACCCTCGCGTTATGGGCGTGCGCCAGATTCTGCACGAGTGGGTCAAGTGGCGTATTGAGTCCACGCGTCGCCGCATTAACTTTGACCTGGGCAAAAAATCCGAGCGCCTGCACCTGCTGCACGGCCTTGAGGCAATTCTGCTCGACATCGACAAGGCCATCGCCATCATCCGTGGCACCAAGCTCGAAGCCGAGGTCGTGCCCAACCTTATGAAGGGTTTCGACATCGACGAGACCCAGGCCGAGTTTGTTGCCGAGCTTAAGCTCCGCAATATCAACGAGGAATACATCCTCAACCGCACCAAGGACATTGCCAAGCTTGAGGGCGAGATTGCCGAGCTTGAGGAAATCCTCTCCAGCGAGGAGAACATCAAGAAGGTCATCAGCGACGAGCTGGCCGCAGTCAACAAGAAGTACGTGATGCCGCGCCGCACGGGCAGGATTGAGCCCCATGAGGTTATCGAGGTGAGCCTGGAGCCCGAGGTCGAGGAATATCCGGTTACCATCATGCTCTCGCGCGATGGCTACCTTAAGAAGATGACGGACCGCGTACTCAAGAAGGCGACCACGCTCAAGTACAAGGACGGCGACAAACCCTTTATCGAGTTCCCGTCCTCCAACACCCACGAGCTGCTGGTCTTTACCAACAAGAGCCAGGTGTACAAGTGCAAGGTTGCGGCGTTTGAGGACACCAAGTCGGCCCAGTTGGGCTCGTACCTGCCGACCGATCTTGAGATGGAACCCGACGAGAGCGTCATCTGGGTCATCGACCCCGATGACTACAAGGCCGACGTGCTGTTTGTCTTTGAGAACGGCCGCGTGGTGCGCGTCGCACTTGCCGGATACGTCACCAAGACCAACCGTAAGCGCCTTAAGAACGCCATCTACGGCGGCAGTAAACTGCTGTATGCCCAGGTGCTTAAGGAGGACCGCGACATCGCGCTGGTCTCGAGCGACTACCGCCTGATGAACTTCAACACGTCGCTGCTCAAGACCAAGACGACCACCAACACGCAGGGCGTCCAGGCCTTTACGGCCAAGAAGGGCCGCTCGGTCACCACCGTCGGCACGACCGAGGAAATCCTTGGCGCCGGCGTCTCGGCCGAAAAGTTCACTGCGCAGAGTCTGCCCTCCGCCGGTGCCCTCATGAAAGAAAACGACATGCCGAGTTTGTTTGACTAGGACGACGGCAGTCGAACTGTTCCAAGCCACAACCCAGCGGGGCCCGGAGCGAAATAAATGCTGCGCTCCGGGCCCCATGCATTACAGCAGCATCATCCCTATAGACAAAATGACGCATAAAGTGGAACAGACATAAGCCCATCATTCATTCCAAAGGGCTTAGTCGATAGCCTGATAAGGCGCACGCCCGGATGGGTCTTTTTAAGTGAGGACAGACTTCGAGATCTTGTGTTCTCCCCCGCCTTGACTTCAATCGCAGACAAGCATCCCTGCTTCTCCACTACAAAGTCGATTTCCGCACGATTATCTCGCGCCCAATAATGCAGCGGATAGCCCATGGCTGAAAGCTGTTGGGCAACGTAGTTTTCGGTAAGTGCACCCATGAATGTGCCGCCGATGCCAGCAAGAATATCGGCGCGTTGAGCACCGGCCTTGGAGACGAGCAACCCCGTATCCGCCTGATAGATTTTAAAAGCAGAAGGGTTAACGAAGGCCTCTAAAGGGCTTTCGATCTGCCCGACCAGGCTGCAGCGCGCCACCGTACCCGATAATACAAGCCAGTCGAGAGCATCTCCAAAGAGAGACGCATTGCCCCCCGCTCGCACTACCTTGTATTGAAATTTACGATTCTCTTTGGCAAGCTGCTGTGGAATGGACTCGAAGCACGCACGCGTCTTTGCGCTCAAGCGTTCATCAGCATATTTATTGGTGTCGGCAGAATATCCGTCGAGAATAATCCGATGCTTTTCGGCCACATCAATGATTGACTGATCATCGATGTATGTTTGGACCGCCTCGGGCATTCCGCCAACAACAAGATACTGTCGATAGAGCCCAAGCGCCTGTTCATGAAGGCTTGGCGCAAGAGGACCCATTGACTCGAATGATGAGCGTATCTCGTCGACCAGTTGATCGTGCCCCATCGCCCAGAGAAACTCCTCGAAATCGAGTGGAGTCATCTCAATCAAGTCGGTCTTTCCAACGGGGAACGAATACGACTGATGGTTAATGGCAACCCCAAGAAGCGACCCAGCAGCCGCAACATAATACTCGGGAGCATCTTCGCAAAAATATTTAAGGGAAGTAAGTGCTTCCTCACATGCCTGGATCTCGTCAATGAACAGTAAAGTTTTGCCAGGCACGATACGCTGTCCCGTACGAGCCTCGATCGCGCGTACGATCGAATGAGGGTCAAGACCGCCCGAAAAATCCGCTCGCGCCGATCGGTCGTTCTCAAGATTAACGTAGACAACCGATTCGAAAAGATCCTGGGCGTACGTTCTGAGCAGATAGGTCTTGCCACACTGGCGCACGCCTTTGACCAGCAAAGGTTTTCTATCAGCCCTGTCTCGCCATTCCCTAAGGAGCTCGTCTGCCTTGCGGCGCATGCGCAACCTTCCCTCATGAACTTCTGTTTGACAATATTTTAACGCAGATTAATTTGTTTTCAGTTATTTTTCTGCGTTTAAAAATTGTTCTATACGGCACTTGAGGGAATTCGCCCCTTTCTCTCGGTAAGGACAGCAAGCATTTTCCACCAACACCGATTGCCATGCGTTCTTCTTGTCCTTAGGCGAGCTTGCGGGCGAGCTCTCGCACCTCTTCCAGCTTGGGCGACGATGCCATGCTATCGCGCTCGGTCATACCGCTGATGGTGATAATGCCTTGGTCCTCCCACTTGCAGTACGCGCAGGTTGACTTGTACATAGCGATCGCCGCATCATAGACGCCCTCGCTGTGGCTATCGAGCAAAAGGGCCGTCTTGGTGAACGGGAAGCCCGTGGCACCGAAGGCGTACAGGCGGTCGATGGCGGCCTTCTCCTGCGCAGTGATATCGAACCAGTAGATGGGCGAAGCGAAGACAACCATATCGGCGCCTTTCAGCGACTCGATCACATCGGCCATGTCATCCTTCTGCACACAGGTGCCCTCGTGGGCGAAGCAGTACTGGCATCCCAGGCAGCCGGCGATCTTTTTGCCGGCAACGCGGATGACCTCGACCGTATTGCCGCCCTCGCGCGCGGTCTCGGCAAACGCCTCGACCATGGTGTCGGTATTGGCGCCCTTGCGCGGGCTGCCGCTCAATACAACGATATTCATAAGAATCTCCCTCCTTTATGCCGCAGGCGCGCGGCACACATTTTGTTGTAACCAAAACGGATGGAGCTATTCAGTCGTCTGTAGATCGCATCTCTCGTTCGCGCTCTCCAAAGAAGGTGCAAGCAGAAGCATCACGGGCATTAATCGGCACCGATATGGATCACGACATGAAACCGTAAGGGTTGGCCAGAGGTTGCTAGATTCAGTAGCTCGCAGCAATAGAGCGAATGACGACTTCGGCGATATAATCCATGCCATCTTGATTGTTTCCTGCGCGGAAGGTACAGCTCATGTCCAAGCTCAACATCGATCAGCGGTCGATTCGCGATCTTCTCACCGATAAGCGATCGGACTTCCTCATCCCCGACTACCAGAGGCCCTACGCCTGGGGCGAGGACGAATGCGCAACGCTGTGGGATGACCTATTCGCGTTCGCTTTTCCGGGCGATGACTACGAGCGTTTCGACAGCGAGAACGACGAATACTTCCTAGGACCCATCGTCACCTTTAAGAACCTCTCTGGCCAACTCGAGATCATTGACGGCCAGCAGCGCCTCACCACCATCATGCTGCTGCTCCGCGCCTTCTACGACAAGTTCGCCAACATGAAGGATAAGCAGTCTGTGAAAATGCGCGAGGCAATCGCCCGTTGCGTATGGAAGACTGACGAGTTCGACGAACCCGATATGGAGCGCCTCAAGATCGACTCCGAGGTTGCATCGGACAACGACAAGAATGAATTCCTCGAGATTTTACGAGAGGGTAACGTAGGCGATGGCTGGAAGAGCGCTTATGCCCGCAACTTCGCTTTCTTCCAGAGGAAAATTGAACAACTGGTGAGCGAGTGGCCCACCTACACCGTCTACATGGCCACACGCGTCATCAACAATGTAATACTGTTGCCCATTGAAGCAGAGTCGCAGGACACCGCGCTACGCATCTTCTCAACTCTAAACGACCGAGGGTTGCCTCTCTCGGATGCCGACATCTTCAAGAGCCAGTTCTACAAGCATTATTCCGACACGGGGCGCAAGGACGAGTTCATCCGTCGCTGGAAGGCACTCGAGGAGGGAGCGAACGCTATCTTCCGGCCCATGCGCGGCACACCAACCGATGAGCTATTTACGCGCTACATGTACTACCGCCGCGCAAAGAAAGGCATCCGCGACACGACCACCGCATCGTTGCGCGACTTCTTCGGTGCCGATGGTTATGCCATGCTCAAGGAGGACGCCACGCTCGGCGATCTTGAGGCACTGCTCAGGTTCTGGAAACGCGTCGACGCGCAGGAAGGGTTCAGTGAGCGCGTGCTCCGCAGGCTCTTCGTGCTGAACTACGCCCCCAACGGCATGTGGACCTATCTGCTAAGCGTCTGGTTCCTTGCCAACAGCGACAGCAAAGGTGTCCTCGATGACGAGGCACTCTACGGCTTTCTAAACAAGATCACGGCATTCATTTTCGCCTACGCCATTGAGCGTCCCGGCGTGAACGCGCTGCGTTCGCCAGTGTATCCCGAGATGATTAACATCGTGGAGCACCGCCCGGTAGAGTTTCCCAACCACCACTTCGATCGCGCGAATATTGCCGAACGATTCCGAACCTACGTGTTCACCAATGGCAGGCCCGTAACGAAGTCCATGCTCACTTGGTGGGCGTACGCAGACCCAGATCAACCGCTCATGGACCTAGACACCACGCTCGAAATTGAGCACATCTATGCCAAGAAGCGCAACGAGGTAGACCCGCTTGTCGACCAATCCGGCCTGGAGGCGCTGGGTAACAAGGCACTGCTCGAGAAGCGTGTGAACATCCGCGCTGCCGACTACAGATTCTGCGACAAGCGCAAGTACTATGAGGGATACACCGACGGCAATGGCAGGCGCAAAGCCGGAACAAAGATCGCGGAACTCAAGCGCCTGACACAAGTCATGGGAGACTTCACCGAAATAGACATCGCGACTCGCACGGCACGGATCATCGATGCCTTCGTGGACTACCTGGGCGACAACGGACTTTTGAGCTAAAGAGCGAACATGTTCGAAAGACTAACCAAGTACGCTGGCAAGCTGGCGGACAGAAACATGAATGTCGAGCTTGGGGGCGGGACGCTCGGACTCGAGGATTTCGTCGACGATTTCTATGAACTGGACGGGTTCGCGGACACCAGCTACTTCGAGACGCTTGAACGCCATGGCATCGACACCTCGGAGAGCATAGACAGCCGCGACATCGACCATGGGGACATTGACCTGATACGTGCATGCATCACGTGGTGCGTTCGTGGCGACCGCTTCTGCGACGGACTCCTTGCCGCGCAAGCCAGGAGCGGGTTTCTGGACCGCTGCCTCTCCCGGCTGAAGGAGCTCGACGAAAGTTAGTCAGCGACTCCGAATACACTTGGACCGTGGCCGCCACTAGCGTCAGCAGTAAATCCAGAGGCAGTCTCCATCGAAAAGAGCGATTGACCACTGCCGCCAGTTCTCCGAATCCATTTTGCAGGGTTTACACTCGCAGAAGGAACCCTTGGCAGCATCGTCGTGATGTGCGTCGCCCACCACGAGACGTTCAGGTGGTATTTCACAGCGGGGCTGTCCGCCTTTATCATCTTACACGTCGCATTGTTTTTTTCGCATGCAGCGCTGGAGTTATTTAGGGAGCATTTAATGGATATGCTGACGTCACTTTTGCCCATGTTCATTCTCCTTGGCATCGTAGTGTTCGCATCCGACAGACAGGAGAAACGGAAGGTCGAACTCGAAAAGGTCAAAGCAAAAGCCGAGTGGGACCGTGCGAGCGAAAGTTTCAGAGACGATGTGACCCAAGAAGACCTTGAGGAAATTGTCGCCAGTACGCGACGATCAGTAAAAAGACTTGAGTCCCTTACCGTAGTCGAGCACAGAGTCTACGGGGCAGTTGCTACTCTCAGCGGCATCAGCTCATGGAAGTTCGTAATTGACTTTGACTACAAGGGCCACCTCACAAGCGATTACACCGTAGCGAGCTCAAACGAAGACTCGGGTATCCCCGAGCGCGTAGCAGTCCTGATTGCCAAGGGAATTAGGACCTGGACGCCAGGAGGCCGCAAGGTGCGCGCGTCTTTCTGCCCCTATTGCGGCGTCAAGGCATCCGGCGACGCGTCGTACTGCTCTTCCTGCGGAGCCAGGCTGCCGCAGGTGCCGAAGAGGCCGTAGCTGGGACTAAAATGGCCGCGGGCATGGACAATAGAATGTAAATCTAAATACTGAACCGGGGTGCCAGATATGACGTTTGACAAACTGTTCGCCAACCAAGAGCCAAGGACCTCCACCCCCGACGCAGACGTGCATGAGCGCGATGATGCGGGTGGATGTCACATAAGCTCGGAGTACCTGACGGCGAGATAGAGTAAGGCGGAAGCCGCATGGCCGAGGGCAGCCAAATAGCTTCCGATTGATTACGTTTCGGCGCATGAAGTTGCGCCCGACAGGTCTAGTTGACGACTCTAACTCTCTGCAAACTCAGCCGTTTCTCCCGTAAGCCTCTGCACACGTTGTTCCTTCTCGACAATGAAACGCTTGTGGTAGAAGAGGTCGGCGAAGTCTAGGATATTGTTCATTTGCGCTGTGTCAAAAAAGGCACCGAAACCCGCTCCCACCACGGGAACAAGTCTGCCGACGTTCTTCAGCGTCAGCTTCTGACCAATTTGAGTAAGGGTTTTCTTAAATACGCCAGCCTCGATTGCCTTCTTGCCACCGTTCTCCAAAGCCTTTTGGGCTGCTTTGTTGGCGAGTGCGCGCATCTGGGCGATAGCGAGCGCGGCGCCACCTTTCTCGACCATCGCGGTCCAGCCCTTCTTTGCGGCTTGTTTCACGGTTGCGCTCTCGGCATATACGAGAACCTTCCCGATATAATCAGTAGCTGGGTTCCCCTTGGGGCTCGGCGACATCGCCCTTTGAAACACCTCGCTGGCAATGATGAGCTCTGCGGGGTCTTCTTTGACGTCGTAGCCATAGAACATGGCCACTGACTGGACTGCCCTGAAATAGACAAGCATGCTGAGCGCGATGTTTGCAGGGAGACCCCAGAACCCGATAGCGCCCGTTCCTCCGCCCTCGGCAAGTGCGATTCCCATGTGCTGCGGGCGCTCCTTGGCCGAGACGGCAGCGACGTCATATGCGCGCAGCAGACAGATTTGCGAAATATCCGAAACCTTTTGTGCCTGTTTTCCCGCGTTGACGCACTGTATGACGTGTTCTTTGCTCACGCTTGCCTTTGCCGCCTGTTTCTCGAGCTCTCCGAAGCCATCGGCAGCCTTCTTGATGGCAGCCGCCATGAGCTCTTGCTCCGTCAGATCCTCGAATGTATCCCTGGCGATGTCACCAACTTTACCGGCAATCTCCTTGACCGGAGCGGGCGTGAGTTCATCGGCCTTCTTCCCGGCTTTTGCCAGAATACCGGGAGAGGTCATCTTCTCGTAGCGTTTGGCGAGGGAGTCGATCTCTTCACATTCACGGTCGTCAATTATCGGATCCGGTAGGATATATTCGCCGTTCTCAGCAACGACGTTTCCCTCGAACGAATCCCCGTATTCACCGCCGAAAGCCTGATGAATCCTCTTCACCCCGTTCGCGGCCCCCTGCACCATGCCCTTGGCCATATCCCCGAAGTCAGGCATCTTCATATCATTAATGCTCTTTCCCATGGTTCTCCCTTCTCGGTATATCCGCCCGCCTTATATAGGGTGAGAAATTATCGCGAGGCACTCCATGAACCGAAGGCGCGTATCCGCGAAATGAAATTTGTTCATACAGTTTAAAGATTTTACGCCTAGTGAACCTCCTATCTTTTAGCTGCCTGCTGATTTGTGACCACCGCAGAAGAACCCTTGATTATCAACTTCATCCCACGCCCCTCTACGTTCACCATCGGCGTTTGCCATATAGTCACTTACGGCTCTTTTGGCTACCTCCAAGTGCCAGGAAAGTTCCCCGGCTATTTTTTATTTATTTCCATTAGGAGCCCCATTGGCCAAAGAACCCAGCATCTTCGTTGACGAGAACGGCGACATGGTGAAAAGGCTCGCTAGCATTTGCTCACACTCATCTACCGCCGCAAACAGTTCGAAAATCCGATAAGACTAATGAAGCGCATGGGCGCGATGTCTCCGCCGTCACGGCTGAATACCTAGACCCCTTTCAACCCCTTGACAACGTGGGGGCTTATTACGACAACTGCCAGCACAAAGTACGACAACTGCCAGCACAAAGCCCTATTTTGCGACGTTAGCCGCACGCGCTCGGCGCACACCAGAGCTACCAACACGACACATGTCGAAAAAATGAGAGTGGATAATCTCCCACATCGAGCCTTGCTTGAGGCTCAATGTGGGAGATTATCCACTCTCATTCATCAGGCGTCCGAAAATCCACGCTCGTGCGTCCGTATTTCCACACTCGTGCTGCGCGCCCGCGAAGCATCGCGGATGTTGTTTAGGAGCGACATGAATCGCGGTATGAAGCCGTAAGGGTTGCCTGGAGGTTGCCAAAAGAAAAGCTCCTGACCTGTCGATGCAGGTCAGGAGCTTGAAATCGTCGAATATCAGCTATTCCCACTCTTTCACGCTCGTTTATTGTTGTGCCATTCCAGTCAACTCCAGTTGGGTCGTCGGCTTTAGGTGTCTGCCACCGAATCTCGCCGTATGTCTTCGCGTAGGAGTTTGAGACAAAACGTAGGACAACGCGGAAAACTTTTCGGCCACCGAAGGCCCGCAGTTTCATTTTTGTCCCAGGAACAAAAACAGGCAGGATTGCAGGTTGCAGACATCCTGGCTGAGGGCGTGAATTCGCCATTTCAGCCCCTCTTCACCTATTTCGAGGAAGGAATCATGGCTAGCGGCTTTATCCCTGCTCGTTTCCGCAGGTCAGAAGCCGTATGCTGTGACCATGACTGGAAGAATCGTTGCTGGAGACTTGGCATTGAATCGAAGCACGCCTTATTTCAGATATTCCTCAAAGAATGCCTTCAGCTTTCCAAACGGAATGATGTCCATCTGATCGTAAAGGTCGGTGTGGCTGGCACCGGGAATAATGAGCAATTCCTTGTTGTCCCCAGCCAGCTTGCCGTACGCGGTTTCGCTGAAATAGCGGGAGTGCGCCTTCTCGCCATGCACAAGCAGTACCGCAGAGCGAATTTCGCTGCCGTATTGCAAAATCGGCATATTCAGGAACGACAGCGAAGACGTCGCATTCCAGCCACCGTTGGAGTTCAGGCTGCGGGGATGATAGCCTCGCGGAGTCTTGTAGTAGGCGTAATAGTCCGCCACAAACTGCGGCGCGTCCTCCGGCAGCGGATCGACCACGCCGCCCGCCAGCGCATAGCTGCCGTTTTTATAGTCCTCGGTGCGCTGCGCATTCAACGCTTTCCGCTTTTCAAAGCGTGCCTGCTCGGAATCCTCGGCGTCAAAATAGCCGTTTGCGGTCACGCGGGTCATGTCGTACATCGTCATAGCCGCGGTAGCTTTGATACGGGTGTCGATGGCCGCCGCATTGACTACCATGCCGCCCCAACCGCAGATACCGATGATACCGATACGCTCCGAGTCAACGCTTTCCTGCACAGAAAGGAAATCCACCGCTGCGCAGAAGTCCTCGGTGTTGATGTCCGGGGATGCTACATAGCGGGGCGTGCCGCCGCTCTCGCCGGTATAGGACGGGTCAAAGGCAATTGCGAAAAAGCCCAGCTCCGCCATCTTCTGCGCGTACAGACCGGAGGACTGTTCCTTCACCGCGCCAAACGGGCCGCTGACGGCGATGGCGGGCAGTTTGCCTTCCGCATTCTTAGGCACGTACACGTCGGCCGCCAGCGTGATGCCGTATCGGTTGTGGAAGGTCGCCTTGCTGTGCTCAACCTTGTCGCTTTTGGGGAATACCTTGTCCCATTCCTGCGTCAGTTTCAACTGCTCCGTGCCTAAGCCTCCTTGTCAGTCGCTTTAAGGTATTGCTCGTCGTCCACGGGCTCCAACCACTCGTTAGAGGCCTCCTCGCCCGGAACCTCCACCGCGAGATGGGAGAACCAGCTGTCAGGCGCCGCACCGTGCCAATGTTTCACACCCGGGGCGATGTTGACCACGTCGCCAGGGCGCAGTTCCTGTGCCGGTTTACCCCATTCCTGGTAAAGCCCTCGACCGGCCACGCAGACGAGAATCTGTCCGCCACCGCTTTTGGCGTGATGGACATGCCAGTTGTTGCGGCAGCCGGGCTCGAACGTAACGTTGTAAATGCCGACCTGCTCGGTGGAAAGGGGCGCGAGGTAGCTTTGCCCGATAAAGTACTTCGCGAATGCGTCGTTGGGGGCACCGATGGGAAAGGCCATCTCGTTTTGGTGTCGGGCCTTTGCGTCGGCGCCGTCGTCCTCGTCCGCCCAGACCTCCTTCGCCATGCGAAAGGCCGCCCATGCCTTGGGCCAGCCTGCGTAAAACGCCGCGTGCGTAAGGATTTCCGCTATCTCCGCCCTGGTCACGCCGTTGTTCTTTGCGGACATCAGATGATATTGGAACGAAGAGTCCGTCAGCCCCTGTGCCATCAAGGCAACCACCGTCACCACGCTGCGGTCTCGAAGGGAAAGCCTGTCTTCTCGGCTCCACACCTCGCCGAACAGCACATCGTCATTGAGCTGTGCGAATTTGGGAGCAAAGTCCCCCAGGGCATCTCTGCCCGCCGTCTGTTTGATTGCCATGATCGATTTCCTCCTGTCGATGGTTTTGAGTGCAAAACTGCTACCGCGCGGACAAGCAGTCCGGCTAGATTTCCATGCCCATTCGTTGCGCCTGCTCCAAAGCGGGATGCCCGGCGATATCGCCCACACCGTTCACGCCGCCGGCGAATACCGTTCCGGCAAGCGTGCAACGGGGGAAGCAGTCAACCCATCCCTGCACGGCCTTTTTCGCGCCGTCGAAGGTCGAGCGCCCACTCTCCGCCGCCGTTGCCAATAGATACGCCTCGGTGAATGCATAATCGGAGCCGAAAAGCGGGTTGGCACGGTCCAGCATGGTCTTGAGCTGGCCGCAGACGCTGTAGTAGTAGACGGGCGTTGCAAACACCAACACATCCGCATCGTGCATCTTGGCGGCAATTTCCACGGCATCGTCTTGGATGACGCAGTGTCCCAGCTTTAGGCAGGCAAGACAGCCCTTGCAGAAGCCGAGCTGCTTCTCGCGCAGGTACACGGTCTCCACGCTGTGGCCTGCTTCTCGCGCTCCTTTGGCGAAAGCATCCGCCAACGTCTCGGAATTGCCATCCTTTCGAGGGCTTGAAGAGACTATCAAAACCGTTTTGCCCATTACGGAATACCTCTTGAACTCGTGATTTATATTGACAAGAATAAAGGTAATACCTAAACCTGACTATAGGTCAAGGAATGAATTCGAGATTTACCCGGAGGGACCATGTACACAATCGGACAGGTGGCGGAGATGTTCGGTCTGCCCGTTTCCACGCTGCGTTATTACGACAAGCAGGGATTGTTTCCGGAATTGGAGCGGACGTCCGGCATTCGCCGATTCGGCGATGCGGAACTCGAGGCGCTTCGGGTCATCGAATGCTTAAAGAAGGCTGGAATGGAGATCAAGGACATCCGACTGTTCATGGAATGGTGCGCGGAGGGCCCATCGACATATCCCAAGCGCAAGGCCATGTTCGAGGAGCGAAAGGCCCACATGGAGTCGGAGATCGCGAAGATGAACCGCGCGCTGGATATGTTGAAGTTCAAATGCTGGTACTACGAGCAAGCGATCCAAGATGGCAACGAGGATAGAGTGAAGGCGCTGATTCCCGACAATTTGCCGGAAGAAATCAAGGAAGCCTACGAAAACGCGCACGCTCGATAGTGGCGTCTGATGCCCAAGGGAGTTCGGCAAGGAGCTCTTCTTCAGGCGGGAATAAAGGCCTCCGAACCAAAAGGTTCGGAGGCCTTTATTCCCGCTACTTCGCTGGTGACATTGCCCTGCGGCAACGCCGAAACTATAGAGAATGAAATCAGAATTTTCCGACAGGCATCTTTTTAAAGCGAGTTAAGACACCATGCAGTCACTCATCCCAATGCAGAATTTGTCATTCGATCCTTTAGCTTCATAATTTGCTTTTGAATCTCATCGATAACTTTCTTAAATTCCTCGTCATTTTTGCCCGTCGGGTCTTCCAACCCCCAGTTATCATCGAAAGGCCTGCCGATGAAAGGGCATCCCACATTGCAGCCCATGGAGATGGCGATATCTGGTTCGGGTATATCCGATATCAGCTTGGAATACTGCGTCTGCTCCATGTCAATGCCATAAAACTTCTTCATCAATCGGACGGCATTCTGATTGATTTGCGGCTTGGTTTCCGTCCCTGCGGAATAGCTTTCAAACACATCGGATGCAAGAGCTTTCCCCAATGCCTCTGCAATCTGGCTGCGGCAGGAGTTGTGGACGCAGATAAATGCAACCTTTGGCTTTGTCATGCGGGGAACCTGCCTTTCGTTTTGTTTGCGATTTTTACAAGGAACAGCATCACCGGCACTTCGGTCAACACGCCAACCGTTGTGGCAAGTGCGGCAGGAGAGGTTGTTCCGAACAGGGCAATGGCTACTGCAACCGTCAATTCAAAGAAGTTGGATGCGCCGATCATTCCGGCAGGTGCTGCAATGCGGTGCGGCAGCTTGAGCAGCCGACAGGCGCCATAAGCAATGCCGAAAATCAGGAAGGTCTGCAAAATCAGTGGCACGGCAATCAGCACGATATGCAAAGGGTTATCCAAAATAACTTGCCCTTGGAATGCGAAGATCAATACAAGCGTCAGCAGAAGTCCAATGGGAGATGTGTTTTGTTCGTTCATGCTCTCACCTTATTCAAAATAGAAATGACTCCATCCTTTTTCAGCACCTTGCCATAGGACACCACCTGACCATCTACCACCAGCGCAGGTGTTGTCATCACTCCATAGGCGGCGATTTTTTCAAAGTCCCGCACATGATCGATGGTGTCATCCATCCCAAGCTCCCGCAGTGCGTCTACAGTTGCCGCTTCCAGCGCATTGCACTTGGCACAGCCGCCGCCAAGAATTTTGATCCCGGACTCCTTCTTTTCGGCTTCTGCCGCCTGCATTGCTTCCGGCGTACAGCTCCCGCCGCAGCAGCAAGACTGCTTTTGCTCTTCTTTTTTCTTTCCAAATCCGAAAATTGACATGATGATCCCTCCAAATTATTAGATAACGCCCTGAAACAGGTTGAATGAATAGCCCACAACGATTATGCCCGCAGCACAGATGGCGATAAAAACACCCAGCATCTTCGGCTTAACTGCCTTGCGCAGCATGATCATTGACGGCAGGGACAGCGTAGTGACGCCCATCATAAAGGCAAGCACCGTGCCGAGCTGTGCGCCCTTACCGAGCAGGGCTTCCGCAATGGGAATCGTGCCGAAAATATCGGCATACATGGGAATGCCGATGATGGTTGCCAAAATCACGCCGAAGGGGTTATTGCTGCCGAGAACGGTCACGACCCAGCTTTCGGGAATCCAGTTGTGAATGACCGCTCCAATGCCCACGCCGATGAGAATATACGGAAATACCTTCCTGAAGGTTTCTTCCACCTGCTCTTTGGCGTAAGCCAGGCGCTCCTTCTGCGTCAGCGTCGGGGAGGCAATATCCACGGCAGATGCCTTGCGGATGAACTCCTCTACCTGACTTTCCATGTGCAGCTTTTCAATCAGCGTACCGCCAGCCACAGCAATCGCAAGCCCCAGCACCACATAGAGAATCGCAACCTTTGCCCCGAAAATACTCATCAGGAGAACAAGGCTTCCCAAGTCCACCATAGGGGACGAAATCAGGAACGAGAAGGTCACGCCCAGCGGCAATCCGGCGCTGGTAAAGCCGATGAACAGCGGAATGGACGAGCAGGAGCAGAACGGCGTCACCGTGCCGAGCAGGGCGGCGATGCAGTTTGCCCAGATACCGTGAAAACGCCCCATGATTTTCTTGCTGCGCTCCGGTGGGAAATAGCTCTGAATGTAGGAGATCAGATAAATCAGTACGCAGAGCAAAACGGTGATCTTGATGACATCGTAGAGGAAGAATTGGACACTCCCTCCAATGCGGCTTGTCGTGTCCAGTCCCAGCGCGTTCAGCAGATTTCCAATCAGCGTATTCAGCCACTTCATGCCGAGGATCTGATCTGTGATAAACCTGCCTATCAGGAGCAGCACCCGCCTTCGTCATTCGAGCCGCAGTCGCAGCAGGTCAATCCCTCGACAAATTCTTTAAACTGGGTCAGGGTTTCGCAGTTCAGAGAGTAGTGCTGCCACTTTCCTTCCTTGCGGGCGTTTATTAGTCCACATTCCACCAAGATCCTCATGTGGTGCGAAAGCGTCGGCTGCGTAATTTCGAACCGTTCCAACAGTTTGCAGCCGCACTTCTCTCCATCCGACAGCATCTTCACTATTTCCAGCCGGTTCGCATCTCCCAAAGCCTTGCAGATCAAAGTCACATCCATAGCGTTCAAAGAAGCACCTCACATTGATGGTTGTCTATGTGTATAAGAATACATATACATCGATGTCTGTCAATATATCATTACGAGCGAATGTAGGGCCTTCCCGGATTAGTAAGTGGGCGAATTGAAGTAGCAGGAATTGTCCATCATGCAATCGGCCAGCCTCTCCAACACAGTGGAGTCGGTACGTATTGCGGTCTTCCCAAGCCATAGTCCACCCCTTCTCGGTTTCGAAACTCGATTATTTCTAAAGTTTCGAAACCGAGAAAGCAATGTGCACAAGGATGTATCGAGGAGCGAATCCCAGTAGCGCCATGTCAGCAGCGCTGCCGGGCGCATTCGCACGTGCTACAATCCAACCATCAGAGATGAAAACACAGTCCCCGTCGGGTAGTCGTGGGCGTGCGGGAATCCGCATCAGTAACCTGCCTCCTTGGTTGTCCCTTCTCTGCATGGTCATCTACATAAAGGAGGAATCAACCATGCAGATCAGCGTGTCGTCCACCCTGACCGTATATCACGACGGCCAATTCTGGGTCGGACTGGCGGAGCATGTCGAGGACGGAAGGTACGGCGTCGCCCGCATCGTCTTCGGCGCGGAGCCGTCCGATGAGGAGATTTTGCAATTCGTTGTCGGCAAATGGGAGAAGCTCTCGTTCTTCGGTGGCGAACTGGCTGAGGCAAGCAAGCCCGCGAAGAACCCCACGCGGCGCGCTCGCGAGGCGGCGAAAGCCCTCAAGCAGCCAGCGATGAGCACCAAAGGTTCAAATGCTGGTACTACGAGCAGGCGATTCAGGATGGCAACGAGGATAGACTGAAGGCGCTGATTCCCGACAATTTGCCGGAAGAGATCAGAGATACCTACGATAACGCCCACGCTCAATAATGCCGCCCGATGCTCAAGGGGGTTTGGCAAGGAGTCGTTTTAGGCAGACATGCAAAAAGAAAGCCTCCGAACCAGAAGGTTCGGAGGCTATTATTCCCGTTATTCCCATAGGCATAAGCGCATCTGGTCGCGATTGCCTATCGATGCTTTGCCTCGAGCACGGCAGACACCGCATCGAGGAACTCCCGCACATGGTCTGCGGGGTACGGCGAATGAAGCAGCCCGTAAGACACGAGACAGTCCCAATCGGTAGGGACGGTTTTGAGCATGGGGTGGACGTTGGCCCACAACGGCAACGTCGCAAGCGCGAGGTCCTCGTTCGCGCCGCGATTGAACACCTCCGCCCGATATTGCGGGAAGTCTACGAGCGCGATTTGAGGATGATGCAAGAGTATCTCGTCGCGCACGCGGTCGATTTCGGCGTTCCAGCCCCGGCGTATAAGCATAAGGCTGTGATTGTGGAGGTCGTCGAATGTGACGATGTCGCGTTTGGCGAGTTCGCTGTCGACGGGAACGGCGCACCAGAGCGGCTGGCGCGAAAGCTCGAGGCCCAAGCACCCGCGCTCTTTAAGAAAAGCATCGTCGAAAATCCCCACCACGATATCCATGCCTTGCCCGAGGTTCGCCAAACCGCGCGCCGCCGAGGGTGTGTTATCAAACGTGACCACCTGAAGGCTCATGTCAGGGCAACGTTCCTTCACCTTCGGCCACAGCTTCGTGAGCGGCGTGCTGGGCGTCATGAGCGACACTCCCACGCGGATGATGCGCTTCTCTCCGCGCTCGGCGACGCGGGCGCGTGCGATTGATTCTTGAGAGTACTGCACGATATGGCGGGCGTCGGCGAGCAGCGACCTGCCTGCTCGCGTAAGCGAAAGCCCCTGATGCGATCGGTGGAACAGCGTAAGGCCTAGCCGCGACTCCAGCAGGTTCATCTGCTTGATGACGGCCGTGGGCGTGATGAAGGACTCTTGTGCCGCTTTGGAGAAGCTGCCCGCCTCCGCCACGCGGATGAAAGTGTCAAGCTGTGGGTTGTACATCGATCCTCCTGTCACTCATTATGTGCCGTATATACCCCATGGTTATATCCATCATTCCAACGTGAACTTCTCGCACGTCAGTAAACGCCGTAGCCTTGTATTCGAAAAGTCACCATTAAGGAGGAGACCATGGAATATCTGAAGCTCAACAACGACGTAGAGATGCCCATCGAAGGTTTGGGCACCTTCCTCATGACCCCGGCTGAGGCCGAGGCGGCCGCAACCGCCGCGCTCGCGGCTGGCTACGAGCACATCGACACCGCCAACGCCTACATGAACGAGCGCGCCGTAGGCCGTGCCATCGCCAAGAGCGGCATCGCGCGCGACAAGATCTTCGTCTCCACCAAGCTTTGGCCGAGCGTCTACGACGCGGGCATGTCGGCGGTGGACGCCACGCTCCAGCGCCTGGGGCTCGACTACGTCGACATGCTCATCCTGCACCAGCCGGTAGGCGACTACCTGGCCGCGTGGCGCACGATGGAAGAGGCGTACCGCGCAGGCAAGGTGCGCGCCCTCGGCCTCTCCAACTTCCCGCAAGACAAGATCGCCGAGGTCATCGAGGTCGCCGACATCAAGCCTCAGCTCGTGACCGTTGAGTGCCACTCCTACCACGCCCAGCGCGGCCCGCGCGCCTACCTCGCGCCGTACGGCACGGTGATCGAGGCGTGGTACCCGCTCGGCCACGGCGACAAAGGTCTTCTGGAGGAGCCCGTCTTCGTCGCTCTCGCCGAGAAGTACGGCAAGACCCCGGCCCAGGTGATCCTGCGCTGGCACGTGCAGATGGGTACCTCCATCATCCCCGGCTCCAAGAACCCCGCCCACATCGCCGACAACGCGAACATCTTCGACTTCTCCCTCACCGAAGACGAGATGGCCGAGATTGCCAAGCTCGACGGGACCATGACCTACTACACCGCCACTGAGGAAGCACTCGCGGGCTACCTGGCCATACGCCCCGATTTCGACGCGCAGGAGTAGCGCTCAGACAATAACGGACCAACCAAGCCGCCGCCGAGGACCAGTCGACTGTCGAGGACGAGCCCGCCGCAGTGCCCGCTGCAGACGGCAACGTCCTCGTGGCCTACTACTCGGCGCAGGGCCACACCGCTGTCGTAGCTCAGGCCATCGCCGACGAGCTCGGCGCCGATCTCTTTGAGGTGGCGCCTAGAACCCGCGGGTTATAACACCGTGCGCACCCCAGCGTTATAGAACCCTCACCAACGAAAACTTCCGCCGGCGCGGCGCCCCTCGTATGGTGGATGCGTCAAGTTGCGAGAAAGGAAGGCACCATGGACTACATCACCTTGAACAACGGCGTCAGGATGCCGCAGCTCGGCTTCGGCGTGTACCAGATCCCGGACTCTGCGGAATGCCAGCGCGCCGTGGAGGACGCGCTCTCGGTCGGCTACCGGCTGCTCGACACGGCCGCGAGCTACGGCAACGAAGAAGCGGTCGGGGCCGCTATTCGCGCAAGCGACCTGCCGCGCGACGAGGTGTTCGTGACGACCAAGCTGTGGATGTCGGATGTGAGCTACGAGGGGGCCAAGCGCGGCTTCGACGCGTCGCTCAAGCGGCTGGGGCTCGACTACGTCGACCTCTACCTCATCCATCAGCCGTTCGGCGACGTCTTCGGCGCGTGGCGCGCCATGGAGGAGCTCTACGAGCAGGGCGTTATCCGCGCCATAGGCACAGCTAACTTCTACCCCGATCACCTCGCAAACCTCATCTCGTTCAACCGCATCGCCCCTGCCGTGAACCAAGTCGAATGCAACGTGTTCTTCCAGCAGCGCGAGGCGCAGGAGTACATGGCCGGCAAGGAGGTGGCCACGGAGGGCTGGGCGCCCTTTGCGGAGGGCAGAAACGACCTCTTCCGCAACGAGGTCCTCGCTCGCATCGGCGAGGCGCACGGCAAGACGGTCGCCCAGGTCGTGTTGCGCTGGCTGCTGCAGCGCGGTGTGGTCTGTATCCCTAAGAGCACGCACCGCGATCGCATGGAGCAAAACTTCGACGTCTTCGACTTCGCGCTGGGCGACGACGAGATGGTCGCCATCGCCGCGCTCGACACCGGGCGCAGCGCGTTCTTCGACCACCACGACCCCGCCACCATCGAATGGATGTCCGGGCTCGTGCGCAACGTGTAGACGAGCGGTCAGACCGCACTGATAACTTACTAGGAGGAATTGCCATGAACTCATTCACGTACGACTACCCGGTCAGGAACTACTTCGGCGAGGGGGCCATAGACCAGGCACTCGACGCCGAGATGGGTGCCATGGGCAAGACAGTGATGCTCGCCTACGGCGGAGGTTCGGTCAAGCGAATCGGCGTCTACGGCCACGTGGTCGATAAGCTCACGAGCGCGGGCAAGCGCGTGGTGGACTTCGGCGGCATCATGCCCAATCCGACCTACGAAAAGTGCCAGGAAGGCGCCGCGCTCGCACGCGAGGAGCAGGTCGACTTCATTCTCGCCGTCGGCGGCGGGTCGGTCTTCGACTGCTGCAAGGTAGTCTCCGCGCAGGCGATGCTTGACGAGGACATCGAGACGTTCGAGCACGCCGACGGCAAGATGCCGAGTTCGTTCATCCCCATGGGCTGCATCGTTACGCTCTCCGGCACGGGTGCCGAGCAGAACAACGGCGCCGTCATCACCAACGAGGAGACGCACGTGAAGGGCGCCTATCTGGGGGCGATGCCCATGTGGGCGGCGCTCGACCCGGCACTCACGCTCACCGTACCGCACGCGCAGTTCATGAGCGGCGCGTTCGACACGCTCTCGCACTGCATGGAGAGCTATTTCGGAAGCCCGCGCGGGCGCAATGTCACCGACGACATCAACCTCGCCATCCAGCGTAACGTCATCCGCAACATGCGGATCATCGCGGACGACGACCAGAACCTCGATGCCCGAAGCGAGCTCGTATACGACTCCGCCATAGCCGAGAACGGCGTGCTCAAGATCGGCAAGTCAACGGACTTCCAGGCGCACATGATCCAGCACCAGTACGGCGCGTACACCCACACCAACCACGGAATGGGCCTCGCGGTCATCCACCCTGCGCTCTACCGCCACCTGGCCCCCGAGGCGCCCTCGCAGTTCGCCCGCTGGGCGCGCGAGGTGTGGGGCGTCGACGCCAAGGGCAAAGACGACCTTACGGTGGCGCTCGAAGGCATCGACCGCCTGCAGACGTTCATCGGCGAGATGGGGCTTCCCACGAGCTTCGCCGAGATGGGCTCCGACGCGTCCGACGAGACGCTGCACAAGGTTGCGGACACCTGCGTGCTCACCGGCGGCTGCGCCAAGAAACTGGAGCGCAGCGAGGTGTTCCAGATTCTGACCGAGTGCCTCTAGATCGGCGGTGGGTGATCCGCCCGCGCCGAAGGAAACAGGAAGGCTCCTCGTTTTTCACGAGGAGCCTTCTGAGTTTTTGCCCGATTGTGAAACCATGTGGCTTGCAGGTGCGGCGGTTGCGAAACGCCCCATCGGTCGCCATCGGAACCGTACGAAACCGTATGAAAAACAAGAGCAAATGTTCTATTACTACTCCCACTCGATGACTAATCCAGTCCGAGTGTTGTCGATGCGTGTCGCGTCGTACCGCCCGAGGGTTGATTCGTGCGCAATTTGAGCGAATCAGGCCCTTGATTCGCGGTTTCGGGAATGACTCAATTGATTCGCAAAACCGCAGGTCGCTCCTTTAATCACTCCCTGGTTTCCGCCGGGGTTCGTAGCGGGTGACGTGAAAAGGGGTGATTCAAAGGGTCGGAGAGATGCGTCTTAGCCAAGAAAAGAAGGTTAGCCTCATCTTACTGCATGATTCGTGTGTTATAGTTAGATGGCTCTAACTGTTTGGGGGCGACAGCCATGCATGAACGCAAGGGTTTCTGGGACAAGAATGCCAGTCGGTACGACCGTTTCATGCGAAACGACCGGGCGGCGTATGAGAAGATGTATGAGCTGATCAGGCCGGTGGTGAAAGCAAAAACCGTGCTGGAGGTTGCCACCGGCACGGGGCTTATCGCAAAGAGCATCGTAAATGCGGCGGCGCACATCGAGGCTACGGACGCTTCTGCAAAGATGATCCTTGAAGCAAAGCGGGACAATCAATCCGCAAAGCTGCACTTTTCCGTACAAGATATGTTCCGCCTGCCCTATGCACAGAAGTCTTTCGAAGTGGTGATCGTGTCCAACGCGCTTCACATAGTGCCGCATCCGGAAAAGGCCCTGCAAGAAATCAGGCGGGTGCTGAAGGACGACGGCGTGCTCATCGCTCCAACCTTCACCCACGCGGGGAACTCGGTTTCCGGCAAGGCAAAAGCCTTTTTCATGAGTTTGGCGGGATTCCCCCTCCACAGCAGGTGGACAAGCGAGGAATACCTGCGTTTCCTGCGTCAAAACGGCTGGGCGGTGCAGAAAAGCGCGGTGCTGAAGGCTTCGTTCCCGTTGACCTATGCGGAATGCACGAAATCGGAGGGACCAGATGTCGTTCTTTGAAAACACCCGCAAGCCCGTGGGCCTCGGCGGAAAACTTATGGTTGCCATGATGAATCTGGGCCACAGCCCTGTGGCGCGATGGGGACTTCGATTTCTACAACTTGCGCCAAATGCCAAGGTGCTGGATTGCGGCTGCGGCGGCGGGGCGAACATAAAACGGCTGCTGAAAAAATGCCCGCATGGCGTCGTCAAGGGCATCGACTATTCACCCGTCAGCGTGGAGAAGACTAGAAAGCTCAACCGAATTGCAATTCAGGAGGGGCGTTGCGCCGTTCTGCAAGGCAGTGTGGCGGATATGGTGTTTGAGGATAGCTATTTCGATGCTGCCACGGCCTTTGAGACCGTCTATTTTTGGCCTGATTTGCCCCGATGCTTCCGTGAGGTCTGGCGGACGCTGAAGCCAGGCGGGACAATTCTTATCTGCAACGAGAGCAATGGCGATACGGACATGGACGAGAGGTGGACGCAAATCATCGGCGGCATGACCATCTACAAGGACATCGAATTAAAGGCATGTCTGGAGCAGGCGGGTTTTCACGAGGTGCAGATACACAAAAAGAAAAAGTGGCTCTGCGTCACGGCGCGGAAGTAAGGGCATCAAGCACGGGTATTTTTGCATCCATCCTGCACATGGCGATAGGCATGACGGTCATAGCGGCTGTGCTGGCGGCAATTGTGACAGTTTTTATTCACTGAGGAAGAAACCTATGAAATGTAAAATTGAGAAAAACACCGTTCAGGAGACGCTGATCCTCCCGCTGTATTCCCGGAAGCTGTGTACGGAGCTGTACCCGAACCTTTATAGGGATGAAACAGCGGTTCGTCTGCTCGACCAAATCGACTACGACTTTTCAGAGGCAGAGAAAAACTCCCGTAGCCTGATGCAGCGCTTTGGTGCGCTGGAGGTGGCCACACGGCAGAGTGATCTTGCTTTCGAGGTGCGGGATTATCTGAAAGGCCACCCCAATGCGGCGGTGGTCAATCTGGGCTGCGGGCTGGACAACACCGGCAGAACCTGCGACAACGGTAGATGCAAGATCTACAATCTGGACTTCCCGGATGTGATTGCCTTGCGGCAGCAGCTGCTGCCCGCCGGGGATCGAGAACAAAATATCCCCTGCGACCTGAAAGATACCGCATGGTTTAGCAAAATCGATGCCTCCGGCGGGGCGGTATTCTTTGCCTCCGGGGTGTTCTATTACTTTCTGACCCAGCAGGTCCGGGAACTGGTGCGGGGAATGGCGGATGCTTTCCCCGGCGGTGTGCTGGTCTTTGATGCTGCCAATCGGACGGCAGTAAAGATGATCGCAAAAACATGGCTTAAGACTGCAAAAATCAAGGATGTGGGGGCATATTTTGCGGTTTCGGATGCCGCCAAGGAAATCGGCACGTGGGACAGCCGTCTGCAGATCACAAGTCGCGGCTATATGCTGGGCTACAACGATTTGAGGGACCCTTCTGTCAGCGGCTTTTTCCGGTTTCTCGCAAGGGTCGGTGATAACGGGATGAAAATGCAAATCGTGAAAATTAGATTTTAAAAGGCAAAAATGAAGCCCATTCACTTTGGCGTTGAAGAAGACAGCTTTTACGGCGCATATTGGGCGTGCAAGGACACACATACAGCAGCGGGCACGGATTCGATTGAAACCGTGCCCGCTTTTTAATACTATATTATTTTATCGAACGTCTGTTCTATTCCCACTCGATAACGAGCGCCGCAGGTAAATGCACTGCCTGAAATTGCTCATGAGTATCTAGCAGCGCAAATTCAAGGAGCGGGCGATACTCATTTGATACTCGCTAACGCTCCAGGACGCTTTGCAGCCACGGTTCGGGTCCACCCTTAGCCGAATACTGGACTCGGCAGGAATCGCGGCACCAAATCTTAGTGCGGCCCCTTTTCGGCCTTAGGAAAACGTTGCCGCAGTTCTTGCAGACAGCGAGCTCGTTGTCGCCCGGGAAGAACGCCTCATTCCATAGAGCCGTGATCAGGGAGTCCACCTTGATCTTCGCGATCCCTCGCCTATCGAACAAGGCTTCATCATCTACCGCCGGATTCATCCAACCCCACATCATCTGCCGAACGAACCGCATCGCGACCTCACGGGGCTCTTCCCCTTTGTTGAAGCAGACACAGAGGTAATTCTGCTTGACGTTCTTGCCCTCGACGTAATTGGTCGCGACGGGAGCTGAAAGGTAGTTAACGGAATGTCCGTGCTTCAGCGCTGTTGACCATCCTCCACCATCGAGCCTGGACATGAGAAGGGGCGCTTGATAGGTCAGCGAGAGAAAATGGTCCCTCGCATCGAACGCAGGAGCGTCCGCGTTCCTCGCAAAATACGTGTTGAACGAGCACAAGCGGCGATACTGCGCGTCATATTCATCAAAACAAGCGTAGCTGTTGACGATCTTAGCGAAAGCGCCCCTCGAAAGACCATCCAAAGTGAAACCGGCAGCCTTCAGCGGGTCATCGCTCAAGACGGAGGCGTCTCCCCTTTCAATCTCAGGAGGGTTAATCACGAAACCCAGCACCCTCGCGGCGATGACAATGTTGTTGCGCAGATCCATCCAATCTTGGAGGGGCTCGATGGACACCTCGTCGCAATCGCCGAACTCCTCGAGTTGCTCAAGGAATCCGTTCTTCGTCGCATCGTAGCCCTCGCTGAGGCGGCGAAGTGCGCTCTTGTTGATGACGTCGTTGCCGACTAGTTCGAGATATGCCTCATCCACAAGCCGTTCATGATCCATGCCGACGAGCTCGCCGCTTTTGAACGCTTCCTTTATGTCGGAGACTCCCCGGACTCTCTCCTCCTCTTCACCGAGTTCGAAGAAGCTCTTGGCGCTCGGCTGGCCAAACTTGTCACGGGACATAACGCCAAGCGCGTCAATTGCAGACATAAGCTGGTCGAAGTTGCGAGCAAGTACGAAGTCATTGAAGGCCTTGGGCGTGACGTTTGCCGGATTGACTTTTAGCTCGTTGTTGGAATAGGCGCGGAGCACGACGTGCTGCCCACCGGCACTCCTCCTGGCAATCGCAGTCTTACTCTTCACCGCATCCTCCAATCGCTTCTGTGTACATGAGTGTACAGAGCATTTCGAATCACTGCAAATGTTTACGTAATTTTACAGTATCGATGAGAGAAACTAGCGCTTTATATCCGCGTGATGTACTATTCCGTTTTAGAGCCTGTCTATTGTAAATTTTCGGAATTAGGTTTAGCTGGCTCGCATAAAGAAGGACGGCATAGCTTTTGCAGGGCCGCCGTCCAAAGAGCCCAATTCCAAATGGAAAGGAACTGGATATGAATTTTAGCACCGTGAACAAATCTCAGAGGCAGACCTTGTTGCACGAGCACGACCTTGAGGCGCCACTGAGCCCCGAGGATCTTGCGTGCCGCATCCTCTCACTCGGGCTACACCTCGAGGGAATTGGGGGCCGTCTGGTCGAGATCGCCAGCGACAACACCTCGAAGGAGGTGAGCTAGCATGGGCGAAGAAGAGCTCAATGTCCCCATCGTTCGCGGCACAAAGCGTCGCGACCCGAGCATCTCGGAGGCGCGCCACACCCTTGAGGAGCTTGGCCTTAACGCCGCGTACGACGAGATGCGCGCGGCTACCGTAGTCACCGGGCCTCTTCCCTGGGACCCCAACGCGAAGAGTCGCAGCTGGAACGAGCTCGATGATGCGCAGCTCATCTCGCTGCTCGAGGACCGCATCAACCTTCGAAGCGAGAAGACGCTCGCCAACGCGATGACGATCTACACTCGTGAGCGCTCTTTCAATCCGCTGACAGATGAGCTCGATAACCTGGTGTGGGATGGCAAGAAGCGCGCCGGCAGTCTGCTCTGCAAGTGCCTGGGCGCACAGGATTGCGACTACACGCGCGCCGCCGAGACCGTATACCTGTGCGGTTCTGTCATGCGCGCATATCACCCGGGGTCGAAGTTCGACTACGTCCTCACCCTCGTCGGCGCGGGCGGCCTCGGCAAGTCTACGTTTGTCCGTAAGGCAGCTCTTCACGACGCGTATTTCACCGACTGCATCGGCGACCTCGGAAACGTCAAGACGACTGGGGAGGGTCTCAGCGGCAAATGGCAGGCGGAGCTTCCCGAGCTCAGCGGCATGAACGGCCACTCGCTCGAGTCGGTAAAAGCCGGCATCACCCGCGCCAGCGACACCTACAGGCAGGCCTACGGCAAGCGCGCCCACGACCACCCACGCGCCACTGTTTTCGTAGCTACGACGAACACCATCGGATTCCTGAGGGAGAAGAGCTCCGGCGCCCGTCGCTTCCTCCCCGTCCTCTGCGGCATCGGCGAGATCAAGATGTCGGTCCACTCCCCCGAGTTCGCCTATGAGATCGCGCAGGTCTGGGCAGAGGTCGTCGGTTGGATGAAGCAGGGGGACCCTCGTTTCGGCTGCGCGCTCAGCGCCGAGATGGAGGCAGAGGCCATGCACCAGCGCGAGGGCTTCCTCGAGGAAGACCCGCGGGTGGATGCCATCAACACCTACTTGGCCGATAACCGTGACCATCCCGTCTGCTCGCTTGAGATCGCCGAAAAGGTGCTCATGAGAGACCCGGACGTCAAACTGTGCCGAGAGATCTGCAGCATTCTCAACAACGAATTCCCAGGCTGGAAGTTCGCCAAGAAGATCATCTGCAGCAGCTATGGCAAGCAGCGAGCTTGGCGCTACACGCCTCCCAGCACTGAGAAGTAGGACCTCTGTAGGGCCGGTGCCATAGGGCATCGGCCCTTTTCTTTTCCTTTGCGAACAGGATCTTCCCAGCACGGTGCCGATGGTGCCGATTCTCATCCCAAAAGTACATCACAAGCGCACCTCACCGATATTCGTCACCCTTGAGCCCGCTCCCCTTCCCGACATTTATCGGCCCCATCGGCACCCGAAGCAAAACAGGCAGGTCAGGAGCACGCAAGCCTCCATAGGGCCACATAAACCGGAAACTCGATGGGCACCCGTGATTCATGCAGGACTCCGATTTTCCATAACTACGTTTCTACCAATTGTATTTCGTAATTTACGGTATTTCTGTTGTCAAACCATAACCATAAGCGTAAAATACGTTTCAATGTCATCCAATACGTAATATTGAAAGGAGTTAGACAATGACCAGCCGTTATTTGGGAGCAGTTGAGGTCGCCGAGCTGACGGGGATGAGCAAATCTTATGCATTCAAGTTGATCCAAAGACTGAACTCGGAGCTGAGGGATCAGGGGGTCATCACTATTCCCGGCAAGGTGGAGACCGCGTACTTCAATCGCCGTATGTGCTCCGCCTCCCGCCCCGACGTCGGTGGTGGCTCCCATGTCCATTAGCAGGGATGAAAAGCTTGGCACGTACACCGTGCAGGTCTGGTATAGGGACGCCCTCGGCGAACGCCGCAAGAAGACCCATCGCGGCCACAAGACCAAAGCCGACGCACGTCGGTGGGAAGCGGATTTCCTTGCCTCGTGCGAGGGGCGCCTAGAGATGAGGTTCGATGACTTCATCAAGACGTACTACCGGGATGTGGGTCCCCGGTTGAAGCCCGGCACCAAGCTCACCAAGAAGGCGATCATAGGCAAGTACCTACTCCCCTACTTCGGGGAGATGCGCATGTGCGACATAGTTCCCGCCGATATCGTGCGTTGGGAAAACCAGCTGCTCGCACGCGATTTGTCGGACACCTATCTTCATACCGTCTGTAACCAGCTCTCCGCGGTATTCAACCACGCAGTCCGCTTCTACCGTCTGTCCTCCAACCCGATGCTCGTCACGGGAAAGGTGGGCAGCAAGAAGCCGACGACCGAGATGTCCTTCTGGACCGCCGATGAGTTCGAGACCTTCATCGAGGCGCTGGCAAATAAGCCCGAATCCTACCACGCCTTCATGCTCCTTTACTGGACCGGCATCCGCGAGGGCGAGCTCCTCGCCCTGAGGCCGATGGACTTTGACTTCGAGCGCGGCCTGCTCATGGTCCGCCGTTCCTACTCCCGCATCAAGGGGGAGGACGTCATCGGGACGCCCAAGACCAGGAAATCGAGGCGGGACGTCCTCATGCCCGACTTCCTCCGCGACGAGATGGAGGACTATCTATCGACCCTGCCCGACCTCGAGCTTGAAGACCGCATCTTCACGATGACGAAGCACAAGCTCGCCGCGGAGATGAAACGCGGGTGTGCCTCGACCGGCATCAAGCGCATCCGCATCCACGACATCCGCCACTCGCACGTCAGCCTCCTGATTAACCTGGGATTCTCGGCGAACGCTATTGCCGACCGTATGGGGCATGAGTCGGCGGAGATCACAGAGAACTACTCCCACATGTTCCCCTCGACCCAGAGGAGCCTAGTTGACGCCCTGAACGAGGTGGGCATGCATGAGTAGGCCAATCGTGGACCACAAGGGAAGGCGCCGTTGCAAGACGGTCGCCTTCCGCATCTCCCCCGAAGAGGCCAGGCAGCTCGACCTCAAGGTCGCCCTGAGCGGCCTCTCGAAGCAGGACTACATCACAAAATGCCTCCTCGAGTCCAACTTCACGGTGAGCGCGACGGTGAGGATGAGGAGGGCCCTGAAGGAGCAGGTCGGCCTCATCGTCGCCGAGCTGAGGCGTATCAGGAGCCCCGCAGAGATACCCGATGAACTCTTCGAGTCCCTCGAGGCGCTCTCCTCGTTCGCCGGTTCCTTCGCTCCCGAAGAATCGCCCGTGGAAGCCCAAGACATGCTCATCAAGAACCTCGGTCGTCCAAAAGGATCGGGACGCACCGGCGGAAAACAACCCAAAGAAAAAGGAGAGCGCCAATGATTAGGGACACCTTCGCGCGCAAGCCCGCGAACATTTGCCAGGAAACCATCATCGACATCCTGCGAGAGGAAGCGGCGCTAGCGGGCAGTGAGAGCCATGAGTGCACGCTCCTCTCCCTCGTCGAGCTCGCCGCCAAGCACGGCAAGGGACTAGTCGTCGACTCCGGGAAGCTGATCCGTTTCCACGCGCTCGACTGCTGGAACTCCGTGGGAAACAAGCTCGCTGTGACACCGGGCGCTCATAGCGACAAGGCCCGCTTCCTCGAGGGAAGCCTTGCCGCGGCCGGCTGCGGTATCTACGTTGATTCGTTCTTCGACGTCATCCTCGACAACTGGAACGTGCTGGGAAACTACACGTACACGTTCCGCGCGCTCGCCGACATCGTGGAGATGGGCGCTGGCTGGCCCGACGATTGTGTCTCCCGCACCGAGCTGGAATGCTGTCTTAACGAAATCATCGGGGCCCTCGATGAGTAAGGGCGCCAAGGTCATGAGTCTTCGGCTCTCACCCGATGACTACCGTCGCCTGCACGCCTACGGCGTCTCAAAAGGCCTGACCGACAGCGCCGCCGCCCGCGAGCTCATCGCGGGCGGCCTCGCCGCGGACGGCCTGGCACTCTACTCGACCGAGCTCGGCACCTATCTCCGCGGCGTCATGCAGCCGTTGCTGGAGCAGCTCGACCGCACGCTTAACGAGCGCAACGCGGAGCAGGAGGACCGCATCGCGCGCGTCGTTCACCGCGCGACGCGTGCCTCGATCGTCGCGGCTATCGCGGCGGTCGAGATCGAGAAGGGCACGTTTGACGGCCTGGACGGCGTGAGCGCCTCGGACATATACGCCGTCTACGACAAGCAAGCGGGTCTCATGCAGCGCGGTATGACGCTCTCGGAGGCAAGGGAGCGTCTGTCCGATGGCAAGTCGTAGCAGCCTCGTCGTGAACGCCCGCGTGCACCTCCCCGGGTCGCGCGGGCGTTCCGCCGTCATCACCAACAATATCGAGTACATCGCCACCCGCGAGGGCGCTGACAAGTCCGTCACGGTCGACGACCTCAGGCGCGCGGACCTCGCCGAAAGGATGGGGCTTGTGGGCTATTACGCCGAAAGGCCAGGTTCCACAGCGCTCTTCGGGCAGGACGGAGCCATCCCTCTCCGAATGGCTCGAAAGGAGCTCGAGACGGCCGGCGGCGCCATCGCCACCGTGGTCATCAGCGTGCGTAGGAACGAGGCGGACGAGCTCCGACTCGCCTGCAAGGAGGACTGGCAGCGTTTCTGCCGTCAGAATTTGACGCCGGCCCTGGCGGGTGCCATGAATATCCCGGAATCCAACGTGCGCTGGATGGCGGCAGAGCACGAGAACCATCCGAACTCCAAGCACATCCACGTCATAGCATGGTCCTCCGACGGCTCGTTCGACTCGCTCATGGCGCGCAGCAGGCTCGACAGGGCGCGCAACGAGCTCGTCGATGCAGCTTTGGCGCCAGCGCTCACGGCGGAATACGAGGCCCGTGACTTCGCGCGATCGCTCGCGGTCGATGCCGCGCACCGCATCTCTGCCGAAGAGGCGGGCGTCGTCCTGCCGCCGGACGGCCGCATATCATACGCCCACCTGCGACGCTGGCACCCCAGCGTCGCCAAGGCGCTTGATGCCGCACTTGAAGTGGCGGAAAAATCCCATCCGGACCTCAAGTCGGCCAACGGCGCCTACCGCTCATCCGTGGAACGCTGCGCCAACCTCAAGGGTCTCGAAGGCACAGAGCGCAACCGCTACGTAGCGGCCGCCATGTGTGAGCTACGCGCGCGCCAGGGCAACGCCGTGCTCAGGTCCATCGCTCCGGACCGCACGGTCCGCCCCGAGAGCACCCCGAGCAGGCTTCCGACGCCCAAGGACGGGCCTGCGACGGAGCGCAGACGCCTGAGGGCGCTCGCGGGCGAAGTCCGTTCTTGCGTCACCGGAAAAGAATTGGAAACGGCGCGAGAGGCGACTCGCAAGCAAGAACCCGTCCCGGAGATGTGCCTACGGGCGTGCCCGTCTTACGCGCTCTCCGCTGCTCGGGCGCCGATCGCCGTGGGCAGGGCTCTTGCTAGGGCACTCGCGTCCACGGAGAAGGCTCGAGGGGGCAAAGAAGACACTTCGGATGAGCTCGGCAGGAAGACGGAGCGTCTGCTCGCGCGTGCACTCGCCGCTGCCGTATCCGCCGCTGCCAGAAAGGATGCAGCGGGCGTCTTGCTAGCACCCGCGAAGACGATAGTGAGAGGAATGATTCTATGAGCAAGCAGAAGAGCTTCAACGTTGACGAGGGTGCGCACTTTAGGCGCAGCGTCATCGGCGGTCTTGCCACTGGGACGGTAATCTCCCTTACGCTGCTACCGTCAACATGGCGCTGGCTCGAGTCGTTTGCCACCAACACGATCGCGTTATTCACCGACAGCGGCGCCGGAACGGCGGCCCTCCCCGCGGAGGTGTTCCAAAACCCACTCGACGCGCTACCCGGACTGATCACGGGCGCAGCCTTCCCTATGGGGTGTGCCGCGGTTCTCGGCGTTTCAACTTGCGTCGGCATCTGGAGCCATCTCGACTGGCTGCGCTGGCTCCACGACGGGACCTGGGTGGGGGGCCGACGCGCGCCGGGCGCGCCCATCCACGGCGACGCGAGGCTCATCTCGGCGCACGGCGAGCTTAAGCGCAAGAGCAAATCGTGGCAGGAGGGCGAAAGACCCTCGGGTGGCGCACTGGTCGTGGGCGAGATCGGGAAGAGCGTCAGGCTCATCGACTCGGTCCACGCTTGCATCCTTGCCGAGAGTGGCGAGGGCAAAAGCCGTCGAGTCGCCATTTTGTCAGCCTTAGCTAACTTCGAGCAAGGCCGTTCCCTCATCATCAACGACATCAAAGGGGAGCTCCGCGCCTTTCTCGAGCCTACGTTCGAAAAGGCCGGCACGCACCGCATCGTCGACGTGATGTTCGATTCGCCCGCCTCTTCGGCGCGGTTCGACCCGCTCGAGAGGGCGAAGGAGGCCTTTAGGGCGGAGGGAACCGGCGGTTGCACTCGCGAGCTGCGGGAACTCGCGCGCTGCATAGTGCCCGCGCCGTCGAAGGGCCAGCCGTTCTTCTACGACGGGGCCCGGAACCTGTTCGTCGGCATCTCCCTCGCCCTCATCGAGGGCCCGTCCATCCCCGCTGAGGAGAAGACCGTCATGTCCGTCGCCGCGGCGATTTCGCCCTCGGGCGAGAAGGGCGCACTCGAGCGCGTCGCCGCCCTGGCGGCATCGCTGCCCCCAGGTGACCCCGCACTCCCCTTTCTCGGAGGCCTCAACGGCGAGCACGGAGGCGGCCCGGGCATCGTCTCGACCCTCAGCAATTGCCTGACCGAATACATCGACGGCAACGTGGCGAGGATGCTGCACGACGACGAGTGCGGGCTCGACGGCATCGGCGAGGAGCCCACGGTGGTCTTCGTCTCGTCCTCCTCAGCGACCGGAAACTACAAGCGGCTCGTGCAGACGTTCGTTTCCCAGGCGCTCTCGGCGCTGCGCTTCTGCGCCGGCGCCCACGCCGGCCGCTGTCCCGTAGAGACCGTCCTTCTCCTCGACGAGGCGGCATCCCTCGGCCGCAACGAACGCATCGTCCAGGACCTCGGTGAAATGAGGTCAGAGGGAATCCGCGTCCTGTGGTTCTGTCAGTCGCTACTTCAATTGCAATCGGTCTCCGGCTACAGCCGCGAAGAAGCCGAGACCATCCTAGACCTCCTCAAGGACAAGGTCGTACTCTCGTGCTCGAACCTCGAAACCGCCCGCAAGCTCTCCGAGTCCATGGGGTCCTACACAGCAGTTGCGCAATCCACAAGCCGCACAAAAGGAGTGAACACTGGCTCGACGGGAACGAGCGAGGGCCTCGTGCGCAGGCCCCTCATAACTCCAGACGAGATCCAGCGCTGGACGGGCCGCGAAACAGGCGCGCTCGTGATCCACGACGGCGTACCTATGGCCTTCCCCAGCCGAGACGTTACCGAAACGTTTGTGGGCGGCATGCTCGGCATGACATCGCCCGAGGCCGAGCGCACGCTTATGGAGCGGTCCATCGCTTCTCGCAGAATGCGAAACAAGGAGGTACCGAGGGTATGGAATGGCATCGTTGTAAACAACATCGCAGCGGCGGGGCGGAAAGCGGCCGACAGCTACGTTCCCGAGGGGTTCTAGCCCCCCATAATCGCCCGTTACCAGCAAGAACGTCCCATAAGACTACGCGCCCGCACCCGTGCACTACGCGCGGGCGCGGGCCCTTTTGATGCACCGCTCAGGCTTTGACCTGCGCATTCGAACTCGGCTCGCCGAGTTGCGCCGTTCGCCTTCGGCGAAACGTAGTGGAGCCTTATCCTGCACCGCCACTTCGTGGCGGAAAACCGAATCCAAAGCGATGCGTAGCATTCGAGCCATAGCGCCGAAAAATGACACCAGAAGCCGGCAGCCGAGCTAGCCATCGAACAGGTCTGAATCGAAAAACTCTCTCAAGGAGACGCCGAGCCCGCCTGCGATGCGCTCGATATTCTCGATGGAGACGTTGCGCTTGCCGGTCTCGACTTCGGCGAAATAGGTGCGCGACATCTCGATGGAATATGCGAAGGCCTCTTGGCTCACGCCGAGCCCGGCCCTCAATTCCTTGACGCGAAGCCCCACGCGCATCTTGGGGCCCAGTTGAGTCATCGGCACCTCCTTACCGTCGGTGTCAATGATTCGGCCCTGTTCTATATAAGTCACACCTATATAAGTGACAATTTGAAATACAATACGGGAATCAGAGGATTTCAATCTGGGAGGAAGCACGATGAACATTGAAATCTCTAGGAGGGCGTTTCTCGCAGCGGGACCCCTCGCCGTCATGGGCTCGCTCGGGCTCGCCGGGTGCGGCAAGAGCAGCATCAGCGGCAAGACCCTCTACTACTACTCGGTTTGCGGCAGCGTGGCCCTTGGCAAGGTGTGCGCGAACAAGCCCGGATCCGCGTCGACGATCAAGTTCGAAGAGAGCACCTGGCACTATGTCGGCTCCCAGGAGCTCAGCGGCGATTGGGAAGCCGAGGGCGACGATGTGGTTCTGTCCTCCTCGCAGCTAGGCACCGTTACGCTCGTGAGGCAGGACGACGGGAGCTACGTGCCCTTGGGGTGCGAAGACTACGGCGAGAGGTACTTCGAGGACGAGTCGGCGGCAAAGTCCTACTACGACGAATACACGGCGGCCACGCCCGACAGGGTGAGAGACACACTGGAGAGTGCCACCTGGTCGGTGAAGAACCCGCCCTCGACCCAAACCGTCGCAGAGACGCTCTCGTTCGACGACGGCTCGCTCGCATTCACGAAGGGCGAATACCAGAGGAAGGGCTCTTACACCGACGCCCCGCGCGAGAGCTCATGGCTCGCCTCGGACCATTCCGGCGAATACGAGCTCGACGTGACCTCCCAGTGGGTGAGCTCGGACGGATCGTCGCCGCGACCCTTAATCTACGAGGGGACGATGACCGTCGGGGGCGAGGCGACAAACTTTAAGCTGTCCGACCGCAGGGGCTCCCTCACGCTAACCCTTTCCTCCGAGTGGAGCGCGGTGGTGTTCGTCAATGGAGAGTAGGCGCGACAGGGACACCGAACCATGCGGAAACAGGCGACTCGTGGCGGCAATCATCACGCAAGCAAAGTCGAAGAGGACGGCGATAGCGACGGCGGCCGTCCTGCTCGCCGCAATCCTCGCTCTTGCCTGGCCGCACGCCATGCCCATGGGAAATAAAGACGAAGCCAATTCGGCTGCTTCCACGCAGGGAGAAGCCGCGGGAACAACCGAAGAAGACAATGAGACGAGCTCCGTCGCGCGAGGCGACGCGAACGAAGTCTCCGGACCGACGACCGAAGACGCCCAGCCTGGGGAAGCCACTGCGAACGAGAGGAGGACGACGGGCAACGGCTCGAACGTCTCGTCGTCCGGGAAGAGCGGTAAGGGCTCCGACGGATCAGGATCGGGAAACTCCTCCGCGCAGGAAGCCGTCTCCCATCGGCATAACTGGGTTGCCCAGACCAAGACCGTCCACCACGACGCGCAGTACAAGACCGTCCACCACGACGCGCAGTACAAGACCGTTCACCATGACGCAGTTGTGAAGTATGTCAACATTTGTAACAACTGTGGCGCAGATATCACTGGGAACGAAGCAGCTCATTTTAAGAACTCGCTGCTTAGCGGTGGCAACTGTGGTTCTTGCCACGGAGAGTCTCGTACAGTGCAGGCTGCCTATGACGAACAGGTGCGGGTTTCTGATGCTTATGACGAGCAGGTGCAGACGAGTGCGGCATGGGACGAGACCGTAACCACCGGGTACAAGTGCTCGGGCTGCGGAGCCACGAAATAGCGTCCGTCGCCGGATTCCGAGTCAAAGCGTGTATATGCCGGACAGGAGTCCAACGGCGGCAAGCGCATAAATCCCAAAACTCGTCACGCGCCCTCGAGTTGCCTTAAGCAAGGTTCCAAGGGGCAGCAGCCCCTTGGCGCGCAGGGGTGCGGGGATGGCGCGAGGCATCCCCGAAAAACCGGCGTGGGCGCGCCATTGACACGCCCACGCTCTTTTGGTGAAGCTCACTCCCCTCCGGCGATGTACACGGTCCGGCCGTTCTCGCAGTCGATGCTCTCCACGTCGCCGAATCCGATGCGGACGGCAGTCCATCCGCTCCCGTCCTCCACCAAGGCGTCGGCCTCGTCGCGTGCGTCCGAGACGAGTCGCCCGAGTTCGGTCGACCCCTCCGGAGCAGTACCCACCTCGAACGCCCCGCCCTCGCCGCCCGACCCAAACTCGACGACGACAGTCAGCCCGACGGCTCCGCCCGGGGACTTGCCGAATCTGCCCACGGCGTCAAACTCGTCCATCTCCATGAAGCTACCTCCCCCTGACGGCGCTAAGCGGCTTCGGCTCGAAGTGCTCGTCGCGCTCGACGGCGGCGAACCCCATTTGGCGGTTCAGCTCCTCCATCTCCTTGATGCTGAAGTAGCCGAGCTCGTCGTCATAGCCCTCGACGAGGCCGAACGCCTCGTCCGTCCCATCGAACTCGAGCAGCCACCAGTCCCATCCGTTCACGCACGAGAAGAAGTGGACGTATACCGTGGGGTCTTCCGCGCCGTCTTGCTCATAGAGCCTCGGCAGCCCCTCCGCAATCTCCCTCGTCATCAGCTCCTGCATGTCTTCCTCCGTTTCCGGGCACGCTGCCCTGAACATCTCGCCCCTGCGGGCAAAGCCGAATGGCGACGCCGCGCGTCGTCGTCGGCTTTGCTCCCTGCAAAGCCGCACCGGAGCGAAGACGGGTCAAGGGAGGTCCATGACGACCTCCACCAACCGGAGCGGAGCGGAGGTTTGTGCGGGGTCTCATGGGCCCCCTTGACGCGGCGTAGCGGAGGTGCCACCCACGTAACGGATACGAGGTCATGACCGGCGAATGCCACCGAAACGCTTGAAATCATTGGTCAAGACTGAAGAGAGGCGGCCGCCCCTAACGGACGGCCGCCTTAGCGAGCCTTACTAATTCGGTTCTGGTATATGATCCGAACGCCCGCCGGGCAAATCCCGACAATCCTAGTGATAGTCGTTTGCGAAGGAGCCGTAGAAGAGCGCCTTACAGTCGACATCGCTGTAGCCCATCACGGCATCCTGCACATCGGATCGCAAGAGGTTGAGCACCTTGTACACGCCCTCGCCCATATCCCCGACGAAGAGTACCTGCTTGAACACATCGGGATAATCGCGCAGATAGGTCACATAGCCCCTAAGCTTTGCTAGCGTGTCGCCGAGGAACTCGCCATGAGGGTCAACGATGGACGGCCTGATGACGCCCGCTGCATCCTTCACGAAGAAGAGGAAGTCTGGATGCAGGGCCTTGCGTCCCACCGAAGACATGTACGGAATCGAAAACGCCTTGGCAGACATGCTGCCCGACGGATTGCGATAGAAGGCAACCGTGCGATTCTTTGCCAATTCGTTCCTAACGATATAGTCTTCCGCCGGGTTCAGGTCGAGCGGGCAGAGGCCGTCCTCTTTCTGCACGATATGGCACGGATACTTAGCGAAGTCATCCGACGTGCTGGCAGACGTGGGCCACTCTATCTTTGTGAGGCGCTTGCCTTCGGTTTCACGGGCCAGCTCGTCGTAGCGCTGCTTTGCCGCGTCGTTAAGGTAGTCATAATCGCCAGATCCATCGACCTTATCGAAGTATTCCTTTCGGCATTGAGCCGCCCAACCCTCGAGCGCATCAACGATGGCCTGTGTGCGCACCGCTGCGGCAAGGCGTAGGTCGCACTCGGGCCGCCCAAGCTCCTTGAAGTTGGCGCGACGATACTCATTCGCAAACTCCTTAGTGAAATGCATGTCGGCGTCGCGGGCGGCCTTTCTGAGGCCCTCGGCGTCCGTGCGGGCCTCCTCCTGCTCCTGGTCCTCGGTCTCGTTGAGCTTGTCGAGCGTAATCTTGACGGTCTCGGCAACCTCTACGTCGTGTTTGGTTTCGCGGTACTCGTCCTCGTTAGCAACGATGTATCCCTTGAGCTTCTGGACGAACTGTTTTTTCACGTCGGCCGCGGCATTGACATCGAGGCCAGTCTCGACAAGCAGAGTCGCCGTCTTAACCAGGCTCTGGAATTCGTTCCTGGCCTTCTTTGGAATGCGCTGCACGGGGATGGAATCGAAGGCTGTGCGGATGCCCTGCCACTCCTGGTGCGTGAAAGACTGCTCGCGCTTGGTGGGCGGCTTGGGCTTTGCCATGGGCACGGGTTTTACGACCGAGACGGGCTGGGTCGGCTCGGTCTGTGCGGAACTTGGCTCAGGTATCGCAGGTTGCTGCGGGGCAGGCGCTGCAACGTAGTTGCCCGTTGCGGGCTGAGGCGCCAGCTCCGCTTCTGGCGCCGGGACGTCGACGGGCCTGACCGCCGAGGCAAGCGAGGGCTGCGTTCCCTGCATGTCCAACGGTTCCTGAATCGCGATGCCGGCAAGCGGCGCCTGGTAGCCGGGTTGTGCCTGCCGCGCCGCCTCGATGGCTTTCTCGTTCTCCTCGTACGCCTTGAGCTCCTGTTGGTAGTCGGCTTCGGACTTGGGCGCAGCCGCCGTGATAGTCACGGGGTTGAGAACGATGTTCTGCTTGCCGATGGAGCTCTCGCCCATGTCGTCCTTGCGGCCCATGAGGTAGTCGACCACGTCCTGAGTGCTCTCGGGATTGAACTGGGGCAGGTAGCAGGCGACGGTGTTCAAAAGATCATCGGATTCGATGCGCCGCGCAAGTGGAGTGCGTACCATACGTCCCACGAGCTGTGCGATATAGGTCGAGTCCGAACGCCTGCGCTGCGAGAAGATGACCTCCGCTCGCGGGCAGTCCCATCCGTTGGAGACAGCCTCCTTGGCGAAGAGCACGCGAATGCGCGAGGTGTCCTGAACGAACTCGGGTTCGACATAGGGAATGAGGTATTTTCCCGCCGCGATGTCCTTATGCTCGCCGAAGACGTTGGCGAACGACATCGCCTCGGAAAGGCCGGGGACCAGGCCCGTGATCTGGTCGCACATCTCAGCCAGGGCCGAGTTGCTCACGTTGTCCGCCGCTTGGATGAGCAGCAGCGGGTTGACGGGACTCTCGCCCTCACGGGCACAGTACTCGCCCCATTCGCGGCAAGTCAGGGCATAGCGCTCGCACGCCATAGTGAGGTACTGGTGCTCGACCGGGTCGTCCTTCTCTGGCACGCGCAACTCGATGATGTCCTTGAGCAGACCTGACTCCTGGACCTCGCGAGGGGTCACAGCGACCTTTGGCATACGCACGCGATCGGCGCGCTGGTCCATGGCCGCCTCGAACCTCTGCGGCGTGGCAGAGACCCCGACGACGATGGGCATCGCCGCACGGCCGTCGAGCCCATCAATGAGGCTGGCGTAGATTGTCGCGGTGCCGCGCTCGCTCGAGGCATTGGCCCCCAGACCGCGATGGGCCTCGTCTATGAACAGATAGAGGTTACGCTCCGGGTCCCTGATGGTGCGGTCAAGGATGTCCCAGAACACGCGGCCGGAGTTGGCCTCACTACCCCTGGTGAGCAGGCCGTTCTTACTGAGTAGGTCCTTGCTGAGGAAATAGACGTGGCGCGGCTCGAGAATGTCGCGCGCGGCTCCGAAGTCGTTGGTAATTGTGACCAGGTGGCGCCTGTCAAGGATGCTGTCTGCTAGCTTGTCCGCCACGTTTGAGAAACGCACGCTCGTCTGCTCGTTCAGGCTCGGGGAATCCGAGAGCCAAAGAACGACGGCATTCTCGTCGGGCATGAGGCTCAGATCGTCGTCTCCGAAGAAGAGCGCTTCGATCGTCGCTGCGCACATGACCGTTTTGCCCGACCCCGTGGGAGATGCGAGGCATATCGAGGACAGCTCGCCGTCCTGCTCGTAGCGTCGGCGCATCGACTGCAACTTGTTCGCCAGGGTCGCGACCGCACCGGCTTGGAAATCCTTAAGTTCGACTCTCATGTTTACCTCACCGCATCCTCGGCGGCAATCTTGAACGATTGCAGGTAGTTCTCGTACAGGCGGACGACGTCGAGCCCAGGCAGTTGTGCCTTGACGGAGGCGTATCGAGCCGTGTCGTCCGTGATCACATAGGCGCACCCTATGCTGGCATTCTGCTTGACGGCGTCTATGAAAGCGCCGACCGAAGCAAAGTCGAAAAGGACGGTGTAGGCGTCGGCCATGGCAAAGCCCGGCTGCTCGTGCTTGATGATGCTGCCACGCGAACCAGCGCGCAGCCAGAGCAGGGGCGCAATCTCCTCGAAGGCCACGCCCAGCTCGACGGCGTCTGGGTCTTCGTAGGTGAGGTCAAAGAAGACGGCGTTTTCCTCGAAGCCGTCGGCCATGGGGAACTCGTCGGTGAACTTGTAGTCACCCTTGATGGAATCGCCCTCGGGCGTCTTGCCCGTGATGGCCGCCGTGACGCGAGGTTTGGTAACGTACTGGCAGATGCCCAGTGCCTCCCATTCGGGGTCGCCCTGACGAAGACCGCGCTTGGTGAGCTTTTTGGATTCGTCCTCGGAGACCTCGTTATTCGTTATGCTGATGGAGCGCCTGCGCCCGCCGTCCTGATGGTTCAAGCGCATGACGGCATGTGCCGTGGTGCCCGATCCTGAGAAGAAATCGACTACAAGGGCGTCGGGCTTGTCGGCAACAACGGAAGCGATTGAGAGCTCGGTCGCATAAAGGGACTTTGGAAATGTGAAGCGCCTATCGCCGATGAACTTTTTGATATATCGGCTCCCGTATTCACCGGCAGAGAACTGCGTGCCACTCCAAACAGTTGTTGGAATGGCAGAGCGCTCTCCCTGCTCTTCGAGAAGCAAGGACCCATCCTCAGCCTTGCCGATGAGTTTAATTTCTCCATTCTTGAGACGCTCCTCTTGGGAATCTCCTAGGTAAAGGAGGGAGTACCGATCACTCTTTTTGTTGTACTCACCTACTTTTGCGCACCCGCGATCAAGCTTGGCCTGTAGAGCATTCTGGGAGATCCTCCAAGTCGCCTCTCGGCCATCGGTCCTAATAGGCCAAACTGCCCTGAGACCCGTTTTTGTCGGTATCTTTGTCCAGTCTTGTTCAAGGGGGAGAGAAGCGCCGAGCTCCTTAATGGTCGCGGTCTCCTCATCGATATAGATGGGATAGAAGAGGTTCGGCCTTGCGGTGCGAGCGGCATTGGGACCGCCCCTCAGCAGCCACTTTTTCCTCAAGTTCTCCGAACTCAACGGAATAGAGTCTGCGGTCCACTTGGCACGGCGCGGCGGTGCCAAAAAAGCAAAAGACAGCGTACTCGTCAGCTCTCTTGAACTGGTTGCCGCGGGCAACCCCGTTCTTGTTTATGGTGATTGAAACCGTCTGGATACCGGTCGCGTTGGGAAAAACGCTCTCTAAAAGAAGCTCGAGCCTTGCGTACTCCTTCTCGTCGATCGTCACGATGAGTACGGAATCGTTGGGGTTGAGCAGCTGCTTGGCGAGCTTGAGGCGGCGCTCCATGAAGGCAAGCCACTTGGAGTGGCGATAGGCGTCGGAGCCGTCGACGTAATCGTTGTTGTATTTCCAGTCGCGGGCGCCAGTGTTATAGGGTGGGTCTATATATATGCAGTCCACTTTGCCTGCATAGGCAAAGGCCAAGGTTTCAAGAGCATGGTAGTTTTCGCCGTTAATGACTACTTGATAGGGCTTATCGCCACCGCGCTCGACACGCCCAGTCTCTTTGAGGCCAGCATAAATCGGCTGGTCATATTCAGCAACAGGCACGACATCGTCGACAGCAACGGAGCGGGGCTCACATTCGTTTTCGTCATATGAGGGCGATTGATATGGCTTTAGATCAGCAACCCCCCCCCGAACGGCATTTACCAACCATAGCAGTTGGGAGCTAGGGTCCTCTTTTTTACCACGCTCGGGAAGCACCTGTACGACATCGCCCTTCATGACAGGTTTGCCATAAAGGCGAAGTCGCTCTGGACGGTTGTGTTCAAATACAAGCCCAAACTGGCGCTGCGCCGCAAAGGCGCGGATGTCGGCAGCGAGCTGACGATCGCCCAGCTTGACAGCGCGATCAACAAGGTTCTGAACGACTGCTTGCGCCGTCTGAGACATCACTTCTCCCCCTTGCACTTCTCGTCAATCCATTCGCGCAGGACTTTAGCCACCGTCTTATCCTGGCGCGCGGCATAGGACTTAAGAGCCCGCTTATCCTCGCGGGTTATCGAGAGCGTGAACTTATCCAGCTCCCTTTCGGCATGAACAGCCTGATCTTCCTCCATGGTCGCCCCTCCGAATTGACCTGTTCTACGTTCCTTAATTGACCGAAATCATTTTACTTCAGAATACGTAATTACGTAATTACGTAGGACAATTTGAGCCATGCAGTACTCAATCACTAGTCAGTATTCGTTGGCGAATCGTTGGGGATAACGAATATATCGAGGTAGACAGCCGTTTTTACCGTCTGTGAGTACCAGCAAATCGATACTCAAAACGTCGTGAGTACATTTTGAGTACCAGTCCGAGCGGCCTCTCGCGGGCGGACGCAATCTGCCGGTCAGCATTAATTAGAAATAAATTGATGACGTTGCTTCGGTAATTGAAAGCACTTTAAAACATACCAGCAAACAATAATCCCAGCTAAACAGCTTGAGAGATTGCGTGACTGGTTTGCATGTACCACATACACCACAATGCACAAGCACCCATGGCACGCAAATAAAAAACGAGGGAGGCCGTATCCGACCTCCCTCGCAAAGGGCTATTTACTATTCCCACTCGGTGGTTATAGTTTTGCCGTCTCGTCACTCCAGTTGCACCCAGTTTTCGGCGGCATCTCGAAGTGAGTGCCGCTGAATGACGCGACGTCGCGTTTCATCGGCTTCGGGGACAAAAGCTGGGACAACTTCAAAACCATTTTCAAACTCAGAGTATTGAGTTTTTATTTTTGTCCCAAGGGGCACGGAGAGCCGCCTTTGGAGGCTCGATATCGCCGAAAAACGCCCGTTTTGAAACTCAACCGCCTTTGAGCCTGCAAACCACCAGCTTCAACAGTAAGTGAGTCGACGCGGGTGGCTTACGAGCCGTTCACAAAACCGCAGGCCACAGGTCTTTGTCAACGATAAGCAAAGTGAATAGTCTCAGGTGGCTTGCCCATGAGTTGGCGTAAGCCTGTTTAGCAAAAGGCTAATCGGACACGACAGGCCGCCCGCATGGCGACGGCGTTTCCCGTGCGGGCACAAACAGCCCTGCGTGCCCTGTCGCGCGATATCCCAATGCGACGTTCAGAACCCTACCCGCCAAGCAGCCACCTCGCGAAATTCAGCACGAGCACGCCCTCCCGGGTATGGGGCTCATGCCTCGTGCGAGTGATGAGAATCTTCGGGAATGCATCCCCGATGGATAGAATCGGCGCAATCTCCCTCTCGAGCGTCGAATCGGCGCCGATATCGTCGCTCACATACACTTTCCTTCCCGGTTTCGAAACTTGGAAGGCAGTATGCGCAAGGATGCGTCGAGGTGCGATCCCAGTCGTACCATGCCAGCAGAGATGTCGAGGCACATTCGTTCATGCTGCAATGCGGGCATCGGAGATGAAAAACAGCCCGTCGGGTAGTCATGGGCGTGCGGGAGCCCGCATCAGTAACCTGCCTCCTCGGTTGTCCCTTCTTTGCATGGTCGTCTACATAAAGGAGGAACCAGCCATGCAGATCAGCATGCTTGCCCTTCTTGGGTCACGGACCGGGGAGGCGAGGGCCTCCGTCGGGACCGCCCCGAGCAACCGGCATATCCAAGGAATGACAAGGCTCGATCGCTGTGCTGGTCAGGATGCCGAAGCGGGCCGTCCGCCAATCGGAATGCGGGTCAGGATGCTGCAACGTGATTCCAGCTGCAGGATACGGCTCCTTTGCGGTTGCCGCAAAACCTGCTGGCAACATTCTTACTATCCGAATGATGTACGCATCCCTTGGGATCGTTTCGCCTGACCAGGGCCATCTTCAGCGCCTCATCGGCCAGCTCGGCAGGCGCCTCTTCCACGCGTAATAGCCCTGGCGGGTCACCTATGCAACCAAAGATACAAAAGGAATCGAATGGCCAGAGAGGATTGCCCTTACCGATGCTCGATTCTTGACAGGCAAACTCAAGCCTCGTTAATATTACATGGTTTGCCAGACCGAATTAACAAAGGAGGGGTGTCGTGGTTGGTCTTTTCCGCACGTGGATGAGCGCCTAGAAAGCGGCGCTGTTGTGGCGTCGCGCTGTTTTTCTGCACGCCATTTCACGATTGGACATAACCATGATATTTGAAACCTCTCGGGGCAGGTCTGTTCTGCTGTGCCATTCATGGCAATTCAAGCTTTGTTTCGTATGGGGCGGGGAGCTCGTTTCGACATTGACGAGTTCGATTCTCCAAATGGGTCTTATTTGGCATCTCGCCCTCACGACAGGGTCGTCTTCTCTCCTCTCCTTAGCATCGCTGGCAGGCTTTCTGCCGATTGCTTTGTTCGGAATCCTTGCGGGCGCCGTTGTCGACAGACTGCCTTTGAAACGTGTCCTCATCGGCGCCGACCTCTTCATTGCCGCGGTGGGTGCCGCCTTGGCGATTGCCTCGTTGGCCGGCAGCTTACCTGCATGGCTAATTCTCATCGCCCTGTTTCTCCGTGCAGTTGGTACTTCGTTCTACACGCCAGCCTCCCAATCTCTCACGCCCCATCTCGCCCCGCCAGAGCATCTCGTTCGCCTATCGGGGGTGACTCAGGCGATTCAGTCCGGCGGATACATTCTTGGCGCCGCGCTTGCAGCAGTGATTTATCCCGTGGCGGGCATTACCGCTATGATTGTCCTCGACGTGCTGGGAGCGCTTTTCGCTTCTTTAGCCGTCCTCGCCGCACAGATAGACGCAGGGGGCCTCGATGAAGCCGACCGCAGCTTGTCCTTTTCCAATAAGGTTCGAGAGCTCTTCTCTGAGATTTCGGACGGCTACAAGCTGATTAGGGAGTACAGGGGGCTGTTCGCCCTTCTTTGGTGCGGGTTCGTCTTCGCTTTCGCGTTCTCTCCGCTCGCGGCATTGTTCCCAATAATGACCTTGGGGCATTTTGGCGGTAGCACGGGGGATGCCGCTTTGGTGGAAATCCTTTTTTCTGCAGGCATGCTGGCTGGGTCCGGCATTTTGGCGGCCACGGGAGGGTTCCGCAATAGGTCGTTCACCATGGTCGCCGCGATTGCCGGCTTCGGCATTGCCGCAATCGTATCCGGATCGCTCGGCCCGTCATTGTTCGCTGCTTTCCTGCCGGTGAGCTTTCTTATGGGCGCATGCTCCCCGTTGTACGCGGGAACCCAGACTGCCCTTATGCAGGAGCAGATACCTCCTGAGTACCTAGGCCGCGTTTTCGGCCTCTACGGAACCATCATGGCGTGGGCCATGCCCATGGGCCTCGCAGCCCCCTCCGTTTTTGCGGATCTGCTTGGAGCTCCGTTATGGTTCGTCGGCTCTGGAGCGACCATGGTACTGCTTGCGATGGCTATGCTGCTTGCTCCGAGCGTCCGAAACGCGGGGAAAAGAGATACCGGGCAGATTCAATAGCCCAAGTATTCGAAAAAAAGAGGCAGCAGCCATCGGTTCAAGCGTCAGCCTTCAAGCCCTTGCGACGACGAGGTATTGCACCGACATTCCGCATCGCGCTCCTTATTCGTCGCCAACTATCATTTTCGGATTTGCCGGCTTGCGCAAGGTCAAAACGCTCGCGCCGGCAATTGGGCAAAGGCGAAAAATCGACGTGAGCAATCTTTTTTGGCATGGCTGCGCTTCCAGTAAAACGCTAATACACAAAAGGCGGTTCAACCTATGGAACTCATAGTCAAAGCTAAAGACATCTTTTTGGAATATGCCGGCCGCGATATCCTAGATATCGAAGAGTTGGAAATCTACTCCTACGATCGCATCGGCTTGGTGGGAGACAATGGCGCAGGCAAAACCAGCCTGCTTAAAATTCTGAGCGGCAATCTTACCATTGCGGACGCCGACGTCAGGCGCTTCGGCAGCATTGCCCTCATCGGCCAACTCGATGAACTCGACCTTGATGCGGCTCAGGACAGTGGTGAGATGCTCTCCCGTCTCAACGTCGCCGGAGTGGCGCAGGAGACGATGAGCGGCGGGGAGGAAACACGCGCCAAGATTGCCTCTGCACTCTCCCAGCATGCAAGCGCGATCTTCGCCGACGAGCCTACGAGCCACCTCGACCAAGACGGCATCCGCCTTCTCGTCGGACAACTCAAGGCATTTGATGGGGCTCTGCTCATCGTGAGCCATGACCGTCATTTTCTCGACCAGGTGGTAGACAAGATCTGGGAGCTCAAAGACGGCGGTATTTCCGAATTCTGGGGTGACTACTCCGACTATCTGCGACAGAAAGAAGAAGAGCGCAAAGCTCAGGCGACTCGATACGAAGAGGCGATGCGCGAGCGCGATCGCCTCGAAGCCGCCATCGAAAAACAACGGAAAAAAGCACGGCAGGTCGACGCCAAGCGGAAGGCTGCGAAAAAAAGCAACGAGTATGCAGGTCGATTGGGGCATCAGAAAGCAACCGGCACCAAACAGAAGAGGATGTACCAGGCGGCTAAGGACATGGAGAAGCGCCTCGAAGCGCTCGAAGGGATTGAGGCCCCAGATAGCATTCGCGCCGTGCGGTTCCGCCAGAGCAAGGCCCTGGAACTGCATAGTAAATTTCCCATCTCGGCAGACGATTTCAGCTTGAGCTTCGGCAACTGCATGCTCTATGACCACGCGAAATTCGAGATACCGCTCGGTGCCAAAGTGGCCATCACCGGTGGCAACGGTACAGGAAAGACCAGCCTGCTGAAGGCAATCGCTCGACGCGCCGACGGTATCAACATCTCTCCCAAGGCAGAGATCGGTTACTTCGAGCAAACAGGCTACAAGTTCGACGCCCGTCAGTCTGCGATCTCGTTCATGCAGGATGGTTGCGAGTACAGCATGACCGAAATTCGAGGCATCCTCGCCTCTATGGGAATCGGACCGCGCGACCTGACAAAGGACGTTGGCGTTCTCTCGGGAGGCGAAGTCATCAAGCTGCTACTCGCGAAGATGCTGCTGGGCAGATACAACATCTTGCTCATGGACGAGCCTGGAAATTACCTGGACATCAAGAGCGCCGAAGCCCTCGAGCAGATGATGAGCGCCTATGCCGGAACGATAGTGTTCGTCTCCCACGATAAGAGGCTGGTCGAGAACGTCGCAGACATTGTCTACGAAATAAAGGACACCAAGCTAGTCAAAATCTTTCAGCGCGAATAGCCCTAAATGAGCAAGAAATAATCCCCGAACGGAGACAAGGGAGTAAAACGGCAAAGAAAGAGCCTCCGTCCCAACGCAGGGAACGGAGGCTCTTTAATCGCTTTTACTCATCTCCGTCGCTGGTGGCTTTGTCATGACTCTCGTACGAAACGAAACTCAGCGGCACAGTGCGGCACTCAAAATCGCAGGTCAGAACCCTATCGGCCTACTCCCACTCGATGGTCGCGGGCGGCTTGGACGTGATGTCGTAGCACACGCGGTTGGCGCCGGGAACCTCGGCAACGATGCGGCCGGAGATGCGGGCCAGCACGTCGTAGGGCAGCTTGGCCCAGTCGGCGGTCATGGCATCGCTGGACTCGACGGCACGCAGGATGATCGGGCGCTGGTAGGTGCGCTCGTCACCCATAACACCAACGGACTTGATGTCGGGCAGGACCGCGAAATACTGCCAGCAGCTGTGCTCGGAGTTGCGCTCGCCGGTCTGCTCAAACAGACGCTGGTTGTAGGCGTCGAGCTCCTCGCGCACGATGGCGTCGGCGTTCTTGAGGATCTCGAGCTTCTCCTTATCGACCGCACCGATGATGCGGATGGCCAGACCCGGGCCCGGGAAAGGCTGACGGAACACGATATGACCCGGCAGGCCCAGCGCCAAACCAAGCGCGCGGACCTCGTCCTTAAAGAAGTGATCGAGCGGCTCGATGAGGTCGAAGTGCACGCCCTCGGGGAACGGGATCAGGTTGTGATGGCTCTTGATGGTGGCCGTCTTGCCGCCCGTCTTGCGAGCGCCAGACTCGATGATGTCGGGGTAGATGGTGCCCTGAGCCAGGTACTTGACCGGCTTGCCATCGGTCTCGAGCTGCTGAGCAACCGCGAAGAACTCTTTCCAGAACTGCGTACCGATGATGCGGCGCTTCTCCTCGGGCTCGGTCACGCCGGCCAGAAGCTCGGCATAACGGTCCTCGGCGTGGACGTGGATAAAGTCAACGTCAAACTGCTTGGTGAAGACTTCCTCCACCTGCTCGGGCTCGCCCTTGCGCAGCAGACCGTGGTTGATGAACACGCAGGTCATCTGCTTGCCCACGGCGCGGGCGCCCAGCGCAGCCACGACGGAGGAGTCGACGCCACCGGACAGGGCCAGAATCACGCGGTCGTCGCCAACCTTCTCGCGGAACTCGGCCGTCATGGTCTCGACCAGGTTGTCCATGCTCCAGTTGGGCTCCAGGCCGCAGATCTCAAACAGGAAGTTGCTCAGCAGCTGCTGACCGTACTCGGAGTGCTTGACCTCGGGGTGGAACTGCGTGGTGAAGATCTTGCGCTCGACGCACTCCATGGCGGCAACCGGGCACACGTCGGTGCTGGCGGTAACGGTAAAGCCCTCGGGCACCTCGGAAACGGCATCGCGGTGGCTCATCCACACGGTCTGCTCCATAGGCGTGGAGTTAAAGAGCTTGGCGCCAGCCGTGCGCGTGATGGTGGCGCGGCCGTACTCGCCCACCTCGGAGTGGCCGACCTTGCCGCCGAGCGTCACGGCCGTGATCTGATGGCCGTAGCAAAAGCCCAGGACGGGAAGGCCCAGGTCAAAGATGGCGGGATCGATAGACGGAGCATCCTCGGCATACACGGAGGCCGGGCCGCCGGAAAGGATGAGCGCAGAGGCGTTCATCTCGCGAATCTCGTCGGCCGAGATGTCGCAGGGGACAATCTCGGAATACACGTTGAGGTCGCGGACGCGACGGGCAATGAGCTGACCGTACTGCGCACCAAAGTCGAGTACGAGGACCTTTGCGGAAGCCTTTTGATCCATGGTTTCCCCCTCTTGTTGGCGGGGAGCCGGTGCCCACCCGCGTGAATGAACAAAAAATACTTTCATAGTGTACACGTTATATGGGGTTTCTCGTCCCTCGCAGCCATCAGTGCACGGCAAACGCACGACCTGGGCCCCTATTTGACGGCAATTGAAGTGTTACCAAACGTTACAGATGATGTAATACGTTTGAACATTGGACGCCCTGTGCCACAATACTGCCGAACGACTCCGCCTCTGCGGCGGCAAATACGATAGGAATACCAGCATGAAGCGCATCCTTCTCATCGCCACGGGTGGCACCATCGCATCGACCGAGGATGGCAACGGCCTCTCCCCCGCCCTGACCGGTGAGGAGCTCGCCCAGAGCGTCCCCGAGATCTCGGGTCTCTGCGAGCTCGACGTCGTGCAGCCCATGAACATCGACAGCACCAATATGCGCCCGAGCGACTGGATGCGCATCCGTGACGTCATCGTCGAAGGCTATGCCGACCACGACGGCTTCGTGATTCTGCACGGCACCGACACCATGAGCTACACCGCGGCAGCGCTTTCTTACCTGATTCAGGACAGCCCCAAGCCCATCGTGCTCACCGGCTCGCAAAAGCCCATGGGCAATCCCTTTACCGACGCCAAGCTCAACCTGTACCAGAGCCTGCTCTATGCGCTCGACGAGCACTCGCACGATGTGTCGATTGTGTTTGGCGGCGTGGCCATTGCCGGCACGCGCGCCCGCAAGCAGCGCACCATGAGCTTTAACGCGTTCATTAGCGTCAACTATCCGCCCATCGCCTATATCCGCAACGACCGCATTGTGCGCAACGGACTTCACGGCACGCATCAGGGCGAAAACCCGGTGCGTTTCTACGACAGCATCGATCCGCGCGTATTTGTACTCAAGCTTACGCCCGGCGTAAACCCGGGCATTCTCGACGCCCTTGCCGATAGCTACGATGCTGTAATCCTGGAGACCTTTGGCATTGGCGGTATCCCCGAGTTTGGTGAGTCGGGCGAGTCGTTCCAAGAGGCAATTTTCCGCTGGGTCGATTCGGGCCGCACCGTCGTTATGACCACGCAGGTCCCCGAAGAGGGCCTCGATCTGGGCGTTTATGAGGTCGGCCGTGCTTACGCCGATCATCCGGGCATTCTGCGCGGCGATGACATGACCACCGAGACGCTCGTGGCCAAGACCATGTGGGCACTCGGCCAGTCACGCGATGCGGCCGAGATCCAGCGCCTGTTCTACAGCCAAGTCAACCACGACCGCATCCCGATGGCGTAATCCCAAAGGCAGTTCCACTTATCGCAGCCTTAAACGACAGGTGGTCCCCCTCGCGCCGTGCAAAAATCGGAGTATTCTGCAATCTCTCCGCCGGAGGCATAGATTCGGCCGATTGTTAGACGAACTTTTAGGACGAAGGGGCCGTCTAGTAAATATTTATTCCTCATTTTTATCTAGCGTGTGGATTAACTACTGCCAAAAAGGCAAAGCCAGCCGCGCGAGCTACCATCTACGGCTGAACGGGTGCTGAATACTCGCGATTTTGCACATCGCAACCAGGGGGACCCGCCCAAAGAGCGTCAAATAGCAGCGGGAAACGCCCTATTCGATACCCTCGAGAAGTTCTGACACCGTCATGCCGAGTGCGGGCGCGATCTTAAATAGAACCTTGAGCGTGAAATTTGCCGTCCCATCTTCGATTCTGTCGAGGTAGGGTCGGCTGATTCCTGTCGCCACACAAAAATCAACCTTGGAGATACCAAGGTCCCTGCGTGTCTCTTCGACCCGCCTGCCAAGAATCTGTTTCGCACGTTCGTCCATGCAGCCGAGTTTGAAATGGAGCCGAACATAAACGTAAACTATAGTTTACGTTTTGCCGAATACACAGGAGTTTTCTATGTCGGGTTCTTCGGTCCGCATGTACCGAGCCACGCTTCGCACAAACAGCGCGCCGCCCAAGCTCGTCGTCGTTGAAGCCGAATGCCTTTCGCCCGATGAGCGCACGGCATTTGCATTGCTATCAAGTCGCGTCGCCGCCGTTCTGACCCCTTGCCCGGCGCAAGGCGAACTTGCCATCCAATGCCAAGCGCACAACTGCTCGCTCAATCAGGCTGCCGTAATCGCAACCAGCCAACGCGGCCTGCCGCTCCTTTTAGAAGCCGGTATCGCGCTCGCCCTTCGCGGCGCCGGATACGAAAACGAGGCCGCCGCCGACATGGTCTTTAAACCACGATCGAGCGGCGGCCTCGCAGCAGCCATCGAATTTGCTTGTAGGCTCGTTGTCTAAAGGTGCAACCTAAAAGCCGAAGCCAAAGCCCGTTCCGGTAATCGCCGAGTACATAAAGTAAACGTTGATCACGTTGAGGAACACACCCGTGATGCAACCGTTGCGCAGGTAGCGCTCGCACACGATGCGCGCCATGGCGGCGGAGTCATCATTATTTTTTGCCTGGCGTCCCGCCGTAAAGTACGTCGCCACGCTCAGCAGCAGATTGAGTACCGGCAGCGCCAACAGCTCGTAGCTCTTGCCCCAGCGCGTCGCCTCGCCGGCGGCATTAAACTTCGTTGCCACCTCGGGACCAATGTTGGGGATAACGCACGCTGCGACCACCAGCGGAATCACCGCAAGTACGAGCAGCGCAATACCCATGTAGCCAGCTTTTTTGCCGTATTTAAACATATGCGTCGCCCTTACACGTTAAAGCGGAAGTGCACGACGTCGCCATCGGCCATGACATAGTCCTTGCCCTCAATACGCAGCTTGCCGGCGGCCTTGGCGCCCTGCTCGCCGCCGAGCTCGATGTAGTCGTCGTAACCAATGACCTCGGCCTTAATAAAGCCGCGCTCAAAGTCGGTGTGGATGACGCCGGCAGCCTGCGGGGCAGTCGCACCCTGACGCACCGTCCAGGCCTTGACCTCCATCTCGCCGGCCGTAAAGAACGACTGCAGGCCGAGCAGCTTGTAGGCCGCCTGAGCGAGCACGTCCAGGCCGGGCTGCTCCAGGCCCAAGCTCTCCAGGTAGTCGGCCGCGTCCTCGGGATCGAGCTCGGAAAGCTCGGCCTCGATCTTGGCGCAGATCGGCAGCGGCTTGACGCCATCGATGGGCGCCAGGTCGTCGTTAAGCATATCCTCGTCCACGTTGGCCACATACAGGATGGGCTTCATGGTGAGCAGGAACAGGCCCTTGGCAGCGGCACGCTCCTCGTCGGTCATCTCCATGGATGCGGCGCGCTTGCCATCGTTGAGCCAGGCGAGTAGGCGCTTGGCGACCTCAAACTTGGGCATGAGCTCCTTGTCGCGCTTGGCCTCCTTCTCGAGCTTGGGCAGCTGCTTCTCGAGCGTACCCATGTCGGCCAGGATGAGCTCGGTCATGATGGTGTCGGCATCGCCGGCGGGATCGACGAACTCGCCCGTGCGGCCCACCTCACGCATGACGTTGGGGTCCTTAAAGTAGCGCACGACCTCGCAGATGGCGTCGGTCTCGCGGATGTTTGCCAAGAACTGGTTGCCCAGGCCCTCGCCCTCGTTAGCGCCCTTCACCAGGCCAGCGATGTCGACAAACTCGACCGTCGCCGGCACAATGCGGCCCGGGTTGACGATGTCGGCAAGCTTTTGCAGGCGGCTATCGGGCACATCGACGATACCCACGTTGGGGTCGATCGTGGCAAACGGGTAGTTGGCGGCAAGGCCGGTCTTTTTGGTAAGCGCGGTGAACAGCGTCGACTTGCCCACGTTGGGCAGGCCCACGATACCGATGGAAAGGGACACGACAGCTCCTTTTGGTACAGGTACTTCAAACTGTATAAGTATAGCGCCGCCGCAGCATCCGGGCGAATCCGGACACCGCGGCGGCGCAAATGAAGCAGAGATGCGTGAGGGTTCGAGACAGTAGTCCTTACTTAAGCTCGGGCCAGAAATCCTTGTTGGCCTCGATGAGCTCGTCCAGGATCTGCTTAGCAACGCTCGCCGAAGGAATGGTCTTGGAGAGCGTGAGTGCCTGCCAGAGCTTCTGGTAGCTGCCCTCGACCCAAGCCTGGACAACGAGCTTCTCGACGGAAACCTGCTGCTCCATCAGGCCCTTCTGGAACTGCGGGATCGGGCCCTGGCAGATCTTCTCAAAGCCGTTGGAACCGACGATGCAAGGCACCTCGACCATGGCCGTCGGGTCGAAGTTGGGCACAGCGCCATCGTTGGGGACGATCAGCAGGAAGCGCTCGAGCGTATTCTCGGCCAGCGCGCAGGCAAGGTCGACGATGTAGTTGGCGTGTACGTCGGGCTCAAAGCCGCCGTCCTTGGCAGTACCCTTGGCGATGATGTCGCGGCAAGCGCCAAAGACCTTCTTCTCGCGGCCGTCCATAACCTCATTGGCGCGAGTGTAGTTGGGGTCAGACGTCTCGACAACATAGTCCGGGTACAGGTAGTACTTGAGGTAGGTGTTGGGAATCGTCTCGGGATCGACAGCATAGACATCCTTGGCCTTGCCGAAGGTGTGAATCCAGCTCTCCTCGACGTGCTGCTCCTTACCGGCCTCGTGCTCAATGCCGTCCAAGTAGCCGTTCTTTGCCATGTGCTCCTTGATCTGCGGCATGAGGTCGTTACCCTCCTTGTCGTAGATCTTGCTCCACCAACCAAAGTGGTTGAGGCCGTAGTAGCTATACTGCAGCTCGCGACGATCCTTGATGCCGCACATACGGCTCATCTTATCCATGAGGTCGATCGGCATGTCGCAGATGTTGATGATGCGGCTGTTGGGGCGCAGCACACGGCAGGCCTCGGCAACAATAGCTGCGGGGTTGGAGTAGTTGAGCATCCAAGCGTTGGGGCTGTACTTCTCCATGTAGTCGAGAATCTCGATGACGCCGCCGATGGAGCGCATGCCGTAGGCGATACCGCCGGCACCGCAGGTCTCCTGGCCAACGCAGCCGTACTTGAGAGGAATCTTCTCGTCGAGCTCGCGCATAGCGTACAGGCCGACGCGGATGTGAGCAAGGACGAAGTCGGTCCCGGTGAATGCAGTTTCGGGGTCGGTGGTGTAGTTGAACTCAACCTCGGGGGCGTTCTCGTGGAAGTAGATCTCGCAGGCCTTGGCCACGGTCTCCTGGCGCTCGGCGTTGTTGTCGTAGAAGGTCACCTTGTTGACCGGGAAGCGGTCGCGCTCCTCAAGCAGCATCAGGGCAATGCCCGGAGTGAAGGTAGAGCCACCGCCGGCAATGGTCACGGCATAGTTTTTCTTGGACATGATGTCCTCCTCATTCTGGCCGCTTGCTCAATCCATCCCCGCACGCGGCCTGTACGGTTTGGAATTGTTACCTAGAAGTGGAGTTTTTTATCTCTAGAATCGGCCTTGCGGTGCATACCGGCTCTGCAAGGCCGATTGTTTCGATGGACGATGGTTTACAGAAGACTCTCGAACTTCAGAAGACTCTCGAACTTCTCACGAACCTGCGGGACGGTAAGGCCGATGATGACCTGGATTGACTGACCTTGGACCACCAAGCCATGCGTACCGATCGCCTTGAAGGAAGCCTCGGGTGCAACGACGCTCTTGTCCTTGACGTTAACGCGCAGACGGGTAGCGCAGTTAGTTACATCGATGATGTTATCCGTGCCACCGAGCAGATCGAGGATGTTCTCGGCAAGCACCAAGCGCTCATCATCTTTACTCTGGGCGACCGATTTGCCAGCAGCAGCACCGCCCTGCTTTTGCTTGTAGTCAGCCTTGGACTTGAGCTCGACCTCAACATCGTCATCCTCGCGACCGGGGGTCTTAAAGTCGAACTTGACGATCAGGAAACGGAAGACCACGACCCAAAGAGCGGTAAAGCACAGACCGACAAGGATGGAGATGGCGTACTGCAGACCGTGTGCGGCCCAAAGGGGCAGCCAGTCCCACGAGAGCATCGAGATGATGCCGCCGTCGAAGATGCCCACGACGCCAAGGAGGTTTTGAGCCATGCAGCCGAGCGCTCCGAGCACGCAGTGGACGACGAACAGGCCGGGCGCGATGAACAGGAAGGTGAAGTCAAGCGGCTCGGTGATACCGCAAAGCATAGCGGTAAGGGTGACGGGAATGAGCAGAGCCTTGACGCGCTGCTTGCGCTCGGGTTTGGCGGTCATATAAAACGCAATGGCGACGCCAAGCGAGCCGAAGACCTTAGTCCAACCAGGGCAGGTATAGGCAGCCCAGGGTGCGGCATCCTTAAGAGCAATGCTCGGATCGGCAGCCAGTTGGGGCAGGATGTTGGCCCAAGCAGCAAAGATGCCGCCGTTGACCGCCGCGTTGTCGTAATAGAACGGCGTATAGATAAAGTGGTGCAGGCCTGTAGGAATCAGCACGCGCTCGAAGAAAGCAAAGACGCCCACGCCAAACGTACCGGCGGAAAGGATGAATCCCTGGAAGGCGGAGATAACAGCCTGAACATGCGGCCACACCAGGCAGGCGATAATAGCGACCGGAACCATAACGAAGAAACCGATCATATAAATGAACACGGAGCCCGAGAACACGCCCAGCCACTCAGGAAGTTCGGTGTCGAAGTACTTGTTGTGAAGCATCGTGGCGATACCAGAAATGATAAGCGCGCCCATGATGCCCATATCAAGCGTTTTGATGCTTGCGATAGTGGCGAGACCAGTACCGCTGCCCGCCTCGACAGAGTAGTCAACCCCAAAGACAGGGCCCCACTGCCCCAAGATCGTGCTTACAAAGTAGTTGAAGGTAAGGTAGATGGCCAAAGCCTCCATGCAGCAGCGAGCGTTCTGCTTGTTCGCGAGCGAGATTGGCAACGCTACGCAAAACAGCAACGGCATCTGGTTAAAGAGCGTCCAACCACCCTGGAGCAGCACATTCCAGCAATCAAACCAAAGATGACCCGCTGTGGCCATCTCGCCAAAGATCGCCTCGGTGGTAAACAACGTACCCAGGCCGACGACGATTCCGGAAAATGCGAAAAGAATTGCTGGCGTGTACATTGCACCGCCGAAACGTTGTATCTTTTGCATCATGACGGGGAATCCCCCTCTCTTCATTCGGAGCGCTGCGGTTTTGGCTTCACTCGAGACCGCAGACGCGCCGTTTGCGTGTACCTCGTGCAATAGGACGGGTGGGCCCGTGTCCCTGACTTCTTGCACTTACGTTTTATCACATCACTTATCTAGACAAGTTAGCATAAAGACTACGGTCGGTAAACGGTTGATTATTGGCCGTAAACGGTATATGTCCAGTATTTCGCCTGCTAAATCTGATATAGCTGATGGCTGCATTTTAAATTTCTTTTCTACTTGTCTAGATGTGCTTGTCTATATCTATATACATGCCTATACTTCATTACAACATTCACCGCCACGTTAAGGAGTCACCATGAAAAGCGCGGTCTTCTATGGAAAGCACGACCTCAGAGTCGAGGAATCGGCAAAGCCGGCCGTGGGCAGGCGCGACGTTCTGATCAACGTCAAAGCTTGCGGCGTCTGCGGTACCGACGTTCATATCTATGAAGGCGACAAGGGTGCAGCCGACGTTACCCCGCCCACGATCCTTGGTCATGAGTTTGCGGGCGTTGTCGAGGCCGTGGGCAGCGACGTCGCCGGCTTTAAACCGGGCGATCGCGTGTGCATCGACCCAAACCATCCCTGCGGCTGCTGTGAACCCTGCCGCGACGGAATCAACCACTACTGCGAGCATATGACCGGTTACGGCACCACCGTTAACGGCGGCTTTGCCGAGTACTGCTCCGTCGATATGCAGCAAGTCTACAAGTTGGGCGATCACACCAGCTTTGAGCAGGGTGCTATGACCGAGCCCGTCGCCTGCTGTCTGCACGGCATCGATATGTGCAATATCAAGCCCGGCAGCACAGTTGTCGTTATCGGCGGTGGCATGATCGGTCTGCTCATGATGCAGCTCGCCAAAAACGCCGGCGCCACCAAGGTTGTCTTGCTCGAGCCTGTCGAAGGCAAGCGCGAGGTTGCGCTCAAACTCGGCGCCGACCTGGCAATTGATTCCATCCACGAGGACGTCCCGGCCCGCCTGAAGCAGGAGGGCGTCGGCAACGTCGACGTTGTAATCGAATGCGTCGGCAAGCCCGTCACCATCGAGCAGGCCATCCAGATCGCCGGCCACAAGGCTACGGTCATGATGTTCGGCCTCACCAAGCCCGATGAGACAATCACCGTCAAGCCCTTCGAGGTCTTCCAGAAGGAGCTCGTGCTCACCTCGTCCTACATCAACCCTTACACACAGCGTCGCGCGCTCGAGCTCATCGACTCTGGCAGGCTCGACGTATCCTCGATGGTCGCCAAGGTGGCTTCCCTCGACGAGCTCGGTGCCATCCTGTCAGACCCAGCCCTGCGTGCCATGGGTAAATATATAATCGACCCCAGCAAGTAAATCGATCGACACCTGCGCGGGCGGCCCTCATCCGTCGTTCACGCACCCAGCTCTAGGAGACCGTCATGGCGCGAGCCATCTTCCAAACTATTTATGACAACGTGAAGCAGTCGATTGACGACGGCACATACGCTTATCAGAGCTATCTGCCTTCGGAGACTGAGCTCACGCAGCTGTTTGACTGTTCGCGCATGACGGTCCGTCGCGCCATCTCGATGCTTGCGGCAGATGGCTACGTGCTCCCCCAGCAAGGCAAAGGCATGCGCGTCATTCGCAACATCAGTGACGAGACGAGTCGTGGCGGCGGCGGACTCGAGACCTTTAAGGAAATCGCAGCCAGTCGAGGCTTTGAGCTCAAAACGGTTACCACTGTCTTTGAGCTCCTCGTCTGTAACAAGGCGCTCTCCAAGATTACCGGGTTTCCTGAAGGCTGTGAGCTCACGCGTGCCAAACGCATCCGTTATGCAGACGGACGGGCCGTGTGCTCCGACGACTCCTATTACCTAAGCTCACAGGTACCGGGGCTGACACCCGAGATTGTCAACGACTCGATCTATCGTTACCTCGAAGAAGGCCTTGGCATTAAGATTGCCACGGGCAAACGCGATGTAACGATTGAGCATCCCACGCCCGAGGATGCACGCGTGCTCGATCTCGACGACTTTAACGCACTCGCTGTTGTACGCGGACAGACCTACAACGCCGACGGCATCCTTATGGAATACACCGAGACAAAGCAGGTTCCCAGCTTCTTTTTACTCCACGAAACGGTCACCCGCCGCAATAACGGCAGCGAGACCCATCAGAGCAGTATGAGCTAACCATCTATTAGTTGCGGTGGGATAGTTCCTAGAATGGCCAGCTTAAGGGCAAAACAGGAACTATTCCACCGCAACTTTTTTGGCCGGTGGGGCAGTACCTGTCCCACTGGCCATCATTTACGCTCTTTTAGCTAGTCCGCGAGCTTTTCCACTTGGTCGAGCATCTTGTTGAGCTTTTCCTTTGCCTCGGCCTTGACCTTCTCGGCCTCCTCGTGGGCCTTGGCCTTCTGAGCGGCCTTTTCCTCGGCCTCGGGATCGACGACGACCAGGTTGGATGCATCATGCTCAACCAACTTAAGCGCATGCTCGGGGCACACCTTGACGCAGGCTCCGCAACCTAGGCAATAGGTAGACTCCAGTGCAAAGCGGCCGCTTCCCACCAAATCGCAGGCGAACGTGGGACATACATTGACACACTCGCCACACGACGTGCACTTGTCAAAATCACACTCAGGCGTGCTCACCTGCATGTTCTGGGCAAGCTCGGGGTGGTTTTGCAGCGTCGAGAGCACCAGCTGCCGCCCGTGCGTGAGCGAACGGCGACGCTTGGTCGTCGTGGTGCCGCACATGGTGTTGAGCGTACGCTCCAACTGGGTAATCTGATGGCGATGGGCTTTGAGCTTCTGCGTCACCGAGGCCAGTGCCGCCGTTGCCGGATTGAGCTTTGTCACGGTAAGGCCCGTGGTGCGGGCGATCTTTTCCATGTACTCCTTGCGCTCGTACTCGCGGCGCTTATGGCACTTGAGGCTTTTGGGATCGACCTCCAGACCCATGCCCGTGCCCGCCCACTCCTCGGCGGTAGCAATGGCCTCGCCCAGGATGTCCTCGCCACCGGTGTTACGGCACTTATCGCACACGCCCAGCGGCAGGTACACGCTCACGTTGGGATAATCGACCAGCACCGAGAACCAGGTCTCGGCCGTAATATCGCCCACACAGGCGACGACGACTTCATTTTCGCGCGGCATGCGCTTGAGGGCGCGCGTGCAGGTGACGTAGGCGGTCTCATGGCTCGTAGCAGCAGAGACAATGTCGTCGTAAACGTTTTTGGGCGCAAGGCGCGGAGAGATGATCGCCTCCGTCGGGCAAGCAGCGGCGCACAGGCCGCACTTGCGACAGGAGTCGAGGATCTCGATGGCGTCTTCCTCGACCTCGATAGCGTTGACCGGGCACACATCCATGCACGCGGTGCAACCGCTCTTTTCGTTTTTGCAGGTCAAGCACGGAATGGTGTTGCCGCGCGGACGCTCCTTGTAGTCGGCAGGATTCCACTGCGGCGCCGACGGATCGAGTGCGTCGGTCACACCGCCAAGCGGGTTTTTAAGAAAGTCGAAACCCTTGCTGATCTCGATAATGTCATCAAATAGATCGTGTTCCTGCGCCATGCGCGGCCCCTCCCTGAGCAGTGCAAACAAGCAAGAGATAATGATACGCTATCGGCCCACGCCTCGGGCAAATTACACGCGGAGCACCTTTGAGGCAAATAGCCCATGGCCTATCGCCGCCTCGATTGCACAAGGTCAATCAAGCGCCAAACTATGCCTCGCGCATGAGCTCGGCGAGCTTTTGCCTGGTCACCTTGGCCTGCTCGTTGGCCATATTACGCTCGTTTCTAAAGACCGCATTTGCAACACCCTGCAGATCGGCATCGGAAATCGCACTGCACGGACCGTCCATCGACGCCGCCGTGGGGCATACGCACAACGGCAACTCAACATAAAACGCAACGGCCTTGGCAATATCGAGCATCTTGCCGCCGCCAATGCCCACCACCATGTCGCAATACTCAGCCTGGGCTTCCTTAGCCATTTCGACAACGGCCTCTTCCGTACACGGACCGTCATAAATCTTAAAGAACGGCTCGCTTAGATCTTCGTCCAGAAATCCATCAACAATCTGCCTGCACAGCCGATCCTCGGTGCCCTGGTCAAACAAGACATAGGCAGCGCAGCCCAACCATGACAAATACCTGCCCTGACGCGAGAGTTCGCCCGGCCCCTGAACATACCGGCCGGGACCGCCATAAACCACGGGAAGCGCCATGCGAGAATCCGCCCTTCATCAAACAACGATTGGTGCAAAGTAACCTGACCCCTTTGCGCCATAGCAAAAAGGGGCAAAGCCATCTGCTGGCTTTGCCCCTTCCTTAGCTTGATTTACTCATCCATGAGATAGTAGTGGCCCAGTGCGTCGGCACCCAGGATGGCGTTTGCGACCATCTCGGGCGTCACCTCAAACGGCATGTTGCACATGGTGTCCTCGGGCGCGCACGCGGCCTCGGCAACAATCATGGCCTTCTCGCGCGTAACCTCGGCAACGCCAAGTTCCTTCATCGTAACCGGCAGGCCCAGCTCAATGCAGAAGCCCAAGACTTCCTCGAGCTTCTCGGTCGGGGCATCCTCGAGTACCAGCTGGACGATAGTGCCAAAGGCGACCTTCTCGCCGTGATACATGCTGTGGCACTCGGGCAGCATCGTCAGGCCATTGTGGATGGCATGGGCCGCAGCGAGGCCCGAGCTCTCAAAGCCAATACCCGAAAGCAGCGTATTGGCCTCGATGATGTGCTCGACGGCGGGCGTGAGCGCACCCTTCTCCAGCGCGACCTTGGCCTTGACGCCATCGGCCATAAGCGTCTCGTAGCAGAGCTTGGCGAGCGCCAGGCCGGTCATGCCGCCCTTGCCGCCAGCGCAGGTGCCGCCGTCGGCATCGTGCGTCGCCTGGGCCTCGAAATAGGTTGCGAGCGCATCGCCCATACCGGAAACCGTCAGGCGCACCGGGCTCGCCGCGATAACCGTCGTATCCATCAGGACAATGTTGGGGTTTGCCTTAAGGAAGAGATACTTGTCGAACTGGCCGTCATCGGTGTAGAGCACCGAAAGTGCCGAGCACGGGGCATCGGTCGAGGCAATGGTGGGACAAATGATAACCGGGGACTCCAGGTAGTAGGCGACGGCCTTCGCGGTGTCGAGGATCTTGCCGCCACCGACGCCGACGACGATATCGCAACCGTTGTCGCGAGCGAGCGCAACCAGGCGATCGACCTCGCCCTTGGAGCACTCGCCGTTAAAGTCCTCAAACAGCAGCTCGGCCTTAGCCTCGGCAAAGCCGCCCTCGATCTTGGCACCGACGCGCTTCTTGCCCGAAGGCGTCACGATGACGAGGGCCTTAGCGCCGAGCGGCTCGACATAGGAGCCGAGCTTGGCGAGCTCGTCCGGACCCTGGATGTACTTGCTGGGGCTATTGAAAATTGCAGCCATAACTATCCCATTCTCTAAAAGAAAAAAGAAAGGGGCTCCGTACGGATGCGTGCGGAGCCCCTCGTTACGATAACAAGAGTCGATTAGAAATCGATGTCGGTGTCGTAGTAGCAGGCCTTGAGGATCTTCTCGAAGTCGGCAGCCTTGGTCTCACGCGGGTTCTCGGGCGTGCAGGCGTCCTGCTCGGCGTTCGCGGCGATCTCGGGCAGCTTGGCGAGGAACTCCTCCTCGGAAACCATCTGCGGGTTCTCGGCGTCGACCTTCACGCCACCATTCGCGTAATCCTTGATGGACTGCGGAATGTTGAGCTGGTCGTTGAGGTCGCGAATCTTCTGGACGAGTGCAGCGATGAGCTCCTCGTTGGTCTCGCCGGGAAGGTGCAGGATCTCCTTGGCCACGTAAGCGTAACGCTCGGCAGCACGCGGGTCCTTGGAGTTCCACTGGATGACCTTGCCCAGGTACATGGCGTTAGCGGCACCGTGGATGATATGGCCGTTCTCGAAGGCAGCACCGGTCTTGTGAGCCATGGAGTGAACGATGCCGAGCAGGCCCGAGGAGAAGGCGATACCGGCGATGCACTGAGCCTCGTGCATGTGCTGACGGGCCTCATGGTCGCCAGCATAGGACTTGGGCAGCCACTCGACGATCTCGCGGATGCCGTGCAGGGCGTTGGCGTCGGTGAACATAGAGGCGCAGGTGGAAACGTAGGCCTCCATGCAGTGGGTCAGAGCATCCATACCGGTGTGAGCGCACAGCTTGGCGGGCATGGTGTAGGTGAGCTCGGGGTCGACGATGGCGACATCAGGGGTGATGTTGAAGTCGGCCAGCGGGTACTTGATGCCCTTGGCGTAGTCGGTAATGACGGAGAACGCGGTGACCTCGGTAGCGGTGCCGGAGGTAGAGGAGATGGCGCAGAAATGAGCCTTCTGACGCAGCTCAGGGAAGCTGAACGGCTGGATGATGTTATCGAAGGACTCCTCGGGGTACTCGTAGAAGACCCACATGGCCTTAGCGGCATCGATGGGCGAGCCGCCGCCGATGGCGATAATCCAGTCGGGCTCGAACTCGCGCATGGCCTCGGCGCCCTTCATGACCGTCTCGATGGACGGGTCGGACTCGACGCCCTCGAACAGCTTGACCTCGAAACCGCCTTCCTTAAGGTCGTTCTCGACGTCCTGCAGGAACCCGCCGCGGCGCATAGAGCTGCCGCCAGAAACGATGATGGCCTTCTTACCCTTGAGGTTCTTCACCTCGTGGCGAGCGCCCTCACCAAAGTACAGATCGCGAGGATTGGTAAAACGTCCCATACTGTGCCTCCTAAACAAGCCCCTCTTAGACTTGCGTATATAACGGAGCACCCAATTGGCTCCGTTAGGACCGGTTTGCGCGTTGCCGGCGATGACAATGCGCGATGTCTAAACGTCTCGACGCTCAGACAAACACTATTTTACCGTTCTGGTTGGTCAGTTATTCACCTAAAGCCGCCAATGATGAAACGTTTTTTCTATCCCTGAAGACCCTTGTGCGGCATTCATACTCCCAAGCTGGGCAAACGTTTTATCAAGGTTGACTACATATCCCGGGCAGGACTGTGCCCCTCCAAAATATGCACCGTTCGCCGCCAAAAATCGACCGTTTGCGGCACCGTGATACCACTCGATCGTCCAAGGTGCCGACATTTGTGCGACATCCGTCTTCGTGGTGCAAAGGTGCAAGTCCAAGTGCGGCACCCCCGGTGTGCCACATGCGGGTAAACTAGAAGCTTATATAGAGATATTTGAACCCTAACCGCAGCAAAGGAGGCCCCATGGCATTCGATCCCATTCAAGAGGATTGCCATCGCCTCGTTCTTGAGGCCTTGCGCCGCGACAATATCCCGCTCACCGACGCTGCCGCCGTAGAGCGTCTGATGGAACAATTCACCCGCAACCCCGCACCGCTCATCGTGCACGACCGCGACCGCGCCGGGCACCTCATTGCCAAGGTGGTCGAGGCCGTCGACTACCGCATTCCCTTTATCCCTGACGATACCCAGGCAGAGCAAGAAGAGGCAGCTGCCGAGAACATGCTCCGCGAGGCAGCCGCGCTCGACCCGACCAACTGGGACGCTCAGCGCATGCTGACCGCCCTCACCGCCGGCTCCAACGAGGAATACGTGCAGTATCTGGTGTCCAAGTGCGACGAGGTGGAGCACGATCTGGCGCTCAAGACCGCCTCGGCGCAGGACCCCTACGAGCGTGAGGCCGCAGGCGACCTTATGCGCCGCCCCTACCTGCGCTGGCTTGCCGCCTTGGCATCGCGCGCGCTCATTAGCGGACGCTACCGCATGTCGCTCGAAGCCGCGAATCGCAGCTTGGACTTTGCGCCCAACGACCCCGCTGGTGTCCGCCACACCGCGATGCTCGCTATGGCAAAGCTCGAATACCCCGCCAAGGAGCTCAAGCGATTTCGCTCTGCCCACTCCGCCCCCTATCTCGCCAACACGCCGCTGCGCCGTCGTCCCAAGGACGCGGAGCGCGACTTGGACCCATGGACGCTCATCGCGCTGATGAGCGCTGCCTGGCGCGAGCTGGACTACGAGGGCGCCGAGCACTATTTGCGCATCCTCGCACGCTCGTGCCCGCACGCGGCCGAGGCGCTCTACTTCCAAACCGAGTTTCCCGATGGCGTCTATGCCCGCGTCAACGTGGGTGTGGGCTCCACCGACGAGCTCGTCCTTGCGCTGTCCGAGGCGACGCCGGTACTGCAGGAGGGCCTGGGCGCCCCCGACAACGCCAGCTTCGCCGCCTGGGTCGCTACCAACGATATCGTGCGTTCCCAAATCGATGAGCGCATACTGCGGGCGGCCGAGCAGGGCTTGCCGTTTAAGGGAGGAGACCTCTAATGGATCCGAGCGTCTACATCCCCGCCTACCTGGAGCGCGCCTACCTTGCGTCGCACCCCGAACTCACCGATGCAGCACGCGAGCTTGTCCATAACGACGTGAGCGTCAACCCTCATAAGTATGCGCAGACCGAGCATGCCCAGGCGCTGCTGTCCTATGCCGGTGTCCATCGCCACCTGCTCGACGAGCTCCATCGCATCGAGGACATGGGCAGCGACGAGGAGTTTGAGCAGACGCGCAACCGCCTGTTCGACGATATGCGCGATGAGCTGCTCAAGATCGTCCGCATCGATGCGCATGTCCTCGATGCCCAGCTGCTCGCCATCATTTTGGCGGACACGCCCGTCGACGCCTGCCTGGGCGATCTGATGAAGCTCGAGGCGACCACGGCCGATTACCTGCAGCAAAGCGTGCCCGGGTTCGACATGGAGGCCCCGCACTACTGGGCCAACAAGGTGCTGGCAGACGACGTGACAGCGGCCGATCTCACCGTGAGCGAGCCGGCGCTTATCGGGTGGCTCCACACGCTCGAGGCCATCTCGCAGCTGTGCATGGCGAGCGCCCGCTACCGTGCTGCCGCCAACTACGCCCGCCGCGTCCTTAAAGCAGAAGGCTATCCCACCCGAGCCGCAGGCACCGTGTTGCTCGCCCTCGCTCGTCTGGAGGACGAGGACGGCTTTTTTGCCCTGGCCCACCAGCTCGAGGAAGAGATCGGGGCAGACGCACTCGAGAACTCTCCTTGGTATCTGCTCGCCCGCACGATTCTGCTGTTCAAAACAAACAAGATGCGCCCGGCGACACGCGCGCTGCGTGAGTTTGCCAACCGTTGCGAGGGCGGTGCGTTCTTCTTACTGAACCCCATGTACCAGACACCGTACCTTCCCTGCCGGCCCGAGCCACACGATCCCTGGGATCTTTCGCACCAGGCCGTTTGGGAAGCGGACGGTATTATCTCGGACACTCCCGACTTTGCCCCCTGGGCCAATGCCTGCGAAGACGTATCGCAGCTTGCCCAGGAATTTGCGCGCCGCTACGGCTTTTAGCGACGCGATCGCCCCGACCATGTCATCTATGTTAGGAACGGTTTCATGAACCTCCGCTCATCTCTTGCCTGCACCTCGAGCGATATCGCTCGCTGGGGACTGCGCTCTGTCCTCAAACGCCAGGGTGGCGTGCTTCCCGGCCGCATCGCCATGAAGATCGACCCCGAGCTGCTGAGCGACCTCGCCGGCCTTGTCGACCGCAGCGTGGTGATCACCGGTACTAATGGCAAGACCACCACCTCCAACCTCATCGCCGACGCCGTTGCTGCCAGCGGTGCTACCGTGGTGTGCAACCGTGCCGGCAACAATATGGAGCCTGGTGTGGTGGGTGCTCTGCTCGAGGCCCGCGGCGGCCTTAAGCACGCTGACAGCGGCAAGCGCGTGGGCGTTTTTGAATGCGATGAGCTCTACACCGTGCGCGTCCTGCCCAAGCTCAAGCCGACGTACTTCGTGCTGCTCAACCTGTTCCGCGACCAGCTGGATCGCTATGGCGAGATCGATCACACCCAGGAGGTCATCGCCCATGCGTTGGAGCTTTCGCCAGCAACGACGCTCATCTATAACGCCGACGATCCGCTCTGTGCCTCGATTGCCGCGCGCGTTCCCAACGCAAGTATTGCCTTTGGCATCGACGGCGCCACTGACACAGAGTCCGACCGCATTAGCGACTCGCGCTTTTGCTCGCAGTGCAACGCGCCGCTGGAGTATGACTACGTGCAATACGGCCAGCTCGGCGCCTACCATTGCCCCTCGTGCGGTTGGGCACGCCCCGCACTGGTCCGCCGCGTAACGAATGTGGAGCTCAGTCGCGATGGCTATGGTTTTGACCTGGTGTTTGGATCTGATTCCAGCGCGCCAGCCGCGCACATCGCCACGCGCTACAACGGCTTATATATGGTCTACAACGTTGCCGCCGCATTCTTTGCCGCACATGAGTTAGGCGTAGATATGGCGCACCTGCAGCCCACGCTCGATGCCTACGTTCCCGCCGGCGGACGCATGGGCCGCTGGGATATCGCCGGCCGCACCGTCGAGGCCAACCTGGCCAAGAATCCCGTAGGCTTCGATCGGCAAATCCAGTCCATCAAGACGGCAGGCGGCAGACTCTGCGCTTTCTTCCTTAACGACAACGACGCCGACGGCCACGATGTATCGTGGATCTACGACGTCGACTTTGAGCGCATCGCCGACACGCCGGGACTTGTCGCCTTTGCCGGAGGCACGCGCGCGCACGACATGCAGGTGCGCCTCAAGTACGCCGGCATCGATGCCGCGATTATCTCGGACGTCGCGCAGGCAATTGGCGCCGTGGCAGACGAGGCCGCCGATGACACCTTCTACGCCGTCGCCAACTACACGGCCTTCCCGCCGCTGGTCAAGGAGCTCGACGGACTGAAGGGCGCCACTTCCGACGCTGTTGCCGGGCGCGGCGTAGCCCGTGCCGACGGCAGCGCTCTTCCTGTCGGCATCGCACCAGTCGAGCTTTCGCGCCCGCTGCGCATCGTCTACCTGTATCCCGATGCCCTTAACCTCTACGGCGACGGCGGCAACGTTATCGCGCTCGAGCGCCGCTGCGCCTGGCGCGGCATTCCTGTGCGCGTGGACGAGGTCCGCATGGGCGAGGCGCTCGATCTCACCGACGCCGACATCGTCATGATGGGCGGTGGCTCCGACCGCGACCAGCTAGCCGTAGCACACGAGCTGCTCGCCCAAAAAGACAAGGTCGCGACCTATGTTGAGGATGGCGGCTCGCTGCTTGCCATCTGTGGCAGCTATCAGCTGCTCGGCCGTTCGTACTACATGGGCGACGATCGCATTGAGGGCCTGGGCGTCATTGCCGCCGAAACCGTACGTGGCTCCGATCGCCTGATCGGCAACGTCGCCGTCAAGACCGACCTGTCACCCGAGCCCTTTGTGGGATTCGAGAACCATGGAGGTCGCACGCTTTTGGACGCCGATGCCACGCCGCTCGGAACGTCCGTCGTCACGGGCACCGGTAACAACGGCGACGATGGCTTTGAGGGCCTCATCTACAAGGGCGTCATCGGCACGTACCTGCATGGCCCGGCGCTGCCCAAGAACCCCGAACTCGCCGACTGGCTGATCGCGCACGCCCTCGAGCGCCGCGGCGACGCACAGGCCAACGCTCTGCTGCCGCTCAAACCCCTCGACGACACCTACGAGCACGCCGCCCACGACGCCGCCATGAAGCTCCTCCCCTAACGCCCCAACCACCACAAAGGGGACAGGCACCTTTGTGGTGGTTTTTCAGTTTGCCAACGATATGTGAACGGCTAAAAAAGTCTGCTATACTCTTTCCCGCTGTCCCCATCGTCTAGCGGCCAAGGACGCCACCCTTTCAAGGTGGATATCGCGGGTTCGAATCCCGCTGGGGGCACCATTTAAATTAAGAAGCCCGTTACCCCCGCGGTGACGGGCTTTTTGCTACCGATATGCCGGGATTCGAACCCGACAGGGTGCGGAGCTGAGGAAACGCGCAAGCGTTTTCCAGCGCAGCACGCAAGGAGCGAAGCGACGAAGCGGAAGCGGGCGGCGCCAGCCGCACGCGGATATCCCGCTGGGGGCACCATTTAAATTGAGAAGCCCGTTGCCCTCGCGGTGGCGGGCTTTTTGCTACCCATGTGCCGTGATTCGAACCCGGCAGAGTGCGGATCACGGCATCATCGCAAAGCCTGTGGGCAAAAAATAGCAAATATGAGTACTGTTACCAATTTAGTAACAGCGATTTCATGCCATCAGAAGGCGATTTAGACGCCAGGGGTCCTACGGCGGAAGAATTGCAGGCGTTTATCAGCTATGTACTTGGACATATGTTGCGTAACAACCCATATTTTGTAAATAGATAATGCTACAGGACTTGTGACAGTACTCATATTTGACGTTTTTTGTCCACAACCCTTTATACCTAGGCAAATCGGCGGCAAAACGGGCTTCAAAGCGCCCTTCGCAAACAAAAACCGGGGCCCGCATGATGCGGACCCCGGCTCAATACCGTGACGATATGTCAGTTACGCTCTACACGTAGAACAGGATGTCGTCGTAAGTCGGGACCGGCCAGTAGTCGGCGGCCACGATCTCCTCCATGGCATCCACGGCGGCGCGCAGCGTATCCATAGCGGGGACGACCTCGTGTGCATACACGTTGGCCTGCTCCTGGCCATCGAGGGCCTCAGCCTTCTGATGCACGGCGTCAAGCGCCTTGATGGAGTCGTTGATGGTGGTGATGCCGTTGCAGAGCTTGTTGAGCGTGTTCTGCTCGCACTGCATGGCGGCCTCAGCACCGGCGGCACGAATAGTCTCAAGGCCCTTAGCGACTTTGGTGGCATAGGCGGTAATGACCGGGCGATAGGTACGACGCGCCTCGCGAACCATCGTGGTGGCCTCGATGTTCATGAGCTTGTTGTACTTCTCGAGCTTGCAATCGTAGCGGCACTGGGCCTCGGCCTTGGTCAGAACACCCGTCTCCTCAAAGAGCGCAATGGCCTTATCGGAAACAAAGGCGGGCAGGGCGTCGGCCGTGGTCTTGTTGTTGGCAAGGCCGCGCTTCTCGGCCTCGACGGGCCACTCGTCGGAGTAGCCATCGCCGGAGAAGAGGATGCGCTGGTGGTCGGTCAGGACCTTCTTGCAGTACTCGAGCGCGGCGTCCTGGAACTCATCCTCGGGCGTACCCTCAAGCGCGTCGGCGAAGGACTTGAGCGACTTGGCCACGGCGGCATCGAGCACCAGGTTGGAGTCGGAGACGTTCTGCTCGGAGCCGCAGGCACGGAACTCGAACTTGTTGCCGGTGAAGGCAAACGGGGAGGTGCGGTTGCGGTCGGTGTTGTCCTGCATCAGCTTGGGCAGGGTATCGGCGCCCAGGTCAAGCACGCCGCGCGTGGCATGGACGGAAGCCTTGCCATCGATGATCTTCTCGACGACCTCGGTAAGCTGGTCGCCCAGGAAGATGGACATAATCGCCGGAGGAGCCTCGTTGGCGCCCAGACGATGGTCGTTGCCGGCCGAGGCAACAGAGGCACGCAGGAGCTCCTGATAGTTATCGACGGCCTCAATCACCGCGGTGAGGAAGACGATGAACTGCAGGTTGTCGAGCGGGGTGTCGCCTGGATCGAGCAGATTCTCGGACTCGGTGCCAAGCGACCAGTTGTTGTGCTTGCCCGAACCGTTGATGCCCTCGAAGGGTTTCTCGTGCAGCAGGCAAACCAAGTCGTGGCGGGAGGCGATGAGCTTCATTTTCTCCATCATGACCAGGTTCTGGTCGATGGCCTCGTTGACTTCGCCATAGACGGGGGCGAGCTCATGCTGGCAGGGAGCAACCTCGTTGTGCTTGGTCTTGGCGGGAATGCCGAGCGCCCACAGCTCATCGTCCAAGTCCTTCATGTAGGCCGAGACGGTGGGGCGGATAGCGCCAAAGTAGTGCTCCTCGAGCTCCTGACCCTTGCATGGAGCAGCACCAAAGAGGGTGCGGCCGGTAATGACCAGGTCCTTGCGCTTGCGGTAGGCGTCCTTCTTGATCAGGAAGTACTCCTGCTCGTCGCCCACGGAAGGAACGACTTTCTTGGGGGTCTTACCGAACAGCGCCAAAACGCGCTTAGACTCACGCGAGAGCGCGGTCATGGAACGCAGCAGCGGGGTCTTCTTGTCCAGGGCCTCGCCCGTGTAGGAGCAGAAAGCCGTGGGGATGCACAGGACATCGTCCTTGATAAAGGCGGGGCTAGTGGGGTCCCAAGCGGTGTAGCCACGGGCCTCGAAGGTAGCACGCAGACCGCCGTTGGGGAAGCTCGAGGCATCGGGCTCGCCCTGGATGAGGTTCTTGCCCGTAAACTTTGTAATGGCGGTGCCGTCGTGGTTGGGCTCCAGGAAGCTGTCGTGCTTCTCGGAAGTAATGCCCGAAAGCGGCTGGAACCAGTGCGCGTAGTGCGTCGCGCCCTTGGAGATGGCCCAGACCTTCATGGCATGGGCAACGGCGTTGGCCACATCCAGGTCGAGCGGCTCACCGCCCTCGAGGGTTGCAGCAAGGCGCTTCCAAATGTCCTTGGGGAGGTAGTCCTTCATGACTTCCTCAGAGAACACCATGGTCCCGAAGCGGTCAGTAAGTTCGGCCATACGGAACTCCCTTCGTATCGGCACCGCGTGAGAAGCGGTGTTGATTACTAACGAACGAGTCATAGCTTAGACTCGCCGTGTTTCCGCGACATTACCGTTATGTTGCTGTCGCGAAACCAATCAATGAGGTTACCCTATCGAGGCGGCGTTGCCACCCTCAACAGCCAATCAACTGCATAAATTGCAGACCTCTCTCCATGGTTTAAGGGTAGTCAATTTGGGATGGAGCTCTATTAACTGGTATTTTGCATCAGATACCAGTCTTTATAGTCCGTGCCTAGATTAGCCGCTCTGTTATAGAGAAAGCCGATAGCAAGGCATCTTTGATTGGTATCCTCAAATAGCGAGTGAAACTCCACCGTGGCACAGTGGTGCTGTAGAATCCTTACAACACATCACACTATTACGTATCTAGAGGAGCACGATATGCGCGTCGACGAGGTTTTTAAGCAGGCAGCATCCCAGGGCACCGTACCCGTTTCGTTTGAGATGTTCCCGCCCAAGGGCGAGCTGACCCTCGACACGGCTCGCGAAGTGGCAGGCAATCTGTGCAAGCTTTCGCCGAGCTTTGTCTCGGTCACCTGCTCGGCCGGCGGCTCGGGCAACGGTGCCGCCACCGCCCCCATCGCGCATATGATTACGAGCGAATTCGACACGCCCTCGGTGGCACACCTTACCTGCGTGGGCCGGTCGCATGCCGATATCGCCGCCAAGATCGATGAGTATCGCTCGGCCGGCGTGGAAAACGTGCTGGCCCTGCGCGGCGATCTTCCCGCCGGCGCGACCGAGGACGACAAGCCCGCCTCCGACTACGCCTACGCCCGCGACCTCATCCCCGAGCTCGTCGACGCCGGCTTTTGCGTGGGCGCCGCAGCCTACCCCGAGGGCCACATTGCCTGTGAGGACCTCAACGTCTCGGTCGAACACCTCAAGCAAAAACAGGACGCCGGCGCGAGCTTCTTTGTGACGCAGCTTTTCTTTGATAACGAGTGCTTCTACCGTTTTCGCGAGCTTGCCGACAAGGCCGGCATCACCGTGCCCATTACCGCGGGCATTATGCCGTTTATGGGCAAGTCGCAGATCAGCCGCATGGTCTTTATGTGCGGCGCGTCGCTGCCCTCCCCCGTCATCAAGATTCTCGCCAAGTACGAGAACGACCCCGAGAGCCTGCAGGCAGCCGGTGTAGATTATGCCGCCCGTCAGCTTTGTGACCTCAAGGAGCACGGTGCCGACGGCCTGCACCTGTACACTATGAACCGTCCTGCAATCGCCGCGACCATTATGGAGCGCCTGGGGTAATGGAAAAACCGCACATCGATACAACCACTGTCGAAGTGCCGGCCGACCTTGCGTCGCCGGCGCTTTACCGTGTCGATGCTGCGCACCATCCCCGTGTCGACCGTGCCGAGATGCTGCGGTATCTGGGTTACGGCGGCCAGCAGATTGAGCCCGAACTGTCACGACGTATTGAGCTTGTCGTTGAACGCCTGGAATTGGACATTGAGCCCCGTGGCGTGCGCCGCGTATTTGCCGTCGATGCCACGGGCGTGGACGAACAGGGCAAGCCTTGCATCCGTCTGGTCGGCACCAACGTTGAGCTGCGCGGTCGTGATATCTATCGACATCTCAAAGACGCCCGCTTTGCCGCGCTCATGGCATGCACTCTCGGCATGGATGCTGAGCGCCGTTTGCGCACCACGGGAGCCCAACATCCCCTGGAGGGCGCCGTGCTCGACGCCGCGTGCTCCGCTTACGTGGAAGCCGCCGTTGAGCAAATGGACCAGCAGGTCAAGATGGACGCCGCCGTTCATGGGCTCGCCGGCAACTGGCGCTTTAGCCCCGGCTACGGCGACTGCCCGCTCTCGGCCCAGCGCTCGATCGTCAATGCGCTCAACGCCACGCGGCTCATCGGCCTGACCGTCACGCCCACCAGCCTGCTCATGCCCACTAAAAGCGTGACAGCGGTGATCGGCCTGTTCGACGGCGAAGTCCACGACGCCCAGAGCCGCCCCACCTGCAATATCTGCCGCATGCGCGAGCACTGCCGCTTCCGCGCCGCCCACACCACCTGCTATTCGCATTCTGAATAAAATGTCAATTGATGGCACGGTATCGAGGGAATCTCATCCGTATGTAAGCGGATGTCCTCACAAACAAGTACCATAAGATTCCAAATAACAACTATCTGAAAGCCAGTACATGCACAACATTCTGCAGTTCTCGCCACAACTAACCGCGCTTGAGTTTTTTTCAGGCATTGGCTTGGCTCGTGCCGGCATGGCAAAAGCCGGAATCAAAACAATCTGGGCAAATGACATAGACCATACTAAATGCGCCATGTACGGCCAGTGTTGGGGCGATGAGCATCTAGTCGAGCAGGATGTCCACACACTCGACCCCGACTTAATACCCCAAGCCGACATCGCATGGGCGTCAAGCCCTTGCACAAACTTATCTCTCGCGGGAAACAGGGAGGGACTTATCTCTGGCAAAGAGTCCAGTGCGTTCTTTGGCTTTATTAAGGCCATCGAAGGAATGGGCGATCGTGCCCCGCGGGCACTTGTTCTCGAAAATGTCATCGGCCTTGCCACGTCTAATAACAGTGATGACTTTAGACTCGTTTGCCAGGAATTTAATCGTTTAGGCTATTCATGCGACGCTTATTTTATCGATGCACGGCACTGGCTTCCCCAGTCACGCCCCCGCATGTTTGTCGTCGGATTAAAAAACCCTCTTCCCAACAGCCGACTCGATTCCTCGCTTCGTCCTGAAAAGGTCTCCTGGATTCACTCCGACCCTTCACTCATTACGCACGTCTCTCACCTAAACGAGCCAAGTCCACTTCGCATGACGGGCCTTGCAACGGTTGTTGAAAATATTCCCGAGAACGACAAGCGTTGGTGGAACAAAAACCAAGTACAAGCATTTATCGACTCACTTGCACCGCATCAAGCAGAGCGCCTTCAGCGCTTCTTAAATGCCAAAGAAAAAATTGTTCGCACTGCTTACCGTCGCACGCGATCGGGCGTTGTGCGCTGGGAAATCCGTGAAGAAGAAATTGCCGGATGTCTAAGAACGGCTCGCGGCGGCTCATCAAGACAGGCAGTCGTTATATGCGAAAACGGAAAGATAGAAGTTCGCTGGATGACTGGAACTGAATATGCCCGTCTCCAAGGTGTTGACTCATGTCAGTTTAGCGGCTTCTCGGATGCTCAGATTCGCTACGCATTCGGCGATGCAGTTGCCGTGCCAGTTGTCACTTGGCTTATAAAAAATGCAGTCAAACCCGCGCTTATGTCTTCAAGGAACGGAGTGGACAATAATGGAAATGACCAATTGCTCCTTGAGCGAGCCCGATAAAGACATCTTGGATGCCATTGAACTCTGGTACGAATCCAAGCGCAGCAAGCGAGGCAACGTCAACCGTAACGTCATGGCGGTTGGCATAGGCATAAGCGAGCTGTTGCAAAACCGTTTTCCGCTCACCGACGATTATGTGCAATCGGACAAGGGGAGCCAAGTACGAGGCCTAAGTGGAGCATGCATCAAAACAGTTTTAGCCAGACATGGGGAAACGCGTGCCTTCGCGTCAGAGGGCGGCAGAACCTCACGCGGCACACTCCCGATGGCGCTTGAGCTTGCCACGATTATCAACTCTGCCCTACCCAGTGACATTTGCGAAGACACTCGTCTTGAAGCTGCGAATGCAATCGCCAATTTCTTCGTCGAGCGAATCCAGGTCGATTTCTTTAACCGGCAGAGAATCAAAGTCGAAATCGATCTTCAAAAACCAATTTCTGTCATTGTCGATGATATCCTAGCCGAAGCAAGCCTACGGTCCGATAAGCCAACGGGTACCGTCGCACAGCACCTGGTAGTTGCAAAACTAGAGATGTTATTTCCAACCATAGAAATCGGAAAGGACAACTCAAACGCCGCCGACCAGCAGACAGACCGTTCTGGCGATTTCCAAATCAATGATGCTGCATTTCATGTGACTGTATCGCCAATGGCCAAATTGACCGATCGATGCCGAGATAACATTCGAAATGGCATTCGGCCCATCGTCGTTGTCCCCCACGATAAAGTTTCCTTCGCTTACGGACTGTTCGAAAGTGAGGGACTCGGCAATCGCGTACAGGTTATCGCACTCGAATCGTTTATCGGCATCAATATTGAAGAGTTATCGTTCTACAAGCGAGGCCTAATTCGATTAAATGTCGCACGGCTTCTTGCCCACTACAACAAGCGAATCGAAGATATCGAGCCCGACAAATCTCTTCAAATAGAAATTCCTCAGTGGGCTCTAGACGAAATGGATGCACATGGCGAATAGCTCAAACATACTTATCACTCATGATCTGGACGGTGCCGCGCTGGCGGCACCCGTTGATGCCGCACGTCGCAACGGTGCCACGTACAAGACGCGCACGATCGACGATCTGCGCATTAAGGACGATCGCCTGCGCGCCGCCATCGAGGGCACGGGACACCTGCTGTTCGACGGCGGCATGGGCACCATGTTGCAGGCCGCTGGCATGAAGGCGGGCGCCCTGCCCGAGCTGCTCAACTTTGAGGAGCCCCAGGTTATCACTGATATCCAACGTCAATATGTCGAGGCCGGCTGCGACGTGATTACCGCCAACACCTTTGGCGCCAACGCCCACAAGCTCGACGGTGCCGCCGCCGTGGCAGACGTCTTTGCCGCGGCCGTCGCCTGTGCCCGCGAGGCCGGCGCCCGCTACGTCGCCGGTGACATCGGCCCCATCGGCGCGCTGCTTCGCCCCCTGGGTACCCTGAGCTTCGACGAGGCCTACGACCTCTTTGCCGAGGAAGTGCGCGCCGGCGTCGCCGCGGGCGTCGACCTCTTTATTATCGAGACTATGACCGACCTGGCCGAGATCAAGGCGGCGGTCCTCGCCTGCCGCGAGAACTCCGACCTGCCCGTCTTTGCCACCATGACCTTTGAGGAAGACGGTCGCACCTTCCTGGGAACGAGTCCCGAGGTGGCCGCCATCACGCTCGACGCCATCGGCGCCGACGTTTTGGGCATCAACTGCAGCCAAGGACCGGCCGAGCTCCGAGGACTCGCAGCACGTATGCTCACCGTTACCGACAAGCCCGTTATGGTGCAGGCCAATGCAGGACTCCCCCATGTGGACGACGACGGCAACACCGTCTTTGATATCCAGGCCCCCGAATACGCCGAGGCCGTCGCCGGCATGATCGCCGACGGCGTGAGCGTCGTGGGCGGTTGCTGCGGCACCACGCCGGCGCACATGGCGGTCTTGCGCACGCTTATCGACAACCACACGCCCAGCCCGCGCCACCGCAAGCCCAGTATGTCGGTCACGAGCGCCCAAACGGTCGTGGACCTTCCCTGCGACGGCCACAAGATCGCCGTCATCGGCGAGCGCATCAACCCCACCGGCAAAAAGCGCCTGCAGCAGGCCCTGCGCGACGGCGACCTGGACTACGTTGTGAGCCAGGGCATCAGCCAGCAGGAACAGGGCGCCGACATTCTGGACGTCAACGTGGGCCTGCCCGAGATCGACGAGGTCAAGATCATCCAACAGGCGACCGAACAGCTCCAGGGCTCCACGCTGCTGCCGCTGCAGATCGACTCCACCGACCCCGCAGCCGTCGAGGCCGCCGTGCGCCGCTACGCCGGCAAGCCCATCATCAACTCGGTCAATGGCAAGCAGCAGATCATGGATGAGATCTTTCCGCTGGTCGCCCACTACGGCACCAACGTTGTCGGCCTTACGCTCGACGAAGGCGGCATCCCCGATACCGCCGAGGCTCGCTTCGCCATCGCCGAGCGCATCGTGGCCGAGGCTGCCCGCTACGGCATCGGACCGGACCGCATCCTCATCGACTGCCTGGTCATGACCGCCTCGACCAATCAACGCCAGGCCGAGCAGATCCTACGCGCCATGTCCCTGTGCAAGGAACGCCTGGGCGTTAAATGCGCACTCGGCGTGTCGAACATCAGCTTTGGCCTGCCTGCCCGCCCGCTGCTGGGCTCGGTCTTTTTGGCCGCCGCTTTTGGCGCGGGCCTGGACGCCCCCATCATGAACCCGGGTTCCAAGCGCTTTATGGATACCGTCTACAGTTATCGTGTGTTGAGCGTTGAGGACGAGGGCTCGACCGGATACATCGAGCGCTACGCCGGCTGGACCGATCCGTATAAGATCGCCGCAAACCCGGCAGCAGCTCAGGCCGCATCGACCGACGCCGCGCCCGCTGCTGGCACCGCCGGCGCCGACGGCAACGACGACCCCATCCGCCACATGGTCGTCTCGGGCCGCAAAGGCGAGATCGCTGCCGAAACCGAGCGTCTGCTGGCAGACCACGACGCCATGGACCTCATCAACAATCACTTTATCCCCGCCCTCGACGAGGTTGGCGTCCTCTTTGACCAGGGCAAGTTCTTCTTGCCGCAGCTTATGGCCTCGGCCGAGGCCGCACGCGTGGGCTTCGACACCATCAAGCGCCTGATGCCCGCCGGCGAGATTGCCGACAAGGGCAAGATCTGCGTGGCCACCGTCAAAGGCGACATCCACGATATTGGCAAGAACATCGTCAAAATGCTGCTCGATAACTACGGCTACACCGTCTTTGACCTGGGCCGCGACGTCGACCCGCAAGAGGTGCTCAAGACCGTGCAGGAGCGTGACATCAAGCTCGTCGGCCTCTCGGCGCTTATGACTACCACGGTCGTCGCCATGGAAGAGACCATCAAGCTGCTTCATGCCGAGGTGCCGGGCGTCAAGATCATCGTAGGCGGCGCCGTACTCACCCCCGAATACGCCAAGCAGATCGGCGCGGACTACTACGCCAAGGACGCCGCCGAAAGCGCGCGCATCGCCGAAGAGGTCTTTGGGCAGTAACACAACGGAAACAACCGAGCACCAAAACGTGCCGCACGCGCCACTTGGCACGTGCGGCACGTTAGAATAGAAAAGATTATGCTCGTTTTGGCAGATAGGAGCGCAAGGATGGCGATCACACCCGCAGAAATCGCGGAAACCCGCGGCATGGTTGAGGAGCAGAACCTCGACATCAGGACCATCACCATGGGTGTTTCGCTCATGGGTTGCGGTGACGAGAACCTCGACCGCATGTGCACGAAGATCTACGACCACGTGACGCACACGGCTGAGCATCTGGTCGAGACCGCCGAGAACCTCGAGCGCGAGTACGGTATCCCCATCGTCAACAAGCGCGTTTCCGTCACCCCGGTGGCGCAGATCGCCGCGTGCTGCAAGGATGAGGACCTCACCCCCATCGCGCACGCCCTCGACCGCGCGGCTGAGACGCTCGGCATCGATTACCTGGGCGGCTTCTCCGCGCTCGTCCAGAAGGGCATCGGCGACGCCGACCGCCGCGTCATCCAGTCCATCCCCCAGGCGCTCGCCACCACCAGCCGCGTCTGCTCCAGCGTCAACGTCGCCAGCCTGCGTGCCGGCATCAACATGGACGCTGTGCTCATGGCCGCCCAGACCATCATCGATGCCGCCAAGCTCACGGCCGACCAGGATTCCGTCGGCGCTTCCAAGTTTGTCTGCTTTGCCAACATGGTCGAGGACTCCCCGTTTATGGCGGGCGCCGTCCACGGCGGTGGCGAGGCCGACGCCGTCATCAACGTAGGCGTCTCGGGCCCCGGCGTTATGGCCGCAGCCCTGGAGACGCTGCCCGACTCCGCATCGATGATGGAAGTCGCCGAGAAGATTAAGCAGACCGCCTTTAAGATCACCCGCGCCGGCGAGCTCATGAGCCGCGAGGCCGCCCATCGCCTGGGTGTCGAGAAGGGCATTGTCGACCTCTCGCTGGCTCCCACGCCTGCCATCGGCGACTCCGTCGCGCGCATCCTCGAGATCATCGGCGTGGGCACCTGCGGTGGCCCGGGCACGACCTGCGCGCTCGCCATGCTCAACGATGCCGTCAAGAAGGGCGGCGTCATGGCCAGCTCCAGCGTGGGCGGTCTCTCGGGCGCCTTTATCCCCGTGTCCGAGGACGCCGGCATGATCGCCGCCGTCGAGGCCGGCGCGCTTTCGCTCGAGAAGCTCGAGGCCATGACCTGCGTGTGCTCCGTTGGCCTGGACATGATCGCCATCCCCGGCGACACCCCGGTCGAGACCATCGCCGGCATCATCGCCGACGAGATGGCCATCGGCGTCATCAACAACAAGACCACGGCCGTCCGCGTGATCCCCGCCATCGGCAAGGGCGTGGGCGACTGCGTCGAGTATGGCGGCCTGTTTGGCCGTGCGCCCATCATGCCGGTGAACCCCAACGCCGGCACCGTGCTTGCCCACCGCGGCGGACGCTTCCCGGCACCGCTGAACTCGCTGAAGAACTAGCTGAGGGGGACTGGCGAGGAGCCCCGGGGAGGGCAAATATATAAGGTCGCCTGCTCGGACAGTCCTGACTCGCACGGAGAGCACATTAAGTGCTCTCCGGCTCGTGCGGAACTCGCGATCGACCTTATATATTTGCCCTCCCCGGGGCTCCCGCACAACGGAACCTCAGTTGGGTTCTATCCCGTATGGCAGTCGCTTCGCTCCTGCCCGCCTTGGTTGTGAGGGCGATTTGGCGTTGGAACGGTTCTTTTTCTGATATATGCTGGTTGCGGCTCTTCTTTTGGGAGGAGTCGCTTTTTTGTTGCTAGGAGGTTAGCCCGTGGTTGAAGGGGATGCTCGCTCTGAGCTTCTTTCTGCGGATTGGAATGGCGAATGGATGCGCCTGCAAGCTGGTCGGCATCGGGCTGATGATTCTTTTGAGTGGGATAAACGGGCTCGGCATTTTCGGCCGCTTGAGACTGCTCCTTATGCCCGGGATTTTATAAAGTTGTTGGCGCTTGAGCCCGGCGAGTCCGTGCTGGATATGGGGTGTGGGGCTGGGTCGATTGCTATTCCGCTTGCTCAGGCTGGGCATTCCGTGATTGCTGCCGACTTCTCTCCTGCCATGTTGGGCACGCTTGATGCCGGCATTGAGTATTACGGGCTCGAAGATCTTATTACGCCGCTTGAGCTTGCTTGGGATGATGATTGGGATTTGGTTGGACCGGTCGCGAAAGCGGTGGATGTTGCCTTTGCCAGTCGGTCGGTTACGACGACCAATCTAAAAGATGCGCTTGCCAAGCTCGACCGCACGGCTCGTCGGCGTTGTGCTGTCACGATGGTCGCCAACTCCAGCCCGCGCTATGACCTGCACCTGATGAACGCCATCGGTGCCTCGGTTACCTGCAGTAATGGCTTTGTGTATGCTTTTAATATCCTCATTCAGATGGGTGCCCTGCCGCAGGTTACGTACTTTGAATCGCCTCGTCGCGATACCTTCGATAACCTTGAAGCGGGCGTAGCAGATTTTTCCCGTATGCTCGAGCATGGCAACGAGGATAAGGTCGACCGTCTGCGCGACTACATCGCCCAGCACATGATTGAGAACCCCCATGCCGGTGAGCCGGGCTCCAAGGGTGTGCCGCAGGGACGCTATATGCTCGACCACGTCCGCAAGGTCCGTTGGGCGTTTATTGCATGGGAGCCGGTCTCTGCACCCCGCTCATAGCCTGTTCGCAGCCCGCACTGCCCACTCACTCGGCATCCGCATTCTTTTTGAACTGGGCAAACGCGCTCCACACCGCACCGTTCCTGCGCTATCGTGGGACAGCTCACGTAAATTAAGGCCCCGTCGCGGGGCGCCCCATACATAGAAAGCGAGAACCCATGGCACTGACAGGAGCACAGGTCAAGCAGCTTCGCAGCATGGCCCATCACCTCAACCCCGCCATCATCATCGGTAAGTCCGATGTCAACGAGGGCACCGTCGAGCAGACGGTCGCCTACCTGGAGAAGCACGAGCTCGTTAAGTGCTCCGTGCTCGATGGCTCCAGCCTTTCCGCCCGCGAGGCCGCCGAGGAGCTCGCCGAGCGTTGCCACGCCGAGGTCGTCCAGGTCATCGGCCGCAAGTTCTCACTGTATCGCGAGTCCTCGCGCAAGGACATCGAGAAGATCAAGCTCGTCTAAGAGCCAATGATCCGGCGATCCAACACATAGCAAGCTTACGGGTGCCCAAGTACTTCGGGCGCCCGTTTTTTATCGCTCGACCAGCACGCGATTGAGCCGCCCCTCCACCAAGCGCTCGTATAGACGCCGCGTCTCGGGCTCGGGCACGCCATTGACCTGCTCCCTCAGGTGGTGCATATGCCCGCTGTACAGCTCGACGATATCGCGCCGCCGCCCCGCCGCACTGTAGACGCGCATGGCGCAGCGCACCATATCCTCACGCGCCGTTTCCTGTCGAAGCCCCGACTCCGCCAGCCAAATCGCCGACTGCAGATCGTTTTCTTCTAGAGCGGCATTTGCTCCCTTAATCATGCAATCGATGTACTTTGACTGCATAATGCGCCGCATGCGCAAAAAGTAGGTGGGATTACAGCCATTGGGAACATACAGCGGTCCGGCATAAAGCTGCTCAATCTTAAGGCACAGCTCAACTAAATGGGGCCCGCGCGCACCCGTGCGATTTCCCAAAACCTCGCGGCTTATCTGGTCAAACAGCCGTACATCGGTCTTGACGTAGTCGCCGTTGAGCCCAATGCATTCATTTTGGATGAGCACGCACGACTTGCCATCCGGCGTCGGTCCCAAAGCCGACCGCAAGCGCGATATCGTCGAGTACAGGTTGTTGCGGGCGCTATTAAACTCGGCATGGGGCCACAGCTCCATGGCCAGCGTCTCACGATCGACGAGCGCATCCATGCCCAGCGCAAGCCGCTCGGCAAGCGTCGCCGCCTTCTTGCGGCGCCACATTTTGTCCGTGATGGGAAACCCATCGCGCTCGGCGCGAAACGCACCAAACATGCGAATCTCGATATGGTCGATGGTATCAACGGCTTCAACCTCGCCGGCCTGGAACAGGCGCTCGCCCTCTCCTTCCAAATCGTCGCGCAGCGAGTACCGCGACAGCTCGCGCACGGGAAGCTTCTTGCGTATCCTGCCCGCCGGCTCGCCCAGACAATGCATGGCAAGGCGCGCAAAGAGCCGATACGATGGCTCTAGAATCCCCGCACGATTCATGGACATCCAGGCCGCAAGATCGCTGTCTCGGCCCGCACAGGCCAAATGCAGCGCCACCATCCAGGCCTCCGCTCCACCAACCTGCGTCTGGCTTATATCGAGCAACTCCGCTTCCTCGCGCACCGAAACCATCGAGGTGTTACGCAGATATGCCGCGCGCTCCAGCAGCAATGCGTTATCGCGCATGTACGCAATCGACTCCTCGGCAAGTTTGAGCACTTGGACCGCACGGAACTTTGCATTAACCGGCCGTCCCTCTGCCAGCGACTGCCAGCCTTCTAGCAACAGCCCAAACAGCTGAATCTGGTTGTCGCGCATGCGCACGGCAAAACGATCGAGCTCGTTGAACGCCGCATCGTCGGTTACCGGCAAGCCGGAAAGGAGCCGCCGTGCCGCCAACACCATGCGCACCCAGATAGCCATCGCCTTAAGTCCACGTACGTCGAGCGCCTCCCGCACCACCGTCATCTCGTCGTCGCGCTCGTCGGTTCCCGCAAACGACCCATCAAAGAGCTCCACCAGCATGCTATCGGCCCGTATAACAATCCCCGCGATGTCGAGCTCGCAGTCATAGGCCTTGCTCGTTTTGAGCTGCTGTAGAACACCGCTGTCATCTCCCCGTTCGGTCAGGCAGCGCTTGACCTCGATATGCGCAGACAACATATCGAGTGCGGTGTGAGATGCCTCGATTTCTGGCACGGCCAGGTTCGTAGGAAGCCCAAGCCCGTTGTCCCCATAGCAAACAGCCGTCAGTGTCTGGGCCACCCTCCATGAAACAGGGTCTATTTCGCAGGCCGCCCGTTCGCCCCCGCATTCGATGACCGATGCCATATAGCGAGCGAGCTTTGTATTGGACACGCTGACCGCTGCCAGATATACGCCAAGCGCTTCGGCAGGCGTTGGCTCTGGAGCCGGATCGTCGGCATCGATCGTGCCCAGCGCCGCTCGGCAGATATCGGCCCCGTGCCCCGTCAGAGCCAGATCGACCCCATACTGCCCAGCAAGTTCAAGGACCGCTTCACGGTCCAGAAAGGCGTCCGCCAGGCCCATCGCCGCATCGCATCGGCCCGCCTTAAGCAAAATCCGGGCCGCCCTCGGAACAAGTTCGGGGCGAACCTCGGCCACCAACTTACGCAAGCGCAAGCGTCCGTTATCCTCCGTGCCCAGACACGTAAAACTCCGCTCGGCGGGATCCAAGCCAAAGATCGGGTAGTCGCGTACAAAGTAGGACTGGTCGACCATCGACAGCCTCACCCCACAGGCCTCGAGTTCTGCGATATTGCCCTCGCCCATCAAAACCATGAGACATGCCACGCAAAACAGCGCATTATTGTCGAGTGAAGCCAGATCGGCAAGTGCCGCGCCATACACGTTGACAATCTCGTTTTCGAGCAGGCCGGCTACGTCGCCTTGGCCATACAGACCTGTCTGCAATGCCGAAACGAGCTCGGGCACGCCCTGCGTGAGCTGATAAAAGTCGAGCGATGTGCTGATCGAAAACGCCGATGCCCACGCCGAATACTCATAGGCATGCACCTTGAGCATCTGCGCATTGATCTTAACCGAATCGCCCAGCCCATGAATCAGCTGACGATTTGAAGGACGGCAGGAGATAAAGACCCCTACCCCCATAGCGCGCAGGCCGCGAATCCTGTCGATGAGGTCTTCGGTATCGTGCTGATCGAGGTTTGGCACATTATCAATCGCGATAAGGGAGTGCGGTTTGTCTTTGAGTTCTTCGGTAACCACCTCGAGCTGCATAAACACCTCGCGCCCAATGGCACGATCGGCCTCGATAATCCGCACGGGGCCTCGCGTCGGGTCGCATTTAACCTCATGGGTGTACTGCAGCAGCACCGAGGTCTTCCCAAACCCGTCGGGCGCATAAAGAACCACGATGCCGGCCTTTCGGCCCTTGGCGATAAGCTCATTCATCAAGCGTTCGCGTCGCACCATATAGCCTCCGCCCAGCGGCATCAGCTCGAGGTCGTCTATACCGCTCAAATCATTTACCATGCCCGCTCCTCAACTCGACCGTATGGACACTGTAGCCGCAAGACCATACAAGCCGCGCTATGAATAGAGCGACCTTGTGTTTTAGGTTGTCTTTTGGTACGCAAGCGGCAAGTTTTTGTACAGCGAGGGCCGATTGTTATTAATCCCCCGACTAATCGGTCTTTAAGCAGGTAAATGAGCTTGTCAGCTTGTCCCATCTAAGCGGCAGTGTAACGCAGATGAACAAGGTTCAGCCATGTCATTCAACTCGCCTAGCACCCGCTACCGTCTACGACCTTCTAGTGGCATTTTTGCATAGAATCTGGTATGGAATGAATCAAGCTGTTGGACATCTGGCGTTCGTCAAGCTTGCGGCAAGATTTTGGTCAAGTGGGCAAAAAGGGATAGCAAAAAGGCCCCCGCAAAGCGGAGGCCTTAGACAAGGCTATGTCGAGCTGCAGGATTCGCGCTACTCGCAGAGCGAAAGGGCGGCCTCGTCGGCAACGACAACGCAGTTGGTGTGCAGCTGCAGGATCGAAGCCGGGCACTCGGGCGTAACCGGACCATAGCACATGTCATGCACGGCCTGAGCCTTGGCCTCGCCGTTGGCGACGACCAGGATCATGCGGGCATACATGATGGTCTGGGTACCCATGGTGTAGGCCTGACGGGGAACATCGTCGATGCTGTCGAACAGGCGGCTGTTGGCCTGAATGGTGCTCTCGGTGAGGTCGACGCAGTGCGTGCCCTTGGAGAAGTGGTCATCGGGCTCGTTGAAGCCAATGTGGCCGTTGTTGCCAATGCCGAGCAGCTGCAGATCCGGATAACCGGCGTCGGCGACAATCTTGTCGTACTCAGAGCAGGCAGCGGCGGCGTCGGGGTTGGAACCGTCGGGCACATGCGTGTTGTTCAGGTCGATGTTGATGTGATCGAAGAAGTTCTCACGCATGAAGTAGTGATAGCTCTGGGGATCGTCGTGCGAAAGGCCGCGATACTCGTCCAGGTTGTAGGTGCTGACCTCGGCAAAGTCGACGTCGCCCTTCTCGTACCAAGCAGCGAGCTGCTTGTAGGCACCGATCGGGGTGGAGCCGGTGGCAAGGCCCAGTACACAGTCGGGCTTGAGGATAACCTGGGCCGAGATGATATTGGCGGCCTTGCGGCTCATATCCTCGTAGTCTTTAGCTTTAATGATCTTCATTACGCGTCCTTTCTCGTACAAGAGAGGCAAGGCTCCCTTACAAGCACTTGCCCGCGGCCCGCGTCGGCCGCAACCAACGTGTGCGGCCACCAGGGCGAGGTCGCGTAATGTATGTGTCTCGTGTCTAGCCGCGTCGAGGCCCCTGCCCGTCCACGGTGACCCAAAGCTGTTTAGCTTCGGACAAATCTCATCTTGCCACGGAGGGCGTCCTCTTTCAAGGGCGCCCTCCGTAAACGTGTTTGAATTGTAGGCTAATGGCCACGTGCACTTGCTAGCGCTCGCGAGCAACGATGAGCTGGTCCATCTCTTCGACATGCACGCCAACGGAACCCTTGATGCTCGAGAACTCAACGGAGTTGCACACCAAGATGGGAACCGTCACATCGTAGCCTTCGGCAGCAATTGCCTCGCGATCGAACTCAATGAGCACATCGCCCTTATGGACGATGTCACCCACTTGCGCATGTACGGTAAAGTGCTTGCCCTCGAGCTGAACGGTATCCAAACCAACGTGGATGAGCACGTCCAAGCCATCGACCGTGTTAAGCGCAACGGCGTGTCCCGTAGGAAAAATGGCCTCGACCTTGGCATCAGCCGGTGCAATCACACGCGTTCCGGTGGGCTGAATCGCCACGCCCTGGCCCAAAAGGCCGGTAGCAAACGTCTGATCGTTTACCTCGGAGAGCGGAATGACGTCACCCGAGATGGGAGCATCCAACGTAAGGACTCGACCACGCATACCAAAAGACCTTAGGACTTTAGTGAACATGCTCCCCCTCGGACATACCGATCAACCAAAATAACCTTAACAGTTTACCACTTGGCACCCGTTTTTGACCATTAGGGAAGTTCGCGCTTGACAACCTCGACGATGTCGTCGACAACGCGCTGGGTCAGCTCGTGCGTCTCGGCCTCGGCCATCACGCGGACCAGCGGCTCGGTACCACTCGGGCGCACCAGAATGCGGCCGCGGCCATCAAGCTCCTTCTCGGCAGCAGCGACGGCATCCCAGATGGGCTGGCAATCGTCCAGACCAGCCTTGTTGTCGGAATGCACGTTGACGAGTACCTGCGGGTACTTCTTCATGATGCCGGCAAGATCGGTGAGGGTACGACCGGTGCGCTTGAGCACGGCCAGCAGCTGCAGAGCCGTCACCAGGCCGTCACCGGTGGTGTTGTGCTCCAGGAAGATGATGTGGCCGGACTGTTCGCCGCCGATGACGGCGCCGTCCGCGAGCATGCGCTCCAGAACGTAGCGGTCGCCCACGGCGGTCTGAACCATCTCGAAGCCCTGCTCCTTCATAGCGATGGAGAAGCCCAGGTTGCACATGACGGTCGAGACGATCTCGGAGTTGGCGAGCTTGCCGCGAGCGGCAAGGTCAGAACCGCAGATAGCCAGGATGTAGTCACCGTCGATCTCATTGCCCTCGCTGTCCACGAACAGTACGCGGTCGGCGTCGCCGTCGTGGGCCAGACCGATGTCAGCATGGGTGCGCAGCACGAGCTCGCGCAAGGGCTCGAGATGCGTAGAACCGCACTCAACGTTAATGTCGGTGCCGCAATAATCGGTGTTGATGGCATGGACCGTAGCACCCAGGCGCTGCAGCGCGGCGGGCGTGGTCTGGCAAGAAGCACCGTGGCCGCAGTCGACGGCAACGACCAGGCCGTCGAGCCTCAGGCCATCGAGCGTATCGATGGCATGATCGACATATGCCTTGCGGGCATCCTTCATCTTGATGATGTGGCCCACGCCGGCACCGGTCGGCAGCGTGTCGGCAGCCATGGCTTCCTCGGACATGACCCAGGCGCTGATCTCTTCCTCGACAGCATCGGGAAGCTTCATGCCCTTGCGGCTAAAGAACTTGATGCCGTTGAACTCCGGCGGATTATGCGAAGCAGAGATGACGATGCCGCCGTCGAGCTCGTTTTGAACGGTGAGCAGGGCCACGGCCGGCGTGGGGATGACGCCGCAGCAATGCGGGCGGCCGCCCTCGGCCATAATGCCGGCGGTCAGAGCGCTCTCGAGCATGGTGCCCGAAAGACGCGTGTCGCGGCCGATGCAGATATCCGGACCAAGAAACTTGGTCGCCGCGCGGCCCAGGCGAAACGCGAGGTCGCACGAGAGGCCGGCATTGGCGACGCCACGAACGCCGTCGGTACCGAAGATGTTCTGGGGCATAGGATCGCTCCTTCCCTAGCAGGCGATATGCAACCGCCCGCCCTAGTCGAAAAAGAAAAGCGGGACCCGCCGAGGAATCGGCAGGCCCCGCTTGTACATTGTATCTCGAAAGGAGATAAAACCTTAGCGCTTGGAGAACTGGGGAGCGCGGCGGGCCTTCTTGAGGCCGTACTTCTTGCGCTCGACCACGCGAGCATCGCGCGTAAGGAAACCGGCCTTCTTGAGGTCAGCACGGTAGTCGCCAGCGTTCAGAAGAGCGCGAGCGATGCCCAGGCGCAGAGCGCCGGACTGACCGGAGATGCCGCCGCCATCGCACAGAGCGATAACGTCGAACTGACCGGCGGTGTCGGTCACCTTGAAGGGAGCAAGGGCGTTCTCAACGAGCTGATGACGGCCGAAATACTGCTCGGCGTCACGCTTGTTGATGGTCACCTTGCCGGTGCCGGGGACGAGACGGACGCGGGCGACGGCGTTCTTACGACGGCCGGTACCCTGGTAGACAACGGTGTTCTCAGCCATCTTTAAGCCTCCAGCTCAATCTTCGTGGGGTTCTGGGCAGCGTGCGGATGCTCGGCACCAGCGTAGACCTTAAGCTTGGTCATCTGGGCACGGCCGAGGGTGGTCTTGGGCAGCATACCGCGAACGGCGCGCTCGATGACCTTCTCCGGGTGCTTCTCCATAGCCTGGCGGAAGCTCTCAGCCTTGAGGCCGCCGTTGTAGCCGCTGTGGCGATAATAGGTCTTCGTGTCGGCCTTGTTACCGGTAAGCTGGACCTTATCGGCGTTGATGACGACAACGAAGTCGCCGCAGTCGCTGTTGGGCGTGAACTGGGGCTTGTTCTTACCGCGCAGGATCATTGCGATCTGGGTGGCAAGACGGCCCAGGACAGCACCATCGGCGTCGACGAGAACCCAGTTGCGCTGGACCTCGCCCTGCTTGGCGTAGTGAGTCGATTTCGAAATCACTTAGACTCCTCCATGTACAGTACGTGTTGTTACAGAGATTCACGGGGCTCTGCAAGTAACCCGTCCATATTACCCCGCTCGCCGTACGAGTCAACAGGTATTTTGGCTCCGACCAGAGTTTCTGCACATGTCATCCACGAGCCGTGATTTTCCAGCTCTTTAGCTGTTGTCATTTTTTGAGGGTTCGCCGTCGCTAGCGCTCAACGAACTCTTGGATTTCCGCGAGCAGGCGCTTTGCCTCCTGACGTCCCTGGATATACAAGTCCAAAAGCTTTGCCGAATCGTGCTCGACATGGCCGACCTCGACCGGCTTTTGCGGAGCGACGACCAACGCACGACCCTCGCGCTCATACTTCCACAGGTGCATGCGCTGGATGTTGTAACGGTCGTGGCGCGTCTCGATAGCCTCGAGCAGATAGGGGTAGTCGGCATAGCGGGCGCGCGCGGCCGGCAAAAACTCGTAGGGCTTTTTCTCGTACGAGCGGTCCTGCGTGACGATGACGACCGCACGGTCGAAGCCCGCCTCCTCGAGCACATGCTCGATGGGGACCGAATCGGCTACGCCGCCGTCGACGTATTTGTGCCCGTCTATCTCGACCGGCGGCGTCACCAGCGGCAACGAAGTCGAGGCGCGCACGGCGTCGAGATCGAGCACAGCGCTTTTGACCGGCAGGTACGTGGCGGTTCCAAAGAGCATGTCCGTCGCGACGGCGTACATCTCGATGGGGCTCGCGTCGAACGTCTCGTTGTCAAAGGGATCCAGGCGGTCCTGGACATCGTTGAAGATAAAGTCGTAGCCGACGATAGAGCCCGTGGATGCAAACGATGCGGCGCCCATGAAGCGGTTGTCATTGCAGAAAGCCAGGTTGATGCGGTTGGCACGGCCGATCTGGTGCGACTTATAGTTCACGCCGTTGAGGGCGCCGGCCGATACACCGTAGACAGCCGGAATCTCGACGCCGGCCTCCATGAGAACGTCGAGCACGCCCGCGGTAAACTGCCCGCGAAAACTACCGCCCTCCAGGACGAGCGCGACCTTGCCGGCGTTCTTTGCCTTATCTTCTGCAGTCATGTTGACCTCCTGCTGTTTCGTTTTGGCTTTCTTCTACCCAGTTTTGGGATGGAGGGCGCGCAGGTTTTGGAGTTGAGGAGGGCGGAGCGGTCGGCGGGAAAGCGCGCCCCGTTCTCAGAGCAAATTCCGGGTCGTATTTTCCGCTGAGCCCGCCATCTGGAAAATGAATCCCATTCCGAGCTTAGATTCCGGGATGCGCTTTCCGCTTGAGCTGCCATTGGGAAAGCATGTCCCACTCTACGGCGGGATTCCGGGTCGCAGTTTCCGCTTGAGGCGCCATCCGGAAACTACGTCCCAGTCTGAGCGCGGATTCCGGGATGGACTTTCCGCCTGGGCCGCCATTGGGAAAGCGTGTCCCGGCCTGCGTTGACGCGGCATTTTCTTTACGCCCGCGCCCTGCACAGAGTTCGATTCTCCGCGGTTTGGGGGATCCGTTGATGGGTTGAGGCCAGGGCAAGACGCCCGATCGGCATCGCATCTATATCTGGCTGAAGCATTGCGCGGAGAATCCGCGTATTTGCTTCGCAAATACGCGCCGGCTTCGGCCGCCTACCGGCGTCCTCGCCCGCTCGCTACAAACGCTTCGCGTTTGCTTAACGCTCGCGCCCTGCATAGAGTTCGATTCTCCGCGGTACGGACTAGAAATAAAAAGGCAGGTAGATATAAATATCTACCTGCCTGTTACTTATGGTGGAGGCGCGGAGAATCGAACTCCGGTCCACGAAAGCCCCCTGATTGGCATCTCCAAGCTCAGTCGCTGGTTTAGTCTCGGACGCTTTGCGCGCAGCGACACGCTCGCGGCGTCCTAACCGGTTCGGTCTTAGCCTGCGCCATACCGATTACGTGCGCAGGAGCATTCCCCTAACATGACGTCGCGCCGGTGTCGGGGAAATCACCGGGTTGACGCGCCGCTATAAACTAAGCAGCGAGAGCCATAGGCTCAAAAGAAGAGTTGTTGTCAATTCAATTTGACGGTACCCCTGTTTAACGAGGCGAGGAGACCTCGGCTTGCTTCCTCTCTCAGAGCTATCGTGTCGAAACCAGTCGCCCCCGAATGTCGGGAAAGTCTGGATGGCACTGGGCACGAGCGCCCAACACCCGTCGACTTTTCAAGGAACACGCGGGGTGAACCCCGCTCGTGGATAGCTATCTTACCACGTTCTAAAGGCAGACAGCTGTTCTATGCACGAGCTGTGAAGACCCCAATGTGCGCCGCACTTCGCACTTTTGCTACCGATCGCGTAACGTATATTTTCGCCAAGCAAAACTGACCCGTCGAAAGGACCGTTATGGATACCAAGCAGCAACTCATCAATGCCCTCACAGGCCTGGGCTCAACCATTACCGAAGCTATGGATGTCATCGAAGGCTTTGTCCCCTGCGGACATCCCGCCCTCACGGTTTCGAACGCACTCGTCGCGCTGGACGCTGACGATGATGCAGCTCTCGCCCAGCAGCTTGAGACCGTCGAGGGCTTTATCGACCACGTGAGCGAGAACCGCGGCGTGACCGCCTACCACGGCATCGAGGTCGAGCTCGCGGGTCCCAAAGCCGATCTGCTCGCAGCAATCCGCGAGGTAGGCGCCCTTATGCAGACCGCAGGCGTCAAGAACACCCAGGTCAACGAGTGGGTCTACCGCAGTCTGGCAGCACTCGACAGCTCCGAAGAAAAGGCAGCCGAGCAGCTCGCAGAAAGTCCCGCCATTAAGGCCGAGCTTTTGTAAATAGCAGACGCGGGCCCCTTGGCGCATCGTCGTCCAAGAGGCCCGCAAACAGTTCGCGTCAACCGATAGCCGCGCCGCCGCGTTCGGCCAGAGCAAGAATCGGCATCATTTGGCGCGGGGTCTTTGCTGCGAGATCGGCATGTTCGAGCAGCTTTCGATCGTTAGTCACCAAGTAATCGACCTGCGCGCGCTTGCACGCGGCGAGCACCAAGTTGTCCTCGTAATCGCGATGGAGCGCTAAGTATTTGTCGGCCAGCCAAAGGTCCGACGCATCTGCACCAACGGCCATGGCGTTTTCGGTCATGTTCCGAACAAACGCCAACGCCGCATCGCCAATTGCACGGGCAGATGCCTCGTCGATCGCTCCCCCGCTGGCAAGAACGCTACGCTTCAGCTCATGTTGGACAACGTACAGCACGTCCTTAGCGATATACACCGGGAAGAACAGCAATGCCCCCGTCTCCGCCGCCTGCCCAATAAACGCACGCGCGGCAAGCGACTCGGCATGGTCGACGCAAAACGAATCAACCCATACGTTGGCGTCCACCATGATCTTGAGAGGCGCCCCACTCACTGGATCATCCCCTTTTGGCGATAATGCTCATCCATGGCTTCGGAATAGATTGTGTCCCAACCGCGATCGTCGGATACAGGCGACGCAGCGATGCCCATATCTGCATAAAGCCGGTCTGCCGCTGCCCATGATGCGGCGAACGGAGTATCGGGCGCGACGGTCTGCTGCCGGTCGTCGACGGCCGCAAGCACTTCCTCGCACTGCCCGCCACCCTGCGCGACCTTGGCCACCACCTTTTTGATGAGCTCGGGCAGCGACCCGCCCGAAAGCCGCAGCGCCTCCTCGGCACGCTCTTTAACCGAGCGATCTACGCGAACATTCACCTGTGCCATGCCGCTAACAGCACCCACGTCGATCCCGCTCCCTTCAATTGCTAGCCATGCTAGCACCACTTTATAGAGAAGCTAGCAAATGGTCAAATGCAAAAGGCCTGCGCCCGGACGACACCGATGCCGTCTGGGCGCAGGCCAGATAACGTGGGCGGACACGTCTGCTAACGCAGGTAAGCCTTCGCGTTGCTCAGACTGTAGGCAATCGTCGAGCCGTTGTGCAGCAACGACGACGTCTGCGGAGTGATCATGCCGGTAATACCCAATGCCAACAGCGCCGAGTTGGTGAGCATCACCTTGGAATACGAACTCGTCAGACGGTCGATAAGCCCCTGACTCATGCGGCGCAGGCGCACGATCGCGGCCAGATCCGTATCGGTCAGAATGATATCGGCGACCTCCTTGGCGATGTCGCTTCCACCGCCCATCGCCAAGCCCACGTCTGCCAAACCGAGCGCCGGCGAATCGTTGACGCCGTCGCCTACCATGGCAACATGGCGCCCCTCGCTCTTAATGCGCTCCACATAGGCGTACTTGTCCTCGGGCAGCAGCTCGGCCTTAAACTCGTCGACACCCGCCTCGCGCGCAATCCGCTCGGCCGTGCGCTCCGAGTCGCCCGTGAGCATGACCACGTGCTTAACGCCCAACGCGTGCAAGTCGGCGATAGCCTCGCGGACCCCGGGCTTAAGCGGGTCCTCGATACCGAGCACGCCCACAACGGTGCCGTCGACCGCCAGATACAGCGGCGACAGGCCCTGCATCTGGGACTCAATGCGCTCCTTAATGTCGGAATCGAGCTGCGCGCTCTCGTCCTCAAATACAAAGTGCGCGGAACCGATGATGGCGCGACGCCCTTCAATGGACGAAGCGATACCGTGCGCCACAATATACTCGACAGCAGCGTGACGCTCGCGGTGCTCGAGCCCACGCTCGTGAGCAGCGTTGACCACGGCACGCGCCACCGGATGCGGGAAATGCTCCTCCAAGCAAGCGGAAAGGCGCAGGATCTCGTCCTCGCTCCAGCCATCGGTGGTGAGTACGCAGGCAAGACGCGGCTGCGCCTCGGTGAGCGTGCCGGTCTTATCAAACACAATGGTGTCGGCCTTGGCAAACGACTCAAAGTACTTTGCGCCCTTGACCATGACGCCCATCTTGGCAGCATCGCTCATAGCGGTCATGACGGCAACGGAACCCGTGAGCTTGAGTGCGCACGAGTAGTCGACCATCAACGCCGCTGAGGTCTTGATAAGGCTGCGGGTGGTAAGCGCAACCAGGCCCGCGAGCAGGAAGTTCCACGGGACGATCTTGTTGGCGAGATCTTCCATGTGCGACTGGCCCTCGGACTTGAGCGAGTCGGCCGTCTGCACGAGCGAGACGATTGAGCGCAGTTTGGTTTGCGCCGTATTGGCGCGCACACGCACCAAGATGCTGCCGTCTTCCACGACGGTGCCGGCGAACACGTCGTCGCCCACGCTGCGCTCGACGGCCAGCGGCTCGCCGGTCAGGGTCGCCTGGTTGACCATGGCGCTCCCCTGCTCGACAACACCGTCGATGCAGATGGACATGCCAGTACGCACGGCGACCAGATCGCCGGGCTCAAGCTCGGTCGCGGCAACACTTACCTCGGTGTCACCGACCACTTTTTGTGCCTTATCGGGCACGTCGAGCAGCGAGTTGATGAGCTCGTTTTCGCTCATGGCGCGGGTGTAGTCCTCAAGCAGCTCGCCCACGTTGAGCAGGAACATCGTCTGGCCCGCGGTGTCGACATCACGTTTGACGAACGAAATGCCAATGGCCGAAGCGTCGAGCACAGGAACGGTCAGGCGCGGCTGCGCCAGCTCATGAAGGGCAGCGCGCAAAAATGCCATGTAACCGGCCACGACAAACACCGCACGCAGAGGCGTCGGCAAGAACCAGCGACGTGCGTAGTGGGCGCCGATAAGTGTGGCAAGATCCATGACGAGTTTGTGCTTGCGCGGCTCGAGTTGCATCACGTAACCCGACTTGGCATCGGCGATAGCTTGAGCATCGAGTGCGCCCAGGGCGTCGAGCACGCTCGCGCGGCGCGGCTCATCGTACTCCAGCGCCATCTGACCAATACGGCCATAAACGCGCACCTTGTGCACGCCGTCGATATCGCCGCTGAGCTTAAGAAGTGCATCGAGATCGCTCTCTGGCACAGGACCCGCCAATTGAAGACGGGTCCTGCCGGGGATCTCGCTAATAATCGAGAATCTCATAGTTTGTGCCTGGGAGCGTTACTCGGCTGCCTCGTCAGCAGCGGCCTCGCTCTGGGTGATGTAGGCAGCCTCGGCAACCATGTCATCGACATTGGCCTTGGCCTGCTCGACCATGTCCTGGTAGCCGTTCTTGATGCGCACGCCGCACGCGATACCCTGCACGCAGGCATTCTTGACCGGAGCGCTGGTAAGCAGCTTGATGCCGGCCGTGCCAAGCAGAAAACCGCCACCGACAAGCAGGGTATTGAACGTCGACTTCTTCATGTTGCTTCTCCCTTTTGCCGCATTGGACGCGGCACGGTGCCTCAGCACTCGAGTTCATTAGTTAGCTCGAGCGCACTTTTAGAAAATAGTTTAGTTTATCTAACTATTGAGGTCAACAAAGGTTAACTTTTTGGAAATCTTCAGGCGCGGAACAGCCAGCTTCTGGCGATCCGCCCGCCGCGATGTACATCCGTGACGCCAAAGAGGGAGCCCTCCCCTCTCCAGCAAATTGAAGGTGAATGGTTTTCCGCGAAGTGAACGAGCAAAATTGGCCCCCCGAAGCATCCACATTTTTTCGCAGCAAAACCGCAGGAAACACTCGATAAAACCGCAGGAAACAGAGCCAGAAAAGTGTTGATGTTTCAGGGGTCCAAAATAGGTCGTTCACTTCGCGGAAAAGTATTCACCTTCGTTTTCAACATCCATAAAGAATGAGGGCGCCAACGGCGCCCTCATCACCAAATTCCATTCAGCCCGCCTGACCCGAACGGCCGAGTCGTCACGGAACCGAGGGGCCGGGCGCAGGGCCTTGCCTCTCAATGAGTTCCGCACGAACAGGAGGCGCCAGTGGCGCCTCCGTCGTGAGTCAGGACTGTCCGAAATTGAGAGGCAAGGCCCTGCGCCCGGCCCCTCGGTTCCCGCTTACGAGAGCGACGTTCTCAGCAACTCGTTGAAGAGCTTCGGGTTGCCCTTGCCGCGGCTTGCCTTCATGCACTGGCCCACCAGAAAGCCGATGACCTTCTGGTTGCCGTCACGATACTGCTGCGCCTGATCGGCACAGTTTGCCAGCACCTCGTCCACAATCGGCTGCAGCGCACCGGCATCGCTCACCTGACGCATACCGCGCTCGTCGACGATCTTGTTGGGATCGTCGCCGGTCTGGGCCATGGCCTCAAAGACCTCGTGTGCCTGGTTGGAGCTAATGGCATCGGTCGCGAGCAACTTGGCAAGCGCTGCCACCTGAGCCGGTGCAATACCGGACTCGGTCAGCGACACACCCGCACCCTTAAGGTAGGCGATCATCTCGTTCACCAGCAGGTTTGCGACCGTCTGGGCCTCCTTGCCAGCCATACCGGTAGCGGCAGCCTCAAAGAACTCGGCAAACTCGGGGTCGCCGGCAATCTGCTCGGCGTCGGCCGCCTTAATGCCAAAGTCGGCCTCAAAACGGGCGCGCTTGGCATCGGGCAGCTCGGGAATCTCGCCACGGCAGCGGTCGATGAACTCATCGTCCAGATCGAACGGCGCCAGGTCGGGATCGGGGAACAGGCGATAGTCGTCGGCCGTCTCCTTCACACGCATAACCACGGTACGCTTGCGACTAGGCTCCCAGTGGCGGGTCTCCTGATAGATGATGCCGCCCTCCTCGAGCACCTCGGCCTGGCGGCAAATCTCGTAGGCAAGGCCGTCGTGCAGGCTCTTAAACGAGTTGAGGTTCTTGAGCTCGGTCTTGGTGCCCAGCTTGGTCTCGCCACGGCGGCGCAGCGACACGTTGCCATCGCAGCGCATGGAGCCCTTCTCCATGGAGCAGTCTGAAATGCCCAGCGTCACAAAAATGCGACGGAGCTTCTCCATAAACAGGCGAGCCTCCTCAGGCGTGCGCAGATCGGGCTCAGTCACGAGCTCAATCAAAGGCGTGCCGCAGCGGTTGTAGTCGACGAGCGACTCGGCCGCAGCGGTAATGCGGCCTTCGGCACCGCCCACATGGACCATCTTGGCGGCGTCCTCCTCCATGTGGATGCGCAGAATGCGGATGGGCACCGTGTAGGAACCGTCCTCGCGACGCTCGGGCATCTGCAGGTTGGACGCATCGTAGCTGGCCAGGTGACCGGCGCGCTGGTTGCCCTCGCGCATGGTCGACGTCATGGACGTGGACAGGCCCTCGGCGTTGGCCGAAGCGCTCGCCAGGCTCTGAGCCTCGGCCTCGCCAAACGCGCAGTCGGGGCGCTCGGCGGCACCGCGACCGGTCACGTCCAGGTCCAGGTGACCGTACATGGCAAAGGCGACCGGACCCTGCGTGGTCTGGAAGTTCTTGGCCATGTCGGGATAGAAGTAGTGCTTGCGGTAGAACATCGAGTGGCGCTGGATCTCGCAGTTGGTGGCGAGGCCGGCCTTGACGATGCTCTCGATGGCGCGCTTGTTGGGCACCGGCAGGGCGCCGGGCAGGCCCAGGCACACCGGGCACACGTTGGCGTTGGGCTCGTCATCGTGGCTGAGCTTGCAGTTGCAGAACATCTTGGTATCGAGTGCGGTGAGCTCGGTATGGATCTCCAGGCCGATCACGGCCTCCCAATCCTGCAGGACCTCGGAAAGCTCCTTCATTACAGCTCGCCTCCCTTCCCGGCAAAATCGGGCGCGACGGAAAGCGCGGGCGCACCCGTAGCGGTATCGGCAAAGCTGCGCTCCAGGGCGCGGGCAAACGTGAGCAGCTGACGGTCCTTAAAGGCAGGTCCCACCAGCTGGGCAGAAACGGGCAGTTGAGTATCCTCGCCCAGACCCAGCGGCACCGAGATGCCACCGTTGCCGCAAATGTTGAGCGAAATGGTGTACAGGTCGGAGAGGTACATCTGCGTGGGGTCGCTAATCTCGCCAAACTTAAAGGCCGTGCGCGGCGAGGCGGGCATGAGGATGGTGTCCACCTTGGCATACGCGGCGTCGTAGTCCTGCGTGATGAGCGTGCGGGCCTTTTGCGCAGCGTAGTAGTACTTGTCGTACACGCCCGAGCTCAGCAGGTAGGCGCCGAGCATCTGACGGCGCTTGGCCTCGGCACCAAAGCCGTGGGCGCGCGACAGCGAGCTCTGGTCGGACAGGTTGGCGCAGCCCTCCTCCTGGTAGCCGTAGCGAATGCCGTCGAAGCGGGCCAGGTTGGAGAACGCCTCGGCCGGGCCGATGACGTAGTAAGCGGCGATGGCGGCGTCCAGGTGCGGCAGGTCGACCTCGACCAGCTCGGCGCCCTGGTTCTGCAGCTCCTGGGCGGCGCGCTGAACAGCGGCCTTGACCTCGGGCGTCAGGCCCTCGGCCTCCATAAACGCGGGGATGATGCCCACGCGCTTGCCCTCGATGCTGTCGTTGAGATGCTCGGTAAAGTCGACGGCGCAGTCCTGGCTGGTGCAGTCGTACGGATCGTGGCCCGCGCCGGTAAGCGCGTTCATGGCCAGCGCGACATCCTCGACCGTGCGGCCAAAGGGTCCCACCTGGTCGAGCGACGAGCCAAAGGCAACCACGCCGTAACGGCTCACGGCGCCATACGTGGGCTTAAAGCCCACCACGCCGCACAGCGACGCCGGCTGGCGAATGGAGCCGCCGGTGTCCGAGCCCAGCGAGAGCGCGACCTCGCCCGCGGCGACGGCGGCAGCGGAGCCGCCCGAAGAGCCGCCGGGCACGCGCTCGGTATCCCAGGGGTTGTTGGTGCGGTGGAACGCCGAGCTCTCGGTAGAGCTACCAAAGGCAAACTCGTCCATGTTGGCCTTGCCCATGGGCAGGCAGCCGGCATCGAGCATGCGCTGGACGCAGGTAGCGGTGTAGACGCTCTGGTAGTTCTCGAGCATGCGGGAAGCGCAGGTGGTGCACGTGCCCACGAGGTTCATGTTGTCCTTGATGGCCAGCGGCACGCCCGCAAGCGGGGGCAGCGGCTTGCCTGCGGCACGGTCAGCATCCACGCGCGCAGCGGCCTCGAGCGCAAGCTCGGGCGCCACCTGCAGGAATGCCTGGACCCCGCCCTCGCGCGCCTCGATGGCGGCAAGGGAGGCCTGGGCCACCTCGGTAGCGGTAAAGTCGCCGGCGGCAACGCCCGCGGCGATCTGGGCGGCGGTAAGGGAATCGAAGCTTAGCGCCATTACTCGCTCTCCCCCTCTCCCAAAATGGACGGCACGCGGAAGTAGCGGTCGCGCGCGCTGCCGGCGTTTTCCAGCGCAACGTCGAGCGGCAGGTCGCGCTCGGGCTCGCGCAGGTCATCGCCCATCACGTTGGACAGGCTTCCGATAGGATGGAACGTGGGCTCCACGTCGGGCAAGTCATATTGCAAGACGGGCTCGAGCATCTGGACGGCGTCGTTCATGTAGGACGTCATCTGGACGAGCTCGTCATCGGTCAGTGCGATCTTTGCGTACTCGGCGATGCCGCGCACGTCTTTCTCGCTGAGTGCCATAGGCGCTCCCTTCCGCATAGCAGTTAAACCGCTCTAGTATACAAGGCAACGCCGCTTGGAGCAGGTGCTTTACCCAAATGCAGCGAAAACGTAACGAGGGCGGCGGTTGGCAGGCGGCGGGCCGGCCGTTCTGCAACGAAACCGCACCGTCCATAGCGAAAACCGTCCCGCCCACAGCGAAGACCGTCTCGACCACAACGAAAACCGTCCCGCCCGAAACGAAAAGCATCACAACATTCGACGCTTTTCGCCAAAATCGAGATTTTCATCGAATGTTGTGATGGTTTGGAAGTCCCGACCACCGCAAAGGCGCCTGTCCCCATTGTGGTGGTTCTGGAGAATGTCTTATGCCGAGGCTTTGGCCTTGCGGCGCTTGCGGACCGCGTGGATCACGATGTCCAGCAGCAACAGCGCAATGGCTATGACCACGATGAGCACGGCAAACTCGCGCTTACCCCAGTGGCGGCCGGCCAGCGACTTTTGCTTGTCGACGTCCTTCTTGCTGTACTTGGTGCGCACGCAATGCACCAGCAGGCGATGGTCGTTTACGCCGTAGGGCGTGCAGGTGACAAGCGTCACCTTGTCGGCGCCCGGCTCGATGGTCAGCGACTCCATCTCCTCGGGCAGCACGACCTCGGAGTCCACCATCTTGTAGGCGAGCGTCTTGTTCATGGTGTGCAGCAGCACCAGGTCGCCGGGCTCCAGCGAGTGGATGTCGTCGAACATGCTCAGGTTGCGCATGCCCGAGTGCGCGGTGAGCACGCAATGCGTCGAGGTGCCGCCCACCGGCAGGCTCGTGCCCTCCAGATGGCCGACGCCCGCCATGAGGACCTCCTCGCTCGTGCCGTGGTAGATGGGCATGCTCACGTCGATGGAGGGGATCTCGACCCAGCTCATCATGGGGTCGCGGTCAAAGATGAGCTGCTGGGCGTAGGGCTCGATCTGGTCGGCGGGGAGCTCGGTGGCCTCGCCCGCCAGCTGCTCGTTAAAGGAGCGCGCCTGGAGCAGGATGCGCTCGCGCTCCTCGGCAGACAGCGCGTCCACGGTGCTGGACACGGTGCTGATCTGGTTGAACACGCCCGAGGCCTCGAGCCGGTCCAAGATCCACGGCCAGGTCATAAGACCCACGCCAATAAGGATGATGACGATGGTGATGAGCCGATCGGCCCAGCGCGGCAGTCGCTTGCGACGGCGCTTGGGCTTTGGTTGAGGTTTGGGCTGAGGGCTTGAGCCGCCGTTGGCCGCAGCGTTATTGCTCTTCATATGTTTGGCGCCCTGCACCATCGCCGGTCACTCCTCTACAACTCAGGTTGTCTAAACAAATAATAGCCGATTAGCGAGCTCATACGCCGGACAACGCAGCTTGGCTGCACCGTCCGGGCCACGTAACCCCACTCAACCAATCAAGCCATATGTTGCTTTCATCGTCTCGAGCAACTGCGCCATCGTTACGCCCGCAACCCCAATCTGTTTCAGATTGACGTCGCCCACCTCACAATCTTTGACAAACGCAAGCATATCGTCCTTCAGTTCTCCGCCCAGGTCGACACCTTCCGACTCGCCGAGCAGCTGAGCAAGTCTCAGCGCATCGCGTTTATGCTTTTTTACCTTCCTCGAATCAACGTTCTCCCCCGCTTCCCTTCTAGCTTTTAGGTCGAGATACGCCTTCGCTTTGAACGGGACAATGTATTCCGTACCCAGGACCGAAACGCCGCCTACGGTCCGAATTCCCTGAAGGAACAAGCTGTAGTAAGCATCGTCCAACAAAATTGCCGACAGACTGCTTATGTTTTCATCAACGTGAATTGGCGCCACATCAATCCCCTCACGACCCTTTAGAAAGTCGGGGCACTTCGCGAAGAGTTCGATCATATGGGGGTAACCCGGCCTCTTTGGCTCTGTAAACCGATAAAAGCATGAGTCTTTACCTTCGCCCCAGCCGCAGCGGTAGCCGCCATCACGCACCAAAGTCCATATAGCTTCTGCCGTCTGAGGCAACCGGTCATCGGCGACAATTACCACATCAAAATCGTGAGTCGCCCTAAACGGAAGTCCCGCCTCCGAGAGCAAAATGTCGCATGCCGTGCCGCCGATAAGAGCATACGATCCTGCAGCTTCTTGCATATGCTGCTGAAATTCTTGGAGACCTTCTACAGCGCTTCTTGCCATGGATATTCCTTTCCAAACATGCGATCGACTTCGAGCTGAATTCGCTCATCGTCGATTGCCGCCAAAGATAGCGCAAGCGAAATGTCATCGACGCGGGAGGAGTCGGCAAACACGGGCGCATAGCGCCACACTTGGATCATCGCCGTTTCGTTATCCGGCAACTCCCCGTCTGCGACTTCGAGGTCGCTCAGTTGACACCATGCACTTCTTAAGACGGCCTTTTGTTCCATGCCCGGCGCAGCGAGCATCGAACGCGCAGCGAGCGCCGTCTCCCCGGCGTCAACAAGATAGTCGATCTGCGGCGTCTTCCTTGCAAAAAAGACCTTCGAGACAGGCGAGGAGAGCTCTGCCATGTGCTCGCTAAGCAGAAGATCAACGGCAACAGGGAGCACGACGACACGTCGCTCGCAACGCTCGCGCCTCGCGAGCCCCCTGTCAACAAGCTCGGTTATGGCCTCACTCGCGCGGCTTGCCGAGATTCCAAGCGCACGACAAAGGTCATAGGGACGATATGGCTCCTGGGCTGCTCCCCAGATTGCGGCAGCCTGCGCGTTGGGTGACATCTTGATCGCGTGATTGTGAAACCAAGCACCGCCCCTCTCCGTGCAAGCTGCGCCCATAAATGGAAGAAAAGCCTGTCTACCTGGACAGACAAAGGGAATCCCTTGTGCGACCAATGCTTTGCGCTGACGTGCATCGGCATCAGGAAACGAAACGACAACAGGAGTCTCCGCGCGCAAGGCTAGCTGACTATAGACTCTCTTAGCCTCGGGAAGCCCGACGCCAGTAGGCAAACTTGCAAGCAAAAACGAAAAACCGTTTGCGTCAACAGCGCGGACCTCAATCGCCCGCAGATGCAGCGGCAAGCGTGCGAATCCGGGCCAAGTTTTGGTCTTGGCGGAGAGACCTAGTGCTTCTTGTAAGTAGATTAGCGCTTCGTTCATTTCCATCTTTTTCGTTTGATTCCAGTTTATATTGGAATTATACATAATTCTCGGAATTAACGAGATTCCTTTCGTGCCTAAGTCCATATTTGCGTTTTCAGAATATCCCGGATCGGCGGAGCGATTCGGGATACAATATCAATAGAAAACGACGCACCCCGCGTAAATGTTTGGGAGCGCGGGCGGCCTAGTTTTCAGCTTTTGTTAAATGCCCGGGATCCGACCCCCGGGCATTCTTATTTGCGCTTGTTGCGGCGCAAATGCCTTCTACCGTCCGCACCGCGCGTGCGCCTACGGACCTTAAACCGAACTTCATACGAGTCAAGAAACGCGATGACGGATGAGTCCGCATCGGACGGTGGAGGCTGCCTGTGTTGTCCAAAAAACGGGACAGACTCCAGTGCGGAGTCTGCCCCGAAAAGAGAATGGCAAAGCAAGAACGTGGATGGACGAGAAAAGTGTCCGCAAGTCTCATGGCCATCACATCCCACCTGCCAAAGGGATGGGTGAGCGGGCGTTACTCCTGCTCGGACTCCTCAGCCTGCTTACGGCTGCGGATGAGATGCGCCACGCCAATGCACAGCACCGCGCCACCAGCGATCCAGGTGAAGGTCACACCGTTAAGACCGGTCAGCGGGAGGCCAGAGCCCTTCTTGTTCTGAATGGTGACGGGAATGGTCGCGTCGTTTGTAGGACTGGAAGCAACCATTTCGGTATTGCTGGACGTTACGTCGAGATTCTTCAGGATGCCGTCATCGTTGTACTCCGGATCCACTGTGATGGTAAACGGAGCAAGAGTGTTGTAGCCGGCAGGTGTATCGCACTCGGTGATCTCATACGTTCCTGCAACAAGGCCTGGGATATAAATCTTTCCACCATCCTTGTCGGTCTTGAATTTTCCTGCGTTTGCCACTTCTTCGGTAAGACCGCCTTCTTGGGTCAACCATTTCTCCTGCGTAAGCTTTTTATTTCCCTCATGGGTCATCTTGACTTGGAAGGTAGCCTCGAGCTTATGGCTCTGATCATCCTTATCGACCTTGGTCACATCCAGGCGGAAGACATGGTCGGTAACTCGCTTCGACGTGGACGTGCCAGTACCGTCAACCATGGGGTTATTAGAATAGACAAGCTTGACATCATTGGTGTTGCCGGCGGCCGTGTATTCAGCCTTTTCGGTCAGCTTTGCCTTGTATGTTACAACGACCTTGGAGTCACCCTTAAGCGTCACACCTGCATCTTTTGCAGCAGCCTTGAGGTCAGTGAAGGAAATCGACAGGTCATGACCACCAGTAGGGTCTCCAGAAGCGTTCACAGTCTCCGCAAGGTCTACTTTTGTAGGCTGGATAACAGTGTCGTTAATTGTCACCTTAACGGAGTTCTTGTCAGCCTCCAAACCAACAGAAAGATGGTCCTGGAACGTATATTCGTACTTGGTAAAGGTGTCGATGTTGCTAGCAACAGAGCCAGTCAGTTTATATTCGACCTTCTCGCCAATATACGAGTCACTCACCTTTCCCCAGTTACCGCCCTCGAAGACCTCCTTATCGACCGTGGGAATGCTGGTCTTCTCGGTAATATTGATCGCTTCATCGCCAACAACAGTGAAGATAGGAGCGGTACCGGCTTCAACACCTGTGACGGTAGCAGCGTCAGTCACAAAGAGCCAGTAGCCGTGTGAAAGGTTGTTAGCAGCGCCCTTCGAAGTAGTTGCGTAACCACTTGAACCTTCCAGACCAGTCACCGCGGCCACAGCTGCTGCAATCTTATATGCAGCAGAGCCAGACTCCACGCTAGTCGTTTCATTAGTGTCCGTCACGTACGTCTTAATCCAGTCAGCAGCATCCTGAGCGGTTGTAATACTGGCGTTAGGATCTATTTTTTTAATCTCTTCCGTAACAGCAGTTTCAACCTTGTCGTTCGCCCATGTGATATTGCTCACAAGCGTCTGGTCATTCTCGTCCTTTACCACATTGGCATCGAAGATCTTATAGCCCTTGAAATTAGTCTCGTTCCCATTCGCGTTCGTAATGGTCACCGAGCCATTCGCCACACCCTCAGCAAACGCCATCGTGACCGGGGCCATGACGCCGCCGAAGCTCAGCGCTGCTGTGAGGCCGGCGGTTACTGCCAGGCGTGCGATGTTCTTACTCATGCTCATCTTCTTTTCCTCCGTTTTCCGTTTGGTTCCCATTCGATCGGTCATCATCTGTCTGTGTCTTAGCATCTACTTCGCTACGTCTCGCCCCGCTCTCTGTGGGGCTGCCAGCTACTCTTTATGGCTGCCACCTCCCCGCTTGACCAGGAGCGCGACCACAATGAGCGCGGCTCCGGCGACCGCTGCGGCGGCCGCGGCGTACATTGCCATATCGCCAGTCGAGGGCATAAAGCCTCCGGTGGTAATGCTAGGGGGTGTGCCGGTGGGCGTGTTGATGAGCGACGCCTCCAGGCTGCCCGTCGACCCGTCCGCGCTGTCGGCACGCAGGGGCGACTCGGCCGTGATGGTGAGCTTGGGCTTGGCAGCGGCCACCTGGTCGACGTCCAGGCCCTCGGCCTTGACCGTCACGGAGCGCGCGCCCTCGAAGGCGGTGTAGCCCTTGGGCGCCTTGAGTTCGCGGACCTCCAGCTTGCCCGAGTCCACGCCCGAGACGGTCACGCGGCCGTCCTCGCCCGTGGTGACGGTGGCCTTGCCCTCAGCATCCCACGTGCCGTCGGCCGCCAGCGTGCGGCCGCGGTCGTCGGCGATGCTCAGGACCGCCCCGGCAAGCGGCTTGTCGCCGTCGCTGCCGCGCTTGGTGAGCGCGAGATCCCAGGTGTAGGCGCACGCGTCATCGCTCGGCGTGCGGGTGAAGTCCGCGTCGCCGGACTGGTCGGTAAAGGGAGAGCGCGGGTAGCGCAGGTAGACCTCGTTGGGGTTGCCCTTCGCGATGCCGTGGTTGCATGCGCTGTTGAGCGGCGCGTTGTACACGGCGACCACGCGGGCGCCCGCGGTGAAGGCGTCGGCCCCGCCGAGCGCGGCGATCAGGTCGCCGGTGCGCACGGTGAAGGTTCCGTCCGCCGCTACCTTGGTGGCGCACTGGGCCGTGATGTCGGTCCAGCCCTTCGCAGGGTCGGTGCCGGCGCGGCCGTCCTTGCCGGTCTGGACGGCGTCGAAGCCGCCGTCCGCGCCCGCCGCCACGTACACGCGCATGCTCGCGGCGACCTTGGAGGGGTCGAGTCCCGCGCTCATGGTGTCGACAAACCGCACCGTATAGGTGTCGTAGGCGGTAAGACCCGCCGGGACCGTGGCAGAGAGGCGCCAGTACAGGTCGTCGGCGACCGTGGCGTCGGCGGCCTTCTGCCATGCGGCGGTGCTGTCCTCCAGCACGTGCTTGGCGACCTTGGGCGTCGCCGCCTTGGGCTTGACGGTGACGGCGCTGCCGCCGACCAGGGCCATGATCGGCGCGGTGCCGGCCTCGTCCTGGGCGATGGCGTCGTCGTCGGCGACGATGAGCCAGTAGCCGCAGGGCAGCTCGGCCGCCGTGCCCGCGTTGAGGGCCACAAACACGGCGCCAGAGCTCTGGAGGGAACGAGCGAGCTGTGCGCTCAGCGCGCTCGTAAGGTGGGAATCGGTGTTGAGCCACTCGGCAGCTTCCTGCGCGGTGGTCTGGGAATTGGGCATGCCGGCGCTGTGCAGCACAGGCAGCGCGGCGTCGCGCACGGCGTCGCTTGCCCAGGCGAGATCGGTGGCGATCTTGGAGTCGCTGTCGCCGTCGACGACGTTGGCGCTAAAGATCTGGTAGGCGTCGTAGCTGCGCGCCACGGTGCCGCTCACCGTGATGGAACCGGTCGAGGTCGGCGCGGCCTGCGCGGATGCGGGGAACACAACCGCGCAGGTGCCGATCAAGAGGGCAAGCAGCGCAAACAAGATCGGGAAGGAGCAAACTTTCTTATTCACGACGCTTACCTCCCTTCGCATTCGCCTTGCGACGAATGTGCATCCAGACCGCAGCAGCGCAAAGCACCGCCGCGCCGGCAAGGTACGTCAGAGTGACGCCCGACATACCAGAAAGGGGCAAAGAGGTGGAGTAGGTGTTGGTGAAGGTGGGGGTATCGGTTTCGCTGAATGTGTGCTCAGCGCCGTTGGCCACCGGTTTGCCATCACGATCCTGAATCTGCTTGTAGGTCGCAGAGATGTTGATCTTGCCGTTAGAGTCGTCAGCTGCCGTGACCGTAATCTGATAGATTGACTGGTCGTACTTGTAGTTCGTGAACAGTGTGGTCGGCTGTTGTTCGCGGACGTAATAGGTAAAGGTCTTGGAAGGGCCACGACCCGTGGAGTCGCCCGGATCGTAGGGATTAGTCCTGATATCAGAGAGCGAGTACTCGAGCTTGAGCTCAGTCTCCTTATTAGAGGCGCCCCTGAACGAAAGCTTCTGCGTCTTTTTAGGACCAGAGGTCTCGGCAGTACCGATGATGTCTTTGTCCTCAAAGTGGCTGTCTGTCGCGAGCTGAAGTGTAAACTTCTTCATCTCGCCACCCTTAACGACCTTAGTCGCCTTAGGAGTCCAGGAACCCTTTTTAGGGTCGTACGTGTTGGTGAAGGTCTTTCCCCCGTCGGGGCCGCCAATCGAATAATAGCCCTCAGTAGCATCTGGTTGCACAGAAACGTTCTGGGAGTCAGTTTCGCCCTTGGGATGCTCGACCGCGCTCACGTCTTTAATCTTGTAGTTATGGATTTTGAGCTCTATGGTCTTGTTCGGATCGTCCTGAGTCGGAACAGTCATGAGCACAGTCGAGTCGTCTTCGACTGTCACCTTAATCTCGTACACGGCGGGGTCGTATGTGATGCCGGAAACCTTTCCGGCATTTTCGACTAGGTAGTATGTAATCGTGCCAGCCGTACCGTTCGCTGCAGACTGCTCACCAAGGTTAAACGTGATGTTGCCTCCATCAACATTACTTGCAGTTCCAACCGGGGTGCAAACCTCATGATTGAATACCCCGTTAGCGAAAGGATCAATCGAACCCTTGCGGTAGACCGTAAAGAAGAACTCCCCTTTATTGATCTTGCGGCCGTCCAACTCCTTGGTTGCCTTCAACTTAAGGCTCGGATAGACATACGTGTCTGCTGGCTGACCCAAGTACAGGTCACCATTCGACATGATGCCGCCACCATGGTCCCAGGAATAGTTGCCCGTGATGAAGGTTGTCGCATTTTTCTGTACTGCTTCAGTCGCCGTTTTATCCGTGGCACTAACACCCGAAGACAGACCGATGCTATTTTTTACCCGAGCAACACCGTTGGCGGGGATGGCGATTCGATCCGTTAGCTCAATGCTTCCCGAATACCTGGCGTCTATATCGCCAAGCATCTTGCCGCTTACCACTGCGACCGGCGTTATGTTACCTTTCGCTGCGAGGAAGAAATCGGCATGACCACTGTCACGAAAAACATGGTCGCCGTTTTTATCGACATAGTTATAGGCGTACTGGTCTTCATCTTTCTGGTGGCCGCCGCCAGAAAGATGAGGGTTACCATTATTGTTTTCACTATCGTAATTATCGGCGCCTCCAGCGTCAGTGTTGCCAAAGATTGCCGTGCCTTTGGTGTTCGTTACCAACGTCTTGCCCGTCGGGCAGACTGCAACGCCACCACCATAGCCACCAGCGGTATTGCTGCCTATATACGAGCTGTATACAAAGAGCCTGCCAGCATTAGATGCGTCGTTATCCGAATCGCCCTGAACGAAGACGCCGCCTCCGCCCCAGTCAAAGCGAGACATGCAGTGGTTATTAGTGATGTAGACTGGGCTATCTTTTGACGCTCCACTTATCATCGCGTCAACCCTCTGGCCCACTCGGATGCCGGCACCTTCAGATCGATAGCTCACGTTAGAGGCAATATTTCCTCCCGTGATGTTGAGCCAAGCCTTACCTTGTTGTTTAAGATTGGTAACGTAAACGCCGCCGCCAGCTTCCTCGGAATAGTTGCCAGTAATCTGGCCACCGGAAATGATGACATGAGTGCCGCTATTGGCAGCAAGTCCGCCGCCGCCATGGTCACCCTGACCATCGGTGCCGCAATACTTGGCGTATTTATTGTTGGTGATGTAGCCACCAGAAACGGTCACACTACCGCCCGAAACCAAGATGCCGCCACCGAGACCATCCGAATCAGAATACGTAGCGTTGCCAGAGATGATTCCACCCGTAAGCTTCAAGGTGGCTCCTCTGTCAGCGTAGACGCCGCCGCCAGAAGCTGCCTTGTTTCCCGCGACCACACCGGCTGTCATTTCGAGGCTGGCATTCGCGCCCGTTATGCACAGACCACCGCCCCAGCCACCGCGGTTGCCGTTGGTGACGTAACCGCCTTCGATTATGACCTTACCCTCAGAAAGAATCACATGGCCGTTATCGCTCAGATTGGCGGCCGTGGTAATCATGCCGCCCTTGAGATCGAGCGTGCCGCCCTCTTTAACGGTGACCACTTGCCTTACGGAGCCCCTGTCCGATGCCGCAACGATAGCGCCGAAGCCCGTAACGTCATGCTTGTACGTAGTCTCGGTGGTGCAAAGTCCATCTGTATTGGGCGTGCTCTTAGTCTCATAGTAAGTAAGACTCTTGGGTGCGCCGCCATTAGAGCTAGACTCGTCTCCCCTTTCCCATGTCATAATCGCAGGCTGACCCGCCGGCGCATTGTTGACCGGAGTCTTTACGTCTTTTGTGCTATCTGAGTCCTCGATAATGTTCTCGATAGTGAGCGTGGCTCCTTTTTCGACCACAAAGAAGGAGTCTAAGCCGCCGGAGCGGTTGTAGAGCATGTTTCCCGCAAGATTAATGGTGGTGTTTTTCTTGATATCGATCTGCTTATCCGAATAGGCAGAACCCGTCAGTCGGAACTTGCCGCCATTGGCAAATGCCTCAGAAACATCGTTGCTTACCTCGGTATAGTCATTGGCACTGACGGTGGCGGGAGCGTTCGCGTTTTCATCGTTATTCTCATCATCCGCAAGCTGTGCGTCGGAAGGCTGTGCGGCGCCCTTGGCCTCCACGCTATCGGCAGTCGAGCCCGCAGCAGCGGCGTCTTCGGTCGCGCCGCCCTCGGTCTCGCCGCTATTCAGCTTTTGGTATCCCCATTGGTTGGTGTTTTCTACATCAGCAGACTCAGTTGAGGAATCAGCCGCCGCCACAGTTTCCTCGGCTGCACCCGCCTGGACATCGTTGGCAATGGCCTGCGAGATCGGGGGCATGACGAGCGACAGTACCAGGCTCAACACGGAGGCTCCGCACAAAACGCCTGCCAGTACACGGCGCGTCGCTTTATTACTCTGCTTAAGTTTGTCCGAATTCGCTTTCATCGATGTCTCCTCCCCAAGAGACCGCGATCTTGCTCTTTCCCTATCAAACGTATCTGCGCAATCTGTAATTGCACACGCTTATAGTACATATTGTAACGATTGTTTGAACATCTAAGCAAAAATACCGATAGTTTTGTAGCGAATTCTCAATTCTCTTGACATTTGCTCGGATTTACCTTCGTTTATTCGCTTTGAAATATCTATTTCTACTGGTAATTAAGCCAGTTATCATTTTTTTAATAGCATTTTATTTATTTGCACAACATTTTGCTCAAGAGCATGCGTCCTGTGAACGGTCGAAAATCGACCGTGAACGGTAGATCATTAACCGGGAGGAATAGACTACCAAATTGATGGGAATATTTTTAAATCACCGGTGGTTTGAAGCATGATGTTCAGACAACGTTATTTGAATTTTCGCGCAGATTTGGGGGTGCGGACGATTTCTTGGACCGCGCCTAGGCGTATCCAAGCTTCCTGCGGT